>Ga0209417_1000161_pt1 | contig 180434 bp, 162 predicted proteins | sample RifGroF2_FD_184002 | JGI IMG/M metagenome (GOLD analysis project Ga0209417, IMG submission 184002) | Groundwater microbial communities from Rifle, Colorado, USA - Groundwater F2 (SPAdes) (version 2) | ecosystem: Environmental > Aquatic > Deep subsurface > Groundwater | place: Rifle, Colorado... | reverse complement strand
CGGGATGGCATTATATAACTCTAACCGGAAATTACAACGGTGACTCATGTGAATTTTCAATGCTGATCGAAGTATTTCCTGATATATGTGCTTGCAACTGGAGTTTGTATGATTCGATTGACATTGTAGTTGACGAGGATATGACCATTTCAAGTGATATTTCTGTTTACGGGACAATTACCGTTGAGCCAGGCAACACACTGACCATTGCAGATGACAGGATCATACGGTTTGGACCTGCTGGGCAGATAATTGTTAAAGGAAATGCTGTGTTGCACCTTGGAAGGTATGTTGTTCTGACATCACTTGAAGAGCCGGGTTGCGATTATATGTGGAAAGGTATTGAGGTTTGGGGAAGCGGGCTTTTGCCATCAAATAACCCGGCACAGGGAATTGTGGAGCATGGAACGAAAGCAGGAATGAAAATAAAGAATGCCCACATTGGTATCCTTGCAGGGAAAAGAAACATGTCATATTTGACCGGAGAAAGCCCCTCATTATGGGATTTTTCAAAAAGTGGTGGTGTTTTGAAATTTGTTGACAATAGTTTAAGCATGACATTTGAAAATTGCGGGATTGGTATAAAATACATAAAAAAGAAGAATGGAGAAAATACACAGAATTGTGTAAACGCTTGTGTTTTCAAGACTGAAGGCATACTGATTGATCCTCATTATTTAAAAACAAATGCATTTAAGTATCCAAATATTTTTAATCCTTTTAATGGCAATGCCAATTTCAGCCAAAGAACTGATCTAGGATTGTCTGTTTGGGGCATTTGGGGTAATCAAGTTAAAGGAGACAGGTTTAACAATGTCGAGTTTGGTCTTGATTCAAAAGATGCAAGGTTTGATGTTGTAAGTAATGAAACAGGTGTGAATTCAGATTTTTATAATTGCAAGTTTGGTATTTTTATTTCAAACTCGGTTCCGAGTGCTTTGTTTAAGCATAATATAGAAAATTGCTATTTTGACCATATTTATGATCCTACAGTTTCAATTGGGACTGAAGCCAAAAGTCTGACTGCTGCGATTTATGTTAATAATGGCAGGTATGACTTTATAAAAAATAATATTTTTAGTTATAATGATATTTCGAATAGTCAAGATTATAATTATTGCGGAATTTACACTACAAATTCTAGTAGTTTTAATATAATTGAAAATATTTTTTATTACTGGCAATACGGTATCATTACTATTAATACAAGCAAAGGTGGAGGAAACATTATTTCTGGCATTGAAGGTTTAGGTAACAGATTTACTTTCTGCAAAAAAAGTTTGGTTACAAGCCTTGACAACTTTGGACTTAAAACTAGATGTAATGTGTGTATTAATGATGTTATAACTGGTAGCATTCCTTATATTGTAAATTGGGATAATTTTGGTCTTTTAGGGAACCAAGGTAGTATGCCACCATTCGCTACTGCCCCTGATGGAACACCTTGGATATATGCTGACAGGTATCCGGTGGGGCATAGGTTTTCACCCGCAGAAAGAAAGCAAATAAAGTCGTGGAATAGCGAGTATAATTATTTCAGGCATCGTGATGTGTTCCCTGATTATTATTCCCAACTTGTTCCAGATATTGATGATAGTCCAGAAGAAATTTTCGTTCATAACACAAATGTTCCATGGGGCTTAAATTCATGTAAACCTGTTTTGGTTAATATTGAGCCAGCCCAGTTGATTACCATTCTTACAAGTCTGGTAAATTATTCAGGGGAACTAAATGAGGAGTTAATAACTGCAAGAAGCAATCTTGATAATGGAAAAACGCAGGAACTCATTGACGCAATTAATGGAAATACGCCATCAGGAAGGCTTAAAGATTTGCTTATTAACAATTCACCATTATCTGATGAAGTTATTTTATCTCTTTTTGAAGAATATCCATTATCACACGGTAATTTTAAAAATGTTATGGAAAAGAATCTTCCGGTTTCTGATGATATTCAATCAGAGTTCTTTAATCTTATTGAAAATATTCCTCAAGGAATTGCAAATCAACTAAAACAATTACAGGTGGATAATCCGACTATTGTTACCCCTTCGATCCTAATAAGAGAAATTGATAAAATTGAAAACCTTATTCAATTGATCAGGATGGAATTGATTGACAGGGCAATTAATGATGGGGATGTTCAGACTGCTATTGATATTATTGAAGTTGAAAGTGGATTTAGTTTTTACAAACAACTTCTAGCATCAATCTACTATAGTAAGGGAGAATATTCAAATGCAAATTCCTGGCTGACTGAACTTTCAAGTGATCCGGCGTATTCTGAATGGGTCGATTTGATGCAAACCATAGTAGATATTGAAAATACAGGTCAATCAATCTACGCATTGAATGAATCACAAATCCAAAACCTGTTTTACTTATCAGATGAACAGCCAACACAGGTATCCGCTGCCAGTGCCAATGGAATATTGTATCAATTGTTTGGGTATGTGCCCGAATTTTCCATACCTGAAGAAGTAACTGGAAGGTCAATGGAAATAAGCAGTTATGGAAATGAGTCGAGCAATGTTGAAAAGATAGAGACTGCATTTATAGGTGATAATTATCCCAATCCATTTGATAATATTACCAACATACCTTATTACCTGCCAAAAGATGATAAGGGAACAATTAAGGTCTTTAATACTGATGGTGAGTTTGTTTGCGAATATTTATTAAAACCAGGAAGGAATGAATTAAAAATTGAAACCAAAAACTGGCAAAGCGGAGTTTATATTTATTCATTTGAAACAAACTCAGGAATAAAAGAAAGAAGAAAAATGGTGTTAATAAAACAATAAATATTAAATAATTAGAAAAGCCCTTGACATTTTCATGGGCTTTGTTTAATTTTACATTATGAAACGGTTAGTATTAATATTTTTTTTCACCCCTGTTTTTGCGTTTTCTCAGGAATGGAGGCATTTTGGAGATGAAATTATAGATATGGCAGGCATATATAATTTTGAAGTTATTAATGATACATTATGGTTAAGTGGTTCAGTCTATTTAAAAGATGAAGGAATAAGTAGAAAAGTCATTAAATGGGATAGCATTAATATTGATACAGTTCCGTTTTATGGTGAAGACGGGATTGCAATTGAATTAGGAAGTGCATATGACTTCAAAATATTTAATGGAAAAATGTTTCTTGGTGGTGCATTTCATGTTTTTAGTGGTTCTGATATTGATTACATAACATTTTGGAATGATACAAATTGGTTAGAAGTTGGAGATATAGGGAATCCAAGTGCGGATGTAAATGCAATGGTGATTTATATGGATAAGTTATATATTGGTGGAACTTTTTATTCTATAGGTTCTGAAAGTTTCGATAGAATTGCAGCTTGGGATGGTGAGGAATGGATTAGTGTGGATGAAGGATTTGGAGGAATCATGGATGGTGTTAGAGACTTAGCAATATATAATAATGAATTAGTAGCAGGTGGAATGATTGGTATTGGAGGGGGAGCAATGGAGTTCATAGGATCTTGGGATGAAAATAGTTGGAAGAATCTTGGTACCGGGTTCGATGGCCCTGTTTTTTGCCTGACGGTTGATTCGCTAAATAACTTCTTATATGCCGGGGGCCAGTTTTATATGGCAGATGACACGGTAGTTGCAATGTTTATCGCAAGATGGGATGGATACAAGTGGGAAAACATTGGTCAAGGATTCAATTCAGAGCCCTACGCACTGGGGATGTACAGAAAAGAACTTTATGCTGGTGGCACATTTTACCAAAGTGGATCAATCCCTCTGGGGTATATAGCCCGTTGGGACGGCGAGAAATGGGATTCCCTGCAAAGTGGTGTTGATGGCGGAGCTGTTTTTGCATTGCAGGAATACAAGGAAGAATTATATGTTGGAGGAATGTTTCATGTAGCAGGAGGTGATAGTGTTCCGGGAATAGCCAAATGGTACATGCCTGAAAACACTAGCTGCGATTATTTGATGCCAAGGGTATTTTCCACAGCAGATGAATACTACCTTAATAGTGGATCAGTTGAAGTCCAGTTTTATAACAACAACGCTTATGCAAGTTCCTGGGACTGGGATTTTGGCGATTTAGGCACAGCCAATATCAAAGACCCTTCACATATTTATACGGATACAGGGGTTTTTAATGTACAGGTTACTGTTACAGATGGTACTTGTGTAAAAACTGCTACAAAAACAATACATATTGATTTCGATTCTGGGCTACAAGAACTTGATAACCTTAACTTAAAAGTTTTCCCAAACCCCAGCGAAAATAATTTTACAGTTAAAACTTCAATTGACAAAGCAGTAAATTCCGAGTTAAAAATAACCGGATTAAACGGACATACAAAAACTTCAATAAAAGTTCTTTCTGAAGAAACATTAATTGATACAGAAGGATGGTCAAAAGGAACTTATATCTGCAATTTGTTTGTAGATGGGAAGTTGGTAAAAAGTGAAAAACTGATTTTAAAATAAATAACGGTAATATTTCATAGCTATTACAATTATTAAGAACCAAGTTTTTCTTGGTTCTTTTTTTTGATAATATTTTGAAACCACCATAAAACAGTTTATTTTTATAACTGAAAAAAATGTATTAACAACATAGCGTGATTTAATATTTCTCAAATCGTAAAGTCGCCAAAACTTTTTAAAACAACGAGAAATAAGTTAGGTTGCGCACCTTAAAGGTGTGTTTCCTGTTTGCTTGTTTCAAGGTTGTTTGGGTTGTTTGGCGACACCTGCGATTTATTGGAATGTAGCAGGGAGATGCACCCTCTTTTTTTCATGCTATTAAAAACGAGAATAGTATGAATAGGATCAAGTATTTTAAAACGAAAATGTCAGAGAATATCATAATGGCATATCTTGGCAGGAAAAATGGAAAACAAGATGATAATGGTGTGTTTGAAAAATTATTGGTGGAATTTCCGGAATTGAATATGAACACCGAAAATGAAAAAGATTTTGATCTGGACAAATTTGCTTTTACAGCAGCCCTAACTGAAGTAACAATGGAAACAAAAGGAAATTTTCAAAGAGTTGGAAAAAAGATTCTTGTAATTGATTTCGATGAAGTAACTGTTAAACTGATCAGGGAGTTTTTTAATACTGAATATATCACAATCCTCCATGCTAGGGATGAAAAAGAAGCGCTGTTAATCTTGGAAAAAACCAAAATTGATTTAGTCCTGATTGAAATATATATGCAGGGGGCTGATGGGTTCAAAATCATTGAAAAAATCAAATCAATCAACAGAAGTTTGCCGGTAATTGTTCAGACCGTTTTTGCAATGAAACACGAAAAGGATTTGTGTGTTGCTTCTGGCTGCGATGGGTATATTTCAAAGCCATATAACAAGGATGAATTTGAAAAAATAGTAGATTATTGGCTTAAAAAAAGACCGATAGTAAATCAGAAAACGCCGTTAAAAGCCCGCAACCTACCATAGGTTAACTTTTTGGAATATTTAATCAATTATTGAGTTAGTAATTTTGTTTTTAAGAAGTTACAATATTAGGGGGCTAAAAATAATGTAATAAGAAATATATTCGTGAAAAAATATTAACCAATTAAAGGTCAATAACATTCTTTTCTATATCAATTTGCGAAAATAATTCTATTCTGATCGGACAGATACAGAAACAAGAATTGCCAAAGTAATTTTTAAATTCACAAGAAAAATTTTCTTTACAATTTACAAAAAGCACTTTGTTTTGATTACTAAGAATAACCTGAAAATGTTCAGAGTTATTGCATTTAATACATTTAAAACTGTTTTTGCATTTTACTGTTTCATCTAAAACATTATTGTTTGATTCGTTTGTCATTTTTCACAATGAAAGTAGTTGAAAAACTTAACAAATGAAATGATTAAATAATTAAAAATCAAATGAATTAACAATAAATCAGAAGATAAATAGTAGTTGTTTCTGAAAGGGTCTGACTCTGATTATTTCGTTTGAAAAAAGCATGAAAGCAAATGTTAAATTAAATCATCCTCCACCCCTCCAAACATTCCTCCCCAACCTCAAACAGCCCGAAAACCAGTTTTTTCAGCCTGACTAAATTTGCCACATCTTCATAATTGTATTTCAATACCTGTTGTTTTTTATACGGGTTCCGCCAGTCTTCAGCCAGCTTGAAAATATTTGATTTGTACTGGTTCTGGGTTCGGTGTATGTCGAACATGGCTTCAAGGTCTGAGAGCCGGTATGATGGCAAGCCGGGCATGATGTTACGAAAAACTTTCAGAAGGTTTACGCAGCGGAAATTGTTTTTGATATCCAGTCCGGTGTTTTTTTCCAGCATTCCGATATCCGGACCGTAGAAATAGATATAACCGTCCACCGGTTCAAGCATGGCATGGATGTTTTCCATGGTCAGGGATTCATCATAGAGTAAGGTCACATCGGTAACGCAGTGGGCATATCCTACCAAAAATATTTCCTGGTTGAAAAACCATTCCAAGTCAATATACAGATCGGTCATAACGCTGATTTTTTTTGTTTGTGAATGTTTAGAGCAAAAAAACAAAAAAAATGCAAATGGATAAGGGCGGTTAACTGCAATTAGCGGCAATTAGCACGGCTTAACTATGTTAGCGCCGGATAAGGGAAAGCAGAATTTTCAGGGGTTGTAATATTGTCAGAGAAAACAACAAATGATATGCTGAAAGTAAAAACAATATTGATCATTGCCCTTGTGATAATCACCCTTGGTATTGCATGGAAATATTACAAAAAATACCGTGACCAGGAGAAATTGAAAATCGGCGAGATTTCCCTTACTCCGCAAAAAGAAATTAAATCTTTCGATGACCTTGTTTATATATTCAAAAACGGACTGAAACTAAAAGGATTTGTCCAGATCAGGAACTTTTCTGGTCAGGATTACAGTTTGAACCAGATAAGCATAGATTCATATTCACCGGAAACTGAAAAGCTCGTTGCAGAGCAGACAAATATTTTGCAATCAGACATTGTTTTAAAGGCAAAACAGTCCACCATCATCCCGTTGGAATACAATGTAGATATCATCAATGCCCTTTCGCTGTTCAAAGAAAGCAAGGTAATTCCGGCAGATTATACAGTCTGGAAAATAATCACACATCCGCTACAGGCATACAAGGATATTAAACTCAGCAACCTGAAAATGAAACTCAAAGGTTTCATACAGGCCGAAGGTATAAACATGCCGGTGGACGAATTAAACTATTTGTATGGATAACAGTTATAAAGTACTTGGAAAAACCATCAGCCTGAAGCAGTACGCAGACATTCAGGACACCATTAATGCCATCGGCAGGATCATCAGGGACAACTATCCGGCTGTTGCCGATATTGCAGTAAGGGTAAAGGCAGATACAGCAGAACAGACTTTCCGAAACATTTGGGAATACGTCAGAAAAAATGTCAGGTATGAGAATGATGAAATAGGCAAAGAACAGTTACGCCGTCCGCAGCGGACAATTTCGGATGGAAAAGGTGATTGCGATGATATGAGCATACTGATATCTTCCATTTTGGTAAACCTTGGTTATCACCATGAGCTTGTCATTGCAGCATACAAAAGCAAGGACAAATGGCAACATATCTACCCTGCGGCATACAGCAGCAACAGACAAAGGTATGTCATTGACTGCGTGCCGGAAATCCCCTATTTCAACTATGAAGCATCTCCAATTAAAAATAAAATCGTTATAAGTATGAAACTAGAAGAACTTGGCTCCCTGTCTGACGCATTCGCCATCAGGGAACTAACCGAACCTTTCAACATCAATTCCTTGGAAGGTATCGCAGATGACTGTCAGCAGTTGCGGCTTTTGCAGGGACTGCTTGGCAATGTGGCCATTGTTGACGAACTGGAACAGTACGACACTGTTTTAAATGGCCGTGAACTTCAGCAGAACATCATTTTGAACCAGCTTGTGGAAGCAAGAAAATCCCTTGCACAGGAGATCAACAACCCAACGGGCATGTCAGAGCTGAACGACAACAAAGTTGACCTTCAGCTTGTGGAAAACATCATTAATAATTTTCCCGATGAGACTGAGCGTGATCGAGCAATAAGTGAGGCCATTGCCAAACAGACCATGTACATGAACTTTTACAAAGCTGTACAGTATGGGCTTTCTGAAATTTCGGATGATCTTTCGGGTGAAAGGGATGATGACCTTTATTATCTCAAGATCATGAAAGAGGAAGGCCAGTTGGATGAAATCCTCAGCATGGATGATGACGACATGGAAGGTCTGGGCAAAAAGACCGGATTTTTCAAAAAGATCGGCAGCAAGATCAAAAAAGGTGTTCAAAAACTCAAAGAAAACCATCCGAAACTTGCTAAAGTAGGCCATGCCATTAAAAAGTACAACCCTGCAACATTCGCTGCAAGAAAGTCACTTGAACTGTTTATCCGTGCCAACACTTTCAATATGGCAGAAAAGATTGCCCTGGGCTATGCCACAGAGGATAAGGCAAAATCTCTTGGCTACACCAAAGAGGAATGGCAGAAATTTGTAGAGGGCAAGGACAAAGCAGAAACCACATGGTATTCTCTGGGAGGCGACAAGTCCTATTTCAAAGAAATGATCACCAAAAGCAATGCAGCCAAAAAAGCCGGACTTGGAAATTCAGCCCTTGGCTCTGCTGTACTTGCAGCCGTTACAAAGGTTTTTGGTGCAGTGATCAACTTTTTCAAGAACCTGAAACTTAAAAGAAAGGACGGTACAGAGGTAAAAGATCCTACTGATACCAATATCCCGGAATATGACACCAAATCAACACCATCAACAAATTCAACAGATATGGAAACAGAAAATGAAAATACCAACATCGTCACCCATGAAAAATCAGGGGTAACAACAGAGACCGTCACTGATGAAAGCGGCAATACTACCACAGTGTATAAAGACAAAGATGGCAATGTGATCAGCCGTTTTAAGGCTTTCTTTTTAAAAAACAAGACCATGATCATTGTAGTGTCCATTGTCCTTGTTGTGGGCATCATCGGAATTGTGATCTGGAAAATCCGTCAAAGGGCACTTCACGGACTTGGTGGTGAAGGACTTTCAAAGAAACAGGAAAACTTCATCAAACGCCAGGGGTTGAACAACCGTGCTTATGCTTCGCTTGTCAGGGAGGAACTGACAAAGGATGGCAAGAGCGACAACAAAACAAACCGAAAATCATACTACAAAAAGATTTTCCGTGATGCCTTTAGCCGTCCGCTTTCAGAAAGTCAGATATCAGCCACAACAAGATATAACCAGATGTACCATGAAGCCCGCAAGCTTGCAAAGGAAAAAGGCGGCGGATCACAGGCATGGAAAGATGCATGGGCAGAGGTCAAAAAAAAAAGTCGGGACTAAGTTGTAATTACATTGAAGGTATGAAAAAAGAACCAAAAAAATACCCTGTTGGCAGTGGCAAAAAACATAAGCCAATGGGCGGAAAAAAATCCGGCAGTCTATCATCACAGAGGTTTCAAAAGATAACCGAAAGGGCAAAGCAGATCAGGGCAAAGCATCCTAAGATGAAATGGAAAAATGCCATTAGTCAGGCAAGCCGCGAAATCTATAAGAAGTAGCAAGTAGTGAGTAGCAAGACAAAAAAAAACAATAGGAAATTTGTAAAACTAAAAATAAAGAAAAATGAAAGATTTAAGCAATGAAGAAATTATCCTGAGTGGATTATCAGGAAATATCGAAGTCAACGCTGAGGCCAAAAAAGGTGCAGCACAGTTTTCAAAGCTTGGGGCAAGCATGTTCCGCAAGCAGATGATCGAACGCATCCCCAACCTTCCGGCAGAGGTGCAAAAGCAGTTAAAAGATGACCGTGCTCAGATTTCCGACAAGGAATTCTTTGTCATCCGTGAGCTCACCGGCACAAGTACCGATGTTATCAAGAAAAACGAAAAATCGGAACCCGGACTGCGTAACATCGATGATGCCGAACTGGCCGAAAACCAGTATTTTCTTTTGTCGGCTCTTTGCCTGCAATACCGCAGCGGCAATACAGGAAGGTTTGATGAACTGTTTCCTGATTTTTTGGCCAATGCAGTTTTTACATTCAAAATTGCCACCCGTGAGATCATGAGCAAAAATCCGGTTGATATGTTCCAGAACCCTGTTTATGGATATAATGTGAACAAGGATTTCGGTCTTCTGATCCTGAACAACCCTAAGCTGATCATCCCCAACAAAACACTCTCTTTCGAGATCGAGGATGCCCCTTCTGGCATGTCAGGCGAAGTGAAACTGAAGCTTATCGGAACTGAAGTAAAAATGTATTAAAAATAAAAGGGTGTGGGGCTGATTGCTGCCTTGGTAAACCTTGCCGGCCACAGCCCTCATCTCCCTTGGGAAAATTAACAATCATTAAAAATACTGATCATGAACGCAGAACAGATCACCAACGCCATCAAATGTCTTGACAAAACATCAAGGCAGGACCTTTCAAAAAGGATACGTTCTGATGCCAACGCATGGAACGGCATCAATGGAATGGGAACCATGCCGGAGGATTTGCCAAAAGGAAAATTTCAGGGGCTGGTCAAATGTGACGAAAAACTTCTTTCGGGGGTGCAGGTCGTTGCCCGTCAGGGAGGCGATATAGCAAACCAGACAGTTACAGACAGCAAGGGGTTTTACTCCCTCGACCTGAACTCTGGAAAGTATGACATTGTCTTTGTCAATTCGGGATATTATGACACCTTGGTTGCCGGACAGACCGTCATCACAGAAAACCTTCTTACTCTCAATGGTGAAATGACCAAAATCCGCTAAGCCATGGACGCAGAATACATTTTCGGGACCATCATCAGCGCACTGCTATCGGTAAACGGGTTTTTTCTCAGGTCATTTGTTTCTTCGGTAAAGGAACTCAAAAAAGTGATCCAGGACCTTGCCATAGCAGTCAGGTTAAGCCAGCGTGACATCGAATACATCAACAAGGAACTTGATTCCCATTCAAGGACTCTTGAAAAGCACGACAATGAAATTGACCAGATAAAAAAACAGATTTAACATGTACCGGGATATTAAAATTCAGTTGGTTGAAAAAGAGATTGTTTCCAACCAGCAGCAGGAAATCAAAGAAGCTCTGGACAAAGACTACCGCTATATGGTAGGGATTGCCATTGCAGATGGCACATGCTCCGACCGTGCAGTTATTGAAACAGCAAAGGTCAAGGGCGTGGAATTTCTCCCGGAGGGCTTTGAGGCGGTGAACATCACCGCTTCAATAGCCGTACAGCCCAACCGCAGGTTTTTTACGCTTTTCAACGCTGTTGAAGTCAGCGGCGATGACCTTGTGATTTTGTTCCGTGACCTTGGATTTACAAACAACTACACCTTGAAAATTCAGGTACTGCTTACCAATAATCCGCAGGAGGTAAAAAATGGTTTCAATAGTTAAAATCTACCGTAATGACCTTTTACCGGGCCAAAGCAAGTCTTTTGGATTTACTGTCAAGGGCTATAAAAAAGTCAGCGGAATTATACTCTGTGGTCAGGGTGAAGTTTCTCTGGTATTTGACAGAGATCATACAGTTGTTGCAGATTCTTTTGATCTGAGCACATCAAAAGACATTGAACCCGATAAAAGGACATGGTCAGTTCAAAAGCAGATCGAAGGGGATTTTGTCCGTGGGAGCATGACAAAAAAAGGCATGGCAGGAAAATTATCCATTTACTTAATTGTTGAATAAAATGACAGAGCAGGGCGCACTTTTAAAGCTGATGATAGAAAGCGAGATCCTTCAAAAAAAAGATCTCCGCTATGTCATTTCAAATGATCTGCATATCAATCCCCGTGAGATAAAAATCAGTCCGGACGAAATCTGTTTTATCACCTTTATCAAAATAAATGCAACATCTGATTTTATCTTCAACATAAGATCAGCTTCAGAGAACCGGACAATAGAAAAAACCGTCACCACTGCTTTTACCTATGAAAACAACATCATCACCCGTCATCCGGGATCGGTAAAATTTGAGATGTCAAACACGGATCAGTATGAGGTATCGTCAGTAATAATAAAATTCATAAAATAGCTATGCAGAACATTTTTGACATTCACGATTACGATGAACATTTTCTGGAACAGTTCACCGGACAGACCATCCCGATTTACGACCGTTGGAACATCCGTCCGCTTCAGAACGAACAGAAAATCCTTGAATCAGGCACATCCGAAGAAGTGGACAAGTTCATGAACTTTATCACCGAACATGCACAAAAAGAATATCCGCACCCCATTGTAATTGTTGTGGGAAATGTTGAGAAAAACAATCCCTCAAAGATGCTGACTTCGACCATGAAGTATTTTAAAATGAAATTTGACAAGTTCAAAGGTCATGATATCGGTTCTCCCCTTCCCATCGGATACGCACCAAACAACCAGCAGCCAAATCCCATGATGCCAATCCCGTTTTTGGGTTTGGGACAAAAAAATCCAACCGCCGGAGGTATGCAGGGGATTACATATAACGAAATACAGGGTATCATTGATCGCAATGTAAGTGACGCAACCCGTTCCATCCGTGCAGAGTATGAGGAAAATTCTGCAAAAAGGGAAGCAGAGTCCATCAAGCGGATTGCTGAGCTTGAACTGAAAATGGAAATGTACAAGCTTGATCTTCGGGCAAAAGAGGTTGAAGAAAAAGAACGAAGGGTACAAGAAGAACTTGAAGGACTGGAACAGAAAAAAGAAGAGGGACTGGGAACGGTAAAAGACTACACCAAGACCATTGCCGGGGGACTGCTTGAATTTGGAAAATTTGCCCTGGGATTTGAGTCTGTGAATGATGATGACAAAAAGGACAAGAAAAAACCGATAAAAGAAAAAACATCATCAACTTCAGAGAAACCCGAATTGGGATCAGGCTCGACCATTGATGATGATGGTTTTTCTAAGAAAACAGATAATCCCAAATCAAACACAAAAGACGACAAAGAAGAAGGGTTTAAGCAGTTAAAAGAAATCATCAGCGAGCTGGACGAAAACCAGAGAATGGCACTTCTTGAGATGCTCATGCCTGATGAACCGGAGGAGGAAGAAGAGGATGATAGTTCCGATGTGCAGACACAACAACAAGCCACAAGCAAAAAAAAGAATACTAACAAAAAATCCAAAAAAGATGAAGAAGTACAATCTGACGATAACAATCAATGACGGCAACACTGAATTGCAGAAAAGCATGTCATTACAGGCAAACAATCCGCAGGAACTCTCCCAAAAGTTGAATGCCCTAAAGATCCTCAATGAATCCATCTCTCATGATGATTTGATATCCACCGTAGAGATGATACAGGAAAAGCCCGATCTGATCCCTGTTGTCAAGGAAATGCTCGATGATGGCGAAAAGCTATCTGAAGGACAGATGATGATGCGTCTTCCGAAATATGTTAGAAAAGTGTTGAAAGTATTAAAATCTTAGGCAATGCACCCAGCAATCACAAATACCGGAAAATATCTAAAAAAACAGTATGATTCTGTTCCTGCAGACAAGCGCCGTCGGGCAAGGAACATCATCATCATTGTTGTTTTGATATTGATATTCAAAAACAAGATCATTGACGGCATCCGTAGCATGTTCCACCGTGACATTAACAAGATAGATGTTGACACCGGCAATCTGTCATATGAAAAAGGGGAATATTACTCCATGTGCTCCACCCTTGAATCTGCTATGGATGGCACGGGAACTGATGAGGAGGCCATCAACTCGGTTTTTATGCGCATGCAATCGCAGGATGATTGGAACTTCCTTCAGAAAACCTTCGGTGTTAGAAAAAAAGACGGTGGGACATTTTATGCAGACATTACTGGAGACTTAAAGATGTGGTTGGGTGACGAACTTGACAGTTACGAGATGCAGGAGGTAAAAGATATATTAATTGGTCAGGGAATAAACTATTAAAACCAACAGTCATGAGCAAAAAGAAAAAAATCATTGCCATAGTAATTGTTGCCATCATTGGGACAATTATTTTCTGGAAACGGGCATGGATCAAAGAAAAGCTTGGAATGTCAGAGAAACCAGAAGAAACCACAGACAAACCAACAGATGACAGTTCGCCCAGGCCATCACCACCGGCGGTTATTACACCAAAAGTTATTTATCAGAATTGTGACACACTACCAATGAAATTGGGATGTAAAGGAGAAAAAGTCAAAAAGGTACAAGAATCATTGAACAGAAATTTTAAGGCCGGACTGGTTGCTGATGGTTATTTTGGTCCGGCGACTGAAAAAGCACTTGTCAATGCCGGGTACAAAAAAGAATTGGGGGTCTTTGATATTGTCAGGTTAATGTATTTAAAACCATAAAAAAATGACAGCAAGATCAGAATACATAAAGAAATATACTCCGGCGGTTGTTCGTGCGGCAAGAGGAACAGGACTTTTTCCATCGCTTTTTATGGCCCAGGCAATCCTTGAAAGTGGCAATGGGCAAAGCTTACTTGCCCGTGATTACAACAACCATTTTGGGATCAAATCAACCCCAGACTGGAAAGGAAAGGTTGTAAGAATGAGCACCCGTGAGGTTTTCAACGGAAAGGATGTTTACATCAAAGATGGTTTTCGTTGGTACAAAAACCCCATTGACAGTTTTAAAGATCGGGTTAAGTTCCTTCAGGAAAACAAGCGGTACAAAAAGCATGGTGTGTTTGATGCAAAAACTCCGGAAGAGCAAGCAGATGCACTTCAGCGTGCCGGATACGCCACTGATCCAAGTTACGCATCAATCCTGAAATGGATGATTGGCACCTATAATCTGAAGGAACTGGACGGAATGGCGGTTAAAAAAAAAGTCTGATCATTGCCCTGATTGTTATCACGCTGGGGATTGCATGGTATTTTAGAACAGATATTAAAAAATGGATAAACTCTTGAAATATGAACCTTTTGATAAAAGCCATAGTGATTGTGATAATTGTTTATGCCGTGTTGGTTTATTTTGATTTAAAAGCAGCAAAAAAGATATGAAAACGTACATACTTACCATCATCATTGTTGTTGTGCTGATTTCGGTTGTTTTGGTCGGATACCGGAAAAAGGACCAGGTCAACGGACTTGGAAAGGCCGGGACAAAGGTTCGTCCACCGAAACTTCGTATTGTTTACAGCAAAAAGTTAAAACCGGCAGACCGGCAGAAAATAAGTTCCTCTGCAGATGCTTACCGATTGTTGAAAGATATCTGGAGCAAACAGATCGAAACCCGTGAAGAAATGCTGGTTCTGCTGTTAGATCGTTCAAACAATGTACTTGGATATCACCTTCTGAGTGTTGGTGGTATCACAGGAACAGTGGCCGACCTGCGGCTGCTGTTTTCCGTTGCCCTTGAATCCCTGGCAACATCCGTTATCCTGAGCCACAATCACCCATCGGGCAACCTATCGCCCAGTGAGCAGGATACCACACTCACCCGAAAAATCAAAGAAGCCGGGGTTATTATGGATATTACTCTGCTTGACCATTTGATCATTACCAATGAAGGCTACTACTCCTTTGCCGACGAAGGCATAATTTAAAACCCATGAAAAAAGCAACAAATCATAGAACCTGCTGTTTAAAAAAGATGTGGCTTTTGTTGTTTGTGATTTTATTTACTGTTGCTGTTTCGCTTGATTATTGCGCTTTACAAGATCATAAACCTGACCAAAAAGAAACTTGTCAGGATTCCTCTCTGATTATTTTTTATCCGGAATTGATTTCTGCTGAAAATCCGGAAGAATCGAAAATGTATGTTGTTTCGGAGGAGGTTAGTGAGAGGTTGGTTTGGGGGTGGTGGGTGGATTTTTGGATTTCGTTGGTTTGTGTTGCGGTAATGATGCTCATCATAATAAGAATATTCAAGAGGTTTTAAATAGGAACTCTTAAATTGAAAAGTCAATAAATTGCAATTAGAGAGAAAATCAAAAATACTTAGTTGAAAAAATAAGGGGATTAAGCATAATAAAATTGTAATTTTTTGCTTGAAAATCAATTTATTGATTATTTTTGAAGTTGAATAATCAAGATGAAAACAACTGGTAAGTATTTAAATAGAGACAAGTTTATCTTGAAATAGACAATTTACCAGCAATTATAAAAACCGACAAACAATGAGTGCAGACGTTACTAGAATTGAATTAGCAAAAGCGCTAAAGACAATAAAAGCTGTTGCGACAGAGGAGCAATTTGAGCAAACAAAGAAAATATTCATCCAACCTGGTGGTGAGGACTCCATAATGAGTGCAGTAAACGGATTATCAGAAGAAGATGAATTTGCACTTTTGACAAAACTTCTTGGGACAGCAAAACATATTATTGGTTTTGAACAACGACCGCTTGTTGAAGGGGAATATATCGTTGCTGATTATTACTTGACGATGAAACCTGCTTGCTCAACTCACGGCAAAAGCAGCGATAAATTTTCTGATTACAAATGTGTGATTGACGTTAAATCGACAGAAAAGGATTTATTCAAAATTGGCGGCAACAGGTTACAACGACTTAGAAATTTCGCTGACCTCTTAGGACTTCCATTATTTTTTGGAGTGCGTTTTTTGAGATTTAACAATAGTGCATTATGGGCAATAGTTCGGGACGACCGAAATGCTACATTTCTCCACGTTACCTATGACAATGTTGTGAACGGTCTCAGACACGTATTCTGGGACGAATATTGCCTTACACCAAATCCACAATTAGTAATCATTGCAAAATTTTCTAAATCTTCGACAGTTTCTTCTGTATCTCATCCAGACTATGGAACACAAATCGAGTTGACCTTTACTGAAAATGGAGGTAAGATACTTTTCACCTTACAAAATGAGGAAGCAATGATGACAAGTGCTTTAATGGAAGCATATCATCTTGACGAAATTAAAATTGAAAAAGTTGATAAGGATATTACATTGCAGTATTTAAAGCCAACTTTAGTAACGGCATTTCTTGCTGACCTAATATTCAAAACAAATAGACTTCCTGTTGACGAATTTGGAAGAACAATTTATGACGCTTCAAAACTTATTGTTCGTTCAGACACCGATGCTCATGACAAACTTATTGACAGAAAAAAAGTTGAATTAATTGCACGACCACTTATTGACAATCACGTTCTTTTCGTTGGAGAAATAAAAGACCATTTAGCATTATGGAAATCACTCGGGGGACAAGAATAACTGCTGGTAACAGCACATTTGCAAAAGGTGGGGTTTCGTGCTCCGCAGACAGTTTTGTGGTAGCCGAAAGTTTTGTGTACCGCATTAACATTCGTGATAAAAATCCCGCCCATCACAATTCTGCAAACCGTTAGGTGCAATTTACACAGACCAAAGAGAAAAAGATATGATCAAATACTTTATTGCTTTGTTATTGTTAATATTTTCTATTACCAATGTTTTTTCACAAGAAGGAGAAGGTGATAGTTATTCTGTTGAATTTCAAATATCAAAAGCAAAAATCAGAGGGCATTTATTGAAAATACTAATTACAGAGGTTGACTCAACAGCAATATTAAAAGTTTTCGACAATTATAAAGACATTGATACTACTTTTACAATCCCTGCTGACATGTTTGATCAAATAATGAATTTAGTTAGAAAAATAGACATAGATGACTTGTTTTTAGCTATGAAAACCACGGGGTTTGACGGAACAAAATGCATATTAATATTTGGAAACTATCAAAATAAGTTGACATATCAAATATGGTCACCAAATTATTTAACTAAAGAAAGAAAATTAAAGACCTTTTTAAAAGCTTGTGAATTAATTTTAAAAATAGCTGGAATTAATGAAGATCAATATTTTTAATAATACACAGCACCTAATCGTTGGAAACAAGTGTAAAAATACAGACGATAGGCAGATATGATAGTGATAAAATAAAAATAAAAAAGAATTTAGCTTTATGACAGGACAGTGCAAATATGATGGAGATTTATTTTGTTTTTTTCTTCTCGCCCGCAAAAAAGAAGATGGAAACCTAACTCATATTGCACACATTGCCAAGGCTCCACCAGCCAAAGCTTTGTCAAAGAGTGCAATTTTGCCAACGCTTAATGTACTAAATAGATAATAAACTATGGAATTACTTTACTTATGGATTAACAATTTTCGTGGAATCATTATTAATCAGGGATTTAAATTAAGCTCACGTTTCAATATTGATTATAATCCATTAAATGGGAGTATTAAAATTGAAGAAAACAATAATTACATTGAAAATTTCTTTGATAAAAACATTGTTGACATTGTTGCGTTTGTTGGAGAAAATGGTTCGGGGAAAAGTACGCTTTTAAAATATTTTGTTCAAGAATGTTTTACCCCAGTAAGCAACTCTCCTGATAGATCATCCGATATGATAATTTATAAAGTTGGAGAAACAATTAATATTTACTTTATTGATAACTTAAAAATTAAAATAGAAAATATAAAATATAATAAAGAAAAATATAAACTTAAAATACAAGAATCTACAACTAATATCTATTGGAAAGAGACTGGAGATATTTATGGATTTGATAAGACGAAGGTTGATAATTTTGATCAGACAGCATTTATTTATTTTTCAGATGTAGTTGATTTAAACGAAACAAGTTCGAGCTTCAATGATTTAAATAATATTTGCACCAACTATTTAATGGCATCGGATAAAGAAAAATTAATTAATGACCCATTATTACCATTTTCTGAATTAACAGCTTTTAAGATAAAGGAGCTTGACCGACAAATTGAATATGTTATCTCTAAAAATCATGAAAATTTCAAATTATTCAAACTTCCAAAATTGATAGGTATTCGGGTAAGTCGTGGTGATGAATTGAGCATTAATAATTTATTGAAAAGGCTTCAAAATATCCATAGAAAAAAGGCTAGTAGAAATGAAAAACTACAACGAATTTTTTTTGAAAAAATAAATAGGTTGGTTATCAAACATCAAAATCTGTTAATTGGAACAGATTTTTTAAGTATAATGAAATACAAGTTCAGAATAAGTTTTATTTATAATCTTATGAGGGCTATTCTACAAATATTATCTTCTTTTAATTTTGCAGAAAAAATAATTATTGAGATTGGAAGGTATTATATAGAAAGTTTTGACAGCAATGGATTCAATATTGAGTTGTTTTCAATAAGAACATCGAAAGGAGAAAAAAAATTATCAAGTGATTTTAATTTCAATTTATTATCAGACAAGATTTACAATTATATATCTTTTGAAGATATAGTTTTCAATGACATTATAGATTATAATCCAAATGACGATACACTTTGGTTTGAAAATATTTATTTAGATGTATCACATAAGACACTTCCGAAAGCAAGGGATATATACAACAAGAGCTATACTCTTACGAATTTCCTTCAATGGTTTTGGCATGATATGAGTTCAGGAGAAAGAGCTTATTTGACAATGTTCTCAAGACTTAATAGCTTAAATAATTCTATAAATGATGATTTTACTAGAAAAGAAAATCTAATCATCTTTTTAGATGAAGCCGAACTATATTTTCATCCGCAATGGCAAAAAAAGATAATTAGTTTTATAATTAATGAATTTCCAGTAATTTTTAAGGACAAAAAAATTCAAATATTTATAACATCCCATTCTCCTTTCATTCTATCTGATTTACCCCCCAGTAATGTATTACTTATTAGAAAAGGGAATAAGAAAGACATTGATTATAACGGAGAAATCTTAGAAAACAAGTGTATTGTTGAAAAAAAAATTAAAGTAAAAAGCTTTGGCTCAAATATTCATGAACTTCTATCAGTAGACTTTTTTTTAACGAATGGACTATTTGGTGAATTTGCCAAAGAAAAAATCGAAAGAATAATTTTTGAGCTAAATGAACATAGAATTAAGCCAATTGAAGAGAAAAGACTTAGCGATATAAAAAACACAATTATTATGGTTGGCGAACCTCTAATAAAACAAAAATTGATTGAATTATACGAAGAAAAAATAAAAGAAGGGTTTTATGAAAGATTAGAGGACAAAATAGGTAAACTCAAATATCAATTAGAAAAAGCTGAAAAAGCATTAGAATTAAAGAATAAAACCAAATAATATGATTGCAATCACAAGTGCTTATGATGAAAACGGAAAGGCTATTTCATTAACAGATGCTGCTGAAAATCATTTTAAAAATCTGATTACAGGTAAATCCAACTATAAATCCCCCCTTAGTTTATTAAAAGCTGAAGCTAAAACCGGAATTATTAAGAAAGAGTATGAAGAATTTTTGTTAAAAGTATCTGACGAAAAAGAATTTAAAAAGCTTGTCGTTTGTGAATTTAATAAATTACCATCCATAATTATTGATTATAAGGAATATAACACTTTTTTTCAGGATGATAAAAATAAAATAGAACGAGATAAAGTCATTGAATTATTTAGCTATGAAAGATTTCGTAAAAATAATAGAGGATATAAGTTTGCGAAAAGTATAAATATAAAAACTTGCCCTTTTTGCAATAATCACTTTACTCTTATTCGATCTGCTTCGAAAATGGTGGATTGCGATTTTGATCATTTCTATTCAAAGAAAAAATATCCTTATTTGAGCGTTTCTTTTTTTAATTTAATTCCATGCTGTCATGTCTGCAATATTTCAAAAAGTGATGGTGATATTAGTAAACTTGTGAATCCATATGTAGATAATTTCTTTAATAAATTTAAATTTACTTCTGATAAAGAAACAATTATAAAATTCATATTAAATGGTAGCAGGGATTTTTCAGGATTGAAAATTGACACTATTCCAGAGTCTGGGTATGCTGACATTTTAGAAGAACATAATAAAGTGTTTCATATAAATGAAATACATCAAGAACACAAAGATATCGTTTTTGAAATTTATGCGAAAGCTTATAAATATCCAACAAGCAGAAAGAAAGAGCTTAAAAAGCTTTTTGAGAAGAAATTTTTCTCAAACGAAGAAATTGAAAGATTCGTGCTTGGAAATTATGTAATGCCTGAAGACATAAACAAACGTCCCCTTTCTAAATTTATGCAAGATATTGCAAAAGAGGCTGGATTGATTAGTAAAACGTAAAACTCATAAAATATAAAATAAATTGAGCTTTAAAAAAGATCTTAATAAAACAGGTATCTGTTTTTTCTGCAAAGAATCAAAATCTCAATTTAATATTGAGCATTTTTTCCCTGAAACTATTGGAGGAAGTTTCACCAATGAAATTTGTTTAGAATGCAATAAAACACTCAATAAAAGAATCGATCAGCCTTTTTTAAGTAATGAGTATATCGGTTTTCAAAGAATAGTTAACAAATTAGCAAAGCAATCAAATAGAAAAATTCCAAACCCTCTTAAAAATATCAAGAGGAAAGTTGGAGACGAAGAATTTACTTATTCGGTTAATCAGGATGGATCAATTGAAAGGAGGCTTTGTCAAAAGACAGAGTACCTAAAAGATGGTAATTTCGAAAATGGTATAAAGGTTTGTCTTGATTTTAAAGACATTGAAAAAGTTGATCTTATTAAAGAACGAATAGCAAAAAAATATTGCATAAAACCATCCGAGATTATTGAAGGAGAAAGAATCATTAATAATTTGGCCGAAGAAGAATTTCAAATAGAGTTTAGTATTAATCCAATAATTTATGAATTTGTTAAAATAATTGTTGAATTCGCCTTGAAATTTTGCCCTGAATTCAGTAATTCATCAATATCCAAAAAATATACTGATTTTTTATTAGGAAAAATTCCTATTGATAAGGAATTATATAACAACATTAACCACAATAACCAGCTAATGATTTATTTGAATAGGAGTATTGTCGATCATTTTTATGGAGATCTCAAAACTTCCCATGCTGTATTTATTACACCTGTACTCGGGTATGGACTTGTTGGGATAATAAAAATATTTGATTTTGTCCATGCAATTGTCCTATCTAATGATATTAAAACTACATCACTTCCTTACTATTTTTTTATAAACAATTTTAAGACTAAAAAGAAATCCGGGTATTATCTGAAAAATTTCTCAAATGCAAGTATTACAATTGATTCCAACTTTATAAATAGCTATATAATTAAAGATAAAATTATAGATTCCGTTGTAAACAACGGTCTTTTTCCATTGATATTCAACTCATTTGGAAGTACAATTTGTGAAAACATATTTGAGATTCCTAAATATTACGCACCTTTCAGAACTACTGGAAACTATTTTGAAAAATTAGATTTTTATTATGAAAAACCGTTTTCGCAATTTTTTATAAAGAGAAAAGACAATGACCAATTAATTCCTATTCAGCAAATTAAATTTGAAGCTCTTATTGATATTATGACTTGACTTTGCTACTGGAAATATATATAAACCCAGACCAAATAGAATCAATTACAGCTTAACACCTCTTAAAGATTACCAACCGGCGAAGAATTTTGATTTTAAAAACGGTGACAAAGTAATTTTCACATCTGACAAAGATCAGATCAGGTGGAAGTTTCATTTAATAATATTGCTAAAAAATATTTTTTTTTACTGTTAAATGTTTTACTGAAAGTTTTTTCTTATTTATTTATTTTTTGTATTATTGTTGGATATTAGTTATAAAAAGTTAAGCTATATCTGAGAATTTCATATAAAAAAGTTATGAATGAAGAAATATTTTATTAATTTGTATTCTGTTCAGTGACAAAATAATTACAGAAATGACATCTAATCCCTTTCCAAATTACCTTTTTCGTGGTGATAGCGACAAGAAAAATTTGCGTCGATTGCGAGAAACTATAAATAGAGATCTTCTCTTGACAAATTTATGCAGTGGAGGAAATGGCAGAGAAATTTTCAGCAAAATACTCGGAAAATTAATCAATAGACACATTGGAGATGGTTGGGAAAAAACACATTTTCTGTCTTTCTCTGAGAGTGAAGAAACTGCATTTTTTTACGCAAGTAAAAACGGACTATACGAAGAATTATACGACTTTCAAGAAAATTGGGACTTTGCAGTATTCACAATGGAAACAACGGTATTAATTTCAGAGAGCATCCAGATTGTTGCTCCTGGAATTTACAAAGCAAAATATTTTCCAGCATGTAAGGAGTTCTTGCCTACTTATAACATTATTCTCATTGATGCATTTTTTCATTTAAATAATCTTGGTGGGGCAAATTCTAACTACAAAAAAGCAATTGAAAAAGCAAACAAAGATAAAGAATGGCTAATTTTGCCGGCAAGTCCTTTTGGTTACAACAGTGAACTGACAGCAAAACTTGACACTAATTGCATTTCCAAGAAGAGAATATTCAAACTAAAATAATAGACCGAAAAAGAACTAAAAACACAAATTGAATGACACTATTAAACAAGGATAACATTAACCAAACAAAGACACGTACAGACAAACTGGATTCTTTGCTGAACGGACTTCTGTCCATTGACACAATTTTATTGAAAGGCAAGCCAGTAAAAAAGAAGATTACCATCGAATTTCTTTGTGAAACTTTAAAACTAGATTGCGAGAAATGGGAAATGTTATCTTTAAAAAATGAATTGATTACGGAGGGACATATGCTTGAATCCGAAGGAGAACTGAGAATAACTGAGAGTGGCAAAATATTTATTACCAGACAAAAAGGATTTAAAAATCTTGAAAAGAGGGAAAAGGAAGATGAATTGATTCGTATTAAAACAATCGAGAAATTCAAATATGACAAGTTCAGTTTTTGGTTATCAATCATAGCTATAGCATTTGCAGGATTAAGCTTACTAATGACTATCTTAAAGCCTTGAAATAAAGTGAATAGATATAATTTAAAACAATGGAAATAAAACCCCAAAAACCTCGGAAAGCCCTAAACAAAGCATTCTTAAAAGTAAAACCCATCCGGACGCAGATTGAGTGCTTCAAAACCAATCTGTCACAATTGCTTGACAGGTTAAATGATACCGAATCAGAGGAGTTTCATAAAAACCTTGTTTCCGATTTTCTGAAGGATACATATTATAAACAAAGCCATTTTATCAACACCAAAGGCCGAAATGATTTGGTCATCCATAACACCAAAGATGCTTCCGGAACGGTGGGTGTAATTATTGAGGCAAAGAAACCTAATAATAAGGCAGAAATGCTAAAACCGATTGCTCCAGATGAATCATCAGAGCAAAAATTATCAAAGATTAATGTAAAGGCATTTCATGAATTGGTACTGTATTATTTGAGGGAAAGGATAACACTCAAAAACATTGAAATAAAATACCTGATTGCCACAAACATAAACGAGTGGTTCATTTTTGATGCAACCCTTTTTGATAGGTTGTTTGCCCAAAACAAAGGACTTGTAAAACAGTTTATTGATTTTGAAGGAGGACGGCTTGCCGAAATTAAAACAGATTTTTTCTATAAACAGATTGCCGAACCTTTTATTTCGAGATTGACACACGATATTGATTTTACTTATTTTAACATAAAGGATTATGAGAAAGTACTGAGAAATGAAGACAAAAAGGACGACAATCAGTTGATTTCCTTGTTTAAGCTTTTTTCTCCTGAGCATCTTTTGAAATTGCCTTTTTTAAATGACAGTAATACACTTGACAAACGATTTTACGGGGAACTGCTCCATATTATCGGATTGGACGAATCAAAAGAAGGAAACAAAAAAATCATTGGCAGGTTCAAGGATGGGGATAGAAACCCTGGCTCGATTATTGAAAATGCAATAACCCAATTGGACAGTTTGGATAAAATATCCCGGTTAAGCAATTTGAACCAGTACGGGGCAAATATTCAGGAGCGCTTGTTCAATGTTGGTTTGGAACTCACAATTACATGGATAAACAGGATTCTGTTCCTGAAACTGCTTGAGGCACAACTTGTAAATTACCATAATGGGGACAAAAACTACGAATTTTTAAGTATATATAAAATAAAGGATTATGATGACCTTAACAGTTTGTTTTTTCAGGTTCTTGCCAGAAAACATGATGAACGTGGAGAGGATATTAAACCAAAGTTTTCAAAAATTCCTTATCTGAACAGTTCTCTTTTTGAACCAACCGAAATAGAACATTCGACAATTTTTATCAGCAATTTGCGCGATAATAAAACATTTCCGATTTATTCAGCCACGATTCTCAAAGATGACAAGGGAAAAAAGAGAAGCGGGAACATCAGTCCGCTTGAGTACTTGTTTGAGTTTTTAAACGCCTATGATTTTACAAGTGAAGGGAATGAGGATATCCAGGAAGAAAACAAAACCCTGATCAATGCTTCGGTACTAGGCTTGATTTTTGAGAAAATAAACGGTTACAAGGATGGGTCATTTTTCACACCTGGTTTTATAACCATGTACATGTGTCGAGAAACAATCAGGAGGGCGGTTGTCCAGAAATTCAACGAGGTAAAAGGTTGGGATTGCGCAGATTTTGAAAAGCTGTATGATAAAATTGAAGACAGGGTTGAAGCAAACAAGATAATAAACGGCATAAAGATTTGTGACCCGGCCGTTGGTTCCGGACACTTTCTTGTATCAGCCCTAAATGAAATGATTGCCGTTAAAAGTGATCTGAAAATATTGCAGGACAGGCAAGGCATGCGGCTCAAAGAATACCATTTTGAAGTAATTAACGATGAATTGATTATTACAGATGAAGATAATGAATTGTTTGAATATAAGCCTACAAATAAAGAAAGCCAGAGAATTCAAGAAACCCTATTTCATGAAAAGCAGACGATAATTGAAAACTGTTTATTTGGAGTGGATATCAATCCGAACTCGGTCAAAATTTGCCGGTTGAGATTGTGGATAGAGTTGCTAAAAAATGCCTATTATAAAAACGCTACAGAGCTTGAAACGCTTCCGAATATTGACATAAATATCAAATGTGGAAATTCCCTAATCAGCCGTTTTGCCCTTGATGCTGATTTAAAACAGGCATTGAAAAAAAGTGCCAGCAAATGGACCATTGATAGTTACCGGCTTGCAGTGGACACCTACCGAAACGCCAAAAACAAGGAGCAAAAACGTGAAATGGAGCGACTAATAAACGAGATAAAAACAAACTTCAGAAGCGAAATTTCACAAAATGACCCAAAAGTAAAACGTTTAAGTATAATTAATGGTGAGCTCTTTTCTTTGTCAAACCAGGGTCAGCTTTTCGAACTTCCAAAAAAGGAAAAAGCAGAGTGGAACAAAAAAGTTGAAAAACTGACTACAGAAGGCAAAAAACTGGATACCGAAATCGAAGAAATAAAAAGCAACAAAATTTACGAAAATGCTTTTGAATGGCGTTTTGAATTTCCTGAAGTGTTGGATGACAACGGGGACTTTGTTGGGTTTGATGTGGTGATTGGGAATCCGCCGTATATAAGGCAGGAAGAACTTGGAGAATTAAAGAATTATCTTCAAAATAACTATAAAGTTTTTATTTCAGGTGGCGATATTTTTTCATACTTCTATGAATTGAGCCATAATATTCTTAGAAATAAGGCTTTCTTTTCTTTTATAAATAATACTTTTGACAAAACCACTGCAGGTAAGGTTTTAAGGGAATTCGTTGTAAATAATTTTGGATTTGAAAAATATATTGACTTTACCGATGTGGTTGTATTCGATGAAGCAACGACTTATCCAATAATTTTAATACTTAAGAAGGCAAAGCAAAAAAACAGTTTCAAATTCTTTAAGTATACTAAAAGCAATTTTCACGATAAAGAGTTATTAAACAATGAATCTGTTTTTACTGAAGTTGAACAAGATAAATTAAATCCATCAGCTTGGAATTTTATAAATTCATTTGAGCAAAATATTTTAGCCAAAATTCAAAAGAATAAAACTATTTGTGAACTTTACGGGAAGTGTTTTAGGGGAATAATTACCGGATTAAATGATGCATTTGTAATTGAGAATACTCTGGGCGAATATCCTGTTTTGAAAAATGTTTATGATGGTAAAGATTTGAAAAAGTGGATTACTCCACTATCATTTAAAAAGATGATAGTTTTTGAAAGTAAATCAACTGCAAGACAGTTTGGAAAACTAAATGAAGATGCAGCCTTAGAAAAAATGAAAGAAGTTTTCCCGGAAATCTTCAAACATCTTGAACCATTTAAGGATAAAGCAATCAAACGTTTTGATAAAGGAGAATATTGGTGGGAATTAAGGAACTGTGCTTATTACAATTTGTTTGAAGGGTCAAAAATTATTTTCCCAAATCTACAAAACACAAACAAGTTTGCTTTTGATGATTCAGGAGTTTATTTAAATGCTCCTGCTGTTTTCCTTCCCTCCAACGATAAAGCATTATTGGCTGTTCTAAATTCGAAAGTTGTCTGGCACTTTTTAAAAAGTGTTTGTGTAATTAGAAGTGGTGGATACATTGAGGTTAAACCACAGTACTTTGAGCAAATTCCTGTCCCCGTATTAGAAGAAAAAACAAAATCGAAGTTGATTGAGTTAGTTGATAAAGCTATTAAGGAAAGAAGTGAAAATCAAAAAGCTGATATAAAAATTATTGAAGCTGAAATAGACCAGTTGGTTTATCAACTCTATGGTTTAACAGAGGAAGAAATTAAAATAATTGAAAGTAGTTTTAAATAAAAAATATCGCAGTTATATACTAAAGAATTAAAAAAAAATAGAATCTATCGAATAATGAATAAGCCAATTAGATATTTATATCATTATACTTCTATTGATAGTGTTTTAAATATATTAACTTCTCAGAATTTGAAATTTAGCAATCCATCAGAATTTAATGATCCTTATGATTGTTTGCCAAACATTAAAAATTTCGGAAATAATTTGAGACTATTTTGTCAAAAAGGTGATTTTAAAATTGAAAGTAATATAACCAATATATCAAATGTTTGCGTTGAAAAATGGACGAAAGAAATTGGTGTTTGTTGTTTTAGTAAAAGTTATCGCAAATTTTTAATGTGGTCTCATTATGCAAAAAAACATACAGGAGTTTGTTTAAAATTTGACATTTCAAAAGACATTGGTATTTTTAACCAAGAAAGTATTAGAGAAATTATTTACAATAAAGAAATACAGTTTGTTGATCTTAATAATATTAAAAATATTATAGATTTATTTGATACTTATAAATTTAAAGCAAAAAATTGGGAGTATGAAAAGGAAATTAGGGTTTTTAAAGAAAAAGAAGGGCTTTATAAATTTAATAGAAAATCATTAGTTTCAATATATATGGGTGGAAAAACAGAAGATCATAATATTATAGATAAAATTAATTTTTGTTGTAAAAAAAATGTTTGGGGAAGCAAAATATCATTATATAAAACAAATCTTAGCGAAGATAGATATGAATTGAAATTTGAAAAAATTTAAACATGAAATTAATATAAATAAACAATGATATTTGATTATTTTAATGAAAACATATGGTTTGGTTCAAGTAATGAATTACAAGTTACAAGTGATGTTTTAATTAATGCATTACATGAAAGCCTTAATTTAGAAGATGATTTAAAACAAATTGCATTATTCAAATCTTATATGTTGATAAAAGGTTTGTCAATAGAAAATTATTTAAAAGGGAAATCAATTGAAATATATAAAAAATACAACCCGACTATTTATTACTATGAATTTGGTGAAATTAAAAAGAAAGTATGGAAGATAAATAAAGGCAATGGGCATCAATTAACAACAATATATAAAACGTGTGTCAATGAATTAAAAGAAAATGAAAAAGAATTTTTAGAACGATTAGAAACATTTATTGATTATGCTGGAAAATATCATTTACCTATTAACCCAGAAAATTATAAACCTGAAAATCTAAAAATTTTAAGTCAAGATAAAATTACGGAAATACAAATAAATAAAAGAATTGAATTGATACTTGAAAAATTATGAATGATTTGGATATTCCGGTGATATTGACCCCAATTTGGAATGAGGGTTTTACTTTTTATTGTTTGATTATAAACAATAAATTAGGTTTTGTTTTGTCTGAAATCATAAATACCCAAACCTCTCCTTAATCTCCCTGATCCGTTTCTCCTTAGTAAGCTGCTCAATATTTCCCAGAGGATTAAGCCCTTTTTTCTTACGATAAATTATATTCTGCCGACACCGGTGGCCGCAAGCATATGAATTGTATTTATGCGATTCATACGGTTTGCCGCAGGAGCAGCATACCTTCAGATATTTGGTCCTGGAAATCTTTTTCTCAATTTTTTCACCGGCTAAGGCAGTTTGGTAGGATCTGGTCTGTTCAACCAACTTTACTCCGATGGTATTTTTTTCATATAGTTCCTCCAATGGAATCAATTTTGTTTTTGTCATGGCATTTTTTTTCTTATAAAAGTACAAAAGCCCGAAAATTTGCTTTCCGTTAAGTGAGCTTAACCCATGTTAAGTGCGCTTAATTGCCACTAAATTTTTGACAAGCGGCTCAGAATTAATTTTGTATATGTTCGGATTATTCTGCGTATTTTTTTCGCTTAAATTTGGTATTATGGTGGTATTAATTCGGTTTAAATTGGGTATTAAAAGGAAATGAACAGGGATTCAAAGAAATGCCCATTTTACTCATAATTGCAGTGTATTTATTCACAGTGAAAATATATATTTTTGTGTATAAAGAAATACTATAATAATATACGACCCACCGCATAACCCGCCTTATTTGTTTTATGAGTGTTTTGGCTATATGCAGCAATATTGGTTTGTGTATGGACAGCGATGAGAAGGCAAAATTTGTTTTTGGCGTATTTTGAAAAATATTCGCTCCGGGAAGAAAACTTGCAAGGAACGGGTGAGCAAGTGCCGTGGTCTGGGTGTAAGGCGATGCTGACCAAAGGTCAGCATCAAACCTCCTGTTAAAAACAGTGGTTTGAATTTCTTCCCGGGAAACAAACAGAAAAACGCAGCCGTTTAAAACGGTGCGTCTTCTGTAACCTGTGAGAATTCGAGGATATAATCAGCGGCTTTCTGTGCCTGTGATGATGCCAACACAACAAACTGCTTATCGTTTTTCATAACAGAAAGCCAATTTTCGATATATGCGACATTGTTTGTAATTCGGTTTTCATAACCAAGATAAGCGCAAAGGAAAGCTGATCCAATCTCCCCAATTAATTCTTCGGCTGCGTAAAAAACGGACCCAAATTTGTTGGCTATTGGCCTGTTCAATCTTGATGGGTGGCCTGAAAAATGGGTCAGCTCATGAAAAATGACCCCGTAAAAATTTTCCTTTGAATCAAACTGTCTGCGGTCGGGCATATAGATTTTATCTTCATCAATTTTATAAAATGCTTCATTTTGCGGAGCATAACAGATATTAGCACCTGTGCTTTCAATAATATGCTCTGCGTATTCATCACGTTCAAATCCGGTCATTTGTTCAAGGTCTGCAAGTTTGTAAAACTGTTCGGGCAGTCCGTCAATTTGAGAAACGCAAAAAACTAAATAGGATTTTAAGTAACCGACTTTTTTAAACTCAATATGGTCGGTGGTTTGCCCTTTTGCAATTAGCCCCTCAATTAACGGGGTAATGTTTTTTTCAGTCTTTTTGTCGATATACAGAACAGACTTAAAAACAACCATTGAAGCTTTGCTCCCTTTTTGGATACGTCCGCCGAGTTCTGAGAGCTGTTTAAAGGTCATCCATGAGTTATGGGTATAATTGTACTTTCGTTTGAGATAACTCAAAAGAAGTTGGTTTATGCCACTGTAAACATGGTTTGATACTGCATTTTTAGCAAAAGTCGAACCACCTGATAAATTTATCCAGGATTCGGAGTAATTATTGTTTTTGTGGTTCTCCAGCATTTCAATTACAATGCCGGTGATACGTTCATAAATTGCTTGTGTGTTCATGATTTTTCAATTTTAATTAATTCAAGGTCAAATTTGTCAATCAGTTTTTTAAGGTTTGGGAACTTCTTAACCAGTTGGTTTAACTGTTCCTGTTCAGGTTTTTCAACCTGTTTTTTGTCGGGATGGGTTTTAATCTCGTTCATGGCAAAAAGGATTAAAAAGCGGGTTTCCCCGCTTTTTATTAAAACTCGATCTGCTTTTCGATTTCGCTGATTTTTTCAACCAGTGTTTGATTGATCACCGAAACAACACGGGTAAAAACTTCTGAGTTGGAAGTTTTAAATGTGTTGCCGTTCTCGTCGGTCAGCACAATGTTTTCGTTAAAGTTGTTTGTGCCAACAACAAAAGCGGACAGTTTTTTGCGGCTTGCCTCAAGTTTTTCCCTTTTGTCGATAAGGGTTTTAAGGTTCTCAACTTTTTCGATTTTCTGCTCGATAGAAAGAACAAGGGCAGGAACCAAAACAGGGGCAATTTCTGCCGGGGTTTCAACCTTTTCGGCTGCGGTTTGAACTTCCTGAGTTATCTCAGGGGCTTTTTCGGTCGAATGACCGTTAACTTTTGTTTCAAACGAATGACCGTTTGTTGCTACTTTGGAAATCAAATCTGATTTGTTTCCTTTTCCGTTGGTTTTTTTAACTAAAGTTTCCATGATATAAAATTTATTTGTTAATAATTAATTGATTTTTTGTCTGTTGCGAACATTCTCCATATATGCAGATTAAAAGATTTTGAGAGGAGTTCACTTCCTTCCAATCTGCTTATTTCTTGTTTTTTGCACATAACTGTATGTTTTTTAAAATTTTCCATATTGCATCTTTAATTAGTTTTTCGAGTTTGTTCTGCCGGTAAAAGGAAAGCCGATGAATGACGGCCAGCAACAGGGATAGTCCTTGGTGTCCCGGAGGGTGAGTAAAAAGAAATTCGATGAAATAGAATCAAAAAGCACCCGAACGGGACACTTAGGAATATCCATTTATCTTCTGTTGTGGATGGCATTTCGGCTTTCCACCTTTGCAGATACAAACCGAAAACTAATTAAGTCGCATGAACTGGAATTTTAAAAATGAGATGGGTGCAAAAACTTTTTTGGGGATAAGCGGATTGGGAGGTGGATGATCTAAAATGCCTTGGTTGCTTTTAAATCTCTTAATAAAAAAAATGATTCTTTTTATTTAATAGAAAAATATGCTATCTTTAGCCTTGGAAAGGTTGTTTGAGGTATAAAAAAGTAAAAAGACAACTAAAAGAGAGCAACAGAAAATCTATAAATAATTACAAGTTATTTGACAAAAATTGTTGCTGATTTGTTACTTTGAAGTACTAGTAACAAAGTTATAATGTTTAATTATAGATTGTTATATGTAGTTTGATAAATCACCGAAGGTAATCTCTCAATAATGTCCACGGATTCAATAAAAAGATTGCTTCGTCGCATCAACTTTATTTAAAATATAAATTTACGTAAGCTCCTCGCAATGACGGACACAACAAGGATTTGCAAAGCAAATCATTTAAAATCTGCTAATCTGCTAATCATCAAATCTGCTAATCAAAAAGCCCCCTCCGCAATCCTCCGGATATTATCCGATTTGCCCATGGTGAAATAATGGATGATGGGAACATTGTTTTTTATCAGATCTTTCGATTGCATGATACCCCATTCGATTCCTACTTGCCTGACTTCGGCATTTGTCTCACATTTTTCAATTTCTTTTACAAGAATTTCGGGGAGGTCGATGTGGAATGTCTGCGGCAAAATATTCAGGTGTGCTTTTATTGACATGGGTTTTAATCCGGGGATAATTGGAACTGTGATTCCGGCTTCCCTGCAGCGCTTCACAAAATCGTAAAACTTTTGGTTGTCGAAAAACATTTGGGTTACGATGTAATCGGCTCCGGCATCGACCTTGGCTTTCAGGTGCCTGATGTCGGAGTCCATGTTCGGTGCTTCGTTGTGCTTTTCGGGATATCCCGCTACACCCATGGAAAAATCGGTGGGGGTGGTGGCAATTAAATCATCATCCACATATTTCCCGTCATTCATTCGCTTGATTTGCCTGATGAGGTCAATTGCGTTGGCGTGACCATTGGGATCGGGAACGAAACTGCGGGTGGTTTTGTCGGCATCGCCGCGTACGACCAAAAGGTTGTTGATGCCCAAAAAGTGCAGGTCGATGAGGGCGTTTTCGGTTTCTTCCATGGAAAAACCGCCGCAGATGATATGCGGAACAATGATCACATCATATTTAAATTTGATGGCAGCCGAAATTCCTACGGTACCCGGACGTTTTTTCACCGTCCTCGGTTCGAGCAGACCGTTAGGGTGCTTTTTATACACCACTTCTTCCTTGTGATAGGTCACGTTGATGTAGGGTGGCTTGAACTCCATCAGCGGATCGATGGTGTCGTATATTTCCTGGATGTTGGCTCCTTTTTCGGGAGGTAGAATTTCGAAGGAAAACTGGGTTTTCTGAGCGTTTTTTATGTGGTTGATTACTTTCATATGCTTGGTTTTTCTTGTGTTATAATTGGTTTTTCGTACGTTCCGCCGCAATTGGGATTTTGTTTTTTAATGGCCTTTTTCTGCGGCGGTCTGCACTTTGTTTATTTACCGGGGGCGCTGCCCCCGGCTATAGAGATTACGCCCCTATGGGGCTTGGATTTTTCATAGTTATCGGTTTTATTTAATTTTCAATTTCATCATGGTGTTCTTCGTTTTGTTTGGAAACCCTCCCCCTGCCCCTCCAGAGGAGGGGAGTTGTTTCCTGCATTTATTAACTATAAATTATTGATGTGAGTTGGGATGAATTTTTTTATTGTGTTGATATCCGTGCTTTTTCTTCTTGAATAATCTTTTAGTTGGTCGTTGGAGATTTTGCCAACGGTGAAATATTTTGCCTGCGGATGGGCGAAATACCATCCGCAAACTGAGGCGCCGGGGTGCATGGAGAGGTTTTCGGTTAGCTCGATGCCGGTGTTTTTGGTCGCGTCGAGCAAATCAAAAAGAGTGATTTTTTCCAGGTGGTCGGGGCAGGCGGGGTAGCCGGGGGCCGGACGAATTCCCTGATACTTTTCTCTGATCATTTCATTAATGCTCAGCTTTTCAGTAGGCTCGTACCCCCAGAGTTCCTTTCTGGTTTTTTCGTGCAGAAGTTCGGCGAATGCCTCGGCCAGTCTGTCTGCCAAAACCTTCAGCATGATGGCTCCGTAATCGTCGTTTTCCTTTTCGAATTTTTTTACGTTTTCATCGGCATTGATTCCGGCTGTTACCGCAAAAGCTCCTATATAATCTTTTACTCCGGTTGATTCCGGGGCCACAAAATCCGAAAGGCAAAGATTGGGTGTTCCGGCTTCTTTCTCCTCCTGATTGCGCAGGAAACAGAAGGTTTTCAGAACTTCTTTCCGGCTTTCATCTTTGTAAACAACCACGTCGTCTCCACTGGATGCGGCGGGAAAAATTCCGGCTGCTGCGTGGGCGCTGACCAGCTTTTCCTTGATGATTTTATTCAGCATGACCTGCGCATCTTCAAAGAGTTTTTTTGCTTCATCGCCTTTAACGGGATCGCTGAAAATATCGGGATATTTGCCATTCATCTCCCAGGCATGGAAGAAAAATGTCCAGTCGATGTATTTTGCAATTTCTTCAAGCGGGTAATCCCTGAGGATGGTCAGGCCCGGTTTGCAGGGAGGTGAAATGTTTTTGAAATCAGCAACCAGCTTGTTTTTTCGGGCATCTTCAAGGGAAATGTAATTTGTTTTTTCCTGCTGATATTTTTCCCTGATTTGCCTATATTCGGTCACAATATCTCTGATAAAATCCTTTTTCAATGTGGCAGATAACAAACTGTTCATCACGCCCACCGATTTTGAGGCATCTTTGACATAGATGACCGGCGATTCACTGCGCGGCGTAATTTTTATGGCAGTATGAATTTTTGAAGTGGTGGCTCCGCCAATAAGCAAAGGAATTTGCAGATTTTTTTCTGCCATTTTTTCTGCTACAACTGCCATCTCTTCAAGCGATGGCGTAATCAGTCCGCTGAGTCCGATCACATCAACTTTTTCCTTAATGGCTGTTTCGATGATTTTATCTGCAGAAACCATCACGCCCAGGTCAATGACTTCGTAATTATTACATGCCAAAACCACTCCGACAATGTTTTTTCCAATATCGTGAACATCACCTTTGACGGTAGCCATCAGGATTTTTCCGGTACTGTGTTTTTCGCCCGATTTGTTTTTTTCGGATTCAATATATGGCAGCAGACAGGCAACGGCTTTTTTCATCACCCTGGCCGATTTTACTACCTGCGGCAGGAACATTTTACCGCTCCCGAACAAATCGCCCACGGTGTTCATGCCGTCCATGAGCGGACCTTCAATCACGTTCAGTGCAAAGGGCAATTCCCTGCGACATTCTTCAACATCCACATCAAGAAAATCGGTCAGTCCTTTAACCAGAGAATGTGCCAGTCTTTCTTTTACCGGAAGTTTGCGCCATTCAAGTTGGGTTTCTTCCTTAACTTCCTTTTTGCCCATTTTTTCAGCAAAGGCAATCAATCTTTCGGTGGCATCTTTTCGGCGGTTGAGCACCACATCTTCGCAGAGTTTCAGAAGGTCGGGCTGAATTTCATCGTACACTTCGAGCAGGGCAGGATTGACAATTCCCATGTCCATTCCGGCTTTGATGGCATGATACAAAAACACCGAATGCATGGCTTCGCGCACCACATCGTTGCCTCTGAAGGAGAACGACAGGTTGCTGACACCGCCGCTGATTTTGGCAAAGGGCAGATTTTCCTTGATCCATGCACATGCGCGTATGTAATTCACTGCATAGTTATTGTGCTCCTCCATTCCGGTTGCGATGGCCAGAATGTTGGGGTCGAAAATGATGTCTTCAGCAGGGAAATTTACCTTTTTTGTAAGAATATCGTATGATCTTTGAGCAATTGCAATTTTTCTTTCAAAGGTATCGGCCTGACCTTTTTCATCGAAAAGCATGACCACCGTTGCTGCACCGTACAGCTTAATTTTTGTGGCATGTTCAATGAATTTTTCTTCGCCTTCCTTTAGGGGGATTGAATTGACAATTCCTTTGCCCTGAAGGTTCTTCAATCCGGCCTCGATCACATCCCATTTTGAAGAATCGAGCATAATCGGGAGTTTTGCTATATCTGGTTCCGAGGCAATTAATCTCAGGAAAGAAACCATAGATTTTTTGGCGTCGAGCATGGCGTCATCCATGCAGATGTCGATTGCCTGAGCTCCGCCCTCAACCTGATCGCGGGCAACGGAAAGCGCTTCTTCGAATTTTTCTTCGGCAATCAGACGGGCAAATTTTTTTGATCCGGCCACATTGGTGCGCTCTCCGATATTCATGAAATTGCTGTCGGGCCTGATGATCAGCGGTTCCAGTCCGCTAAGCCGCGTCAGTTTCGGAATTTCATCGCCTGTTTTGGGATTGTGTTTGGCTGCCACCTCAGCAATTTTCCTGATGTGTTCGGGGTTTGTTCCGCAGCATCCGCCGATGATGTTGATCCGGTTTTTTGATAGCAGCCGGTCAATTATTACCGCCATTTGTTCTGGTGATTGGTCGTATTCGCCAAACTGGTTGGGCAAACCGGCATTCGGATGTGCCGAAATGTGAAATTTTGAAATCACAGAAAGCTCTTCGAGGAATGGAAAAAGCTGCTCGGCACCCAATGCGCAGTTCAGTCCAATACTCAGCAGATCGCTATGGGCAAGTGAAATATAAAATGCCTCCAGTGTTTGTCCGGACAATGTTCTGCCACTGGCATCGGAAATGGTTCCCGAGACCATGATTGGCAGACGTTTTCCTGTGTCTGTAAAAAGTTTTTCAATACCGAAAATAGCGGCTTTGGCGTTTAGGGTATCAAAAATGGTTTCAACGAGCAGAATGTCAGCACCGCCATCCATTAAACCCCGACACTGCTCATAATAGGAATCGGCCAGCATGTCAAAATCCACTGCTCTGAATCCGGGATCATTGACATCCGGAGAAAGAGAAGCAGTTTTGCTGGTCGGACCAATTGACCCGGCAACGAATCTGGGTTTCTGTGGAGTTGAGTATTTATTGGCAGCAGCTTTTGCAAGTCCGGCCGAAGTTTTATTCAGTTCGTAAACCAGTTCTTCCATGTGATAATCGGCCATGGAAATGCTAGTGGAATTGAAAGTATTTGTTTCGATGATGTCGGCACCGGCTTCAAGATATGCCTCATGAATGCCGGAAATCACCTCGGGTTTTGTGAGTGAAAGCAGGTCGTTGTTGCCTTTCAGGTCGAAGGGATAATCCTTAAAACGGGTACCGCGATAATCTTCCTCTTTCAGCTTGTGTCGCTGAATCATGGTTCCCATGGCACCGTCTAGGACCAGAATTTTTGATTTTAGAATTTCGGTTAATGTCATTTTTTTGGTTTGTGATATAAATATAATCTTTTTTTTGCCGCTAATGCGCGAATGGTTTGTTTTTTAATATTACTCTGTTCTACCGTTCCCCCGATAGCTTTCAGGGTGTTTTACCGTTCTCGCCAGCCACCATCTTAATATCATAAGGTGTTTCCTGATAAACGTAATAGTTCAGCCAGTTTGAAAAAAGCAGGTTTGCGTGACTGCGCCAGCGAACCAGCGGTGGTTTAGCAGGATCATCACCCGGAAAATAGTTTACAGGCATTTCAATTTGTTCGCCCTTTTCAAGATCGCGCAGATATTCTTCTTTTAAGGTAAGCGGATCGTATTCGGAATGTCCCGTAACAAACACCCGTTTTTTGTTTTTGGTAGCCACCAGATAAACTCCGGCTTCATCAGATTCTGAAAGAAGAACCAGTTCGGGTACTTTCAGTATGTCTTCGCGGTCAACGCTTGTGTGCCGAGAGTGTGGCGCAGGAAAAAGATCGTCAAACCCACGCACGATGGGATATTTTCGGTCATGGATGATGTGATCAAATACCCCGAACATTTTCTTTTCGAGTTGATGTTTTCTGATTCCGTAATGGTAATACAATCCGGCCTGCGCAGCCCAGCAGATATAGAGCGTAGAAGTAACACTCACGCTGGCCCAGTCCATGATTTCCTCCATTTCTTTCCAATAGGCCACATTTTCAAAATCGATGTGTTCAACAGGAGCGCCGGTGATGATCAGTCCGTCGTACTTGTCATTTTTTACTTCGGAGAAAGTCCGGTAGAATACCTCCAGATGTTCTTTCGGAGTGTTTTTCGACTCGTAGCTTTTTGTGCGTATGAAATCAATTTCCAACTGCAGCGGATTGTTTGAGAGCAAGCGAAGCAGATGTATTTCGGTATTGACTTTCAGCGGCATCAGGTTGAGGATGGCTATTTTCAACGGTCTGATGTCCTGTTTCAATGCCTGCTCGCGGGTCATGACAAAGATGTTTTCGCTTTGCAGGACTTCCTTGGCGGGCAGGTCGGTGGGGATGTTTATTGGCATTTGTATTTTGTCTAACTTAATATGTATTCAAATAATTTTAGGTTTCTCTATTGTTTATTTTAAAGGAAACTTCATAACTCGAATATCGGTGTTCCTTGTTCGTCATTTTTTTGATTTAAGAACAAGGAACATCGATTTAAGATTTATGAATGTTGACTTTTGCATAAGTTAATGTTTATTTTAATTATTGGCAGGTTTAATAATTAATCTTTCACGCCCCAAAGGGGCAACAGCATAAACACAGGGCAACGCCCTGTGAAAACCATGCAAGTTAAAGATAGCCCTGAAGGGGCTTAAGCAAAAAGTCCATAAAACTGCTTGTGCCCCTTCAGGGCGATGTTTAACGAATCTCGTGTAACAGGGCGTTGCCCTGTTTTGTTGCTGGAGCCCTTTCAGGGCAAGGAGATTAGATAAAAAATACATTCTAGCATTCTTTGCGTTTAAATAATTATTCATAAATCAGATTTTATTTAAGGCCTGTTCAAAATCAGCAATTATATCATCGATGTATTCTATTCCGACTGAGACACGAAGCAGAGAGGGTAAAACACCCGCTGCTTTTTGTTCGTCTTCGGAAAGTTGCTGATGGGTAGTGGCAGCCGGCTGGATGATCAGTGTTTTGGCGTCGCCCACGTTGGCCAGGTGGCTGACCAGTTGCAGGTTTTCAACCAGCGTTTTGGCATTTTCCTTATCACCTTTTAGCACAAACGACAGTACGCCGCCGAAACCATTTTTCAGATACTTTCTGGCATTGAGGTGATGCGGGGAGTTTTCAAGTCCGGGATAATTCACCTTTTCTACTTTCGGATGTTTTTCCAGCCATTTTGCAAGTTCCAGTGCATTATCCACATGACGTTGGACTCTTAATGACAAAGTTTCGAGTCCCTGGATAAAAAGGAAAGAGTTGAACGGACTAATGGCCGGACCAAAATCCCTAAGCCCCTCAACACGTGCACGGATGATAAAAGCAATATTCCCAAAAGAAGAGTCTTTACCAAAAACATCAGAAAAAACCAGTCCGTGATACCCTTCGGAAGGTTCAGAAAACTGAGGGAATTTTCCGTTGCCCCAGTTGTATGTTCCGGCATCAACAATCACTCCGCCTATGCTGGTCCCGTGACCGCCAATCCATTTTGTTGCCGATTCAACCACAATGTTGGCGCCATGCTCGATGGGACGGCAAAGGTACCCGCCGGCACCAAAGGTATTGTCAACAATAAGCGGAAGGTTGTGCTTTTTTGCCAAAGCCGAAAGCTTTTCAAAATCGGGGATGTTAAAACCGGGGTTGCCGATGGTTTCCACATACAAAGCTTTGGTTTTTTCATCGATCAGTTTTTCAAAATCAGCGGCATCATTGCCTGCAGCAAAACGGGCATCAATGCCGAAGTTTTTAAATGAGACTTTAAACTGGTTGAAAGTCCCACCATACAAAAACGGCGATGAAACAAAATTATCGCCCTGTTTCAGGATATTATTCAGTGCAATAAACTGAGCGGCATGGCCGGATGAAACAGCCAGAGCTGCAATACCGCCTTCCAGAGCCGCAATGCGCTTCTCAAAAACATCGGTAGTGGGGTTCATCAGCCGTGTATAGATGTTGCCGAATTCTTTCAGTTCAAAGAGCCGGGCAGCATGATCCGTATCTTTAAAAACGTACGAAGATGTTTGGTACAAGGGCACTGCGCGCGAAAGCGTATCGCTGTCGGGAGTGTGTCCTGCGTGGATTTGCAGGGTGGTGAAATTTAAATTTTTATTCATTTTCATTTTTATTTTTTTTGGATATAGACGCAATATATTGCGTCTGTACTATACCCGCGGCCTAAAGGCCGGGGTTAGTAAAAAATTCATCATGTATTTCCGAAACCGCTTCAAAGCAGTCTTCCTTAGCTAATAAGAAGTAAGCTGAAACCTGTGAGGCACCGAAAGCGATCATCTCGATGTTGATGTTTTTGCGGGCCACGGCTGAAAAGATACGGGCGGCGATACCCGGTTTTTCAAGAATGCCTTCGCCCACGGTTGCAATCACAGAAATACCATCCCGTTGCTGAATTTCACTGATGGCCTGCAGGTTCATTCCACTTACTGTTTCGAATGCTTTTTGAAGATCTTTTGCCGAAAGAAGAATGTTTATGGCAATTTGCGAAGTAATCACCGAGCGGATGTTGATATTTTTCTCATCAAGCAGGGTGGTTACTTTGGCCAGAATGCCCGGTTTTATTCCGACACCCGGACCTTTAAGTTTCAGCACTCCGAAATCTTCAGAAAAAGTCACGCTTTTGATGATGTCAGAATGATGGTTTTCATGGCAGTTTATTTCGGTCAGGGCATTAAATTCATCAGCTTTATTGATGTTGAAAATTCTGATGGGAATTTTTGCTTCAATCAATGGCTCCACGGCACGGGGATGCAGAATAGCTGCTCCGAAATAAGCCAGTTCGGCAGCTTCCTTATAAGTCAGCTTGTCGATTTTCTGAGCAGTTTTTATCAAACGCGGATCGGAGCTCATAAAGCCATCAACATCTTTCCATACATCCAGGGTTTTGGCATTAAGCAAGCGGGCCAGCGCGGCGGCTGAGTAATCGGAACCCCCGCGGCCAAAGAGCGTTACTTTGTATTCAGAAGAAACTCCATAGAAACCCGGAACCACGCAGATGGTGTTGGGCGGAAAGAGGTTTGAAATACCCGGAGCAGATTTTTCAAAATCAACCGAAGCGTTGCCAAATTCGCCATCGGTAAACAAGGGAATTTCTTCAGGAAGAATTTCTCCCGATTTTAGTCCGTTGAAATTCAGTATTCCGGTCAGTAATACCGAACTGAATCTTTCGCCATAACTTAAGATGCGATCGGATAAAAAATCGGGAGTTTCTTCGATGCATTGAATTCCCTGAAGAAACTGAGTGAGTTTTTCGGCACGCTTTTCAATTTCTGAAATGATTTTTGCCCGATAATTTATATCCCCAATATTTTCATTAAGCACTTCAATGTATTGGACAGTAATTTCAGAAACACAGTCCTGAACCGAAGTTTCTTTCTGATGGATATTTTTAATGATGCCGATGATTTTATCGGTGATACCATAAAGAGCAGAAACCACTATCACCGGCGGGTTTTCGTAGCTTTTTACCGCAGTAATTATTTTTTGTAAATCCGATTTACATTTTAAGTTTGAGCCGCCAAACTTAACTACATTTCTATGCATGTTTGTTGAATTAAAAGATTTCTAACTATGTTATTACGTTGATGCTTCTTCAGAAATTTTTCATGAAGAAGCTATCGCATACACATAGAAATCTCCCATGCAAAAATTAAAGTTCCGATAAAATAAAGTAAACCCATGATATTTAGTTTAAATTATAATTCCAGCGTTCTTGGCTGGCAGGTTTTGGCACCTTCCGGGATTTTCCCGGGGTTGTCGGAGCATCATCGAGCCTGTTCTCTACGCTCCTCTTTATAATTCAAACATTCTTAAGAAAAGAATGAATGAAATTCGGGGACAAAGATAAGGTACTACAAAATGAAAAGCAATACGTGTTTTACGGTAATTTTCAGCTTCCGCAACTGCTTTTTTCTTTTACTACGGTATCAGTGCTGTCATTCGTGTTAATTTGTGAATTTTCGAGGGAATCTTTTTTCAGATTCTTCTTTTTGCCTCAGGTTGATTCACCGCCGCATGAAATCAGGGCGAAAAATGATATAACAGTAAGCACAACAAAAATTTTTCTGGTCATGGAAATATGATTAATTGTGAATATTTTTCAAATTGGTTAAAGCGTCGGGGGAAAATTTATGTACCATTGAAACCAGCTCACAACTTTCAAGGTCATTGCAATCACCGCAGGTTTGATGGCCTTTGTTTTGGGCACATGATCTGATTTTACAATCGTTGCAATGTGCGATTTTAACTCCATCCATGCGGCAACCTGTACAATTTATGGATGAAGGATTAATTTCCGGTGAATTAAACATTTTCTGCCATTGCTCGGCAGTTTTTTTTCGAAGTACATCGTCATTTGTAATGGTTGCAATTCTGGCTTCACAGGTTTCGCAATTTAATCCGCAAACTGAAATTAATGTGTTCTTCATTGTGATAATTTTTTTCTGATGCAAAGGTATGCTTATTTTAAAATGAAGGAAAAAACAAGCTTTAAAAAATTACATTCTCAATCCGAATACAAGAATATCATCCATTTGTGGCTGATCTTTTTTCCAATTGTCAAAAGTGTCGGAGATAAATCTAAGTTGTTCTTCTGCAAGCAGAAATGATGCGTCAGAGAGCATTTTTTCGAATCTTCCGGCCATAAATTTTTCGTTATTTTCTCCGCCAAACTGATCTTTAAAGCCGTCGGAGCAGAGGTATATCATGCTGCCCGGAGTAATTTCAAGATCATAATTATTGAATCCCATCACCTGTTTTTGGGAAAAAATTCCTCCTATGTTGTAAAAATCTCCCGAAATAGTTTCAATAACTCCCTCGTTTACTATATAAAATGCGTTGTTTGCGCATGCCGCCCTTATTTTGTTAGAGTCTTTTTCGAACCTTATAAGAGACAGAACCATGCCGTCGTTTTGGGTATCTTCTTCAAAACCTCCTTGCTTTAGGGCTTTATTTACCCCGTTGTTAAGGTTTTCAAGAATTTCAGCCGGGTCAAATATTTCTTTTTCAATGATAGTCTGGTTAAGCAAAGTATGTCCGATCATACTCATAAAAGCTCCGGGAACCCCATGTCCGGTGCAGTCCACAATTGCCAGAAAAACATAGTTTCCTTCATGGGTGTGCCAGTAAAAATCTCCACTGACAACATTTTTTGGACGGTAAAACACAAAGGATTCGGGAAAATCGGTTTTTATTTGTTTTTCAGAAGGCAGGATGGATTCCTGGATTCTTTTGGCATACAGAATGCTATCGGTAATTATTTTATGACTTTGGGCCAGTTCTTCCTTTTGTTTTTTTATTTCTTCGTGGTTAAGTCTAAGCAATCGGTTGGCTTTTTTCTTTATCTGGTTTCTATTGAAAAACCATGCAGCCAGAATAAAGAGTAAAGCCAGTCCGGAAATGCCTGTGTATAATATAATGCGGCTTCTTTGCTGTTCATTGCGGTGTTCTGACTCTTCAAGTAATTTTTCCTTTTTAAGCACATCGTTGCTTTTTTCCAACTTATCGATTTGCAGTTTCACTTCAGATTCGGACAGCACCTGGGCTTTTTCCCGGTCCATCAGAGTATCTTTGTATTGCGAGCAAATATTCATATAGTTAAAAGCTTTCTCAAATAAGTTTAATGAGGCATAGGCATGGGCCAGTTCAAAGGAAGCATCTTTAATTCCGCCGTTGAAATTTATGCTTCCGGCGATTTTTATTGCATCTTCGAGCATTATTACTCCAACATTTTTTTGACCGGTCAGTAATTTAATCTTTCCGATAAGTATTTTGCTTTCCACCATTCCTGACCTGTCATTCATTTTTGATTGCAGATCACTGCACTGATAAAGATAATTCAGTGCTTCCTGATAATTTTTATTCATATAGCTGATACCGGCCATGCTAAAAAGAATATAGGATTGTTCCTGGCGGTAGCCTTTTTTTTCGGCGATGAGATAGGCTTTATTGAAATAGTATTTGGCCGAATCGGCATTGTTTTTGGCAAGATACACGTTTCCCGTATTTATGTGAGCGTTGGCAATGTTTTTTTGTTCGCCCAGTTCGCTGGCAACCGCATATGATTTTTTGCAGTATTTTACAGCCTCATCAAAATCTCCCTGTGCCGAATATACTCCGGCAATATTCACATACAATGGAGCCATTCCGGTTTTGAAATTTCTTTCCTCGCAGATCTGTAAAGCGCCCAGATAGTATTTGAATGCCTTATCATAACTGCCTATTTTTTCGTAAACCACACCCAGATTTCCTATATTTATAGCCCTTCCAAGCTCATCGTGGACATCCTCGCTGATTTTGATGGCTTCCTCATATTTTTCTATAGCTTTGTAATATTCGCCGGTATTTTTATAGCAGGAGCCCAGGTTGTTCAAGGGTTTAATTTGTTTTTCAAAAAGGCCAAGTTTTTTAAAAATTGCCAAAGCACTCTGGAAATACTCAAGGGCTACAGAAAAATCTCCTTTTTCATGGTAAATAAGGCCCAGCGAATTGTATTGGGATGCCTCAGCAGATATATCTTTCAGTTTTTTTGCCATTTCAAACGCCTGAAGCACATAAATTTCTGCTGAATCAAGATTTCCTTGCAGCAGGTGGTATTCGCCGAGCAGACTCATGCTGTTGAGCAAGCCCTCGTTATAGCCGGATTTTTTTGAAAGTTCGTAGGCTTTTCTTGCATTATCTCTTGTTACAGCAGGGTCAGAATTCTGGTATTTGTAGGCGGTTTTGAGATGTTGTTTGATTTCAGAAACCTGTTTTTTATCGGGCACAAGATTTTTTTGTCCGCTAATTTGCAAACACAAAACAACAAGCAAAAATGCAACACAAAAACGAGTCATATTTTACAAACGGGTCCTTAGTCCAACAACGAGAATATCATCAATCTGGCGGGATTCACCTTTCCAATCATTGAAGTTTTTTTCAAGAATTTGCTTCTGTTCAGGTAGCGGTTTACTGCTCATTTCAATGAGAAGTTCTTCGAAACGTGCGGTCATAAATTTCTGATTCATTGATCCGCCAAACTGGTCCTGAAAACCATCCGTGTAAAGATAGATAACCGAATCTTCGGTAAGCGGGATGGTATGGTTGGTGAAAGCAACTTCATCAGTTGAAGAGAAAAAGCCTCCTATGGAAAAAATGTCCCCTTTAATGGAGTTTGTTCGGTCTTTAGAAACAACAAGCACGGTATGGTTTGCCGAAGCGATTTGAATTTTTTGTGCTTCAAGGTCGATACACACAATAGAAACATCCATTCCGTCGTCTTGTGATGATTCGGAACGGTCATTTTGTTTGAGGGCCATCACAACCTGCCTGTTGAGGGTTTCAAGAATTACTGATGGTTTGTATTTTTTCTTTTCTTTGACAATCTGGTTGAGCAGGGTGTTTCCGATCATGCTCATGAAGGCTCCCGGAACGCCATGGCCTGTGCAGTCAGCAACTGCAAAGAAAATTTTATTTTCAGTTCGATGGTACCAGTAAAAGTCTCCGCTTACAATATCCCTGGGTTTGAAGAAGACAAATGAGTCGGGAATATCTGCTTTGATTTCATCATCGGAAGGCAGAATGGATTCCTGGATTTTTTTAGCATATATAATGCTGTCGGTAATTAGTTTGTGACTGTTTTCAAGTTCCTCTTTGGCCATTTCAAGCATATCTTTCTGCGACTGGATTTCTTCTTTTTGTTGAAGAATTTCCTCCTCGGCGCTTTTAAGTTTGCTGATATCTGAGTCAATGGAGATGACTTTGGTAACATTGCCATCTTTATCGAGAATGGGAGTAAGAGTAGTTTGTGTCCATAATCTTCCAAAAATAGTTTTGGACATGGATTCGTAGTGGATGGATTTTTTCTCGTTGATGCACTTGGCCCAAACCTCGGCAATATTAGGATTGGCGCTTGATTTCATCAGGTTTGATCCTTTATTCTGAATATAAGTTTCAAAGGTATATCCGAATAAACGTGTCAGACTTTCATTTATCCAGAGTATATTGGCTTCGGCATCAAGCAGCATGATGGCATTGTCTGTTTCGCGGGCAACAACAGATAGTTTCTCCAGCTCCACATTGGCCAGTTCGAGCTGATCCCTTTGTGAAAGAATTTCTTCCTTTTGCCGGTTTACTTCTTCTTCGGCCAGTTTAAGTTTGTCGATGTCAGATTCAATGATTACAATACGCTTAACATTTCCTTTTTCATCAAGAACGGGGGTAAGGGTGGATTGCAACCATATTTTTTTGGATTTTGTTTCGAAACGCGAACTGTATGAAACAGATTTTTTTGTATGGATGCAGCGATTGAAAATATCAAGGATCTGATCGCTTGAGCTGGTGTTTTTGATGTTTGTACCCCGTTCTTTTTTAAACTCTTCGAGGGTGTAGCCGTAAAGTTTTGTAAAGGCATCGTTTACCCATTCAAAATTCCCGTCGGCATCCATAATCAGGATTGAGTTGTCGGTTTCGCGGGCAACAATTGAGAGTTTATCAAGCTCAGAATTAATATCAATCAACTGTTCATTTGCAGCCTGAAGTTCTTCCTTTTGCTGGTGGACTTCGGCTGTGCGGTCTTTAATAAGCCGCTCAAGTTTTTTGTTGTTTGATTTCAATCTGATGGTATATAACCAGGCAATCAGCAAAATCAATAATATTCCGGCAATGAAATAAAGTATATAGGCAAGTATAGTTCTTTTTAGCGGCGGGTTAACAGTGAACGGGAATTCGGCAATAATGCTTTCAACCCCATAAATATTGCGGGCCTTAACCTTGAAAGTGTAACTGCCCTCATATAAATTGGTAAACTCGGCAGAGTTTTTTTTGCTCCAATCAGACCATTCATCACTGAATCCTTCGAGATAGAATGAATATTCAATTTCTTTTTCCTGCTCATAAAACAACCCTGAAAACTCAAATGAAACGGTATTGAATTCGTAATCTATATCCGGATTGATTCTGAATTTATTGTTCAAGGTGCCCAAAAATATTACGGAATCTTTTCCTATGCTCACTTTTCGCACAAGCACAGGAAATTTTTTGTCATATTTCTTTTTCACTGCAGGGTCAAAGCAGTATAATCCTTCGGATCCGCCAAACCAGAAATATTTTTTATTTTCGTCGCAGTAGATTGAGAAAATCTGTGAAGCTTTGGGAATAATTTTAAAGGGAATGCTGTCAAGAAAAAACTGGTTGTTTCTTTTTATCAGCAAATCAACACGGTTGCTGCCCAGGTGAAGGAGTCTGGCATTTTCTATTTTATCTGTGATGGTCTGGAAATTTTGCTTATTAATCAGCAGACTCAGTTTTTCATCCTTTTCAAAAATATTTCCGGTTTTTTCTCTTGTTGACTGTTCGTTGAATCTGAAAATACCTTTTTCAGTTGAAATATACAGTTCGTCATCAATTATAACAGCACCACCCAACTGAATTTTGGGTAATCCGTGACGACTATCGTAAACATCTGTGGGAGCATTAATTGTTACCGAATCTGCAAGTCTGAACCTAATCATACATGAGTCGGTACGGGTAGCCCAAACATTTCCTTTATTATCCTGCAGGAAATAAACAACTTCATGTTTAATTGCGCCAAAGGTGCCGGCAAACTTCATGGAGTTGCCCTGAATTTTTAAAATAGAAATGCCGTCGCGCGAAGAAGCAATAACAAAGTTGGGATCAGCTTTGGATTGTGCAAAATATCTGAGGTTTTCAAGCTCAATAACATTTCTTGCAGCTCCCGAAGGAAAAATCTCAAAAACACCAGAACGGGCTCCTGCGTAAAGTTTGCCGTTAATCACAGCCGTTGACATAACTCCGTCGATAATTCCTTCAATTTTACGGAAATAGAAATGAGACTGTTCACCATGCATCAGGTTGCCTGAAACTTCAAGCCGGTATAAACCCTGCATGGTAGATGCATAAATTTTTCCGTCGTATCTGATTATGGAAGTAACCAACCCGTACAGTCCGTTTTTCTCTCCGAAATGAGAAACCGCCGAATTGAGGTCAATGCGGCTGAACCCGTTGTTAAGAAGTACCCAAAGGTTTCCGTTGTTGTCAAGCGAAAGATTGTTGACAATTTCATCATGTAATCCGGTTGATTTGTTAAACAGGTTAATCAGCTCTCCCTTTCCGTCAATAATCACAACACCGCCGTAATCGGTTCCGATCACATATTTTTCATTATTTATTTTTATTCCATCGTAGATGCCTTTTTCAATGAAATAACTGTTCATGGGAGAATAAAAATGTTCTGCTTTTCCGGTCTTGGCATTGAATCTGAAAAGTCCGTTGTTTTTTGTGCCAACCAGATATTCATTTCCGCTTATCTGCAACAAACTATAAACGGGCATTCCGGCAAAAAAACCATTATCCACAGCTTGTATTTTATCGTTTGAAAACACGCCCAGTCCCTGATCTTTCACATATACATATATGCTGTGCGAATTTTTGAACATCTTAGTTGTTCTTTGCCCATGTTCAATAACTCTGATTTGCCCATCATTTAGAATAAATAATTTTGTAAGCCCGTTAAAAATGACATCTTCGCCATTAAAAATAATATCCCTTATTTCAAAACCTACATCTTTGGATCTTAGTTTATCCTGAAGAGAAACTTCTTTAATTGCCCCAAGAGAATCTGGTTCCAGATAACCAAACACCCCCTGTCCGCCATAGTAAAGTCTGCCATCCGGTGCTTTTTCAAGCGCCCTGCATACACCTGAAGTTAAAGCCCGCCAGTTACTGCCATCATATTCCAGCACGCCGGTTCCGTTTCCTATATAAATCATTCCCCGATTGTCCTGAGTAAAACACCAGTTTTGGGAATGAAAATTGTATTCGGTGGGCGTGTAGTTCTGAATAAATGGCACACCAATGTTATTCTGCCCGCTGCAAACTGCAGTGAAAATAGCAAATAACAGAAATATGCCGGTTTTTAATCTTTTCATCCTTCAGAAAAACTAACAAAAATAATTTATTTATTTGAATTCCAATTAACTGATCATTTTTTTGCCCGGAAATAATACTTACAATCCACTTTTTAATATAAAACCGAACATTGCATATACGTCTTTTATTTATTAATGGTTTGTTTTGATATGAAAGAGAATACAAATATTTTTCTGCTCTTTAATATGATAATTATCATTGATGAATTAAAAGAAGATACATATATTTGCATATAAGTATTAACATATATTAATTTCATCGATATGAGTTTAAAAGATCTGGATATTGAAAAACTCGAGAATGCCTCAAACATGCTTAAAGCTATTGCTCACCCCATGAGGATTGCCATCCTGAGCTTTCTGGAAGACGGTGCTAAGCTGACAGTTACTGAAATTCACGAGAAACTTAAAATAGAACAGTCAACCACTTCTCATCACCTTGGAATTTTGAAAGACAAGGGTGTTTTACAATCAAAAAGAGAGGGTAAAAACACCTATTACTACCTGAAACACGAAAGTCTGAGCAAAATCATTGAATGCCTCAGCCGTTGCAATATTGAATAGCAATAATTATCAGAATTTTATTCCAAAATTGGCAAATAATTGGGGCATATTTGCCGGAGTGTAATTTCTGAAGTTTATAGAAATGTTATAGGCAGGTGCCGGAGTGTACTGAAATCCAAAAATATAATAATTCACATTATCCAGTCCGGTCACCAGACTAAATAAATCAAACCGACCGAAAACCTCAGTCTTCCAGTTAATTTTATATCCTGAATATAAGGAAATACCGCTGTAATCGTTATTTTCATTATCTGTAAAATCAACATTCTGCAACAGATTGTATTCTGCTCCGGCCATTACTTTTTTGTTTCTAAAGCCAGCAAAAACCGACACTGCAGATCTCACCGAAGAGGAGTCTGCTTTTATAGTCTGATGATCGCAATATAATTTGACCATGATTTTTTCCGACGGCAGATATTCGATGTTTCCCGAAAAAAGAAATCTGGCATCAGCATCCTGATATTTAAAAGGGCCTTCTCCATTTACGGCTGTGAGCGAAAACCTGATTTTGTCCTTATAGGTGTATTTTAGTCGTGCACCAAAGTCGGCGGGCATCCCGAATTTAAATTTTTCCTGAAATGTGACATCCACATATCGGTGGTCCCACCACTTATCCTGCACAGTGAGATACTGCTCATTAAGCATTTGCCCCACAGAAAGCTCAAGAAATTTTTTGATTTTCCAGTCAATCTGTGCCATTTTCAGGAAAGCAGTGTATTTGCTTCCTTCAAAATATCCTGAAATACCCGAAGAGTCGGTATAGCCGAAATTGGTGGTTCGTGTTACATCATAGAGGATTATGGCATTTACTTTCTCAGAGATTTCTCTTTTATAACCAAGAATTGCTGTTGGCATATTAAAAGCTGAACGCGGACTGCTGTTTTCATTCAGACCATAATAAAAACCGGCGTAAATGTTGGCAAACACCGATGATTTCAGGTTTTGTGTTTTTGTTGTATCCTTCTGTGAATAAGCGCTGCACACAGTTAGGCAGATAAATAAAAGCGTAAGTATATTTTTCATTCTTTTGATCGTTATTTTTTTATATTTTTACAGTATAAATATCAATCTTTTTTTGATATAACCAAACAAAACTCAAAAATGAAAATCAGGGTTACTAAGGAAGCGGTTTTTGAAATGTCACATGCTTTGTGGAACTACGATGGTTTGTGCAGAAATATTCACGGTCATTCCTATAAAGTGGTGGTAACGGTTTCGGGTACTCCGGTTAATAATGCAAATGATCCGAAAAACGGTATGGTGATTGATTTTGGTGACCTTAAAAAAATTATTAAAGAGGAGATTACCGATGTGTTTGATCACAGTCTGGTTATCTATGAAAAAGCCGGAAAAGAATGGATTGACCAGCTTCCAAAAATAACCGGACGATTGGTTTTCACACCTTATCAGCCAACAAGTGAAATGATGGTTGCTGATTTTGCGGATAAAATCATGAAAAGACTGCCTGCGGGAACAGAACTTGTCTCAGTTAAGCTTTATGAAACAGCAACCTCAAGCTCCGAATGGCTTGCCGCTGATCAGAAAACATGATAAAAAATTCAAAAAATGAAGTTTCTTGCTGCTATATTCCTGTTTTTTTTCTCTGCCTTAGGTTCTTATGGACAGATTAGTCCTGAGATCAGTAAGAAAATTCATACGCTGCAAAGTTTACCGGAAGATACTATTAAAGCAAAACTTTATTCAGATATATTCAGTGACCTGATGTATGAATTTCCTGATACCAGCATGTATTATGCAAATTCGGGGATGGAACTTGCAGAAAAATTAAAATACAACAAAGGTATTGCAACAATTAGCAACAATATGGGGGTTGTTTATGAAACCTGGGGCGAGTTTCAAAAAGCACTTGCGAGTTACAATAAAAGTGTGAAATATGAAAAGCTCATGAAAAATGAAATTGGAGAGGCTTCATCTTACATTAATATAGGGAGTATCAATAAAAATCTCGGCAAATATAAAAACGCAATAAAATACTATAAAAAAGGAATTGCAATTTACCGTAAAAACAAGATGTTTCTTGAGGAATCCATCGGATATCTCAATCTTGGAATAATTTATGACATACAGGGAATTTATGACGAATCATATAAGTACTTTTTACATGCGTTAAAACTTCATGAAGGAAGGCCAAAATCCTATGCTCTTGGTTCCATTTACATGAATCTGGGTGTTTTTGTAGACAATCAGGGGCGCAATGATGAAGCACTGAAATATTATTTGAAAGCATTGGACTCTTTTACCGGAGAAAACAGTTTGAGTTCCGTTTCAAATACATATAACAACATAGGCTGTGTTTATGAGGAAAAGAAAAATTTCGACAAAGCCCTAGAATATTACCGTATGGCGCTGTCAATAAATGAAAAGCTTGGATTTAAAAATGGAATAGCACTGGTTTATGGAAATATTGGAAGCATACATAAAAACCGGAACAATACAGATTCGGCCATGTATTATTACCAAAAGGCGGTTAAGATTTATGAGGAAATTCAGTACGTAGACGCCCTTGCTACAACCTATAATAGTTTGGGCATGCTTTATGGCGGAATGAAGAATTATCCAAAAGCCATTGAATATCTTGAAAAAGGGTTTAAAATCGGGATGGAAATACAAAATCCGGCGGTTATTAAAAATGCTGCAGAAGAACTCAGCATCATCTACAGTAATACAGGAAACTACAAACTTTCCTTAGAATACCATATTCATTACAAAAACTACAGTGACAGTCTGGATACCGAAGAATCAATTCAGGAAATCACCCAGCTTCAGATGCAATATGAGTTTGATAAGGAAAGAAAAGTTGCCGAGATAGAAAAGGAAAAAACCCAAAAACTGCATGATGCCGAAATTGACAGTAAAAATGCAAAAATTGACCAGCAAAGAACGCTAACTGCCTCTTTCATTGTTCTGTTTGTTTTGATGTGTGGATTTGCCTTTTTCATTTACCGCAGCTACCGTCATAAAAGAAAAATGAATATGATGTTGTCGCAGCAAAAGGAAGAGATTCTGGAAAAAAACGAAGAGCTACAGCAGCAAAAAGAAGAAATACAGGCACAGCGCGACGAAATAGAGGCACAACGCGATTTGGCCACCAGTCAGCGCGATCAGATCATTTACCAGAAAAAGGAAATCACCGACAGCATCCATTATGCCCGGCGCATCCAAACAGCTGTATTGCCCGATAAAAAACTGCTTAATTCCTTTTTCGCCGAAGCTTTTATCCTTTTCAGACCAAGAGATATTGTCAGCGGTGACTTTTACTGGTTTACCAGGGTGGATGAGAAAGTTTTGTTTGCTGTTGCCGATTGCACCGGACATGGTGTTCCGGGTGCTTTTATGAGCATGCTCGGGGTTACCCTTCTCGATGAAATTGTTACCAAACAGCGAATAAAAAATCCTGCCGAAATCCTGAACCGGCTTAGGGACAACATAATTGTTGCTTTAAAGCAACAGGAACATGAAAGCAACAATGAAAAGACCGGCACTTTGTCTGCTGTGCGCGACGGAATGGATATTTCGCTGTGCCTGTATGATCCGGCTTCGGGTGAGTTGGTTTTTGCCGGAGCAAACAGTCCGGGCTACCTCATCCCCCGAAAAGACAGTACTGCCGAAAGGTTGATTGTAGAAATAAAACCCGATAAAATGCCGGTAGGACTTTACCTTAAAGAAACCACGGATTTTTCATTCCAAACAGTTAATATCAGCAAAGGCGATATGTTGTTTCTGTTTTCTGATGGTTATGCCGATCAGTTTGGCGGTTCAGATAAAAAAACCGGAGGACGAAAATTCTTAAATAGCCGTTTTAAAGAACTGCTCAGCGAAATTGCTGCTAAACCCGCCGATGAACAGGAAAAGGCATTGAATAACGCCCTTGATAACTGGATGAATCCAGCAGGCAATCACAGCATTTCTTATGAACAGGTAGATGATATTCTGGTAATGGGAATAAAGTTTTAACAGATTGAATTATAGACTATGGCCGGTATTTATATTCATATCCCTTTCTGCAAGCAGCGATGTCATTACTGCGATTTTCATTCTTCGGATTCAATGGCCGAAAAAACCAGACTTATTGAATGTATTTCACTTGAACTCAAAAACCGCAATAAATATCTGGGCAATGAGCCGGTCGAAACAATTTACTTTGGCGGAGGAACACCTTCGGTATTAAACAAAGAGGAATTATCAATGATTCTGGAGGCTGTCAGAAGTAATTATAACGTAATCCAAAACCCTGAAATTACCATAGAATTAAACCCCGATGATCTATCGGTCGATTATTTTTTAATGCTCAGAAAACTTTCCTTTAACCGGGTCAGTATAGGCATTCAATCATTCAGCGATGATTTGCTTAAGCTTATGCGCCGGAGGCATAATGCAGATCAGGGCGTTCGTGGCGTTCTTGATGCCCAAAAAGCCGGTTTTGACAACATCAGCATCGATCTTATTTATGGGGTTCCGGGATTAACAGGTGAGCTTTGGGAACAAACACTTGAAAAAACCATTTCGCTCAATGTTCAGCATATTTCAGCTTACCATCTTACCATAGAAAGGGGAACTGTTTTTTCTGCAATGAACAGAAAGGGCCAGTTGAAAATTGTCAAGGAATCCGACAGCGTGAGCCAGTTTCATGAACTGGTTGAGTATTGCGAAAAAAATGGATTTATCCAGTACGAAATATCAAACTTCGGAAAGGAAGGTTTTTTTTCTATCCATAACAGCAATTACTGGAAACAGAAAAAATATCTGGGTGTAGGTCCTTCAGCCCATTCATTCGATCTGGAAAGCAGGCAATGGAATGTGTCTGACAACAAAATCTATATTGAAAAATCACTTAATGGTGAAATTTATCATGAAAAGGAAATTCTGACCGAAGTGGACAGAATTAATGAATACCTCATGACTTCTTTGAGAACAATGTATGGTGTTGAAAAGGATTATGTTGAGAAAAATTTTGGAAAAGAATATGCCGAAAAAATATACTATGGTGTCCAAAAATATATTCAGGGAGAATATGCAGAATTTAAAAATGGTCGATTAACTTTGACAAAAAAAGGAAAATTTATTTCCGACAGAATTATTACAGAATTATTTGTTTCAAATGACTGAACAGCCAAAAAGACCGGATGCTTTTTACGGATATCTCGAAGGATGGATATCCCTGGTGCTAAATATTGCACTTTTTGCCCTCAAATACTGGGCGGGCATTGTTAGCGGCTCTGTTTCACTGTTGGCCGGAGCATGGCATACGCTTTCAGATTCCTTCACCTCAATTGTTGTGCTTATAGGATTCAAGGTATCATCTGCACCGATTGATCGCAAACACCCTTTTGGAAGGGGAAAAGCCGAGCTGGTAGGGAACATCATTATTGGAGCTATTCTGGCAGTTATTGGTTCTCATTTTCTCATTGAATCCATATCAAAACTCAGAAACCATGAATCGGCAAGTTTCGGAACACTTGCCATAATAGTATCAATCATTTCATTGGTTATAAAAGAAGCTTTAGCCAGATTTGCCTTTATACTCAGTAAAAAAATCAATTCGCGTAGCTTGTTCAGCGAGGGATGGCATCACCGCAGCGAAACTTTTGCCTCTGCCCTGATACTCATCGGTATCGTACTTAATGACCAGTTTTGGTGGATTGATGCGGTACTTGGTTTGCTTATTACCGGACTGATTTTTTATACGGCATTTGAACTTCTCAGGGAAAAAATCAGGCCTCTGATTGGTGTAAAACCCGATCCCGAACTCATTAATAAGCTACAGGAAATGGCACAAGCAGTTTGCAAACGTGATTTGCATATTAACCATGCCTATATTCATGAGTATGGAAATGTTTCTGAAATTCGGTTTCATGTGCAGATTCCCGGAAACACCTCGCTTAACGATGCCCATTCTGTGGTCATAAAACTTGAAAAGGAAATTAAAGAGCGCCTTAAAATGGAGGCCATCATCCATGTTGAACCAATGGATATTAAAACCATGGACACAAAAGCAGTGTCGTTCTATAAAAGGGAAAACCCCGGACTATATGAAGAATGTCTGAAAATAAGGAAAGAGGTTTTTGTCGATGAGCAAAAAGTGGACATCAGTCTGGAAATCGATGAACATGAAAACGAATGCAAATTCTGGCTGATTCAGCTCGACGGAGAGTCAGCCGCCACAGGCAGATGGCGTCTTACCCCCGATGGGTATAAGCTTGAGCGTTTTGCTGTGTTGAATAAATACAGGGCAACAGGATTGGGCCGGATACTGCTTGAACACGTCCTTAGCGACATTTTGCCAACCGACAAACCAATTTACCTTTATTCCCAGACTTCAGCAGTTGGTTTTTACGAAAAATACGGATTCTATAAAACGGGAGAACCTTTTATTGAAGCAAATATTGAACACTATAAGATGATTTTTGATATGTAATTGTGTCAGCAAGAAAACCCCAACTTCTGCGTTATGCTTGTCCCAAAAATGCTCATTTACATCAGTAAACTCCGCTTTTTGGGACTTCGCAACCGTAGCGAAGCGGAGCTCACGACCAAAGGGAGTAACCCTTGAATTTGGGTTTTTCTCCTCTGTCACTTTAGTTTTCTTGCAAGCTTTAATTACAATTCCCAATCCTCATCAATCTCCCAGTTTTCCTTGACGGATATGGTTTTTTCGAAATACTGAACTTTCTCAGGTTGGCGTTTAAAAATGTACTTTCCCGTATCCCATTTGCGGTTTTTGTTGTTATCATAAATCACCCTAACCCGGTATTCACCGGGCATTAAACCGTTAAACTTAAGTTTTTTATCCTTCAGGGTAACGGTCTCTCTTTGAATATCGCCTTTTGAATTAAGCAGTTGCACTACGAGAGGGGATTTTACTTTTTTCAAAGTCATAATCAGCGAGCCATATTTATCAGCAGTGTAGGTAGAAAAGCTGAAAACAGTGGAATCACATGCCATGCCATAATAATCTTTTACTGCTCCTGAGTCAAGCAAAATCGTATACTCTGAACCTTCTTCCCATTTGGCAGATATGTGGTATTTACGCAGATAAAAAGTATCGCGCTTCATGTCAAACGGGATTTCAATTTTGGAGGTGTCCTGACGCATGAAAAGATGGATGGCTTTTTTGTTGAAACTCATTATAGGTGTTCCGAAAGAAACAATAAAATCCCTTTTGGGATGTAGAATTCCGCCTTTAGTTACCGCCTCGGCCAATAAAACTTTGGTATTGTTTTTTTCGTCTTTTTTTCTCTTGTCTATTGGTTTTTTATAACTGAACAACAGGGTGTCTTTTATCTGAATTGTTTTTTCAAGCGAATCGACGTCGGGTATAGTAACTAAAAGATAAATGCTGTCTTCTTTATAGATGGTTGAATCGGTGATCCAGATGGTAACAGAGTCTTTTACTTTATATTCTTCAACCATATAATCTTCAATGGAGGTGCTTATTCCCCGGAATTCAAAATTTGCTTTCCCTTTTAGGGGTTTGTTCATTAAAAGGTCAAGGCGGTAAGGCTGTTTCCTTTCCTCTTTTGAAATAAATTGTTTGAGGTTGTCTTCTGCAAAAAGATTCAATGTGATGTTATCGGGCGAATACTTTATCATTCTTCTTGTTACCAGCGAATCGATTCCGGTTGAATCGTTGTGCAGGGTATCGGTTTTTATTTCGCTCGTGACTGAGGTAATAAGCATGCTGTCAAGGAAAGCAATTTCTTCGGCAGGTTGGTCAAAAAGCATATTTGAATTGGCGTCATTCAGGGCAAATATTTTATATTCTCCGTCGTTGATGTTTTTCACCCTGAACAGTCCTTCTTTATTTGTCCGGCATACATAATCAGGTTTGCTTTTTAGAAAATCGATTTCCTGATTGCTTTTGTAAAGCATGACCAAAATATCGGCCGAGGGTTTTTTTGAAAAAGCATCTTCCACTTTTCCGGCAATTTGCATTGAATCGATGCGAGTGCCGGTGGAAAATACATAATTGAAATCGGTCAGCGGATTACCTTCAGTATTGTCGGCAATACCATCACCAAAATCAAAGTTATAGGTCATGTCACTTTTCAGCGTATCATTAATGGTAATAACAACAGATTTTCCCCGCACCTTTATTTCGGGTTGCTGTTTCAGTGGAGGCGATACCATCAGTTTTTGGGTTGCGCTGTTAAGTCGCACGTATTCATTGAACTCCAGAATTATTTTTCTATCTGTAAATCCCACCGAACGGTTTTCGGGTGATGTTTTTACCACCAAAGGAGGCTCTGAGTCGGTTTGACCACCGGTAAGCTCGCCCACATTGGCACAGCCGATCGTAAATCCTGTAAGAATTAACCAGAGTTTATATTTTTTGATTCTTCGGAACAATTTTTTCAAATAAACAGCAAATTAAACGCTTTTATCAAAAGAGAACAAATTGAAGGGTGTTTTTATTGCGGGTTGGGTTAATTTATTTATTTTTATTCACGGGTTTGTGTGAAACAATCTATAATTTAAGTAAAAATGAATACAGATTATATAATTCGTGATTATGTTCCGGCCGACTTTGCAGAAATGGCCGAAATGTGGAAGCTTACCGGATTGGGAAATCCCGCCAGAGGAGATGGTCCTGAGGTAATTGAAAAAACCCTGAAATGCGGAGGTAAAATGCTTATAATGACTCAGGCCGACACAAAAAGGGTAATAGGATGTTCGTGGCTTACCAATGACGGTCGGCGGATTTACCTTCATCATTTTGGAATACATCCCGACTTTCAGGGGCGCGGATTGTCAAAACCCCTGCTTGCCGAATCACTGAAATTTGCAAAAGAAATGAAAATGCAGATTAAACTTGAAGTACATCGTGAAAACACAACAGCAGTGAATTTGTACAAAAAGGGCGGGTTTAATTATCTGGGTGATTACCATGTGTACATTGTCAGGGACATTGAAAAGATATGACAAACAAAAAGTACATCCAAAGATTTTTTTCCGTAAGTTTGGCTTAAATTATTTTTAATGTCTGCAATAGATATCATTAAGGCCCCGGTTGCCACTGAAATGGATCAATTTGAAAAAACATTCAGGGCATCCATGAAATCAGATGTTTCTCTTTTGAGTATTATCACCAATTATATTCTGAAAAGAAAAGGAAAACAGATGAGGCCCTTGTTTGTTTTTCTTTCTGCAAAACTTAACGGAACAATCAACAAATCTACCTATAATGCTGCTTCGCTGATCGAACTTATGCATACCGCCACACTCATCCATGATGATGTGGTTGATGAGGCTTACGAAAGAAGAAATATGTTTTCGATCAATGCTTTGTGGAAAAATAAAGTAGCTGTCCTCACAGGCGATTACCTGTTGGCAAGAGGGTTGTTGCTGGCAGTTGCCGACAAAGAGCTTGAACTGCTTGAAATTGTTTCTGATGCAGTTAAGGAGATGAGCGAAGGTGAGCTGTTACAGATTGAAAAAGCCAACAGACTCGACATTACCGAAGAAATTTATTTTGATATTATCAGAAAAAAGACGGCTACTTTAATAGCTGCTTGTGCGGGTGCCGGAGCAAAATCCGTGGGAGCTTCATCAGAGGTGGTGGCAAAAATGAAATTATTTGGCGAATATGTTGGCCTTGCTTTCCAGTTAAAAGACGATATTTTTGATTTTCAGAAAACAAATCTAACAGGAAAGCCAACAGGAAACGACCTGAAGGAAAAGAAACTTACACTGCCGGTTATTTTTGCACTCAGGCAAGCCCCTGAAAATGAAAGGCGGATAATGATGAACAACATTCGCGATCACAATAAAAATTCAGGAAAAATAAGTGTGGTAATGGACTTTGTAAATAAAAGCGGTGGCATTGAATATACCACTCAAAAAATGAATGATTATTGCGAAAAGGCCCGCACATTATTAATGGAATTCAGTGATTGTGAAGCAAGGAACTCATTGCTTGAATTTGTCAATTACACTGTAAGCAGAAATAAATAAATCCCTGATCAGATAACCGAACTGTGCACTTCAAAAGCAGGCATTGATGCGATGGTTTTTTTCACTTTGCACATGTCAGCTACCTTGATTAGCGAATCAATATATTTTTCGGGAAAGCCCTCAGGAACTTTAATATCCAGTTTAATATTAACCGGTAATCCGGTATCATGATTGTATTCCATTGACTGGATAATTTTTATTCCTTCGGCAGAAATACCACGCTGGTCGCAAAACAACTTCACATAGATTCCGGCACAGGTGCCAATAGATGCAAGAAACAAATCAAAAGGGGTAGGAGCAGTATTGGTTCCGCCAACACTTGTCGGCTGATCGGTTTTAATGGTATGTCCATTTAAATGTGCAGTTACAACTTTTCCGCCGTCTAATGTAATTTCCATTTGGATTAATTTTTTATGCCACTCAACTTAACATGTCTTGAGGCGAATAATAATATGAATAATTTACTACAGGTACTAAAGATTTTTTTACTATTGAAGTCATTAAAACAAACCGTGCAATTCGGCATCAATTTTATTAATCACTTCGCGCAAATCCTCTGATTTTTCCGAGAAATTATTGCGGTCCACGTCAATGATGAGCATTTTGCCCATGGTGTATGAATTTATCCATGCTTCATAGCGCTCGTTAAGTCTTTTGAGGTAATCGAGGCGGATGCTGTTTTCGTATTTCCGGCCGCGTTTCTGAATTTGGTTTACCAGTGTGGGCACAGAGGCGCGCAGGTAAATAAGTAAATCGGGGGGCTGAATGAGAGAGCTCATCAGTTGAAACAGGCTGAAATAATTTTCGAAATCACGGGTGGTCATCAATCCCATGGCATGCAGGTTGGGTGCAAAAATAAAGGCGTCCTCATAGATGGTACGGTCCTGTATCACGGTTTTGCCAGATTTTCTGAATTCGATGATCTGACTGAAACGGCTGTTCAGGAAGTAAATCTGAAGGTTGAAAGACCATCTTTGCATGTCTTCGTAAAAATCATTCAGGTAAGGGTTGTCATCAACATCTTCGTAATGGGGTTTCCACTTGTAATGTTTGGCAAGAAGCTCAGTGAGCGTAGTCTTTCCCGATCCTATGTTTCCGGCTATCGCGATGTGCATTTTTTATAGTTTTTTTCAATTACTAAAGTACAAATATTTTTTGATTGTGGTAATTTTTTTATCAACAGGAGAAGGAAATAAATCTGATCCTGTGACACCCTTCGGTAGCCGAATGTTTATATGAATACAAGTTTTCAGACTTGGTGTAGGAAAAACGTTATTATTAGAACGGTATGAAGTTATTCATAAGCGTTTATTTTATTCTCTTTCAGCACAAAAAGCCGGTTATTTTGGATTCGGGCATAATCAGATTCAATGGTCAGTTCAGAAACATCGCTAAATTCAAGCAATTGATAATTATAAGCCTTAAGCCGGTTATCAGCAAAGTAAACCAACTCGTTGTCAAAAACCTGGAAAGAGTGCAGGTTTTTAATGGGAATGGTTTTGAAATAAGTGCCGAACTGGTCGAAAAGCAATACCCCATTTTCGGGTATACTGACGTATAGCATTCCGTTTTGCTCAGTCATAAAAACGGGTATTTCATCGCTTCCGGTAAGTGCGCTGAGGTTTTCGGACTGGTACACCTGTTCAAGGTTTTTATTAAAGTAAAGTATTTGCTGTGAATTTGAAGAGTAGATCCAGAACCCGCCCGATGACGAAGCACATGCTGTTTCGGCCTGGCCTGCGCCCAGGTCATCGATCAGAATTGGTTCTGAAATTTCGGCCAGTTCTTTGTTTAAAAAAACCAATTGGTTAAAATCGTGATAAAAAAGCATGATTCTTAAGGGATCCGAAACATCTGAGGCATCAATATTGCCCAGCCGGTTGTTCGAATATTCATATAATTTTTCGCCTTCATGAGAATATTTTATGATGTTTTTTCCCGACACAATGTAGACATTGCCCATGTGATCGGTAAGAAAGGTTTTTTCACTGCAGTTTATTTCGGCTGTTTTTTTCAATTCGGCTTGTGAACTTGCAGAGAAATATATGGCAATCAATATGAAAGTGAAAATTTTCATGGAATAAAGGTACAAAAAATTTCTCCTTACTTTGTTAATGCAATCCTAATTCCTGATTTTTTAAACACAGGGTTCCACGATGTTTCACCCTGTGGTGTTACAAATCGGTCTTTCAGACCTTAAATAAAGATGCGGCAAGGGCAAAGCCCTGGTATTGTAAGCGCGTAGGGTGAAATGAAATGCAACCCTATGCGTAAAAAGCCATTATTATACACAGATTGGCAATGTATTTCGCTCTTATGAAAACTAAAGTTCAAAAAAAAACCCTGCAGGCCGTGCAGGGTTTTATATAGAAATAAAAAAACTATTCGACAACTTCATTCTTTCGGGTGGAGTAGATGATTTTGAGCATCTGCACCTCCCTGAGTGCCATTTTAATCTGAGTAATGATACCCATTTGGGTGTTTTCATCAACTTTAAGGGCGGCCATCATTTTATTACGTTTGATTTCAATCTGACCCATCCTTTCGTTTTCGATGAAGTTTTTAATGTCCTTTACATCAGCCACAGCATCGTTGATCTGAATTCTGGAAGATGTACCCATTGTTCCCTGATCGGCAATTTTGGGTTTGGAGACATAAATTGTAGAGACAAGTGATTTGTCAGTCATTTTTTTAACCTCACTTGCTTTTGGCAGAACAGGTTTCTGGAGAACCATATCAGTCTCCCTCATAACAGTTACAGTCATGAAGAAGAATAGAAGCATAAACACGATATCAGGCAGCGAAGCTGTTGATATTGCAGGAGTATCCTTCTTTCCGTCTTTTCTAATAAACTTTGCCATATTATTTAATCTCTTTAGGTTCTGCTTCAGAAATTTTAATGGGAATGATGGTTTCTATTGCATCAATCTTGTCTTCTTCTGTTTCAGTGTCAAGTTCTGCAAAGGGTTTCCCAAATACTTTTTTACAGTATTCTTCGCGTATTTCCCTGTATGCCCGGGTCAGTTCATTTTGAACAGCTATATAGGCAGCATAGGAAGTGCCCTTGTCGTTTTGCAATGAGATAACAAGCATCGGAGCTTCGCGGTATGAGCGTTGACCACTTCCGTAAGTCTCCAGGGTTTTGATTGCATTCAGCTTCTTCTCCCATTTTTCCTTTTCTTTGGATGCTTTCTCAAGTGCGTCGGCTAGTTCTGTTGTTGTTGCCGGAGTGTTGGCTTGAATTGCAGCAGTAGCTTCAGTAATTTTTTCATTGCACAGACTGGTGTTGACAGTTCTGAACTCAGGTAAATTACTTTTATCCATAGGGTTCAGTATAAATTCCTTAACCTGATCGCGAAGATCTTCATTTGGAGTGATTCTCATCAGGTCATTATTTGAAACAATGGAATTTGTTCCTGCATATACATAAACCATTTCTCCCAGTTCGTTTTTTGCAGCGTCAACGAGTTTTCTTGAACTGCCTTCACCAACCTGATAAACAGGCATGATTTTTCCCTCAACGAGCATTTTATTGTCTTTGTTGATAAGAACAATAAAAATATCACGTTGCCTTCTGTCCATCTGCTGATCCGGTAGAGTTTTATCTGGAGGAGGAGGCAATACCCTCATCAGACCGGCATCCTTGTCCATTGTTGTGGTAACAAGGAAAAAGATCAGAAGAAGGAAGGCAATATCGGCCATCGACCCTGCATTGATTTCTTGTAATGCTCTTTTAGCCATATTAATAATTTTAAATCCGGTTAAACGGATGTTTGTTATTTAAACATTTTTGCAATTTCCACATAGATGATTGACAGGAAAGCTAATCCCATCATTAAATACATCATATTTAATCCGGTTCCTACAGTTTTAATAAGCCCTGGAGTGATTTTTTCAGGTTCAATTCCGGTAATCCCGAATACTTCAGATCCTGAAAATAAATAGGCAATAAGAAGGACAACAACTAATCCGGCTAATCCTATTAAAGTACCCTTTGCTTTTTTAAAATTGAAAAAAACCAGAGGAAAAATCACTGCTGAAATTGCTGCGAGGACAATAAGTACGTATGTCCAGGTAAGAGCAGTACCGATATGTATAGGTATGTTTGTGTCTTCTCCCAAACCGATAATATCAATATCGTAATCCTTTGGAAGAACCGAAGGTCCGAAATACAGCAGAAAGGCAAATACAACAGAAATTGCCATTAAGCCGTAAAGAACGAACCTTAAAATATTTGATAATTTATCAGTCATGATAGTTATTTTTTAAGATTGTATTTTACGATCAGGTCAATAAATGAAATGGAAGCATCTTCCATATTGTTCACAATGCTGTCAACTTTTGAAATGATATAATTGTAGAAGACCTGAAGGATCATTGCAACAATAAGACCAAATACAGTAGTGATCAGAGCCACTTTGATACCACCGGCAACCAAAGAAGGCTGGATGTCGCCTGCTGCCTGAATAGCGTCGAATGCCTGAATCATACCAATAACTGTTCCAAGGAATCCTAACATAGGAGCAAGAGCGATAAACAATGAAATCCAGGATACACCTTTTTCGAGCTGACCCATCTGAACGCCTCCGTAAGCGATAATTGATTTTTCAACGATCTCAATATTGTTCTCGGCTTGTGCATTATAACGGTCAAGTCCCTGATAGAAGATACTTGCTACCGGACCTCTTGTGTTTCTGCAGACTTCTTTTGCAGCTTCAATACCACCTGTGTTAAGAGCTTCTTCAATTTTGGCAAGAAGTTTTTCAGTGTTTGTAGATGAAAGATTCAGATAAAGAATCCTTTCGATACAAATAGCCAAACCAAAAATCAGAGCAAGCAATACAATGGCCATAAACTCAGGACCACCTTCGATGAATTTTGCTTTCAACATCTGGTGCATGGGTTGACCTTCTTCTTCAGCAGGTTTTGCTTCTTCAGCAGGAGCTTCAGTTTCAGCAGGAGTTTCAGTTTCTGCGGTAACAGCTGAATCAACAACTGTTGAGTCTGGAGTTGCTGCAGTTTCTTCCTGAGCTACAACCTGATTCGATGCAAAAAACAGCATCCCGAAAATAGCCAATAAAGCGAATAATTTTTTCATGATGAATTGTTTAATGTTTAAGATTTATTTCTATTTAATTTTAGTTTGAAAATTTCCGTTTTCAGTTTCATTAAAACAAAAACCGTACAATTTTTAAAGCAAAATTGCGGCGTTCGTCAAAAATGTTAAAAAATTCTTAATTTCATTACTTCACAGAACGTCATTTATCAATTGAATGAAACGCACAAAGATAATAAAATTGATTCTTGCACAAAGATTTTTATTTTTTTTTTTAAGCATATTGAAAAAAAGAGATAATCGGTATAAAAATGCAAGCATTCGGTTTAATTGGGTTTTTCTTCGGTGTAGATATTATAACTGTACTTTACGGACATTTGACTTTAAAGACTATCGACTTACTGAACTTCCTCATTCATTTCCGCCGGAAGGGGATTTTTCATTCTAAGATTTTCCTGACCGGCGGTTTGCCTGATCTGAACTTTAAACCCCGGCTTGAAAGCCGGGGCTGAAATAAGCCGGCCCTTCAGGCCTGTATCATGGAAGATTATGCTATATGTGCTATAGGTACTTTTGACTTTAAGGACTTTTAACTTTAGGGACTTCCAACTTCCAACTCAATTAAATTTTCCCCACAATTTAGTGCCAAACAACCCGAATTGCGGTTTTCGTTTTTCACTTTTGTTTTTCTTGCTGAAATTGTGCTTGGTCCGCTTTTTGGTCAGACTCCTGTTTAATTTGCTGAAATCACGTCCCATCCTTCGGGTTCGGTGCGATGATGCATTGTATCTTTTAATAGATGAACGGTGCAGTTTTTTGGAATTTTTTGATTTTGCATAGGATTGTTTTCCCTGTCCCCTCAAAGTTCTTTTTCTACGGTTTTTTGAATCAGTTTCTTTATATCTGTTGGTGCTGCCGCGTGTAGAATAAACTTTTCCCTTGTGTTTTTTAACCGATACTTTATTGTTTTTCTTTTTCCCTTTGTTGTTCAATACTTTTCCCAAGGGAGAGAAAATGGATTTGTTTGTGTATTTGCTGTGGGATGACATTCCCGAAGTTCTGCGCTTTGTTTTCCCATACCGGCTTGTTGAACTGGAGTAGGAATATCTTTTTTTGCCTTTGAGCCGGACTGTTGACTGCCCGCCTTTTTTTCTGCTGCCTAAATTTGGCGAACGCATGAGTTTTAATCTGCCTTTGCCCCGCTTTGAATAACGGGCTTTGTTCGATCCGGCATAGTGGCCGGTTGAATTTCGCTTTCCATATCGGCTCACCGACCTTGAAACGGAATAGGTCTTTTTACCCGATTTCCGGACCCTTGACTGGTTGCCTTTATTTTTCGATTTGCCCGAAAAAACTGAAGATAAGTTTATGCTTTTTTTACCTCTGTTGCCGTACCTTGCTTTGTTTGAACCTGCATTACGGCCGCCCGCATTTCTCTTCCCGTACAGACTTACTGATCGTGAAACCGAGTAGGTTTTTTTTCCGGATCTTCGAACCCTTGACTGGCTGCCTTTGTTTTTTGATTTGCCTGAAATTACTGAGGACAAACTAATTCTTTTCTTTCCGCGGTTGCTGTATCTGGATTTGTTAAGGCCTGCATTCTGACGATTTTTATTCCCGCCTGAAAAGACACCTTTTTTACCACGGTTTTTATACCTGGCCTTATTTGTGCCGGCATTGCGATTTGCGCCGTTTCCTTTTTTATCCTGATATAACTTAATAGAGGCAGGGCGCTTATATTTGCCTTTTTTTACTCCGCCGTATAAACTTCCGCCTTTTGAGACAGAGTAATTTTTACCTTTTTTTGATACACTTTTTGAGTAGCTGCCCTTGTTGCTGTTTATTTGCCTCTTTTTTCCGAAGGGCAGGAATTCAAATGCTGAAACCTTATTCTTTTTTTCAATTTTTCTTTTATAGTACCGGCTTTTTTTGTAGGACGACTGGTGTGTTTCGCTTGTTTGTTTCTTTTTGCTGTATAGTCCTTTTGCTTTTGCCCTGGAGTATTTTTTGCCTCCTTTTTTGAATTTTTTATTATGAGATTTATTCTTATTGTTGTCGTGCTCTTTTTTGATGAGACGGATTTCCTTTTTTTTCTTCTCGCCGTATTTCTGGTATGCGGGTTTGAATACCTGGGCGCTGACTGAAGTTTGGGCACCCAGGACGATAATAACAAGAAATGCTATTTTAATTATTGTCCTGATAAAAAACCTTTTAATTCATCAAAAGTACGAATTATCAGATTTATCAGATTAAAAGTTCAAAAAATATTGCTTTGTAAGAGGGTGTTTAGATTTTCTTGATTGTAAAAACTATAATCTGAAATTAACACTGATTTGATTGATTTGACTGATTTACGCAGATGAAATCAGTGTCATCAGTGTCATCAGAAAAAATCAGTGTAAAATTTCCAGTACAATTTTTTACGAAAGAAGTCCAACCATTTATATGGTGGATAATATTGCATTATTGTAGATTTATTTGATTAATAATCAGCGTGATAATTATCAATATAAAAATCAGATAAAATTTGCGTTATAAATAGTTCCGTATTTTTTTAAACAATCCCAAAAAGTTTAGTCTATAGCAACCTTTGTAGAGATTTCTCTGTTTATCCTGATAAAATAGATGCCCTTGTCAAAAATGGAGACATCAATTTCAGCCTTGTTTGTTGTTCCTGAATATGTTTCTGAAATAATTACCTGTCCTGTAATATCAACAAGTTCAATAGTATTCAGATCATTATATTGTATGGTTAGAATATTTTGGGCGGGATTTGGATAAACAAATATTGTTGAGGGGTTTAGAACTTCCTCAACCGGACTTAAATTATTAAAATGAATGTCATCAATATACAAAATGTTTCCGTTGTGGCTTTCACAAACGAATTTTAATCTTATTGCCTGTGCTCCGAGGTAATTATCCATGTCGACTTCGAATTCATTCCACTCACTGTTTTCAGGGATAAAAGTGCTATAAACATAGTCGCCGCCGTTCGAAACCAGAGAGGATGCTGTTTTTACCATTTCAATATGCCATGAAATGCCGCAATCGTCTGATGAATAAACGATGAACTTATCATAGGAATCGGGACCGGATTTTGCATAGGCAAGTCTGAAAAAAAGTCTGACATTGTCGGTGAGTTCGCTGATGTTTATTGCAGGTGTAATCAGAATATTCTGAGTTCCTTCCCAGTTGTTGCGGTTGTCGAGCATCATGGAATAATTCCCTGAATAAGCAGCCATATCGGTTCTTATCCAGTTTTCATATCCCTGCGAAATGACGGTCCATTTTTTGTTTTCATCTGAAGGGTGTTCGGGGAACAATGAGTTTTCAAATGATTCGAGATAGGGGGCAAAATAGCCGGAAGAATCGCTCAGGATGTGTATCCTGTCATTGTAAACCACATTATCGTTTCCGGCAGAGTTTGAAACGGTAAGGGTTACATTGAACCATCCGGCAGTGAAGTAGGTGATTTCAGGATTCTGCTCAGTTGAAACAGCAGGTTCGCCTCCTTCAAACTCCCATGCCCATGTCCAGGTACTGTCCAAATCAGAGTTGTAGCTTCGATCGGTAAATTGTATGGTAATCCCTTCACATCCTTCGGTTGAATCGCATGATAAATCGGCAACGGGGACACAAATTGCCGGAGCAGGTTCATCAATTACTCCGGTGGCAATGAGGTTTGATTCCTGCCAAAGGTTTACCCTGCCGCTGATTGTCGAATTCATGGTGGCTCTCATCCTGTCCTTTTGTCCGTATGTAAACATCTTTGTGCAATAGGAATATTCCATGTGGTTTTGCACGTTGTCGAGCGATCCGCAGGTTACTGCATTAAGGTTACAGGTTGTATGGCCGATGGTATTTGGAGTGTCTTCAACCTCGTCATCAATTTCGCAATTTCCGGATAATTCGGGATCATTGCTGTTGCCCCAGGGGTGCATTAAATTGAGATAATGTCCGGCTTCATGAGTAAGTACGCGTGCGTGCGACATGGAACTTGTTCCAATGGCACCGACATAATTATGTCTTAAAAGTATCCCGTCGCGGGTCATTCCCCATTCATTGTCAACGGTTGCCGGATAATAGGAATAACCAGCTGCGCCTGATCCAACGCTTTTTACCACCCAGATATTCAGATATTTATCTCTGGGCCATGCCGGAGCAATATCCTTAACATCTTCGTTAGCCGAGTAGGTAAGGAAGGATTGTACTCTTACAACGCCATCGGTACAGTTGCCATCAGGATCAAGGCGGGCCAGTCTGAATTCAATTCGGCTATCGGCAGCAATGGACTTGAATTCGGAGATAATATCTGATGAATCTTCACACATTTTTCTGAAATCAAGATTCATCCAAAGGATCGCGTTTTCAATTTGTTCCTTTGAAATATTTTCAGATCCATTATCATGAACCACATGAAAAACCGTTGGAATGATATAGACTTCATCCCCTTTATCTGTTCTTTTTGAATAATTATTTGTGAATTTCTCCAGCTCTGCTTTTTTTTCTGAGATTCCGGGAATTTTATCTTCAGCCTCCTTGTTTTTCATATAGGTATCACAAAGCCGCGATACCTGAGCCGAAGCAAGGTTTCCTGCAAAAAGCAGAATAATAGCAAGTCTGAAAAAAATCATACTATATATTATCTTAGTAACAAATTACTTTTTTTGTTGTTACTTTTCCATTAACCGAAAGGTTTACAAAATATAAACCGGCTTGCAGTTCAGGTGCAATATCTGAAAGGTTTGTCCTGAATTCACCTTCCGGTTGTTGTCCGTTGAAAGAGCCAAGTGTTTCGCCAATTATATTGGTAACGGAAATATTTACCAATCCGGGTTCATTCATCATACAAGTCACAGTAGCATCACCTTTAAACGGATTGGGAAATACTTCGAATGAAGAGGCAGTTTTAATCTCTTCGGAGCTGCTGATGATCGCATTATAGTTCAGCGACCAGCCACCTGCATTAATTCCGTTGTCAGAAAAGAACCTGATTATTACTGTTCCGGCCTCAATGGTTATCGGATCAACAGGCAAGTTGTCGGTATCATATTTCACAACAAGAGTTGAGATATCATTTTTATATATTTTGACATAATCGAGGTCATCGGCCAGGTCAAAATAAGTAAAATCGATGGTGATGCTGGTTGCATAGGGTGGTTGTAAAATCCATTTGCAATAAGCTGCGCTTTGATAATCGCAAACTCCCGATCCATCGCTGGCATTACCTGAGGCGGCTGTTAATACAACATCGTCGAGGCAATATCTGGTTGTATAGCTGGCGGTCCAGCCTGTTGCTGTTCCCGTAGAGTTCGTAACAAAATTAATAAGCATTCCGTTTCCTGAACAAACAAGGTCAACAGGAGTGTCATCACCGTAATATGCAGCCAGAAGAGGGGCGCTGGTGGTTAACCCGTCATAAACGTAAACCACATCACCTGCTTCAAGGTCAAAAGAGTCAAAAGTCAGGAATGTAAATGAGCCGCATGTTGGCTGGATTTTCCAGGAACAGTTTTTATTGTTTGCATAATTCTGGTTGCCACTGCCGTCGTCGAAATTGCCTTCATAGCCATCAATAGTAAGGGTAGAGCTACATCCGACAGGATAGCCGGATGCCGGCATAATGTTGATCAGAGCATCCTGATAGAAAGTGAGATCAAGAGGTTCGCCACCACTGGTTGTATTGATAATTATTTCATTGAGGTAGTAATAACCATTCATGGCACCACCCCAACCATAATTCTGGTGAAAATAATCGGTTCCCTGATATCCGTCAATGTTCCAGGCGTGGCCGGCTCCTTCTTCGGGACTGCCCGAATAAATAATCGGACGGCGGTTGTCAATTTCGGTCCGCATGAGGGTTTCCCATGTGGTTTCGGTATATGAATCACGGCTTACATGATCCATAGCGTTGGAGAATTTAAAATTGGATATCATTTTTTCGCCGGCAGTTCCCACATCTGCGCCTGAGCCATCGGGGGCATAGTACATTTCAACGGCAACTCCGCAATGATACATCAGAGTGGCAACCGGGTCATTAATGTTGTCAACATCAAAAGGCATTTCGTTCCAATGATAGGTTGTGGAACCAAAATTGGCAGAAAGTGTTCCATAATCCCATCCCCACCAATAGTCGTATGAGTTTGAGCCCTGACCTGTAGTTGGATAATTATAATATTTCATTGCCTGAGCCATAGCTACTGCAACACAGCCAACCGGACAACGGCCGTCGGATGCAGCAGCATCTTCAGGACAAAGTTCGTTGTAATAACCTGTCTGGTTCCACATAGTAAGCATAAAAGGCTCAATAGTTTCCACATCTTTGATTCCTTTGGTCGGGCTATAGGTCAAAAGATCATTCCAGTTTCCGGCAGTCTCGGGAGTTGATTTCACGCCAAGAATCCTTGCCTGTCTGATCTGTTTCTCATTATGTTCCATGATCATTTTGTATGCATCGGGAAGATTATCTGCAGTGTATTTTCCTTCAAAGGAATATCCGATAACCGGAACAGCAGCATCTTCGGCCGAAACAATAATAAAACCATCGTTTTCATTTACGTTGAAAACATAGTACAGATTTGATCCGGCTTCAGTTTTCTGAACATGGGCAAGTTTGAGGAAAAGGTCATTATATGAAACTTCCTTAACCTGATTGACCATTTGGTAATAAAAGTTTTTTGCAGCTTTTTGAGCATCACTTAAGGGCACAATCGCAGAAAAGGACAGAGATACGCTGATAAGGAGAGTGAGTAACAGTAATGTTTTCTTCATGGGTTCGCAAGTTAAGTTTTGTGTAAACGATTTGATATTTAATGTTAAATAATCAACCGTTGGTGTAACAAAAATAGTTAATAACAGGTGAAAAAGCAAACTTTATAATCTTTTATGGGATGCTTTTATACGTATGACTATAATTATTAGAGAAAAGTTGCATGGGGGGGCAAATGCTGCAGGTCGGGAGACTTGCAGCAGCGGCAATCGAAAGTAGAAAACGACATCATTGATAAAACACCGCGTATTTTTTGTTTTCCCGAAACCATCCACTAATTTTGCTGATCAAATCAAGCAAGGAGAAGAAAATGGAACGCAAGGTTGATTTTTTGGTCATTGGTTCGGGGATTGCCGGATTAAGTTATGCGATTAAAGTTGCCGATCATGGCAAAGTTTGTTTGATCACCAAAACAAAAGTTTACGAAACAACCACGCGATACGCTCAGGGAGGCATAGCGGCCGTTACCTACGAACCCGATTCCTTTGAAAAACACGTTAAAGACACCCTCATTGCCGGTGCCGGACTTTGCGACGAAAAGATTGTCCGAATGGTGGTGAGCGAAGGACCAAAATGCATTGAGGAACTTATTGGTTGGGGAACCAATTTCGATAAAAAACCCGATGGCGAATTTGATCTTGCTAAAGAGGGCGGACATTCCGAACACCGCATCCTGCATCATAAAGACAATACAGGGTATGAAATTCAAAGGGCACTCACCAACATCATTCTGAATCACCCCAACATCGAAGTGCTTGAAAATTATTTTGCCAATGAAATTATTACCCAGCATCATTTGGGTAAACTGGTAAAAAAATCGACCAATGATATTGAATGCTATGGCACTTATGCGCTTAACCTTAACACTGGCGAAACTGAAACCATTCTGGCAAAAATAACCATGATTGCCACCGGTGGAACAGGCAATTTATATCACACCACAACCAATCCGTTGTTGTCAACCGGAGATGGCGTTGCTATGGTGTACCGCGCTAAGGGAACTGTCGAAAACATGGAATTTATGCAGTTTCATCCCACTTCATTGTTTAACCCGGGCGAAAGACCGTCATTCCTGATTACCGAGGCACTCAGGGGTTTTGGTGCCGTGCTGAAAACCATCGAAGGAAAGGAATTCATGCACCGCTATGACGCCCGTGGCAGTCTGGCCCCCCGCGATGTGGTAGCAAGAGCCATTGACAACGAAATGAAAGTGCGCGGCGATGATTTTGTTTACCTCGACGCCACTCAGCTCGACAGCGAAAAACTCAGGGAAAAATTCCCCAATATCTATAACAAGTGCATATCCATCGGAATAGATATCAGCAAAAATATGATTCCGGTTGTTCCCGCTGCCCACTATCTCTGTGGCGGGATAAAAATCGACGAGCAGGGAAAGACCAAAATCAAAAACCTGTATGCTGCCGGTGAGGTGGCTTCATCGGGATTGCATGGTGCCAATCGGCTGGCTTCAAATTCCCTGGTCGAGGGGGTTGTTTTCGCACATCTGGCTGCCAAATCATCTGTGTCTGAATTTGAAAAGATAAGTTATATGGAAAACGTGCCCAAGTGGAATGACGACGGCACCACTTTTCCCGAAGAAATGATTCTGATTACCCAAAACCTCAAGGAAGTTCAGCAGATCATGAGCAATTATGTTGGTATTGTCAGGTCAGACCTTCGGTTGCAGCGTGCTATGGTGCGACTGGAAATCATTTACAAAGAGACTGAAGAGCTCTATAAAAAATCAAAACTTTCGCAAAACCTCTGCGAACTCAGGAACCTCATCAATGTGGGCTATCTGATTATCAAGGCGGCCATGGAGCGCAAGGAAAGCCGCGGATTGCATTACAATATTGATTATCCGAATAATGTTTAGTTTTTGGGAGGATAATTGCCGCTATTGCGCGAATGAAAGTTTAGGTGTAATAAAATAATAATGGCCGCTAATGCGCGAATAATAGTTTAGGTGGGATTTTTTTACGCTTAGAATTTCTTTTTTCGCATAGGGTTTCATTTCCTTTTACCCTACGCAGTTACAATGCCAGGGCGTTGCCCTTGGTGCGTCGGGGTTTAAGGTCTGAAAGACCGCTTTGTAAAACCACAGGGTGTAACAGAGTGAAACCCTGTGTATAAAAACAATTTTCATGCATCAACATAAACTCCGGAACTTTTTCTTGCAGAGATTAAGCTTTTTTAATCTGAGCCAGCAAAAAATCCTTAGACTTTACTCCCACAAAGCGTTTAACTTCCTTGCCGTCTTTGAAAAGAATCATGGTGGGAATGCCCCGCACTTTGTATTTTTGGGATACTGAGCCAAACTCTTCCACATTAAGTTTTCCGATTTTGGCGTTTCCGTCGAGTTCGCCGGCCAGCTGGTTGAGAACGGGCGCCATCATGCGGCACGGTCCGCACCAGGCAGCCCAGAAATCAACCAATACTATTTTGTTTTTCAGTTGTGCCGAAAAATTTTTGTCTGTCAGGGTGATGATGTCCTTATGGTCATCGACCATTGGGGCTTTTCGCATTTTTATACGGGCAATTACCACAAGTACTAAAAATAGTCCCAAAATTGCTCCGGTAATTATTAAAGCTGTTTGCATTTATTTAATATTTTCAATTACGTTCATTACTTTTTGTCTGACTTCACCGGCCAGCGCGCCCAAAGCTTCATTTTTAACCGCCGCCATGGATGCAAACGGATCAACAACCGAAACCTCAAACCCGCCCGCATCATCGTCTTCGATAACCACATTGCAGGGAAGGAAAAGTCCGATCTTATCCTCGGCCAGCATGGCTTTATGGGCGAATGCCGGATTACAGGCACCTAAGATGAGATAGTTTTTAAAATCCACACCGAGTTTATTTTTAAGGGTGTTTGTTACATTTATTTCGGTTATAATTCCGAACCCTTCTTTCTGAAGTTCACCGGTTACCAGCTCCCTGACCTCCTGAAAGCTTTTGTTTTTTATGATTTTGCTGAAATAGTAGCTCATTTTATTTTCTTTTTATTGATGTAATCTGCTGCGGCCAATGCGGCAACTGTACCATCGGCAACTGCCGTTGTAATCTGGCGGTATCTTTTGGCTGTGCTGTCGCCGGCGGCAAAAACGCCTTCAACATTGGTTGACATGTCATTTTTAACAACAATCTCTCCCCATTTGTTCAGTTCAACCTTTTCTTTCATGGTTTCGGTGTTGGGCACATATCCGATAAAGATGAACACTCCGTTTGTTTTGAAATTTTCGGTAATACCGGTTTTCAAATTTTTTATATCAACACTTTCAACTGAATCTGTACCATGAAATTCGGTAATAAGCGATTCCATGATAAAATGGATTTTGGGATTTTTCTTTGCTTCCACAATAGCATGTTCAAAAGCCTGAAAATGATCAAACTGGTGTACAATGGTCACTTTGCTGGCATATTTAGTTAAAGAAACAGCTTCTTCGAGGGCCGAATTTCCTCCGCCAACCACAACAATTTCCTTGTCTGTAAAAAAATCACCGTCACAGGTGGCACAGTAGGAAATTCCTCTGCCTTTAAGTTCACTTTCGCCCGGCACGCCAAGGGTGCGTGATCGGCCACCCGGAGCTAAAATCACTGTATCTGAAGTAAAAACTTCACCCGATTCAAGAGAGATGGTTTTCACATCTCCTTCAATATCCAAGCATCCCACTGAAATGTTGTTTTTTATTTCACAACCAAAACTTTGTGCCTGCTTTTTCATGATGTTGGAAAGCTGATATCCGCTGATGCTTTCTACTCCGGGATAATTGGCAATTTCATGGGTTAAAACCATCTGACCGCCAGCCGTTCCCTCATTCAAAATCAAAGTTTTCAATTTTGCCCTCGAAAGGTAGATGCCTGCCGTTAGACCGGCAGGTCCTCCTCCTATCACAATGCTGTCATAATGATTTATTTCTTTCATTTTACTATGCTTTAACTGTTTGTGCAAATTGCTCGTCAAGAATTGCAGTTACCTGTTGTTTGGTCTGAATGCTTGAAGTGGCTTTCACTACTTTGCCATTTTTGTAGTAAATGGTAAATGGAATTCCCATAAATCCCCTTACCTCAGGGATATTGCGAATAACATGCGATTCGGGATTGTCAAATTCCATGTCAAAGAATTTTACGTGCTTGTATTCGTTTTCAAGTTCTTCGGCAATTCCGTATACCGGTATGCACATCGGACCCATTCGTCCGCATATCACCATTACGTTTTCATTTTCATTGATTACTTTGGCATGATTTTCAGCCGATTCGATGTGTTTTAAATTTGTGTATAACATGACTATAATTTTTAATTGTTAATTTTTATTTCGTAAGTGATCTTCATTGTTTTTTTATAAACTGCCGACACGCCACAGTATTTTTCCTGCGACATATTGATGGCTTTTTCAAGTTTTTCGTGATCCAGGTTATTACCTTTAAAAGAATAAACCAGATGCATTGAGGTGTAATGTTTCGGATGATCTTCGGTAACATCGGCTTCGATGTCAACATTAAAATCCTGAACTTCAACACGCATTTTTTTCAGAATCGAAATCACATCCATTCCGGTACATCCGGCAAGAGCAGAGATCATAAGTTGTTTTGGTCTGACACCTTCATTTCCGCCACCCGATTCTTCGGAGGCATCCATTATAATATTGTGTCCTTCGGCAAGCGCATTGAATTTCATGTTGCCCATCCATTTTGTATTTACCTTGTGTTTCATTTTTTTAAATTTTATGATGATACAAAGTTACAGCATCGAATCACTGTTTGTTAGAAAACCTCATTAACGTGCATCTGTTCTGAAATTGATTTAGCTCAACTTATTTCTTGAGATGAATTATTTCTTACGGATAAAATTAAACCTTTAAAGAATAAACAAATCTATATATATAAATATAAAAATAATTAAAAAAGGAGGAAAAATGAAAACCTTAATGATGACTGTTATTATTCTGATTATGGGAATCTCCAATTCCTATTCACAGGAAGTTAAAAAGGATCCTGCAAATGAAACCGGAAAGGTTACGGCGGGATATGGTAATTACACCGATAAAAACGATGACGGTGTATGTGATAATTATGCTGAAAGGCATTCTGACGGAAAAGGCATCCGGTATTCAGACAGCAACGATGACGGTGTATGCGATAACTATTCCGATGCCGGGCACCACCGTGGTCATGGATACAGAAACGGAGGTGTTTGTCGTGGAGCTCACCACAAGGGCTATGGCCATGGACACAGACATTGGCAGGAACGCAAATAGGTGGTAAATAAAAAAGGAGAATTAGTTCTCCTTTTTTATTAATTTTACAAAAAAAAATAAAATGAAACCAATTTCCGAAGGCGACAGCGAATTTATCTGTGATATTCAGGCTCCATGTTTTCAAACGCTTACACCCGAAGAAACTGAATTGATCAAGGCGGGAAAAACACAGGTGCTTTTCAGAAAGGGAGATAACCTTACCAAGCAGGGAGCATTTGCCTCGTATGTGCTTTTTATGATTAAAGGTGTTGCCAGACAATATGTTGAAGGCGATAACAATAAAACCTATAACCTGAAAATTATTAGTCCGGGCGAATTCATCGGACTCTCCTCAGTTTTCAATAAAAACACCTTTACTTATTCATCGGTGGCTCTTACCGACAGCCATGTATTTTTAATTGAAAAGGATGTTATTGCAAAAGTTGTGAAAAGCAGTGGTGGATTTGCATATAATATCATCAGAAGGTATTGTGAAGCCAATGACCGGCTTTATAAAAACCTGAACATGGTTGTTTTCAAACAAATGAATGGCAGGTTGGCCGAAACATTGTTGTATTTGAATTCATTCCGCAGAACATTCCCTGATATTTTCAAAATGCTATCCAGAAAGGAGATTGCTGATTTTGCAGGAATTTCAACGGAAAGCACAGTTAAACTTCTTAAAAGTCTTGAAGTTGAAAAAGTGGTTTCACTGGTTGAAAAGGACATCATCATTACCGATGAGGCAAAGTTGGTAGTAATTAGCAAAAACGGATAATCCGATCTGAGGTTGGCGTTTTTAGTACTCCGTTTTTTTTGTGCACAGATTTGCAATGCGTATTATTTTTTGCCGTTAATGCGCTAATAAATAAATTTAATTAGCACATTAGCGGCAAAATTCTCATGACTTTACAGCATTCCCTTAAGTTTCTCGAGTTGGTTGGCCTTATTCACATTTCTCAGTTGCCGTGCAGTTTCTGTAAAATACTGATGTGTTTCGATAAATTTTAGTTGCATACGGTTCCATTCCTCAATGGTTTTCACCTTGTTGCGCTCAAAAAGTTCTCTGAAAAGGTTTTGAGAAACGGGAATAAAATCGCCTCTTCCAAGGTAATCGAGATCGGCATCACAGAGGATTTCCTCCAAAAGATTTTTGGGTTCGGGCGGATGTTTTGTCGAATAAATCAATTCGCAAATAGTTTGAACCTGACCATCGGTATAGTCATAGCGCGGGAGCATATCCTGAGCGATTTTTATTCCCAGCAGTTCATGGTCGTCGTAGCCGATGGTAAACCCTGTATCATGGAAAATTGCGGCAGTTTTAACCAGCAGCATATCTTCGTCTGAAAGACCTTCGGCGCGGCCCAGGAGCTCAACTTGTGTGATCACATCCACGGTATGTTTCAGGTTGTGGTAATACAGGTTTTTAGGCAATTCTTTTTCCATTTTGTTCATAATCAACTCTTCAATATCGCTGAGGCGGATGAGCTGAAACTTGGTTTTGAATTTTTGGTTTGGTTTAATGCCCAGGGGATCTTCAGAGTATTCGGGTTGTAATCTGTTGACAAAGTACATGTCAATTTCACCTTTGTATTTTACAGGCATTTTTCCACGGTATTCACAATCAAAATATTCCTTGATCAATTCGTGGGTATACCCGGTAATATTAACTTTTCCCACTGCGCCCGATGATTCCATCCGACTCGCAATGTTAACCGTATCGCCCCAGATGTCGTAGGTATATTTTTTTGTGCCGATTACTCCGGCGATAACCGGACCGGTATGAACTCCGATTCTAAGTCCCCATACAGGATGATTTACAGATGATTCCTGAAAAACTTTTTCCATTTGGCGTTGCATGTCAAGGGCGGCGAGCACCACTTCGATGGGGTTGGTTCGGTTTTTCTGGGGAATTCCGCCTGCGCACATATAGGCATCACCGATTGTTTTGATTTTTTCGATGTTAAACCGTTCGACAATGGAGTCGAAGTAGAAGAATATTTTATCAAGTTCATCGATCAGGGCTTCGGGATTCATTTCCTCAGCAATCTTTGTAAATCCCTGAACATCTGAAAACAGAACGGTAACAAGTTTAAATCTTTGAGACTTTGCCTTACCCTCGGTTTTCAATTCGTCGGCGGTTTGTTTAGGCAAAACGTTGGCCAGCACTTCTTCGGCTCTTTCTTTCTGGATAACCAGTTCTTCAGTTCGTTCCCTGATAACTTCCGAAAGTTTATGTTTTTCCTGCGCATGCTGGTATTCGCGGTACTTTACGATAGCTAAAATGAGCGTGCCGATAAGAAGCAGGTAAATGAGATAAGCCAGCCAAACCCTGTAAAAAGGGGGTCTCACTGAAAATGTATATTGCGCTTCGTTGGTAACGTTTCCGTATTTGTCCTTTGCCTGAACCCTGAAAGTATAAGTCCCTTCGCTGAGATTGGTATATTCTTTCATGTTGGTTTTTGACCAGGCAGACCATTCTTTGTCGAATCCATCGAGGAAATATCTGTAAAGAATTTTGCCTGTTGAATTAAAAAGTGGTGCGGCAAATTCAAACCTTACGGAGTTGAGGTTATAAGAAAGGTCGTTTATGAGGGAATCACTGCCCATAATTCCCCCATTATAAATTATAGAGTCTTTTCCGCATATTACCGAACGGATAAGCGTATATTCTGTTGGTTTTTTAATGTCTTTGTGCGCTGAACTGTATCTGATAAGACCATCAAAGCCGCCAAACCAAACAACACCGAAATCGTCGGGATAAATGACTTCAACCGTGAAATTATCCATGACCTGGAATTGGGCAAATTGTTTTTGGAAACGTCCGGTTTTTTTATTTTTCGCACAGACCATTGTTTTGCGCTCATAGGAATTTAGATATCCGGAGCTCAACCAAAGGTTGTTTTTATTGTCTTCCCTGATTGGATAAACCCAGGTGTTGCCCTGACTAAAATCAATTCCAAGTACAGTATCCGGGTAAAAGGTTCCTGTTATATTGTCAAAACGGTAAATGCCTTTCTGAGAAGAAAAAAGTACGCCAACAGAGGTTGCATAAACATCAATCCACCTGTGGTTTTCGGGTAAGCCGTGAGAATTTTTAAATTGCTGAACATTGGCATCAACATAGAAACCTGATGAAACATCGGCTTTAAAGACTCCGTCATAATTGCTTCCCAGCCAAAGATTTCCATGTTCATCTTCGGCAATGGTCCTGATATGATTTGCAAGTTTATTAAACTTTCCAAGTTCATTCCATTTTCCGTTTTCAATTTTTAAAGCTGAAACTCCGGTACTTTTTGCAAGGTAAATCACCGAAGGATCGGATTTCGACCTGTAAAAATCCTCAAACTGTCCAAGGGAAATCAATTTACCCTGAAACATATCAATTTTATATAGTCCGTCAACTGTAGAAACCAAAAGATCTCCCTCAATTGAAAATAAACGGTTGCAGTTTGTGGTAATGCCTTCGACCGGAATAAATTTTTCAGATTTTGCACATTGAGTTCCTTTTGCAAAAAACACTTGATCAGAGAGATAATAAACACCCTGTGTGGTGGCGATGTAAAGTATTCCCTCGTGCCTGATAACCGAGGAAACGCCACCCTTTATTCCTGAATTCCAGTTAAAATAAGAAAATGCCGAAGGAGTTTCAATGCGGCTAAAGCCAAAATTCAGACTGGCCCAAAGGTGATCGGAACGGTCAATGTAAAACTCCAGAATCTCATCATCATTGAGTCCGTTTTCCTTATTAATATTAAACACCAGATTCCCCCTGTTATCCACAATCACAATTCCACAGCGCTTGGTTCCAAAGGCGTAGTTTCCGTCTGAAAGTTTTATTCCGCACTGATAATCGTTTGCCAGAAGAAAATTATCTGCCTGTGTAGGGAAGGGTTTGGGTTCAATATTGTTGTATGTCACAAATCCCAGGCCTTCAAGTTTCACAAGAATTCCTTTTTCATAGGACAAAACATCCTTCACGGGATTTTTAATAAACCATTCGCCACCGGTAAGAAGGGTAAAAACGCCTTCTTTATATTTCATGAGACCAACCCCGGGTTTAAAAACAAAAACACTGCTGTTAACCCTGAACGCTTTATAATCTTCTTCAGAAACATCAACCAATTCAACGCCACCACTGTAATATCTGAAAAATTTATTGCCGGCTACAAACAAGACTTCATTTTCAACGGGGAGGACTTTGTCAACCTGTCCGAAATTTTTTTGATTTTTCGGAAGATTGGAGATAAGAGAATAAAAACTCTGTTCGCCGCGGTAATTGGTTTTCAGGCATCCGAAATCATTGTAGCCCCCGGCATATATTATTCCGTCGGGCCCCGATGCCAGCTTAGGCTCGCCGCTGAGTGAAATAAGCCGCCAGTTGATGCCGTCATACTCAATAATCCCGTTAAGGTTGCCCACATAAAGTACTCCGCGGTGATCCTGAACTATTGAGTAATTCTGGCTTTCATAGCCATAGTCTTTTGGAGTGAAATTCTGAATAAAGGGCACACCCAGCTCGCCGGATTGAGAAAATCCTGTATTTTGAATAAAAATAAATAGGAATAAAAATTTAATAATTGTAACTTTATTCGCTTTTAAAAATTTCATTTTTTTGCCAGGTTCTTTTAAAAATCAAAGCCAAAATTAAGATTTTTAACAGTACTAAAAAACTAAAAAACCAATTATCAGTGCAAATTAGTAAAAATACCATACTTGTTCCCTGGGATTTTACAGAAGTGACAGAGAATGCCTTAAGCCACGCCATAAAGATTGCAGGCAGGATAAAATCTACTGTGACACTGATACATATTGCTTCTTCGAAGGACAGGGTCAGGGATTTTGAAAAACTTGCTGAAGAGGATTGCAATAGAGCATTTAACAAATTTGGATTGAAACCCGGATTTATAGTGAAATCGGGAAGCATTTTCTCAACCATTAATGATACGGCTGTCGAAATTGAAGCCGCCATGGTTGTTATGGGCACTCATGGTGTAAAGGGAATGCAAAAACTTACAGGAAGCTGGGCACTCAAAATTATTGCCGGGTCAAAAATCCCATATATTGTTGTTCAGTCAGCACCCCAACATGATCATTACAAAAAATTGGTTTTTCCTGTCGACCATAAAACCGAAAACAAAGAGAAGTTGCTGTGGGTGGTGTATCTCTCAAAATTTTATAAACTTGAAGCAGAGCTTTTTATTCCTTTAATTCAGGATGAAGATACTGCAAAAAAGATTCAGGTTAACCTAAATTTTACAAAAAAATATCTGGCTGATAATAACATTGAATTTAATGTTTCTGTTGCACCAAAAAAGGGTTCGTTTGGGGAACAAACAGTTGAGTTTGCGCATGAAAGAGATGCAGACCTGATTCTGATCATGACCACCAAAGACATAAAATTTATTGATTACCTGTTTGGTCCCACTGAACAACAAATTATTGCAAACAGCGCCAAAATTCCGGTTATGTGCATTAATCCGCGGATGGATTTGAAAAAAATTGGTATTTATGCGTGAGGATAATTTTCCGGCAAATGTCAATGCCGGCAAGGTTTTAATGTAAAATAATCCATAATGGTTTGTTTTATTTGTTTTTGATGTTATTTTTGAACAAATATATTCCGGATGTCTACATTGCATAAAATAATTTTCAGGATAGCTTTGGCTGTCTTTTTTTCCAATCTGGTAACAGGAGTTTATTCACAGATTGTGATCAATGAAGCCTCGAACATGAATGCAACGATTATTGCCGATGAGGATGGGGAATTTGAGGACTGGATAGAACTTTTCAATAACAGTTCCGATCCTGTCAGCCTCTTTGGATGGTCAATTTCTGACAATCCTGCTGATCCGCAACAGTTTATTTTTTCAGATGTAATTATTGAATCACATGGCTTCAGGCTTCTTTATGCTTCAGGAAAAAGCAACGGAACGCTGAACAATAACTGGCAGGTGCCGGTAAGTGCTTCTGAAACATGGAACTATCTTCCGGGGTCGGATACCATCTCTTTATCCTGGATCAACAACGGTTATAACAGTTCCGCGTGGCTCACAGGTCCCGGGGGTTTTGGATATGCTGATGGAGATGATGAAACAGTTTTAAGTGCCACCGTTTCGGTTTTTATTCGCAAAACATTTAACGTGACTTCTGTTGCTGATGTTTACGGTGCCATACTTTATGCAGATTATGACGACGGGTTTGTGGCATATCTCAATGGAACTGAAATCACCCGAAGTATGAACATGGGCGATACCGGATGGGATGATGTTGCAACCTACGACCATGAAGCAATTATGTATCAGGGATATGATCCAGAGGTTTTCCCGATTGACTCGGCGCTGGTCCAAAGTCTGCTGGTGCCCGGAGAAAATGTTCTGGCCATTCAGGTTCATAACACTTCACTCGCATCATCTGATCTTTCTGCAATTTTCACCCTTGCATTAAATATGGCGCCCGAGGTTTTTGCCTACCCGCCATACTCCTCAGGTACAACAGGAAATATTCACCTTAATTTCAAACTTAATAACTCGGGAGAAACAGTTTTTCTTTATAATCCTGCAGGTGTTTTGCAGAGCCAGATTCTGGTTTCCGGACTCGGTATTGATCAATCTTTAGGATGCGTTACAGACGGATCTGCAACAATTGGTTATTTTATGGATCCTACACCGGGCTCCACGAACAATACTGATTCATATTCGGGCATTGCGCCCGTTCCAACCATGAACCCCGGTTCGGGCTTCTATGAATCAGGTGTTTCAGTTACACTGACTTCACCCTCACCTTTGTATTATGTGAGATATACCTTAACCGGAGATGAGCCAACAGCCTCTTCTCCAATTTATATTTCTCCGATTAATGTGGGATCAACCAGAGTGGTTAAAGCCCGATGCTTTGAAATTGCCGGAAATTTACTTCCTTCCCCGGTCATTACAAATACCTATGTTATTGAACCTGAAGAAAATATTTCTCTGCCCGTTATTTCTATCAGCACCGACAGTCTGAACCTCTATGGAGACAATGGAATCTACGATAACTGGTCAACCGACTGGAAAAAGCCATGTTATATCGAGTATTTTGAGAAAAACGGAAATCATATTTTTGAACAGCGTGCCGGAATCAAGATTGACGGAGGGGCAGGGGGAAGTAGAAGCAATGCCCAAAGAAGCTTCAGGGTTGAACCCGACCATAATGTATATGGTGACGGATACATCAATTATCCGCTCATACCCGACAGATTCCCGGTAGATAAATTTGGCAACATTTATCTCAGAAATGGCAGTAATTATTGGAATTCATTGCCATACAAGGAAGCAGCCATGCAAAGAGTTATGAAAAACACCAACAATCTCTATCTTTCATATACTCCGGTAGTAGCTTTTCTCAACGGAAAATACTGGGGCGTTTACGAACTCAGGGAAAAAGCTGATCAGGACTGGATCGAAAATATTTATGGGGGAGATAAAAACGAGGTTGATATTTTATCCATGAGTTACTGGTACGGACCAAATGTGCTGAGGGTGACTGAAGGATCGGATACCGCCTTTTACACCATGCGCGATTACATCAACAACGGTGAAGAAGAAACAGCCGAATATCTGAATCAGGTAGGGACCATGCTTGATATTGATAATTACATCGACTATATGGCCACAGAAATCTGGTACAACAATACAGACTGGCTTTGGAATAACATGAAAATTGCCAGAAGCAGGGCCACAGATAACAAATGGAAATATGTCATACAGGATATGGAGTTGGGTTGTAACGGATGGTCCAATATCTACACCAACATGTATGAAGTGATGTTCAACGACCCGGTGGATATTTACACTCCTCCCACCAACGATATGTTTTCTGAGATGTTTTACCATTTGTTACACAATCCGGATTTTAAAAGACTTTTCATTAACCGTTTTGCAGATTTGATGAACACAGTGCTGCTACCCGAAAATACAATTCCGGTCATCGAACAAATACACGCCCAGATCAGACCCGAAATGGAAAGACAGTATGAAAAATGGGATGCCGGAATGACACTGGCTGCTTTCGATGGCAACAAAAACTATTTTGAAGAATATTTTTTAACCCGCAGCCCCATTGCTTTTGAACAAACGCGCGAAGAATTTGATCTTGAAAGCATGGTTCAGGTAACACTCAATGTAGAACCGGAAGGAGCCGGAAGGATTTTCATCAGTACTATTGAGCCTCAGGAATTTCCATGGACTGGCACCTATTTTAACGGAAACCCCGTGAAAATTACTGCGGTACCCAATCCGGGATATACTTTTGAAACATGGGAATCAAGCGACCTTGCCTTTGATTTGTCAAACGCTGTGTTTGATGGAAATATCTCAAATGATAATACATTTACTGCTGTTTTTTCGGGCGAGGCTGTTCCGGTTAATGTAGTGGTTTCGGAAATCAACTACAACAGCAGTCTGGGTTTCCCCACAGGTGACTGGATCGAATTGTACAATTACGGACCAGAAGCAGTAAATCTTGATGGATGGGTGGTAAAAGATGAAGAAGACATGCATGAGTTTGCCATCACAGGTGTAACAATCAATTCGGGTGAAAGATTGATCATTTCAGCTGACACTACTATGTTCAAGGCATTGTTCCCCGGAGTAACGCTGATTCCCGGTGAACTAAACTTCGGATTTGGTCCGGATGCCGATGAAGTAAGATTGTTCAACACCTTTGGAGATTTGGTAACCAATGTGCCCTATATGGATTCCGATCCGTGGGACTCGTTAGCCGATGGTACAGGCATGACGCTGGAATGGCTCGAATTTGAACTGCCACAAACCTCACCTGCATTTTGGTTTGCAGGGTGTGTGCCGGGGGGTACTCCGGGTGAAATGTTTACACCATGTGGTGTTTCGGTCGAAAAACATGATGTCGAGGAAGTATTCTTATATCCGAATCCGACAGATGGAGAAATTTTTATTTATACAGGCTCGTCAGAGATTAACAATATCAGGGTTTACAACCTTCAGGGATTGTGCGTTTATGAATCTACAAACTTGATAAATAATAAGATTTCTTTACCCGAAAATATTTTGGACGGATTATATTTTGTAATGGTTGGCTATGATGATGGAAGGAATATTTCGAAAAAAATTATCTTAAAACGATAGATTTTTTGATCTAAAAGAGCTAAGCGAAAAACAAATGCTCAACCATTATTTTAACGCCGATTCCCACAAGAATTAACCCGCCCACTACCTCCATTTTCTTGCCAAAATGGGCGCCTGTCTTTTTCCCAATCAGGATGCCGGTCATGCTGACAATGAAAGTAACTGCTCCGATTATCAGTGCAGCCAAAATAATATGAACAGCCATGAATGAAAAGGTAATTCCAACCGCAAAAGCATCTATGCTGGTTGCCAAAGACATTCCAATCAGCACCCAAAAATGCAATGGGTTTGAACTGTCTTCCACATGTTTCTGGAAACCTTCATAAATCATTTTTCCGCCGAGAATTGCAAGCAATCCAAATGCAATCCAGTGATCAAAATCTACAATGTACACCTTTACGGTATTGCCTAAAAGCCATCCGAGCACGGGCATGGCAGCCTGAAAAAAAGCCAGAAAAAAGGCAATTTTAACAGCAGACCAAAAGACAATTTTCGGTAGTTTTAGTCCCGAGCAAACCGAAACGGCAAAAGAATCAAAACTTAATCCGAGTGCAATAAGAAAAACGGTAATATATTCCATCATAATTCTTTGTTTAAACTTTTATCCCATTCAAGGTGAATTCGGGCAATATTGGTGGCGTGGCTTGCCATTGCTTTGAGCATTCCCAGTATTTCAAGATGTATTTTACTGCTTCCCAGTGATTTATCAACATTATCGAACAATCTTTCATAATGATGTTTTTCGTACTGGTGAGCCATGTCGCTATATTTCTTGAACTTGGTTTTCATGTTACGGGCTTTTTCCAGATTCAGGTCCCGGAACACCTCAATGGCTCTGCTAATTTGTTTTTGTGTTTTCAGGTGGTACTCCGTGATTTCTGTCTTTCCCGCATCTGAAAATTCGGCATTGGAGGCAATCCATTCATCGGCCTGTTTTTTGAGGTTTGTGGAAACGATATCGGCAATCTGTTCAATTTCCTTTACAGTGTACATAATTTGAAAAGCCTCCTGGGCCTGTTCTTCCTGAATATATCTGCGGCTGATTTTCAGAAGATAGGCGTTGATATTTTCCCTGAGGAAATTCACCTGCTCTTCCTTTTTCATGATTTCAGCCAGCACCTTTTTGTCTTTCAGGAAAAATACAAGCAATATATCGTTGACCATATCCTGGGTGATGTTGGCCATGCGTACCACCTCCTGTTTTGCCAGGTTGAGGGCAAGTGTTGGTGTGGTAAGAATTTGATTGTCAAGAAATTTGACCTTGAATTCATCATCAGAGCCGGTTTTTTCGGGCAGCATTTTATGGACCATTTTGGCAAAGGCATCTGTGAGGGGAAGAAACATGAGAACGATGAGAATATTGAAAACAGTATGGGCGTTTGCTATTTGTCGCGGCACATTGTCCGATAATGCTGAAGCCATGTCGGCATTACCTGATTTTGGCGAAAGCCATTCAATGAAATCAGCAAAAGAGGGAATCCAGAAAATAAAAATAACAACCCCGACCATTTTAAACATCAGTTGAGCCAGACCAACCTTTTTAGATTCGCGGTTTGATTTTAATCCTGCTAAAATGGCGGTTGCCGGGGTTCCCAGATTGGCGCCAAGAACCATTCCGATGCCCGCTTCGATGCTGAGCAATCCCTGGGAAGCCAGAATGATCATGATACCAATAAAAGCAGCGCTGCTGTGAATTAATGCGGTAATGATGGCACCTACGGCCACACCGATAAGCGGGTTTTCAAGCCGGACAATAAATTCAATGAACGGTTCATAAAATTTCAGTGGCGTAAGAGATTGCGACATTACAAACATTCCATAAAACAGCAAGCCGAATCCCAATACGGCCTGACCAATATTTCTGAGATTTTCGCGTCCGGCAAAAAACCGCATGCAAAAACCTATAACAACGAAAATCAGTGAATATGCCGAAAAGTTAAAAGCAATAAGCTGAACAGTGATTGTTGATCCGATTGCTGCACCCAATATCAATCCGATGGTTTGAGAAAACCGCATCAGTCCGGAGTGCACAAAGCTCACCAGCATCACACTGGTTGCGGTGCTGCTCTGGATGACAGTAGTAACAAAAGCGCCCACACCCACGGCAACAAAACGGTTGTTGGTGACCGACGACAGGATGGAACGCATTTTATTACCCACAGCCTTTTGAAGGCCTTCGCTCATCATGAACATGCCGAAGAGGAAAATACCCAATCCGCCCAGCAAGCCAATTGACATCATAAGGAGCCAGTCGGGTTTTCGGGCGTGCATCGAAAAAACTTCTATTGAATTCTCTGCCCTCACCGACACCCGGTAATCGCCTTCCTTATCGCCAAGGGTAACAATGGCCGAGGCATAACCATTATTGTCGGTAACAACCAGGGTATCAGACAAGGAAAAACCCTTTGAATTCAAGGGGAATTCAACAAAACTGAACTGCACAGCAATTCCGGACTGCGGCACTCCATCTTTGAGAACTTGTATTTTTATGGGATTTTCAAGAGATCGTCCGGCGGTTTCATGCTGGTTATCGCCCGACATACCTGCCCGGGGCTTAACCAGAGTGTACTCATTACCCACTCCGAAACTGCTCAGATGCGAGCAGATCATCAGAAACAAAGCAGTAATAAATACACGAAGCCCCATAACTACGGTTAATATTTTTTTATACGGGCAAAAATATAAATATTTGCAGCAGAAACATAAAAAAATGTATTTTAGGCAACAAAATGTCTTATTTTTGCATTATTAAAGAAAAGATTGTTATGATTTTACGTTTAAAAATATTTATTGCAGTTATTTTCCTCATGACTTTTGTGGTATTGCCTGAAAAGGGGCTGGCGCAGAAAAGGGTCAAGAGGGAAAAAGTTCAGACAGGGCAAAACGATGTGATAAAAGACGGAGATCAGAACTGGGGAATAAAGCAGGGGAAAAACAAGAATGTAAAGCTTTCAAAGAGAGGCAGGCGCTACACCAATTCAAAAGAAGCCACCAAAAGCACCAAATACAATCAGGAAAGAAGGGTTAAACCCGAAAAGAGAAAAACCAAGAAAAGATACCACGATAAAGAAGCCAAACAGAACCTGAAAAAGTTCAATAAAGAAATCCTCACCAAGGAAAAGGATTTCAAGAAGCAGGATAAGGCTGCCAGGAAGAGGCGGAATGCTACTATTAAGAAGAATAAGAAGATATCATCATAGGGAAAATCCCGGCCTAAAGGCCGGGATTTTCGAATTAATGGGAAGAAGGATCATTTTTTTTGCACAGGGTTTCACTGTGTTTCACCCTGTGGTGATACAAATCGGTCTTTCAGACCTTAAATTCGGATGATGCAAGGGCAACGCCCTGGGATTGTAGAGGCGTAGGGTGGAATGAAATGCAACCCTATGCGAAAAAAGCTAATAAAATCACAATTTAATACTAATGATAAAACAATCTTTCATTCGCGCATTAGCGGCTAAAAAATATCTGCCGCTAATGCGCGAATGTTTTTCCTGACTTCGTCAATGCAATCCCTTCTTGGTTTTTTTCACAGGGTTATACTGTGTTTCACCCTGTGGTGATACAAATCGGTCTTTCAGACCTAAAACAAAAAACCCCGAAAATTTCGGGGTTTAAAATTCTTTTTGGAAAATGATTAATTACCTGAATCGTCTTTAAATCCCACAAGGATGGAGACGCATCCGCTCTGAATCATGTCATTTTTCTTTGACTTTTCGGGAACAACCACCTGCACGATGAGCTGCTGGGTTGAATTGGCTTTGAAATCCCAAAACTGGACGTAGTCAAATTCCTTATTGTCAAAAATGAGGTTTCTTTCAGTGTCAAGAAGTTTAAAATGCAAACTTCCCAGGGTTTCCTGGTTGCAGACAAGGATTCGGTAACTTTGTCCGGCATAAAAAGTGAGCAACAGCTCGGCAGCATCGCCTTCGTTGAGAACGGCAGAGTTAAGCTGTCCGTTATAGGTGAAAGGCTCGATTCCGGGTAAGCAGTACTTTTTGGTAAACTGTTTACACTGGGCATTTGCAATAGATGTCAGTCCTGCCAGCACTATCATCAATATCAGTTTGGTTGCAAATTTACTTCTCATATACTTGTCTTTTTGAAAAATTTTATTCAATAATTTCTTTTCTGATATTTTTTACAATATTAGATATTTTTTTGATATCCTCAATGGTTACAGTAATATCAGTTTTACTGTCGATGGTTGTTATTTTATTTACTTCGTCGGTTGTAATCTTATTTAATTTATAATCAATTTTAATATTTTCGAAGGCAAGATACAGTTTATTAAGCTTTTCCACAAACGGAAAAACATCTTCGTCTTCATAATAATCCTTCAAAAGTTCAAGCATATTTGAAAGAGAATATTTTTGTTCGGCAATTCTTTCCATAATTTCCAGATTGGGTTTTTTCTCATCAATCATGTTTATGGAAATATACAGAGCTTCAACCCATCCGCCTACGAGAACCAGCACTGCTGATCCGGCACGGTCATTTTCCTTCAGATAGGAATCTGTTGTTGAATAGGTGTCGCCGATAATTTTAAGCAGGGTGTCGCGGTGTTCCATGTGTTTTTGAATCTGGCTCACGGCAAACCCGCCTTTTTCCTCGGGAATTCCAAGTTTGGAAATAAGTTTTTTAATTTTTGCAAGATATTCAATGGAAACCTGAATCTGGTCAAACAGACGGGCATAACTGAGGTCGGTGCCATAAACGCCCAAATTCAGTGACATTTTTGCATTGGTGGTATATTTTGATTCGTTTGAAAGCGGATTGATCAGGTCTTTATTATAATGTGATCCGGCTCTTTGAATCAGCAAGGTCATTTCAAGCGGTGATGGCAGGTTGTAGAAAATTTTTGTTACTTTTTTACCCTTATCGTCCAGGGTATCTTTTTGGAACTGTTTTACCTGTTTTTCACCACTCTCGTTGGTCTTGGTTGAGCAAGAAACCAACAAAACGATGAAAACAAATATTAAGGTTTTAAAAAATATCTTTGCCATTACCTTTGTTGTTTTTTCTTTGATAACATTCCTTTTATACGGTCATGTTGTTGTTTGGTTTCGCGAAAAACCGGCTTTATAAATATTTTTTTTCAAATCATTAATTGTCAGATACTTTAATAACGAAATTTTTCTTCAGTTATTATTGTACTGCTGCAGCGTCTTCTTTTTGTGGCTCAACAGGTTCTTTTGTTGCTGTTTTTTTAAAGAACCGTCCCTGGAATATGAGCAAGAGGAAAACGCCCACTGTTATTGAAGAATCTGCGATATTGAAAACGGGCGGGAATACTTGTCCGCCACCAATCCACGGCATCCATTCGGGCCAGTACATTTCAAAATACAGCATGTCAACCACGCATCCTTTAAATGCGGGGGCATAACCTTCGAAATTCATTTCGGCTACTCCGGGATATGGAATCCACCGGTTAATTTCAGGTGAAAAAACCATTCCCTGATCAAATATCAAACCATAAAATGCCGAATCGATGATGTTTCCAATTGCTCCTGCAAAAATCAGGGCTATGGAAATAATCAATCCGACAGGGGTTTTTCTTTTGGTCAGATAAACCAGATACCATCCGATACCGATTACGGCCAGAATTCGGAAAATACTCAAAAACAATTTTCCAATGCTGCCACCAAGTTTCATTCCGAATGCCATTCCGGGGTTCTCGGTAAAATGAAGTTTAAACCAATCGCCCAGCACAGGGATTTCCTCGCCAAGGTAATAATTGGTTTTGATGTATATTTTAAGCAACTGATCAATGAGCAATACAAAGAAAATAACCAGAATTGCTTTAACGAGCGGACTAATTTTCATCAGTGAATTTTAAATTTTCCCCAAAACTATCTAAAAATGCGGTTAAAAAAAAATGACTGACAGATAAAATGTCAGTCATTTCATATTTTTTAACAAAAAATTTAGCGTTGTTTCAGTTTGGCATCCATGCTGAGTGTGGCATGGGGCACTGCGCGCAGCCGTTCTTTTGAGATAAGCTTGCCTGTTTCGCGGCAAATTCCGTATGTTTTGTTTTCAATACGTACCAGTGCGGCCTGCAGGTGCTGAATAAATTTCTGCTGCCTTTGGGCAAGCCGGCCGGCTTCTTCCTTTGATAGTACTGAAGCACCTTCTTCCAACACCTTAAATGTGGGCGAAGTATCCTGAGTATCGTTTCCGTCACTGTTGTTAATAGAACTTTTCAGGATTTCGTAATCCTTTTTTGCTTTTTCAAGTTTCATGTTAATCAGATCCCTGAATTCTTTTAATTCTTCATCAGAATATCTTGTTTTTTCCTTTTCCATAATTTCCTCCGTTCTTGGTTAATCTCTTAAAACCCGCGCTACATCTTGGTTATTTCAATATATGTAGTGATATCATTATCAACTTCTACGTACCTTGAATTGTTTTGTTCCAATTTGTCGGATAAAATAATTGAAACCGCCAGCGTTTGCGAGCTTATATAGTCTTTATAATTTTCAATGGCATTATTTATTGCATCATGCTTTTGAATTTTAATGTGAATTTTATCGGTCACATCAAAATTGCTGTCTTTTCTTATATTTTGAATGCGGTTGATGAATTCCCGGGCAATTCCTTCCTGTCTGAGCTCTTCAGTTACGGTGATATCAAGGGCAACAGTGTATTTGCCCTCGTTGGCCACGAGCCATCCCGGAATATCTTCGGAGTTGATTTCAACATCTTCGGTGGTGATATCAATTTTTCCGGTTGATGTTTCAATGGCAAACACCTTTTCTTTTTCAAGGGTGGAGATATCGGTCTGACTGAATGCTCCGATGGCGGCAGCTATTTCTTTCATTTGCTTGCCGTATTTTGGTCCGAGCACCTTGAAATCAGGTTTTATCTTTTTTATCAATATTCCGGCTGTTTCAGTCAGATATTCAATTTCCTTCACGTTAACTTCAGAAATAATCAGATTGCTCACTTCTTTCAGCTGGGCAGCAAAATTATTGTCAAGGATGGGGACCATTATTTTGCTCAGTGGCTGTCGTACTTTGAGATTGACTTTTCGCCTGAGTCCCAGAATCATCGAAGAGATTTTTTGGGCAATATCCATTCGCTCCTCGAGTTGTTTGTCAATGAATTTTTCATTGAATTTCACAAATTCGGCGAGGTGCACCGATGAGAATTTATTTTTGCCTGATACTTCATTCAGGTCAATATAAAGTTTGTCGGCATAAAAGGGAATGATCGGTGATGAAAGCAGTGCCACGGTTTCGAGGCAGGTGTACAATGTTTGATAGGCAGCAATTTTATCTTTCGAATAAGATCCGCCCCAGAATCTTTTGCGGTTTAGCCGAACATACCAGTTGCTGAGATTTTCGAGTACGAAATTTTGGATGGCGCGACCGGCTTTTGTGGGCTCATAGTTTTCGTAATGCTCTTCGACTTCTTTTATCAGTGAGTTGAGCAGTGAAATTATCCAACGGTCAATTTCAGGCCTCTCGTTTACCGGAACCTCTTCTTCGGCGTAAGTAAATCCGTCAACATTGGCGTAAAGAGAAAAGAATGAATAGGTATTATATAATGTGCCGAAGAATTTTCGTTTGACTTCATCCACACCTTCGAGGTCAAATTTGAGGTTGTCCCAGGGTTGTGCATTGGTGATCATGTACCAGCGCAGGGGATCGGCCCCGTATTTTTCCATGGTGGTAAAAGGATCCACGGCATTTCCCAGGCGTTTTGACATTTTATTGCCATTTTTGTCGAGCACCAATCCGTTGGAAATAATATTTTTATATGCTACCGAATCAGAGTACATGGTAGCGATGGCGTGCAGGGTAAAGAACCATCCGCGGGTCTGGTCCACACCTTCGGCGATAAAATCGGCCGGGAAGAATGTTTTGTTTTCGACCATTTCCTTGTTTTCGAATGGATAGTGCAACTGTGCGTATGGCATGGCACCTGAGTCAAACCAGACATCAATCAGGTCGGTTTCGCGGATCATTTTTTTGCCGGTAGATGAAGCCAGAAAAACCTCATCCACAAAGGGGCGATGAAGGTTAATCTGCTCGTAATTTTCAAGAGAATTATCGCCGGGGACAAATGATTTCAGAGGGTTTTCCTTCATGAATCCGGCTTCGACCGATTTCTGTATTTCATTTTTCAGTTCTTCGACGGAGCCGATGCATTTCATTTCGCTGCGGTCTTCGGTTACCCAGATAGGCAGTGGAGTTCCCCAGTATCTTGAGCGGCTGAGGTTCCAATCCACCAGGTTTTCGAGCCATTTTCCGAACCTTCCTGTTCCGGTTGACTGAGGTTTCCAGTTGATGGTGTTGTTGAGTTCGATCATCCGGTCTTTTACAGCAGTTGTTTTGATGAACCAGCTGTCGAGCGGATAATAGAGCACCGGTTTGTCGGTACGCCAGCAGTGCGGATAGGAGTGTTCGTATTTTTCGACTTTGAACGCTTTATTTTCCTGTTTGAGCATGATGGCGATATCGATATCCAGCGTAGTGGCGTCGGGGGCAGCGTTGCTGTCGTATTCGTTTTTCACGAATCTGCCAGAGAAAGGTTTATAAATTTCGACATTGACAAAATCCTGAACGAATTTTTTGTCCATGTTTTCGATGGGAATCATTCTGCCCTGTTTGTCGACCAGAGGCGAGATGGTATTATCAGTAGTATCAACAAGCAAGCCGGTGATGTTGTTGTCTTTACCGGTTTTAAAGTCGTCGGCGCCAAAGGTTGGGGCGATATGCACCACTCCGGTACCATCCTCGGTGGTTACAAAATCGGCAGTCACCACTCTGAAAGCGTCACCTTTTGGTCTGACCCAGGGGATGAGCTGCTCGTAAGATATTCCGGCCAGTTTTGCACCCGGGTATTCGCCGGTGACAACAAAGGGGATTTTTTTATCGCCTTCTTTGAATTCATCCATTTTCAGTTCGGCATTTTTTGCAGGGAAGAAAGCTTCGAGGCGGTCTTTGGCCAGGATAACGGTAACAGGTTTTCCGGTGTATTGATTATAAGTCTTAACTTTCAGGTAGTTAATTTTGGCACCAACAGCCAGGGCGGTGTTTGAGGGCAGCGTCCATGGAGTGGTGGTCCAGGCGAGGATTCTCAGATCTTCATTGTCGTTTTCAAAAAGGAAATCGGACTGTTTGTCTTTTTTCACGATAAACTGGGCCACGGCGGTGGTATCTTTCACATCTTTGTAGCAACCGGGCTGGTTAAGTTCGTGGGTACTGAGGCCGGTTCCGGCAGCCGGAGAATATGGCTGAATGGTGTATCCTTCATAAAGCAGGCCTTTGTTATAAAAGTCTTTCAGCAAGAACCACAAAGTTTCGATATAACGGTTGTCATAGGTGATATACGGATCGTTCATATCAACCCAATAGCCCATGATATCTGTGAGATTTTCCCAAAGACCGGTATATTTCATCACATCTTTTTTACAGGCGTTGTTATATTGTTCAACCGAGATGGTTTTGCCGATATCTTCCTTGGTAATTCCGAGTGCTTTTTCAACGCCCAGTTCAACGGGCAGACCGTGGGTATCCCATCCCGCTTTGCGGTGAACCTGATAACCTTTAAGGGTTTTATACCGGCAGAAAATATCTTTAATGGCGCGGGCCATCACGTGGTGGATGCCAGGAATACCGTTAGCAGAAGGAGGGCCTTCGTAGAAGACGTAAGTTTGATTGCCCTCGCGGGTTTTGATACTTTTCTCAAAAGTTTTGTCGTTTTGCCAGCGTTTGAGTACTTCCTTATTAATATCAGAAAGATCAAAATTTTTGTACTCGTTAAATTTTCTGCTCATATATATTTTATTTTCCAGGTCCCGTTACAGGGAGCATTATTTTTTTGTTTTTTTTGCCGCTAATGCGCTAATAAATTTTTTTTTGAAGAGATTATTATTTGCACATCAGGGGTAAAAAATCTGCCACTTAAGACCCAAATAAAAATTTGTGATCCCGATACCGGGGAGTGGCAATAATCAATTTTACCCGAATTGATTACCCTTAAAAAAAGAAACGCAAATATAGATTATTCGATCAAGAAGACCAAAAAAAATATTGAAGAGGGGTGAATAGGGAGGGGGATGGGGTTAAAAGGGGTAAACGGTGTTGGTTTAATTGAAGAATGTGTTTTTGGGTTGAAAAGAAAAAGAGGAAAACAATTTGTGCTTATTCGATAATAAATATAGTTGTTGTAAACAATGTAATAATGAGAAAGTAAATGGCTGTATGTAAATTTATAGTAGGTTTCTCCCGTTGGTCGAAATGACAGGGTGGTTTGGGGATTCGCGTGGGATTATTTACAAAACATAGATTGTTGTATTATAAAATAAACAGATGTATGAATGAAAAGAATTGTTTTAAAGGAAATTGATCATCGGGGCGAGATGTGTGTGGCATTTTACTTTGAGAAGGATTCGGATTTGATGGAGCAAATAAAAAAGTTGAAGAATATCAGATGGAGCAGCAGTAAGGGGTTATGGTATCAAATGGCGGCGGACTTTAAAAAAAGTGATGTTTTTGCACTTTTCAAAGGAAAGGCCTATGTTGATATAACAGAACCTACCCGCATACAGGGGTTCCTTGCTTCGGCAGCCCCCAATAAAATTCGAGGGCAGGCCGGAAAAGTGTATTCCCGATAGTTTTCGGGATGAAATGCGGTTTTTCATCCGCCAGCTGGCGGACAGTGGTTAAAAGTCCTGCCTTTGGTTAGCTGTAAAACGTTATGCCACATGTAGAAAAAACCCGGAAAATAATTTTATTTTTGAAACTTTTTAATTACCTTTGGCGTTAGTAACGTTGGACGGAATTATGATTATATCATTTGGCTCGAAAGAAACAGAAAAAATATGGACGGGAGAAAGGGTTCCAAAATTACCTTTGGAAATCCAGACAACCGGAAGACGGAAACTTAGAATGCTTAACAACGCTCAGAATATTTCTGATTTGAGAATTCCACCCTCTAACAGACTTGATAAGCTAAGTGGAAGTCTGAAAGACTTTTATAGCATCAGGATAAACGACCAATGGCGAATAATTTTTAAATGGAAAGAAAACCATTCGTCAGAAGTAAAAATATTAGACTATCATTAAGGACAACTATATGGACAGATTACCAAACATACATCCGGGAGAAATTTTGCTGGAAGAATTTTTAAAACCACTTGAAATAAGTGCTTATAAGCTTTCTATGGAAATTGGAATTCCCCAGACAAGGATATCAGAAATTATAAAAGGCAGACGCAGAATAACAGCAGATACAGCTATCAGGTTGAGTCGCTATTTTGGAAACTCAGCGAAATTTTGGCTCGGACTTCAAAACGATTATGATCTTGAAGAAGAACATCTTGAAAAAATAAAGGAATTTTCCAGAATCAGAAAGTACAAAAAAAACATGGTATAAATGAAGCTATACGACTTAATAAAATCAACTAATTGGTTAAGTATTGAGCTCACATTGCTTAAACTTTACCCTGACCAGATTTCATTGATTGACGAATACCGTAAGGTTTTTGAAAAATTAAAGTATTTAAAACCTGAGAATTATGCCATGAAGATTGTTTTGACTAAATATGATTGCGACTCTGATGATGAAAGTGAAATAAGAACCTACGTGGACGTTTCAGGCAGAAATATTGAAAATAATCCTAAATCTATTACTGAGAGTTACGCAATTGAATTTGTTGAATGGACAAAGTGGTTAGGAATGGACATTGCACCTGAATCAGTTGTAAATTTTACTGACTTGGAAATTATTGCTCATTGTCTTCACGAAATGACTTTTTTTGGATACGAAGAAGATGAAATAAAAGAACAATTTGACAATATAAATTATCAGGCTGAAAAGTATAAAAAGCTTACAGAAGAAGAGAAAAAAGAAAAGACAATAACACTTGATGAAATTAAAAACGATCAAATAAAAAAGGAGGCATCAGCTAGATATAAATAACAAAATAGTATTTTAAAGACTTTAAATATGAAACCCATTAGAGAACCCAAAGACGTCGATTTAATTATTCAATCTAAACCATGGTCTGAAGAAGAATTACGTGACTTTAGGAAAATAATGAACAGACAAAGACTTAAAAAAAAGGAAGGAAATCTAAACAAGTTGATTCAAAAAAAAACTACGCCCGCCTAACAACGCCTACTAAAAAGCAGGGGCTGTTGCTTCGGCAGCCCAGAATAAAATCGAGGGCAGGCCGGAAAAGTTTATTCCCGATATCTGTCGGTATGAAATGCGGTTTTTCAAATGGAGTTTAGTGGTAGCAAACCCTGCCTTTTGGCAGCCGCAAAAAGTTATAGCTAATTTTAATATTGACGTAATAAATAGATTTCATGAAATTTTTTGCTACAATTAGTATTCTGACAATTTTTTTCTTTTGTTCATTTTCACAGACAAAAGTAAAACTTGGTATACAAGAAGAAATTGTATACCCATTTGAACTAAATCAGGTCAGTTTATATCTCAACTGGACACAATCAACAAATAACTTTGACAGTATAAAAGTTTTTGGAATGGGAGAAGCTACTCACGGGACAAGAGAATTTTTTAATATTAAGGCAGAGACTTTTAAATATCTTGTAACAAATTGTAACTATAAAATTTTTGGTATTGAAGCATCTTATGGTGAGTGTAACTATATAAACGATTATTTGAATACAGGAAATGGAAACATTGACACAATTATTCGTTATTTCAGCTTTTGGACTTGGCAAACCGAAGAAGTTAAAGACCTGATTTTATGGATTAAGGATTATAATTTACAAAAAACGGAATCAAATAAAATCTTGTTCTATGGATTCGATATGCAAGATATGTACTACCCAATAAAATACTTTTTTGAGTCCTTAAAATCGGACTCAACTGTTAATGTTGAAAGTTTAATTACAATAACAAAGCCCATTTTAACAAAATCAAAATATCAAATCTATCAAATGTTTTATGATAAAGACTCTTCAGCGTTTCATGATACACTCAAAAGGATTAATGTAGAATTAGAAGAATGGATGAGTAAAAATGAGCCAGTATTACGTCAGCGATATTCAATTAAAAGAATAAAACAGCTGCAATTTTGTCTTACAAATTATAATCAAGCTATTACTAACGATATTAAGAATTATCAATTTAGAGACAGTTGCATGGCCTACAACATCGTGAGTATTCAAAACCTTGAAAATGCAAAAATGTTTATTTGGGCACATAATGGTCATATTAATATTGACCATTCTCCTTCATTCAATAAACAACTTGGGACACCAATGGGAGGTTTTTTGAAAAAGGCGTTTGGGCAAAACTATTATTCTATCGGGTTTACCTTCAACCGAGGGTTTTTTCATGCAGTTGTGTACGTTAAAAACTTAAAAAAAGATGACAATGATTACCCGATAACGGAGAAAAATTGGAATTATGATCTAAAAGAATGTTATGTGCCTGTTTATAAAAAGAATACGTTTACAAAAGAGTTATCAAGAATAGAAATAGAAAATTTCTTCATTGATATTAGATATTCATCTAATGCACTTTTTTCCAAACCATTTTCCTCTTATTCCATAGGTGCAGTTTTCATTAATAAAAAATTAAATTCACAATTGATATATGCAAAAAAACAATTTGATGGTTTGATTTATATCGACCGTTCAACAAGTGCAATACCAATAAAATCAAAATGAACAAGAAAAACTGGCTATAACAGCACCTGCCTCAAAAGCAGGGGGTTCAGTGTTTTGGTAACCCCGAATAAAAAATCGTGGGCAGGCCGGAAAATTATTATATTTGTAATGCAGTTTTTCAAAGGAAGTATAGTGGTTAAAAGCCCTGCCTTTTTCTAGCCGCCAACCATAAGCACACCAAATACTGAATTCACGTTCCTTTTTCGAATGTTCACATTTTAAGCCAAAAAAACAATGAAGAAATCTATTCTATTTGTCATTTCAATTTTACTGGCAACATATTTATCAGCTCAAAAGACTGAAAAAGCTGATCAAATTTTCGAGGATTGGAATCAAAAAAATCATCCGGGTGGAGTTGTTTACATTTTAAAAGCAGACAAAGTATTGTATTTAAAAGCCTTTGGCTTAGCAAATATTCAATATTCCATTCTTAACACCACAGAATCCGTTTTTAATCTCGCTTCTGTTTCGAAGCAATTTACCGCATTGGGAATTGCTCTCTTACAAGAAGATGGAAAACTATCTATTGATGATAGCATACAAATGTACTTGCCCGAACTGCCAAATTTTGGATATAAAATCACATTACGACATCTTCTACATCACACCAGCGGACTAAGAAGTACTCCCGAATTATTTGGATTAGCCGGTTGGAGAGATGGAGATGCCATATCTACAGAAGATGTATTTAATTATACGTGCAAACAAAGGGATCTAAATTTTAAACCAGGGAGCGAATTTATGTATTCGAATACAAACTATGTGCTGTTAGCTATGATCATAGGTCGGGTTACGAATCAGAATTTTGCAGATTGGATGAAATCCAATGTTTTTAATCCATTAGGCATGTCCAAGACTTATATAGATGAATCAAACCTTAATGTGACAGCTTATACAGGCTCCCCCTATTTCGAAGAGAATGAAAACCAATTCGTAATTGCTCAAAACTCAAGTCATGACGCAGGTGCTTCAAATGTTTATTCTTCAGCGCCTGATTTAATGAAATGGATGAAGCAATTAAATAATCCTGAAAAAAAATGGTCAAACGCAATTGGACTCTTGTTAACTAATGACACACTAACCAACGGAACTTCAAATGAGTATGCCTTTGGTTTGATATCAGATGATTACAAGGGAAATAAACGTATTTATCATACGGGTGGAATTCCTGGCTACCTGTCATTTGCGATGAACTTTCCAGATGAACAATTATCAGTGATTGTATTAACGAACTATTTAGATTACAAAGCCCAACAGCGCGTAGAAATGTTGTTGTCGTTATTCCTGAACGATAAAAGTGATAAAAAGGATGTCCCGGAAAGCATTAAGCCTGTTCCTTTAAACTTAAAATGTGCCGCAAATTATACTTCAGACTATTGGAATAATAAGGAAAATTATTCGAGATCTGTTTACATAGAAAATGATACGCTTTGGTATCTCAGAACCAATAAAACTAAGTCGCCATTATTACAAATTAATGACTCCATCTTTGTAATAGGAGGAGTAAACGCAACTGTGCTTGTTCATTTTAAAAAACAGGATGGACTTATTTATATGCATGTTAAAGATGGCGCGAAACCAATACAGATTTTTGAGCCTTACGACAATTCTCCCCCTACTGCTAAAGATTTAAATAACTACAGTGGTGTCTATTATAGTTCGGAACTGGAAACAAGCTATACAATTACTACAGATCAAGTAGGATTAATTGGTTATCACAGCAGACATGGTTCCTTTCCAATTGAGATTTTAAGAAAGGGAATTGTTAACTGGTCCGGTATGGCCGTGGCAAAATATGAGTTCGATGATCAGGGCAAGATGACAGGATTTTATGTTACCATGGATCGTGTAAGAAATGTTTGGTTTGCAAAACAGTAAAAATGTGCATAACAAGCAGTAAGTTGCATTTAATTAACTTTTCTCACAGGGGATGGTTAAGCCAGGTTAAAACCAAATGTACGGACTTATAAAACAGCTCCAAGTCGCTTCAATATCTCCATGGCAATTTCCTTTCTTGCTTTTGCAAAAAACTTGTTTTTCTGGTCGTCGGTGAAAATGCAGTTGACAAAATAATACACATTGTTTTTGGTTTCGACATAGCCGACATACCAGCCGATATCGGTGTTGCCTTCAGTTCCCCATCCGGTTTTAGCCCGAAGGGTGTATTCTTTTGTTTCCTCAGCGAGCATGATTTTTTTCACCACATCCATAGATTTTTGTGTAAAAGGCAAGTCATTGTCATGCAGTTTTTTCAGAAATTCGATCTGCTGTGCGGGTGAAATCTTTAGTCCGCCGGTCAGCCAGAACCTATCTACACCGCCCGTTGTATCAGCATTCCCGTAGGATGTTTTATCGAGCCAGAATTTCATTTTTTCTGCTCCCACGCGCCGGGCCAGTTCCTGATAGTACCATACGGTTGAGTTGCGAAAAGCAGTTTTCAGGTCATGGTCGCTGTTCCATGCAGGGACAGGTCTTTTTACCGAGTCCCATTTGATCACATAATCTTCATCTGAAATTACTCCGGTTTCAAGTCCGATCATCGAATTGCAGATTTTAAATGTTGAGGCCGGAGTATATTGTTTGTTGAATGCTTCCTCATTGTAAACAATGTACTTATCGTTTTTTGAATCGTAAACGGCAAAAATACCGGTCAGGCCGCATGAGTCATACAAATTTTTAAAGTCGGCCCGTTTTTCAATATTTATCTGGGCATTTAAAAAACAGCCGGTAAACACAAAAAATGATAAAAATAATTTATTCATATTTTTTCAGAATGTTGTTCATGATGCGCAGGGTTTCTGCGGGTTCTTCGAAAAACCCCATGTGGCCTGAGTTTTCAAGCAAAGCATGTTCGAGATTGTGTTTTTCGGCCAGATCAATCAGTTTTTCGCAGGGTATCAGATTGTCTTTTTTACCGATAATCAGGAATGATTTGTTGCGCAATTTATACAGAACTTCCGATTTGTCCCTGCGGGCGCGCATACCTTTCAGCGCGGCGGTTACTCCTTCGGCCGGAGTAGCAAAAGCGGTATTCATGCTAAACTGCAGTTTGTCTTTTAGTTTTTCCAGATTTTCATCTGCATAAAGATTGGGAATACTCACTTTATAAATCAGGTCTTTTTTCCCGTTTTCAATGAGTTCAACTTCTTTCAGCCGGCTTTCCTTTTTATCGGCGCCGTCGGAAAAGGGGTGTGAATGAAACAGGCACAATCCGGAAATCATTTCTGAATATTTTTCAGCAAAGGCGAGTGCCACATATCCGCCCATGGAATGTCCGGTAATATAACAACTTTGTATTTTGAGGTGGTTCAATACTTTTTTAACTATTTCGGCCATAAAATCCATGGTATGAACATCAGAAAAAACACCTGTTTTACCGTGGCCGGGAAGGTCAATGGCAATAATCCTGAAGCGATTTTTCAGAGAGGTAATCAGGTCGTTCCATATTTCCTTTGACTCGAGATATCCGTGAAGAAAGACAACCGGTTTTCCGTTTCCGTTATCAGAAAAGAAAACCTTTGTCCCATCATGATTGATGAAATTATCCATTAAAATATATGTGTTAACTTGTTATCCGGATTAAATTCCGGTGTTTTTCTGTACTTCGGCTTCTACATCCTGGATGGTGATAGGAATCCTTTTTGCACCAAGGTTTCTGCTGCCTGTTTCGGTGACCAGGATATCATCCTCGAGGCGGATACCACCGAAGCCGATGAATTCACGCACCTTGTCAAAATTGATAAACTGATTGTTAATTTTTTCGTTTTGCCATTTGTCTATGAGGGCAGGAATGAAATAGATTCCGGGTTCGTTGGTAATCACAAAGCCGGGTTGCAGACGGCGTCCCATCCTCAGGTATGCAGTTCCAAACTGGGTGGCGGGTCTGATTTCATCGTCGTAACCAACGTAAATCTGGCCGATATCTTCCATGTCGTGCACATCAAGTCCCATCATGTGTCCAAGGCCGTGTGGCATGAACAGAGCGTGTGCGCCTGCGTTTACGGCATCTTCCACATTTCCTTTCATCAGTCCGAGGTCAATAAGTCCTTTTGCGATTATCCGTGTTGCACTGTCGTGAATTGAGCGGTAAGTAACGCCGGGTTTGATGAGGGTTGTGGCCATATTATTGGCATCAAGGACAATCTGGTATATGTCTTTTTGTTTCTGTGAGAATTTTCCTCCCACCGGAACAGTACGTGTGTGGTCGGTGGCATAATGCAGGGGTGATTCGAATCCGGCATCCATGATTACCAGGTCTCCATTTTTCAAAAGGTTTCCGTGGTAATGGTTGTGTAAAGTTTCGCCGCGTTTGGAAAGGATCACCGGAAAAGAAACCATGCCGCCGTGCGACAGGGCAATACCTTCCATTAGTCCGGCAATTTCACGCTCATACACCCCTTCGTGAGCCATCTGCATGCCGTTGGTGTGCATTTCATAAGCGATGTCCATGATTTCCTCGAGGTGAGCAATTTCCTGAGGTTCTTTGATTGAGCGCAAGCTGACAATGGCTTTGATAAGCTCCACTGAAGAAGATTCTTTCAGTTTCGAAGTATGGATACCGGTTAGTTGTTCAAGCAAAATTTTATTTTCGGCGCGGTAGGGCGGGGTAAAATGTATTTTTCTTCCTTTTGATTGTGCGTCTTTTATCAGCTTACCCAATTCGGAAAAGGGAAAACTGTGTTCAACAGCTGCAAGCGCAGCCAGATCTTTTACTGATGGTTGCGGTCCCATCCAAATCACATCTTCGATGTCAATGTCATTGGCAAAAATGATATCTTTTCCTGATTCCACATCTATGATACCGGCAAATCCCTGAAGGTCGACACCAAAGAAATACAGGAAATTGCTGTCCTGGCGGAAATGGTAGGTGTTGTCGGGATAGTTCATGGGAACATCAGAGTTTCCAAGGAAAACGATAAGACCGTCATTGAATTTTGCCCTCAGGGCATTTCTTCTTTTCAGATAGGTTTCTTTGCTAAACATGGTATTGCTTTTTAAAATGAATGGTTAAAGATAAGGATTTTTTTTAAGTTGGTACTTTAATGAACATCCTTATGGCAGGAGATTTTTATGCAAAAAAAAAAGAAAGTTGTCATTAAGCAGCCCAGGGTTGCACTCCGTTTTTATAAAATATTTTTACCATTCCGAAGCATGATTCGAAAAAATCATTACCATAACGAATCAATAATAATTTTGGTAATATGTGTTAATAGGGTGATTACACAATCAAAATCCCCTCCTGTTTTACGATTTGCAGAAGAGGAGAAACATTATCGGATAAAAATCTTTTTGTTCCAACAGTATAGGGCTCAATACGGGTATCGATTTTTCTGGTCAGAGACCAGGATTTTATTCCGGCCTCATCATTAGTACCATCAAAAGCAGAGGACACAATCATAATATCAATGTCGCTGTTCTCAGTAGCTTCTCCACGCGCATAACTGCCGTACAAAAAGGCTTTTTCTATCGGAATTCCTGACAGAACTAGCAAAGCACAGTACTTTTTCAGCAATTCTATAACTTCGCTTTGAGCCATTGAAATAAATTTTTTGTTTGAGTTAAGATTTCGTTTGTTTTATCAATTGTTGGGGCTTTTGGATAATTTTCAGGATATCTGCCTTCAAGTTGATAATACATTAAAGTGTCACAAAGATTTAACTGGTCGTCATCCAAAACCAAATCTGTTTTTTCAAGAAGAAATGACAGACTGTGTGATTTTGGAGGAAGGGTTTGTGTGCCTCTAAGAACATGGGCCTTAATCGCTTTTTCTATTGTTAAATGACAAAAGAATAATCCTTGTATTCTTTTATTTCCAACAATGAGATATTCTGCTGTTTCCAAATCGTCCCCAGCTGTTTTTATCCAATAATCTGTTTGTTTTTTAATATCCATTGCTTTTATTAGCGGCATTTTAAAATGTAAAACAAAGTTAATGAAAATGAAAGAATATAGCAAAACATTTATTTTTGATTGTGGAGTACGATAAAATGTAGCAGGCAATTACGGGAGGTGAAACTTGCAAATGGCAGCACTCCATTTCACCCCGTGGTAATACAAATCGCTCTTTCAGACCTTGGGCGTGGAATACTGCAAGGGCAAAGTTCTGTACATTTAACCATATTGGGTGAAATGAAGCCCTATGAGTAGATATATTTATAATTGATGGTGATAGGATAAAAAAGTTACAGACTTATGAATCAGAAGACTTTTCAGAATCAGCGATTTTAAAACCAATCCGAGCCCGGCTTTTATTAGTCTCGCTTTTTTCAATAAGTTCATCCAGATAAGAAAAAATCAGTTCTATGCTTTTATCCTGATTTGATAATTTTTTTTTAATAGCTTCGACTTCTATCTTTAAAGTTAAATTTTCTGTCAGCATTTCACGTAATTTTGAAAAAATCCGCATAATTTGAATGTTGACACTAATGGCCATATCACTACTGAGAATTCCGGAAAGCATAGCAACCCCTTGTTCTGTAAAGACGTATGGGAGTTTTCGTAAACCGCCCCAACTTGATATTCCAATTTGGAATATCAAGTTTTTTGTCTCTTCCTCTGTCAATCTAAACATAAAATCCTCAGGAAATCTTTTTATATTTCTTTTTACTGCTTTATTGAGATTCCCTGTGGAAACGCCATAAAGAGAAGCCAAATCTCTGTCCAGCATTACTTTTTTCCCCCTGATAAAATATATTTTATTGTGTATTTTTTCATCAGGTATCGTTGTAATTGAATTATTCATTTATTTTTAATTCAAACATAATAAATATTAATAACCAATACCATGATTTTCTAAAAAAGTTTTAAAGGGCAAGATGCTTTTTTAGCACAATGCATAAGCAAAGTTTTGTGCATTTATCCAATTAGGTAAATTGAGATCGTATGTAAAATTAGGTGGTAGATTTTAAAATTTAGTTCGAATAATAAATTCCACTCTTCTGTTTAATTTACTGTCAGTATTTGAAACCGGCTCACTACTGCCCTTACCGTTATACTGTACTCTGGATTTGTCAACGCCACAATTAACCAAATAGTTTGCAACTGCTTGTGCCCTTTTTTCTGATAAAACCTGGTTATATTCGGATGTACCTGTACTATCAGTATGTCCGGTAATATCAATAAAATAAGACGAATTGGCTGTTAAAAAAGAACATAAATCAAGCAACTCATTAGTGCTTGTTGTATCAATAATAAAAGAATCATATTGGAACAATAATCTTTTAAAAGTATATTTTTTAAAGGGTTCCAGTTTTTTGTTTTCTTTTGACATTGAAGAATCTGATGACATTGGTTCACGGTATTCATTTTTCTTACATACAGTAATATCATCAATATAATAATATGCCCAACCGTCACTGTCCAAATTAGAATATTCTATTTCAAGGGGATTTGAAAAATCACCAATAAGCAATAATTTTTCCCCCCCCATGGCTTTAAAATAACCACTTATCTTTGTCCAGTTTAATGTATCATATAAAAAATTTCCAGAAGGATTTTTTACCTGTGGTGAATTATTAAATACATTTGCATATATCTTGTCGGTTTTTTTATATTTTACAAAACGCACTTTATTCGCAATTTCCCCGGTTATTATAGCCCGTTTGGGAAATGAATCTGAAAAATACATTCCCAGCGAATAAACGCATACCGAATTACTGGCGAGTGACACGTACATTTCTGCATAATAAACAGTGTCCTTTTCTAAAGAATTGGTAAGGTAGGTATATATATATTCCCGGTTGAAATTTCTGTTAATTTCATTCGAAGTAATTATCCCCGCATAAGCATTTCCTGTCTTTGGCATCTGATAACCACTTGAGTTTTTTGGTACACCAACATCATTGTCCTGATTCATACCCAGAGGGGTTACATGATAAACATCAGCTGTCCCAATTGAAAACCATTTTTTTACAAATTTCCATTGGCTTATTTCGTAAGGATATGCATTTAAATCTTCAAAACTTGGATTTGGAACCAGGTTTTGAGATACTATCCTGAATGAAAAAAACAAAACAAATATGCCAAACAGTAATTTCATTTAGTAATTGCTGATGAACAAATATAATGATTTTTAATTATAAATGGAAGGGGAAATTTGCAGAGGGAAAAAGGAAAAGGATTACACAATCAAAATCCCCTCCTGTTTAACGATTTGCAGAAGAGGAGAAACATTATCGGATAAAGATCTTTTTGTTCCAACAGTATTGTGAAAGAAAAAAAACCTAATTTATTTATACTATAAGTAAAAAATAGCTATATTTGTTACAAATTTATATCATAGTAAAAATGAATAACAATAACAGGATATACAGAAAGCAATATTTCGACCGGGTTGAACCGTATATTGGTGATCGTCTGATTAAAGTTTTGACTGGCCAGAGAAGGGTTGGAAAAAGCTTTGTCCTTTTTCAACTAATGGATGAAATTGAAAAAAGAAATCCCGGTGCGGAAATTATTTATATCAATAAGGAGGAATATCAATTTGACTATATCCGTGATTATAATGACCTGGCAGTATATGTCGAATCAGTTAAAAGACCCGATGGCATTGCCTGCCTGTTTATTGATGAGGTGCAGGAAATAACAGGGTTTGAAAAGGCGCTGAGAAGCTTTCAGACATCAGGAAAATTTGACATTTATGTTACAGGGAGCAATGCAACACTGCTTTCAGGAGAACTGGCCTCTTTATTATCGGGGAGATATATACAAATTAAAATATACTCTTTGTCGTACAATGAGTATTTGCTTTTCCATAAACTTGAAGACAGTGACGAAAGCCTGCAGGAATATATTTTGTACGGAGGGATGCCCCATTTGATCAATCTCAGGAAGGATGAAAGGGTCTATTACGAATATCTTAAAAATATTCTTGACACCATAGTTTTAAGGGATATTGTTGCAAGGTTCAAGGTTAGAAATGTTTCTTTTCTTAAAGATCTGATTAAATTTTTAGCTGACAATACCGGGAGTATGCTTTCGGCAAAAAGCATCAGCGATTATCTGAAGGCGCAGAAAATTAACCTGTTGCCTAAAACCATTCTTGAATATTTGTTTTTTATTGAATCTGTTTTTTTTGTTGAACAGGTGAAAAGGGCAGATGTTTCAGGAAAGAAAATATTTGAAACAGGAGGTAAATTCTATTTCGAAGATTTGGGGATGAGACATTCCCTGTTGTCATATCAACAAAAAGATATTGGAAAGGTGCTTGAGAATCTTGTATTTCATCATTTAAAAACAAAGGGTTACAGCGTTTTTGTTGGAAAGGACGGGGAAAAGGAAATTGACTTTATTGCCGAAAAACCCAACGAAAAAAGGTATATACAGGTTGCCTACATAATACAAGATGAGAAAGCTCATGAAAGAGAATTTGGAAACCTGCTCAGGATAAATGACAATTACCCGAAAATGGTTATAAGCATGGATCCTATTGAGAGCAAAGGGTATAAAGGCATTGAGCATTGGACAGTCAGACGGTTTTTGCGGGAGTTTGGCGAATGATATGAAATAAAATTAAATTTTAGTGTTTTGCACAGGGTTACACTCCGTTCCACCTTGTGGTATTACAAATCGGTCTTTCAGACCTTGGGCGCGGCATGATGCAAGGGCAAAACTCTGGATCAGTAACCTCATAGGGAGTAATGAAGTCCTATGCCAAAAAAAACCAGCCATATTTCTTAAGTTAGAACGATTAAAGAAAAAAAAACCAAAAAAAATTTGCGCGTATCAAAAAACAATTTAACTTTGCAACTCAAAGTACTTTAAACATGAATCAGAAAGAAGAACAACTTGAAGCTCTAAAAGATATCAGAAACTTAATGGAGCGCTCGTCAAAATTTTTAACTCTTAACGGTTTTGCGGGAGTTTTTGTTGGAATAATTGCGATGGCAGGTGGGGTAATAACTTTGCTTTGGCTGGATAATAAAAACATGGTTTATGAAGATTTTTTTAATGTTTCTCCAAGCACAAATGGCTTTTCTAACATGTATTTTTTATTTGCGATTTCAGGGGCAGTTTTGTTTTTCTCGATTTTGGTGAGTTCTATCATGACAATGAGTAAAGCAAAAAAGAAAAATTATAAGATTTGGGATGCCACAACCAGGAAAGTATTATTCCATTTTTTTCTACCCATGGTAGTGGGTGGAATTTTGTGTTTAATATTTGTGCATAAAGGATTATTCCCTATGGTTGCTCCTTTTATGCTGATATTCTTTGGCCTTGCACTTATCAGTTGCAGTAAATATACTTTTAACGAATTAAAAGTTTTAGGAATTATTGAAACAATTTTAGGTTTAATTGCTGCAGTTTATCTCCAATATGGACTTTATTTCTGGATGGTCGGATTTGGACTACTTAATATCATTTATGGTTTGTTCATGTTTTTTAAATATGAGAAAAATATAGTATAGCCAATGGAACTGCCAATCAACAAACTGAACAAATCTTTTGAAAGCCGAATAAGACTTGGAATAATGTCGGTATTGATGGTTAATGAGGCAATGGACTTCAATTCTTTGAAGGAGTTGCTTAATTTAACCGATGGTAATCTGGCCAGTCATACATCTGCCCTTGAAAAAGCGGGTTATATTTCAGTGAATAAAAAATTCATTGGTAAAAAACCAAACACTTCATTTTCAGCAACATTAGAAGGAAGAAAGGCATTCACTGAACATCTTGATAATCTCGAAAAATTAATTAATAGTAACAAATAGTATTTTTTTTGTTTTTACACTTTGAAATTCAAAGAACTTTTAAATTAAAAAATATGAAAATAAAACTGATCTCCCCAAGAATGAGCCAAAGGCCAACAGATTCTTATTTTAAAAGAGTCCTTTCTCCACCATTGTCATTGGTGATGCTGGCTACTATTACCCCAAAAAAACATTCGGTTTATATTGCCGATGAAAACACTGGCAAGATAAATCTTGATGATTCACCCAATCTGGTTGGTGTGACCGTCAATGTTGATACTTCATTAAGAGCATTTGAAATTGCAAATGTTTATAGAAAGCGTGGGATTAAAGTTGTTTTTGGAGGGATTCATGCATCAGCAAACCATGAACAAATGCTTAACCATTGTGATGCAGTTGTTATTGGTGAAGCTGAACCGATTTGGGAAACCTTACTTCAGGATTTAGAAAAGGGCAGTTTGAAAACTGTTTACCAATGCTGTAATGCGCCTGATTTAAATAATGTTCCAATTCCAGATTGGAGTTTTATTGACCAAAAGAAATATGTATATAATAATGTTGTTGTAGCCAGTCGTGGATGCCCCTTCAAATGTCACTTTTGTTATAACAGCAGCAAGTATGTTTCAAATCCTTTTAGAAATCGTCCACTTGAAAATGTTTTAGAAGAAATCAAATCATTAAAAACCAAACAGATATTGTTTATTGATGATAATTTTATCGGAAACATTGAATGGACAAAAAAATTTATCTCAGCAATCAAGGGGAGAGGTTTTTTATGGCATGCTGCTGTATCTGCTGATATTTATCAGCACAAAGATCTTATTGAGGATTTTGCCAGCTCAGGTTGCAAAAGTCTGTTTATTGGATTTGAATCCATCAATCCAAAATCCCTTGATTTTGCGGGGAAAAAGCAAAACAAGACTGAAGATTATACGGGCTTGATAAACTTACTCCACTCCAAAGGCATTATGGTCAATGCGAGCCTGGTATTTGGTTTCGACAATGATTCCCCCGAGGTATTTAAAAACACGCTTAAATGGTTAGTAAAAAACAAAATTGAAACCATGACTGCTCATATCCTGACGCCATACCCAGGCACGAAATTTTATTCTCAATTGGAAAGTGAGGATCGAATAATTGACAGAGATGCATCAAAATACAATACCTCCTCGGTAGTTTTCAGTCCCTCAAAAATGTCAGTTACCGATCTTCAGAAAGGATATATCGATATGTATAATAATTTTTATTCCTGGAAAAATATTATTCGAAGATTTCCTGATAACAAAAAAATTGTTTTGCCATATCTTCTTTTCAATCTGGGTTACAGAAAGTTTGGAAGAGTTACATCTTTTATTGGTAAATTCGGATTGATGCATACCATCGGCAAAGTCGCCAGACGAATATCTTACGGAATAGAATAAAAATAAAGCATATGAGAACAATATATTTAAGCATAATTTGGGTAACCCTGTTTTCGGCAGCTATGGGTTTTCTTGAGACTTCTGTAGTAGTTTATTTAAGAAATTTATATTACCCTGAAGGATTTGACTTTCCTTTAGCTCCGGTTTCCGACCTAATATTTATTACCGAGCTGGGACGTGAACTGTCTACGATAATAATGCTGCTGGCCGTGGGTTTTTTAGCAGGCAAAACCTTTATAGAAAGATTTTCTTTTTTCCTGTTTGGATTTGCTGTTTGGGATCTGATGTATTACGTTTTTTTGAAAGTATTGCTGGATTGGCCCGATTCCTTTTTAACATGGGATGTATTATTTCTAATTCCGATACCATGGTTTGGCCCTGTCATAGCCCCATGCATTCTTTCATTCTTGATGATTTTGTTTTTTTTGATTATGGTTCGGTTGAAAGCACAGGGAATTATTATGCGACTCGATTGGATGGATTGGCTAATTATGGTCATTTCAAGTGTTTTGGTCGTGTATTCTTTTATTTATGACAGTTTAAATATTATCATCAATTCGGGTTTTTCATCAACTAAAACTCAGGAAGAAATTAACCAGTTTATCCCTGATTTCTACCCATGGCAGATATTGTTTTTTTCGGTTCTGATGCTATTGGTTGATTTTATTTGGATTTATCTCAAAAATCAAAAAAACAATCTGCGGCATTGTCTTCATGATATTCTATCCAGGGTGAATAAAAAACAAAAAACACGTTGTTTTTGAAAATCATATTTTGGAAATTCTGACCCACATCCCCATTCTTGCACTCCATTTCACCCCGTGGTAATACAAATCGCTCTTTCAGACCTTGGGCGTGGCACAATGCAAGGGCAACGCCCTGGATCTGTAACTCTACGCATATAAAGAAAAAAAACTCCCAACTCCGAACTACTAACTCCAAACTTCGAACTTTCCAAACTTTCATCTTTCCAAACTTTCCACTAACTTTGCCCCCTATTAAAAAAACAAATATGAATCAGGAAGATCTCTTTAAAAACTTAATTGCTCATTGCAAGGAGTATGGTTTTATTTTTCAGTCGAGCGAGGTGTACGACGGACTGAGTGCTGTTTATGACTACGGACAAAACGGCTCTGAACTTAAAAATAACATCAAGGAATACTGGTGGAAATCTATGGTACAGTTGCACGAAAATATCGTGGGAATTGACTCTGCCATTTTCATGCATCCTACCATCTGGAAAGCTTCGGGCCACGTGGATGCTTTCAACGATCCTTTGATTGACAACAAAGATTCAAAGAAACGCTACCGTGCCGATGTGCTCATCGAAGACCACATTGCCAAATATGAGCAGAAAATTGACAAGGATGTGACCAAAGCTTCCGAAAAATTTGGTGCTTCATTTGATAAGGAAATGTTTCTGAAAACCAATCCAAATGTTTTAAGAAACCAGCAAAAAATAGACGAAATACATACCCGTTTTGCCAAAGCCCTCAACGACAGCAATCTTGAAGAACTGAGGCAGATCATCATCGACAACGAAATTGTTTGTCCGATTTCAGGATCAAAAAACTGGACCGAAGTGCGTCAGTTCAACCTGATGTTCAGCACCCAGATGGGCTCGGTAAGCGAAGATGCCAATACCATCTACCTGCGCCCCGAAACCGCTCAGGGTATTTTTGTAAATTATCTCAATGTTCAAAAAACAGGAAGGATGAAAATTCCGTTCGGTATTGCGCAGATCGGAAAAGCTTTCAGAAATGAAATCGTGGCCCGTCAGTTTATCTTCAGGATGCGCGAATTTGAACAGATGGAAATGCAGTTTTTCGTTCGTCCGGGCGAAGAAATGAAATGGTATGAATACTGGAAAGAAAAGAGAATGAAATGGCATCATGCTTTGGGCATCTCCCAAAACAAATACCGTTTTCACAACCATGATAAACTTGCTCATTATGCCAATGCTGCAGCCGATATTGAATTTGAATTCCCCTTTGGATTTAAGGAACTGGAAGGCATCCATTCAAGAACAGATTTTGATCTGGGTCGCCACCAGGAATTTTCGGGCAAAAAAATGCAGTATTTTGATCCCGAGCTCAATGAAAGTTATATTCCGTATGTGGTTGAAACCTCCATCGGACTTGACCGCACGTTCCTTGCCATTGTCGGAAATGCCTATACCGAAGAAAAACTTGAAGATGGCACCGACCGCGTGGTGATGAAAATTCCGGCCGCCCTGGCCCCAGTTAAAGCCACCGTGATGCCATTGGTGAAAAAAGACGGACTGCCCGAAAAAGCAAGGGAAATCATGGACAAGCTGAAATTTGATTTTAACTGCCAGATCGACGAAAAAGATTCCATCGGAAAGCGCTACCGCAGGCAGGATGCCATTGGCACACCGTTCTGCATCACCGTTGACCATCAAACACTCGAAGACAACATGGTGACCATCCGTTACCGCGACACCATGGTACAGGAAAGGATTCCCATGGACAGCGTGAACAAAATTATTGCAGAAAAAGTGAGCATGAAAACCCTGTTTGAAAAACAGGCATAGTTTTTATTTTATCGGGGCAACCCGTGAGATATTTTGGGTTCTTTAAATATCTTTATATTTTTACTATTAAAATTAAAAATACTTTAATGACAAATCAAAAAGTACTGATTACCGGATGCGGCGGAATGCTCGGAGATGCTGTTTATGCTGAGTTTTCAAAAAATTATTCGCAGGTAATGGCCACAGACATCAATCTCACAGAAAACTGGCTTACCTATTTGGATGTCAGGGAGATTGATCAATGCGAAAAAGCGTTTGACACCTTTAAACCGGATATCGTTCTTCACCTTGCTGCGCTTACCGATCTTGAATTTTGTGAAAACGATCCTGATAACACCTGGAAGACCAATGCATTGGGTACCGAAAATATTGCGTTGCTTGCAAAAAAACACAATGCAACGATGGTTTACATCAGTACCGCCGGTGTTTTTGATGGCAATCAGGAATATTACAACGATTTTGACCAGCCCAATCCGCTGAACTATTATGCCAAATCAAAATACCACGGTGAAGTTTTTGTTCAGAGATATCTTGAGAAATTTTTTATTTTCAGAGCAGGCTGGATGATGGGAAGCGGCGTGAAAAAAGATAAAAAATTCATCAACAAGATTTTTAAACAAATACAGGAAGGAAAAAAAGAGCTTTTTATTGTTGATGATAAACTGGGTACACCCACATACACCGTCAATTTTGCCCAAAGCATTTTCAAAGTGATGAAAACGGGTTATTACGGATTGTACAATCAGGTGTGTTCGGGATCCTGTTCGCGTTATGATGTAGCTGTGAAATTTATTGAATATCTGAATCTTACAGATAAAATAAAAATCACCAAAGTGGACTCTTCCTATTTTGAAAAGGAATATTTTGCCCTGAGGCCCTATTCTGAAAAGCTTGTCAACCTTAAACTGGAATCACGCAAAATAAACTTTATGGAAGACTGGGAAAAATGTCTTGAAGAATATTCAAAGGTTTTCATTAACCAGTTGAAATAAAATGGATAACCCTGAACTTTCCATTGTCATTTGTGCGTATAACTCGGCACGTTTTATTGAAAACGGTCTCAACAGCTATCTCAAGCAAACAGCTAAGCCCGAATCTTTTGAGCTGTTAATTGTTGATAATAACAGTCCGGATGATACCGCAGCAGTCTGCAACAAATTCATCAGTGAGCATCCCGAAATCTGCATCAAATATTTTTTCGAGAAAAACCAGGGATTGTCTTTTGCACGGAACAGGGGAATAAAGGAGGCAAAGGGAGCATTTGTTTCCTTTGTGGATGATGATGCAGTTGTTAATCCGGAGTATGCTGAAAAACTAATAAACGCATTTCACCACTACAGTGAACATGGTGCTTTGGGCGGAATTGTTCATCCCGTTTATCCGGATGGCAAGGAGCCGGACTGGTTTTCTCCGTATCTCAACGGCATTGTGGCCAGAGTAAATTTGGGCAATGAATATCAGGATTTCAGCAAAAAATATCCTGCCGGATGCAACATGGCTTTCAGAAAATCAATTTTTGATGTTATCGGATATTTTAATACCGACCTGACCTACAGGGGCGACGAAAAATTCATCTTCAGAAAGATTCATGAAAAACGGATAAAAGTTCTGTATGCGCCGGATGTAATAGTTTACCACAGCATTCCCGAAAAAAGAATTTCACGCGAAGGAGTGATAAAAATAAGCAGGGATATTGGAATCAGCGAAAGAATTTCGGTAAAAAACAAACCCGCAGGATTTGCAGTTTTGTTGGTTATTCTATTTTTGAAATGGGCTTTTTCCTTGATTCTTTTTCTGAAGTTCTGGTTTAATAAACAGCCTGTAAAAGGAAAATTCCTTGTGCTGGTAATGTACAACAGAATCAAAGGATTTACCAAATCAATAAAATGACCTGTATAGTTGCTCACATTGATTAACCTAATGGAGCTATTAATAATGCTGTTGGTCGTTGTTAAAAAAAAACTTACTTTTACCTCTGCTGCATATTCATGAAAAAATGCAATATTAATAACGGATCAAAATGAATAAATCACGTTTTCAAAGATTTATAGAAAACTCGGTATTGTCATTTCTGTCACTGATTAAAATTATTATGCTTTCAAAGATTTTTTTCAGGAATAAATTCCCTTTGAAATCGCAGAAAGACTGTGTTGTTCTTGGAAACGGACCATCACTGAACCCGTGTCTTGAAAATCACCGGGAATTCTTGGCCAACAAAGATCTTTTTGCCGTTAACTATTTTCCGGTTACAGATATTTATGATCAGTTAAAACCAAGAAATTATATTGTTGGGGCACTTGAATTCTGGTATCCCGATGTAACCCCCGACCGGCTTGAAAAGCAACAAAAATTATTTAACGCACTTGCCACAAAAACCACATGGGAATTAAACCTGTTTATTTCATATAAGGCAAGAAAATATCCATTCTGGCTTGAAATTATCAAAAGCAATAAAAACATTAAAGTTACCTATTACAATGAAACGCCCACCGAAGGTTTCAGAAGTTTCAGGTACTGCGCTTTCAGAAAAAACCTCGGCATGCCGAGGCCTCATAATGTTATGATTCCGGCCATCCTTTTTTCATTGAACATGGGATATGATAAAATTTATCTTGTTGGTGCCGATCATTCATGGTTGCCGCTGATTAAAGTGGATGATCAAAACAATGTGCTTCTGAACCAGCAGCATTTTTATGACGAAAGCACCTCTGTTTACAAAACCATGGCCAACAAGGGAAAAGGACAGAGAAATTTATCGGAAGTCCTTCATAAATTTTATCTTGCTTTTAAAGGACATATGGAACTTGCCGAATATTCAAAACACAAGGGAATAGAAATCATCAACCTTACTCCGGGATCATTTATTGATGCCTATCAAAAAATCAATCTGTCAAATCTGAAAAATGCATAAAAGTGCGGCCATCATATTAGCCCGTTATGACTCGGCACGGCTGCCCGGAAAAATTCTGAAAACAATTGCCGGAAAGAAACTGCTTGAATGGTGCACCGCTCCGATTTTAAACAACGGTCATTTTGAAGTAATCATTGCCACATCCGACAGAAGCACCGATGATCCCATTGCAGAATTTGCAGCTTCGGCAGGCATAAATTGTTTCAGAGGACAAACAGATGATGTGGCCGGAAGAATACTTTCCTGTGCCAAAAAATACGGAATCGACTATTTTGCAAGGGTAAACGGTGACAGTCCGTTCGTTAATAAAAACCTCCTGATGAAAGGTTTTGGCGCCATTGAAAATTCAGACTGTGACTTTGTTACCAATCTTGTTCCGAGAAATTTTCCTTATGGTGTTTCCGTTGAAATATTCAGAACCAAAGTTTACGAAAAAGTATATAATCAGCTAAAATCGGCTGAACACAAGGAACATGTATCTTTGTTTTTTTATGAAAATATTAATACTTTTAATCCCTTTTTCATTCAGTATGAAGACGGAAATGATCACAGCATCAGGTTGGTGGTTGACTCACCCGAAGATGTCGTTCTCATGGAAAAATTACTTACAGGATTAAAAGGGAAAACCCAGGATCTTAAAGAAATTATAAAAGCATATAAACAACTGACAAAATGATAAATATTTATTGCATCAGACCGAAGGGATTTAATATTGGAAACGACGTTATTCATGTCGCTCTGAATCACTTTCTGCGCTCAGCTTTCAAGGAAAATCTCAATATTATTTCATTGCCGGCAACCAGCAAATATGAGAGTCAGAAAAAAGCAGGTTTAAACTCACAAACTGTTTATGAGATCAATCAGTTTGGCCACGGTTTGATCATCGGAGGTGGAAACCTTTATGAAAACAGCGAATTGGAAATTAATCCCATGGCCCTGAAAGCACTTGAAGTACCAATGATGCTTTTCAGTTTGTCGAGAGGAAAAATCTTCAATAAAAGAAACGAACTTGTCGACCGTACCGATGTGATGACCGATGATAAAATCATCATGCTAAACAAAAGAGCCGACATCTCATTGTCAAGGGACTTGGCCACTACCGCTTATATCAATGATCTTGGAGTTAAAAACAAACTTGGCGGATGTCCAACCCTTTTCCTCAATGAAACCCCTTTGCACATGGTGCCTATTTCAAAGGAAAACATGACCGATGCGCTCATTTCCGTTAGAACACCCAGTCTCATGAGCATTCCGGTTGACAAACAATACGCTGTAAAAGATGAATTGCTTGAAATCATCAGCATTCTTAAAAGCAAAAACTACCAAAATATAAAGTTGTTTTGCCATGACCACCGGGATATTCCATTCGCAGCTTCCTTCAGCGATATAGATTATCTTTATACTGATGATGTTTATACTTACCTGACCTATCTCAGAAACACCAGACTTAATGTGACTTACAGGCTTCATTCGTTCCTGCCTGCACTGGCGTTCAATGTGCCGGCCATTAAAATCAGTTATGACCAGCGAGCCCTCAGCATGCTGGAAACCATCGGAATGGATAAATGGAACATCAATATGGTAACGCAAAATGCCGTGGCAGAGGTAAAAAATCGCATCTCAAATTTAAGCGATCTGGATGCCCTTAAAGATAAAAACCGCAATCAGGTTTGGGCAGAATTACATTCAACCATTTCGGCAAACTTTGAAAATTTTGCCAAACTGGTCAATAATCAGAAAAACAAATAAGATGTCTGAAGAAAAAGTCCATATCATAGCTGAAGCCGGAACAAACCACAACGGCAATTTCAGTACCGCAAAAAAGCTGGTGGATATTGCAGTAAAAGCCAAAGCCGATTCGGTGAAATTTCAGATTATCTATCCTGAGGGATTGTATTTGCCCGGAGTATATGAGTTTGGGCATTATGACATCCTGAAAGTTGTTGAAATGAGGCGCCGTTTCATGCTTACCGATAAAAATTATCTTCAGCTGGATGAATACTGCAGAAAGAAAAAAATTGCTTTTTCTGCCTCGGTTTTTGACAAACGGGGAGCCGATTTGCTTGCAGGAATGAATCCTCCATTTATTAAAATTGCATCAACCGATCTGAATAATTTCAGGTTATTGAGAATTGTTGCCGAAAAAGGAATAAAAATGATTCTGTCAACCGGAATGTCAACCCTGTCGCAGGTTGAAAAATCGGTAAATGAACTGTACAAATCTGGGTTTGATAAAATTGTGCTGATGCATTGTGTTTCGGCTTATCCGGCCCGACTTGAGGAAATGAATCTGGGATTTATTGATGCACTCAGAACATCCTTTGGATTTCCTGTTGGATTGTCAGACCATACCCAGGGCAGCATAGCCGCCTGCATGGCCCTGACCAAGAAAATATCCTACATTGAAAAACATTATACCATTGATCATACCCAGGAAGGTTTTGACCATCTGTATGCTTTTGAAGAAGATCAGTTTATCGAATATGTTGACAACATCCGAAAAGCAGAAGAAGCGCTGAGCTTTCAGGGATCAAAGCTGAAAAAAGATGAGCTTTATGTGAAAAAAAGAGCCCGCAGATCACTGTATGCAGCAAGAGCCATGAAAAAAGGCGAAGTCATAAAAGACAAAGATGTTATGGTGGTAAGACCTGAGGGAATCATGGATGCGTCGGAAATAGATTTAATCATCGGAAAGAAACTGAACCGTAATATTAAATTGTACGAGCCGTTTTCGCCCGATATGATCAGTTAAAACATGAAAATTCAGATTATTTGCAGGGGATCATCCAAAATTGGCCTGGGACATCTTTTCAGGACCCGGACTTTTTGTAAAGCCATCAGGAATCACTGTGATGTTCGCATTTTAGCAATAATTGAAAAAGGACTTGAACCAATTTTTTATGAGATAAATGACTTGGTCAGCTTCTGTTATTCTGAGCAAGGCATTTCAAAAACCGTGAAGGATTTTTCTCCGGATGTCATTGTCTACGACCTTACCACCCTCAGTGATGAGACATTTGAAAAACTAAAAAATATTCCAAAGCTTATCGCATCCATTTCTCCCGTTTTCGATCAGATGGGTAAAACAGATCTGCTTTTTACACGATCAAAATACACATTGCCTGTAAAGGGTGTTGCTGTTTACGGAGGATTGGAATATTCTATTTTTAATGAAGCATGTGAACGAATAAAAACAGCCGAGTACAAAAAGAACCTGAATAAAAAACACCTCACTATTTCCATATCAATGGGAGGAACCGATTCGCCCAACAAAACATTAAAAATACTCAAGGCCCTTGAGGATTTTCCCAGAGAATTAACACTATGGGTTGCCCTCGGCGAGGGATATTCCCATTCGTATAATGATCTGGTAAGTGCCATAAAATCGAACCACAAACATGAAATAATTCTGGCAAAAGCCAACCGTTCGACCTGGGACATTTTAGGAAACTCCGTTTTGGCAATATTTGCAGGCGGATTGACCACTGTTGAGGCAGTTTATTCAGGTTTGCCATCCATTAATATTTTCGAGAAAAAAGAACATTTTGAAGCTACTGCCCGGGAACTTTTTGAAAACGGAATAATTTTCGATGGCTATTATTATTCCGACGAATCCCTGAAGAAAGTCTGCGACAAAATCGACTGGATATATGATCACAGGGAGGTGCTGCTTGAAATGCGTGAAAAATCAAAATCCGTTCTTGATAAAAATGGATCCATGAGGGTTTTCAGGATCATAAAAAAACATCTTTCAGAAAAACCTCACTGATTTTCAAAAACCCCGAAAGTCAACATTAATGACTGATGATCACCTTTTTCACAATTCTTTCCCCATCGGATTTAATTGAAAGTAAATAATTTCCGTGGGGCAAATCCGAAAAATCAATTTTCATAGATTTGTCAAGAATTAAGGATTTAACAAACCGTCCCTCGGAGTCGTAAATATATACATCTCCATTTTCTATTCCGGTAATCTGAATATAGTCTGCTGTCGGATTTGGATAAACATTAATCAGCGAATTTTCTGATAATTCATCCACAGAAGTGTTTGGCTCTTTGAAAAGCTGTTGAATTGCCAGGCTGTCAAGTGCGCAATTATAAATCCGGATATCATCGATTTTACCATCAAAATTGTAGTTAAACGAAAGATAATTCTGGTTATTGGCTGAAAATGTTCCAATATACCAATCGTGTTGCATATTCAGCGCGGATAAATTATTTAACTCGGTGGAAATTAAATCGCCATCAACATAGTGACGGGTTTCATTCCCGTTGCGGATAAATACTAAATGGTGCCACTTGTTTAAAACACTTGTGTCTATTGATAGCTCTGTTGTAATAACCGTGGTTTCAATATCGTATGTAGAATTAGTAAAAAGCTCATCGCCACCAGTTTTAAATTTGTACATGACACTAAAACCATCCCTTAAAAAGTCTGAGGTAGCTGTAGCTGAATGGCTGTGGCCATCAAAAACATATTGAAAATCAGTAAAATCAGGAACGATGCCGGATTGATCCTCCCATGATTCACAATAAGCCCAGGCTGAAATTGTAAAATCACCAATAGAACTGACATCACTATTTGGCGTAATGCTTATAAAATCATCTACTCCATCAAAAATAAATGCGCTAAAATTATTACCAAATCTGTCGGTTGTAAGACTTGCACCATGAATTGTTCCATGATTACCATTTCCGCTTGCGTCTAAAGTGTTAGTATTAAAAGGATAGTAAGCAATTTGACAGGTATCAAATGGAAATTGCGCATGCATATTAGATAAAAGAAAAAGTGAACTCAGAAAGAAAAGTAATTTTGTTTTCATGTGTTTTGTTTTGGGTTTAAAATATATAAGCTTTAAGGTGTTCTAATGACTAATAATGACTTTCTTCACAATTCTTTCCCCGTCGGATGTTATTGAAAGCAAATAATTTCCATCCGGAAGTCCGGAAAAATCAACTTTCATAGAACTATCAAGGGGTGCTCTTTTTATAAACCGGCCTTCCGAATCGTATATAATTACCGAGCCGCTTTCAATACCTGAAATCTGAACGAAATCGTTTGCCGGATTTGGGTAAACCACAATGTTTTGCAGATGTGTGGTAATTTCTCCAACGTCGTTCTGATAACCTTTGAAATAAAAAATATTTGGCAGTCCAAAAAGACATTCTCTTCCCGTTTCATCTTCATCAAGATAAATGGCTTTTGTTTCAAGATATGCTGTGGCCAGATTCGGAAAGTAAATTGCACTGAGGTATTCGTTGTATCGGATAGAAACATAAATATTTCCGTCCGGAGCAAGTTGCATGGCCCTGATTGAAATATTCGTCCCCGAAAAAACGCTGGAATCATCTATATCCACTGAAGTAACCACTTCGGTATACAAATCATATCTGAACAAGGTGTGCGATGAGGCAATATATAAATATCTGCCGTTGGGTGAAAACTCTATTCCGTAAAGCAATTCGCCATCCATTGGAATAACAACCGCATTTGAAAGTACTCCCGTTTCTGAATTAAAATCAAATAATTCAATGGCCTCAGTATTGCGGTTTACAACTGCGATTTTTGACCGGTCAACGGATGCTTTCATGTACCCTACAGTGTTTATATTATCTGTGCCGCCATTATGAATACCGCCCACTTCAGAAATCACCGGTTCGGTATTAACGCCATCCATGGTCACTTCATAGGCATAAAACTCGTTATTTGTCCATCCATGTGTTAATACCCAATAGTCAATCATGTTGCTTTTTAAAACACAGGTTACTTTTTCGCAAACGGGTGCAATCAATGGAGTATTAAGAGATTCTGTAACAAGATCGCCAAGTGGCTCGCTGGAAGTTCCGTTTCCGGGAAGCGAAATATCCACTTCGGAATATCTTAATCCTCTGTATCCCGCTCCTTCGTCAGTTGTAAAAATATAATAACGGTTTATCTCGCCATAAATCGGAACAATAATCGCCGATTGTGTGGATGACCAGTGGCCAAAAAGTGTATAATCACCGTTTGGCATCAGATTGTGATTTTTATCCCAAACCGAACTTCCGTCGGTGTAAAACAATAATGCGCCATCTGAATCGCAAATGGTGGCAACACCTTCCTGGGTGCTTATTTCGCCATCAAGCAAAACGACCGGGGGGGTAGAATTAAAATCCACTCCGGCTCGATCACCAAAATACCAGATGTTAGCGTTTTTAAACGGCAATTGTGAAATTGCAATTGTCGCAAAAAAGAAAAATAATAATGCTGTTAATAGTTGTTTTCTCATCTCTCAGACTTTTTTAGCTATTATAATTAAAGTTGACAAACATTCTATACTCAAATGATCACTTACTTGCAAATCAAGACTGTAAAAGTACAAATTTATTAAAATCAAACACAATAGTCATTAAAGTTGTACGAAAAATAAATGCGTTTGGTTGCAAATTTATTTTCAGACTTGGTTCGCCATCAAGACGAAATAGAAAGAAAATTCAATTTATTGCCTTATTTTTACCCCAATAATGAAACTGGTAATCTACATATTGTTCCTCAGGGCAAAGCAACTTTTCAGGGTTTTGATGGAGATCGGACTGCTTCGTTCCTTGTTTTTGCTTGGACTTTTAGGATATGGAATGATCTGGCTGCTCGGTGTAGTTAAGCAGGAGGGATACCGCGAAATCATGGTTTATGTTTTTGCTTCCATGATTTTTTCTGTTCATCTGCAGAGAAAAGACAAGCGATTCTTAAAGCTGCTTCGCAGGCAGGTTTTTCCTCTGTTCATGATTGAATATACCATCATGTTATTGCCGATGATTGTGCTGCTGTCCATTACCGGATCTGCAATTTATGCAGCAGCGATGGTGCTGTTTACGCTTCCGGTTTCCCTGATCAACACCACGGTTTCGTTTAAAAAAATCAATCTTTTCAGAAAACTTTTATTCATTCCGCGTTCAAATTTTGAATGGAAAAGCGGCTTCAGAAAAAAGTTTGTTTATATGGGGGTGGTGTGGACTCTTTCACTGATGGTCAGTTATTATGCTCCGGTTATTCCAATCGGAATAGGAATCATCACCCTGATTATTTGTTCCTTTCACACCGAAAATGAACCTGAAATCATGCTGCGGATTTATGGAAAAGACACTTATACAATTCTTCTGAAAAAAATTGTCCAAAATGTAATCCTGTTTGCACTGATCGTTTCACCTTTGGTTGTGGTGTTTTTATACAATAATCCCGATTTATGGGATTTGTTCCTTTTTGCCATGGGGGTTTGTGTGATGACTTTGGTTTTCTCCATTGTTTTCAAATATGCTTTGTATGAACCATCAACCGTTGTGGAGCGAAATGTGTTTATCGTGGGTTTTGTGATGATCTGTTTTCTGATTCCCTGGCTGGTGCCGCTGCCATTGATTATGCTGATATATTATATTGGCAAATCCTCAAAAAACTTAAAACAATATCTTGATGCTTACAATTAATAATCTTTGCGTATCCTTTGGTCAGCTCGATGTGCTGAAAAATCTCTGTATGCAGATAGGCAATGGAGAGGTGCGCGGCATTGTCGGACTAAACGGCTCGGGAAAAACCACCCTGTTCAATACCCTTTACGGAAATGTGAAAAAGCAATCGGGGGAAATTCTTTTTGATGATGAAAAACTGGGCCGCAGCAAAATCACCTTTTTTGAGACCAATTCGTTTTTTTACTCTAGCATCACCGGAAAAGAATATTTGAGTCTGTTTAAAACAAAAAACCCGAATTTTGATATTAAGGGCTGGAATGAGATTTTTGATCTGCCGTTGAACAAACTCATTGAAACTTATTCGACCGGAATGAAGAAAAAGCTTGCGCTGATGGGCATTCTGAGCATGGAAAATCCCATTTATCTTTTGGATGAGCCATTTAACGGACTTGATCTGGAAACCAACCAAAAAGTAAAGCAGATTGTTGAGATATTAAAAGAAAAGGGATGTACCATACTTGTGAGCTCACACATACTTGAAACCCTTACCGGTACTTGCGATTCCATCAGCTACCTCAACAACGGCATCATAGAATTTACCGCTTTGAAAAATGAGTTTGGCTCCCTGGCCGAGCGGGTATTTAAGGATATTGATGATTCGGATTTGCGGAGGTTGATGGGGTAGGGCATATCGAATTGTTGTTAACGCTTACTTGTTGAATCAACTCATGTAAAAACCAATCTTTTTCCGGGTCATTTTCTGCAACAAATCCCGGGTCTTTTTCGTATAAATGAACCTTGATAAAAACGAACTTATTTACACTTTTTATGAGAACTATATTTACTGTTTCTTTGCTTTTTTTAGCGATCGCCAGCTTCAGCCAAACCTACAACATGAGCACCACCACGGTTTCGACCTGCTCGGGAACCTTTTACGACAACGGCGGCTCGGCAGCCAATTACAGCAATAGCCAAAACCTGACCATGACCTTTACTTCTGATAACGGCAACAGGATTTCTTTCAATTTCCAGTCGTTTGCGTTGTACGGTGATAGTTATGATTATCTGGAGATTTTCGACGGCCCTTCATCAACTTATTCATCCCTTGGAAAATACTACGGAACAACAAGCCCGGGTGTAGTTACCTCAACCGGAACTTCCCTGACTTTTGTATTCTATTCCAACAGTTCCTATGCAAGCTCCGGATGGGATGCCATCATTTCCTGCACTGGTGCTCCGCTTTCCGAATACCCGCTCACATCGGGAACGGTGACTGCCTGCTCAGGTGTGTTTTATGACAATGCAGGCGGGGGAGCTTCCTACGCCAATAATGAAGACCGAACCATGACTTTCTGCTCGGGAAGCTCAGACAAAATAATCTTTGATTTTACCAATTTTTCTATTGCTACCGATGATACACTTTTTGTGTATGATGGTACCACTACCAGCGACCAAAAACTTGGAGCTTATACAGGAACCAGTTTGCCCGAAAGAATCTATTCACATTCGGGTTCGTGTCTCACATTCCGGTTTAAATCAAACACCGTCAATACTGCCTCCGGATGGAAAGCCCTGATATCCTGCTCCTCAACAACACCAACCCTAATCTACAATTTTCAGGATGGTTACAGGTACACCTGCTCAGGAACTTTTTATGATGTTGGCGGAAGTACGGGCAATTATTACAGCAATACCTCAAAAACCGAAACGTTCTATTCGCTCGATGGAAACAGAATCAGCTTCAATTTCCAGTCTTTTGATTTGTATGGTGATAGTTATGATTATGTTGAAATTTTTGACGGACCGTCATCAAGTTACCCGTCTTTGGGTAAATACTACGGAACAAGCAGTCCGGGTGTTATTACCTCATCAGGAAACGCCCTGACGTACTATTTTTACAGCAACAGTTCCTATACATCAACCGGTTGGTCGGCATTGGTTTCCTGTTCAACACCGGTACTGGATGTATATGCCATGACCTCGGGAACAGTCACCGCCTGCGCGGGAATTTTCACCGACAACGGCGGTCAGGCAGCCAATTACCCCAACAATGAAAACCGCACCATGACCTTTTCCTCGGGAAGCTCTGATAAAGTGCTGATGACCTTTTCGCATTTCAGCGTTTCATATGAAGATACTTTGTATGCTTATGACGGACCAACAACATCTTCACCGCTCATCGGCAAATACACCGGCGGGTCATTGCCCGAAGTGATTTTTTCAAAAACAGGCAACACCCTAACCTTCAGGTTTTACTCCGGTTCAGCAACAAACGCCTCGGGATGGAGGGCTTTTATTTCCTGTTCGGCCACAGCACCGGCACAGAATTTCAATATGCAGGAGGGCGTCAGGTACACCTGCGGGGGAAATTTCTATGATGAAGGAGGCAGCGGATCGAATTATTCCAGCAGCACAACAAGAACCATGGCATTTATCTCTGATAACGGAAATAAATTACAGGCATCATTTTCGGCTTTTAACCTTTATAACGACAGTTATGACTACCTGGAAATATACGACGGTCCAACCGTGAGTTATCCTAAAATCGGAACCTTTTACGGAACAGCAAGTCCGGGCATCATCGAATCAACCGGAACATCTTTAACCTTCAGATTTTATTCCAACAGCAGCTACACCTCCACTGGCTGGGCGGCCACCATTAGCTGTACCGATGCTCCGCCAACACAATATCCTATGACCTCGGGAACGGCCACAACCTGTTACGGGGTTTTTAGTGATAACGGTGGACTGGCAGCCAATTATCCGCACAATGAAAACCGCACCATGACTTTTACCTCGGGCACAAGTGATAAGATTGTTTTCGATTTTACTCATTTTGCTGTATCAACAAGCGATACTTTGTATGCTTATGACGGACCAACCACTTCATCACCAAAAATCGGTGCCTATACAGGTTATATCCTGCCCGAAACAATCTCCTCCGAAACAGGAAATACTGTTACTTTCAGATTTTTTTCCAATGCCTCAGGCAATGATGCCGGATGGAAAGCCAATGTAACTTGTGCATCTTCGGTTTCAGCACCATCATACAACATGTCCGACGGCAACAGGTATGTGTGCGAAGGAACTTTTTATGATGACGGCGGTGCATCCAATTCATATTATAGTTCGGCCACAAGAGTAATGACTTTTTATTCTGAAAACGGCAACCGCCTCAGATTTGACTTTACTACTTTCAACCTATACGGAGACAGTTATGACTATTTGGAAATATATGACGGGCCAAATATTAATTATCCCAGAATCGGAACATATTACTATACCACCAGTCCGGGCATCATCGAATCCACGGGCTCTTCACTCACTTTCAGGTCATACGCCAACAGCAGTTACTCATCAACCGGCTGGGCTGCTTCAATACAGTGCACCACGGCACCTGCTGCCGACTACCCCATGAGTTCGGGAACTGTAACCACCTGTAATGGTGTGTTCAGCGACAACGGCGGTCAGGGCGCTGTATATCCGCACAACGAAAACCGCGTGATGACTTTTTCTTCCGGTTCATCCGATAAAATAATCTTCGATTTTACCCATTTTTCGGTAGTTTCGGGTGATACTTTGTTTGCCTATGACGGACCGGATATTTCATCTCCGAAAATTGGCGCCTACACCGGCTATACCGTTCCCGAGACCATCAGTTCGGAAAGTGGAAACAGTGTGACTTTTAAATTTGTTTCCAACTCGGCCTCAAATGATGTCGGATGGCGCGCCCTGGTATCCTGTGCTGCATCTGCTCCGGTTCCCGAATATACCATGTCAGATGGCTATAGGTATGTTTGCGAGGGAACATTTTCTGACGATGGTGGCTTGTCTAATTCGTATTCAAGCAACCAGGTAAAAACAATGACTTTCTATTCCGAAAACGGAAACCGCCTTCAGTTTGATTTCACTTCATTTAATCTGTACGGCGATAGTTATGATTATCTTGAAATCTATGATGGTTCCTCTTTAAGCCATCCACTTATAGGAAGATATTACTATACCTCCAATCCGGGTATCATCCAATCCACCGGAACAAGTCTGACGTTCAAGTTCTACGCCAACAGTTCCTACACTTCTTCGGGCTGGTCGGCATCCATAAGCTGTATCACACCCGCACTTCCTTCGTACGTCATGACAACAACGTCTGTGGTGACTTGCGAAGGCGTATATACAGATCCGGGAGGTCCTGCAGCTTCATACACAAACAATGACAGTGAAACAATGACTTTCACCCCTGATGGCTCGCCCTACCTTATTTTTGACTTTACCCATTTTAATATTTATACCGATGATACTTTGTATGTGTACGACGGGGCAAACATCTCTTCGCCAAAAATCGGGGTTTACACAGGCAATCAGTTTCCTGAAAGAATATACAATAAATCAGGCGGAAGCATCACCTTCAGGTTTGTTTCCAACTCAGCCAATGTGGCCGAAGGATGGAGGGCGCTGATATCATGTTCATCAACCGCTCCCACTCAGGTTTTCAATATGCAGACCGGCATCCGTTACACCTGCGGGGGAACATTTTATGATGATGGCGGGTCAACAGGGAACTACAGCAATTCGTTTTACAAGACGATGACTTTTTATAGCGATAATGGAAATCGTTTGCAATTTAATTTCAGCAGTTTTTCATCTGAAAGCGGCTGGGACAAATTGTATATTTATGATGGACCATCTTCTGCCTATCCTTTGCTTGGAACTTATTCAGGCGGCACATCTCCGGGTACTGTTCAATCAACAGGCACCTGCCTTACATTTTACTGGAATGCCGATGGCTCAAACTCATACACCGGTTGGAATGCCAGTATTACCTGCACTACCCCGCCTCTGACCACTTATCCGATGACAGCAGGAACAGTCAACACCTGCAGCGGTGTGTTCTTTGATTCGGGCGGCGGTGGCGCCAATTACATGCACAATCAGGACATCACCGAAACTTTCTGTTCCGATGAAGGCAATTTTATCATCTTCGATTTCACCCATGTGGATATTCAGACTGATGATACCCTTTACGCCTATGACGGACCAAATATATCATCACAACTTATGGGCGTTTACACATGGAATCGTTTACCAGAAAGGATTTACAGCAAGTCGGGCAGCTGCGTTACCTTCAGGTTTAAATCCAATTCAGTGAATCTGGCTACCGGATGGCGCGCGCTAATTTCCTGCAGCGCTGTGGCTCCAGAACAAATTTACAACATGCAAACCGGTATCAGGTACACCTGTGGCGGCACATTCAATGACGATGGGGGATCGGCTTCAGTTTACTCGGCAAGCTTTTCAAAAACCATGACCTTTATCTCGCCCGACAACAGCCGGTTGAATTTCAATTTCTCAAGTTTTTCAACCGAGTCAGGATTTGACCGATTATATATTTATGACGGACCAACCTCATCCTATCCTTTGATTGGCAATTACTCCGGGGGCACATCACCCGGAAGTGTCACATCCACCGGGAATTCCCTCACTTTCTATTATACAAGCGACGGATCAAATCAGTACAATGGTTGGACAGCAGCCATTACCTGTACTTCCCCGGCTCTTGATGTTTATCCGATGACATCGGGTATTGTGAATGCCTGTTCCGGAGTTTTCTATGACAATGCCGGACCGGCAGCCAATTACCCGCACAACGAAAACCGTATCATGACTTTCTGTTCTGATGATGGCAGTTTCGTAAAATTCAATTTTATGCCAAATAATTTTGTCATCAGCAGTGAGGATTCGCTGTATGTTTATGATGGACCGAATACCTCCTCACCGATGCTTGCAATCTTCACAGGAAACTCATTACCCGAAGAGATTTCTTCACAGTCTGGCACTTGCCTGACCTTCAGATTTTATTCTACTTCAGCCACCAACGCTATTGGCTGGCAAAGTCTGATTTCCTGTTCGACCACTCCATCTCCATTTAATAATTTCCCCATGTCGGGCGGAGTCAGGTACACTTGCAATGCCACTTTCACCGACCCGGGAGGAACAGGAAACTATGCGGCCAGTGAAAACAGAACCATGACATTCAGGTCAAACAGCGGCTGTCCGGTTTCGGTTACTTTCACCTCATTCAGTACAGAAAGCGGTTGGGATAAACTATACATTTACGACGGAAACAGCACCGCTTCACCTTTGTTGGGAACATTTTCGGGAAGTGCCATTCCGGGACCATTCACTTCAAGCGGAAATGCCCTGACCTTCAGGTTTACCTCCGACGGATCAAACCAATATGCTGGATTTTCAGCGAATATAACCTGTACTCAGGCCGGAATCACTGCAAGTCCGGGCTTAACTGCCTGCGATGGTGAAACCATTTCGCTGACTGCTTCTTCGGGAACTACTTATTTATGGAACACAGGTGCAACAACGCAGAGCATTGATGTTACAGCATCCGGAATTTATTCCGTTACAGTTACTGATGGCGCATGTGACCTGGTATCTGCTCCTGTTTTTGCCAGTTTCTACACACCATCTTCGGCATCAATTACTCCGGTGGGATCTACAACATTCTGCTCGGGCGATTATGCAACGCTGGTGGCTTCTGCAGGAAGCAGCTGGCTTTGGAGCACCGGATCAACCAATCAAACCATTTACCCCTCGGTATCGGGAACATATTACGTTACAGTTACCAGCGTAAACGGATGTACAGCGCAGGCCGGACCGGTTACAACAACGGCAATAACAACCCCTGCTGTTCCGGCATCCATTATCGGAGACACTTATGTTTGTTCCGGCGCAACAAGCCTGAATTATAGCATTGTTCCTGTTTCGGGCGCGACCAGCTATACATGGTCAGTTCCTTCAGGAGCAAACATAGTTTCGGGTCAGGGTACTGAAAATGTAATTGTTGACTGGGGATCATCATCGGGAGAAATTTCTGCCTATGCATCAAATGGCAGTTGTAACAGCAATCATGTTTATTTAACTGTAAGCGTTACAGGCATTCCGTCCGTACCATCAGCCATAAGCGGTCCGGCTGCCCCATGCGAAAGTGGTTCGGCTGTTTATTCAGTTACCGCTGTGGGCGGTGTTAGCTACAATTGGAGTCTGCCCGGCGGATGGACTCAAACCGGAGGAGGAACAAGCAATTCGATTACCGTGACACCCGGAGTGACACCCGGCACAATATCAGTTATCCCATATAATTCATGCGGAAGTGGAGATATGCAGCAATTGAGCGTTTCACCGGTGGAATTGCCCGCTATTCCTCCGGCAATTACCGGAAGCACCACACCATGCTTTGGTTCATCACAGAACTATTCGGTGGCTGCAGTGAGCGGAGTAACTTATAACTGGACTTTCCCCTCAGGATGGAGTCAGACAGCAGGCGGAACCACAGCCAATATTACTGCATCAACAGGAAATTCCGGTACTATTACGGTTACCCCGTCAAATGCATGTGGTGCCGGACCTGCCCAGACCGTTTCCATCATCACCACGCCGTTGCCCGGACTGCCATCGGCAATTAACGGTCCGGATGAAGTGTGCGCCGGCAACACCATCACATACAATGTGGATGAAGTACCGGGCTATACTTACACATGGACCTTCCCGGGAGCGTGGTCGCAGGTCAATGGCGGAAACAGTTTCGAGGTGGAATATACTACAGGCGTTTCGGGAACAATTTATGTGGCGCTCACCAATGTGTGTGGTACCGGAACAGCCGTTTCAATGCCGGTCACTGTGCTCACTGTGCCGGCAATGCCCGGAACCATTTCGGGTGATGTTGCTCCGTGCGAAGGCACTGAAGTAACCTATTCGGTATATGAAGTGGCAGGAGTAACCTACGACTGGTATTTGCCCGACGGATGGTCACAAACATCAGGAGGAAACACAAATATCATCAATGTTGCTGTTGCATCAGGAAATGGTACCATCAGTGTTTTTGCACAAAATATTTGTGGGACAAGTCTGGGACAGAATCTTATAGTGAACTCAGCTCAAACACCTGTGGCAGTTTCATCAATACTCGGAGATAACACACCGTGCGCCGGCAGCGAGCAGACCTACAGCATCGGCGAACCGGCGGGTTATACCTACACGTGGACATTACCATCGGGATTCAGTTTTGTTTCGGGCAGCACTGGATCAGCCGTTTCAGTGCTGACTGGTACTTCGGCAGGTGATATTACCGTTACCCCATCAAACAGCTGTGGCAATGGACCGTCAACTTCGCAAGCAATTGACATTATTCCAGAACCAATGATTGATCTGGGTGAAGACACCATTCTGTGCGATTACGAAAGCATTACACTAGATGCCGGAGCAGGATTTGCCAGTGTTGAATGGTCAACCGGAGATATAGGTCAGTTTGTAACCCTTGACACCACATCACTTGGCATTGGCACGTGGCTGATCAGTGTTGTGGTAACCAATGGTGATGGATGCCAGAGCACCGATGATATTGTGGTTACCTTTACATCGTGCACAGGATTACCGGAAACAGATGTGGCATTTGAAATAATGTTGTACCCCAATCCCGCAAAGGAAACTTTAACACTCAAATCGCAGGGATGGGAAGGCATTTCAGATCTTGAAATCTATTCTGTAGACGGCAGACTGATATTAAAAGACGATTTCATTTCAGGAACAAAAACCATTGATGTAAGTGCGTTTAGTCCCGGAATGTATTTTGTGAAAGTCAGGAACAACATTAAAGAGCTTTCAATAAAGTTTATTAAGGATTGATTTTATAGTTGCGAATGCGCGAATAGAAAGACATTTGCGCATTCGCGGCTTAATTATTATTAGAACTCTTGGATTAAACCATTTCAAATTCAAAAAAAAGCATTATTTTCAGGCAACTAAACCACCCTAAATATTGTCTTATATAAACAATTATATAAAAACTCTAAGGCATGAAAAAAAGATTACTCGTATTAATTGTACTATTTGCCACAATATCAGGTTTTTCACAACCCTGCCAGCAAATTGGGGTTTCATTATCCACATCTGCTGACTCATATATTGATGATTCAATTTTATTTGTCTCTGTTTATGATTATGAATCATTTAATTTAAATGCTACCGGAATATATCCTCAAAATGGGTTATATTACTCTCAGGACGATTCAACATCTGTGTTTGAATGGAATTTTGGCGATGGTAATATTGAAACAGGAAATAGCGTTACACATTCGTATTCTGTTTCAGGGCTCATTCCAGTGACACTTACAATTACCGATGTAAATAATTGCACATATTCCACAGTAATTTATATTCATTCATATCCCGAATTCAGTATTGAATATTGGATACCCTATGATTTATGGGAGCCTGATGATACAATAATGGTTGGGGATACAATTTATTTCAATGGCTATATCAGCGATGAACAAATAATGTTTATTGATGATACAGTTTTTCTTCCTGATGGAACAGGCGTTTCATATATTTCTTCAATAACTTTTGATGATTTTGCTCCGGGCGCCACAATAGATTCATTAAGCAACTTATTTTCCATTAATACCAACATGGAACATTCCTTTTTGGGTGATCTGGTTATCTCCATGACTTGCCCAAATGGAACAGTTGTAATATTAGAGGAGCAACATGGGGGAGGAGCTTATCTTGGCGAACCTCTTGAGGGATGGGATGCAGGTCCCGGAACGGGTTATGACTATGGTTGGGCATTATATCCTACGTTTACAAAAGATATGGGTGATTACGTATTAGGGGATGGATCGATGGCTCCGTTAGGGGTTGTTCCTTCCGGCACATATATGTCATCTCAACCATTGACTGATTTAATAGGTTGTCCCATGAATGGTGAATGGAAAATAACCTTTACAGATAACTGGTCAATTGATGATGGTTATGTTTTCAGTTGGTACATAAATCTTAACTATATTAATTTTATTTTTCTTCCTACTTCATTTTCATGGTCATCACCGGCAAAAGTGGATGAAATATATGATGACCCTGCAACAGGAAACGCCTGGGTGATACCTTCTGAAACTGGTTGGCATGACTATATTTTTTCGGCAGTAACTACCCACGGAATGACATATAACAAAACCATCTCAATTTTTGTTGGCGATTCAGCAGTAGGTATCGAAACTCAGCCCATTGCAAAAACAACTTTCAATGCTTATCCCAATCCTTTTAACGAAAAAATGGTTTTGGAATATAATCTGGCAAAACAGGAAAATGTAAAAATAGAGGTTACCAACATTATTGGCAAGAAAGTCAAAACACTGATGAACGGCGTACAACTTGCCGGGTCATACAATTATTGTATTGACGGGAAGGAACTGGAATCCGGAATTTACATCGTAAAATTCACTGCCGGTTCACAAACTTTCACTAAAAAACTTGTCAGAGAGTAATTTTCATACTTCTTAATGAGAAAAGGGGCTTTATTAATCCCTTTTTTTATAAAAAAAACGCGAATGCGCTAATGTTTTTTATTAGCGCATTCGCGGCTTAAATAATATAATAATTCAGTTTTACGCCATCTCAAGTTTCCTGCACTCGTAATTGTGCTCGATGTAATAGTAAAAGTGCTTGCCCTGTGAAGGTGCATTTAAAAATTTTCTGAATTCTTCCTCGGGAACATCAAAATACTGGATGACGCCTTCGTGCATCTCAACTTCCATGGTTTTTGTTGCGGGATCGTATCCGGCTGAGGCCAGACGGGATGAGCTTAACGGAATTCGTTGCATAGTTTCTTTATTTTTACCGGTTCTATAAATTTGGTACTTTCTCGACCCAAAAATAATCAATGTATGAGAAGAAACTTAATCATAAGATAAAAAGAAGTTAACATTAGGTGTTGATAAGGTGAACAAGCGCAATTAATCCAATATTTTCCTGGTCTCCCTGAAAACAAATTCCGTTTTCTGTTCATCCTGACAGATATCAAATTTCAAACTCAAAAGCTCAGCACCCTTGTAGCCCATGCCTTTTTTCTCAAGGAGTATTTCAATGCCTTTTTCCGAATCTCTGACTTCAATATTCATCAAGGCACACAGTCCGTCACCCTGAACCTGAACTGTTATATAGCGTGAGTTCCCGTTTTCGGAATAACCAGCCACCCAATAAGTAAGTGTTGATTTGTCTGTTTTGGCTAATTGCCTTACCATTTCATCATTATATTCTTTTGTGTCTAAACCGTATTTTTCAAATACCGGATTGGTATTGCTGCATGCCGGTCTGTCACAACCGGATGTTAAAACAGCAGCTCCAAAAAGCAGCAGGATAATTCTTAGAATTTTTGTCACCTTTTTTTTGCAATAGAACGATTTTTTGTAGTAGAAATTGTCCAATATGGACAAAGAAGGAGATTGCTTCATCCATTGACTTTTTTAATATCAATGAACTCTATTCACACTCTTTGCATCCGATTGCTTAGCTATAATTCAAAAAGTGTAAAGTAAAAAACTCTAAATTTGTAAAACATCATATTATCCAAGCTATCCCCGACCATTTCAAATTTTTATCCCCAGCGCTTCCCCAATCTCGCCCTCCAGGAACAATGTGCGCATCCCAGTTCTGCGTGCGCCTTTGATGTTTTCGAAGGTGTCGTCGATGAATAAAGTTTCTTTGGGGTTGAGGTTTTTTTCACGCAACACCCGCTTGTAAATTTCTGTGTCGGGCTTGGCCATGCCCATCTCAAATGAGAACCAGGTGTGCTCGAACAAATCCGCGAAATCAAGTTTGTGCACCCTTTTGAGCTCAGCGCTGTAATGATCGAAATGGATTTTATTGGTGTTGCTCAGTAAAAAGAGCCGGTATTTTCCCTTCAGACTTTTCAGCAGCTCTATTCGGTGTGCCGGAATATCGAGCAAAAGCTGGTTCCAGGCATGGTCAAATTGATCACTGCTGATGTTTATTCCGGTCATTTTTCTTAATCCGGATCTGAAGTCATCCGGACTGATATCGCCGGTTTCGAGGCGGTAAAAAACCGGAATCAGTTCTTCTTCTGTAAAACGTTTTTCAAGATCGGCAATTCCCAAACCGCAAAACGCTTTGTATGTCCGCTCAAAATCGAGATTGATCAATACGCCGCCAAAATCGAAAATTATATTCTTAATTCCCCCCAAAACTGTGCTCATATTTTTGTAATTTTACGGCACAAAAATACAAATTGAAGTGGAGATATGAATATCCGTGGGAAACATTTTACTGCCGTTTGGCTCAATCACGACAAAAAAAGCATCAGCATCATCAACCAGCTGTTACTGCCATTTAACTTTGAGATAAAGGAACTGGAATCGTTGGATGATGTATATTTTGCCATAAAAAACATGGAGGTGCGGGGCGCACCGCTTATCGGTATCACTGCTGCATTCGGAATGTATCTTGCCTGTCTGCACAGCTCAAAGGAATCTGAAATACGCAAAAAGGCCGAATACCTTAAATCTTCCCGTCCCACCGCCGTAAACCTCATGTGGGCTGTGGATAACGTATGCAATGCTGCCCTCGGGGCACAAAATATGCAGAAAGCTGCTCTTGACAAGGCAATGGAGATTTTCAACTCCGAAATCGAAAACTGCAGGCTGATAGGCGAGTACGGTCTGCCCATCATCGAGGAAATCAGTAAGCGGAAAAACGGCGAAACGGTAAACATTCTCACCCATTGCAATGCGGGCTGGATTGCCTGCGGCGATTATGGCACTGCCACTGCTCCCATTTACCTTGCTCACGACAGGGGAATAAAAGTCCATGTGTGGGTCGACGAAACCCGTCCGCGCAACCAGGGCGCCCGCCTCACCGCATGGGAACTCAAAGAGCACGGCATCGACTGCACCATCATCCCCGACAATACCGGCGGACATCTGATGCAGCATGGAATGGTTGACATGGCAATAGTTGGTTCAGACCGCACAACTGCTACCGGCGATGTAGCCAATAAAATAGGCACCTACCTCAAGGCACTTGCTGCCTTCGACAACAAAATACCTTTTTATGTAGCACTGCCCTCATCCACCATTGATTTTTCAATCAGCGACGGAATAAAACAAATAGAAATTGAAACCAGATGCGACAGTGAGGTCAAATATATGGAAGGGCTCATCAACGGACGGCTTGAAAAAATGCTTATCATGCCCGAGAAGGCAAAAATCGCAAACTATGGCTTTGATGTCACTCCGGCTCGCCTGGTCACTGCCATCATCACCGAAAGGGGAATCTGTAAAGCCGATGCAGGTTCAATAAAAAAATTGTTTCCTGAAAAATTCTGATCATAGAATATTCCGGGGAAAAAATAAGCCGCGAACCCACTAAAACATTAGCGCATTCGCGGCTTAAAAGGTTATGCTTTGCAGCTTAATTAGCAGGTTTCAAAACCACCCTTACATAATTATCATATTTCAGATATTTTTGTGCGGCAGCTTTCAAACTCTCAATACTCATTTCTTTAACGATGGTTTCGTATTTCAGGAATTCATCGGTTTTGTCACCATGGAAATCAAACCCTTTTAGCTGTGTAAGCCAGAAATCATTTTCCCTCAGTGAGGTTTCCCTTTCCCTTAACAGTTTTTCCTTTACTTTGCCAAGGTCTACGTCGGATGGACCATCGCTGATGAGTTTGTCAATTTCAACAAAAACACCTTTTGTAAGTGGTTCCACGTTTTCGGGTGAGCACCCGAAATAAACCATGAAAGCATAGGTTTGTACCGGATAATGGTTCATCTGCGGATAAGCGCCAATGGAGTACACACCTGATTTATCTTCTCTTATTGATTCCAGAAGTTTGGTGCTCAGTACTTCGCCCAGAGCTTTGATTTCAAGACGGGTTTTGTATTCCCATGGCATATCACCGTTTATATCCATAAAAACAACGGCCTTGGGTTCTTTACCTTTCAGAACTTCTTTTTTCACAACCCCTTTTGGAGTTCTGATGTTCAGATCCTTGAAGGTTTCAGTGCGGCTGGCAACCGGAAGTCCGCCCAAATAAGTTTCAATAAGTGGTTTTGCAGTTTTCAGGTCAATATTTCCTACAAAATAGAAAGTGAATCCTGAAGGATCGCCAAATCTTTCCTTGTAAATTTTAAATGCCTTGCTGAGGTCGGCTTCCTTAAGTTTTTCCTCGTTCATGGGCAGTCTGCGCGGGTGATACTGTGCAAGTACGCACTGCAGGGTGTCCCTGAAATTTTCTTCGGGGTTTTCGGCCCTGTTCTGATAGTAACCTTTCATCCTTTCAACATAGGCGTCAAAGGCAGTCTGGCTCTTGCGGGGTTTAGTAATATAAAGGTGGGCAAGCTGCAGCATGGTTTCAAAGTCATTTACCGAGCATGTTCCCTTTAAACCTTCCTCAATTTCGTCAATATAAGGGTAAACAGAAACTGATTTATCAGAAAGATATTTATCAAGTTCAATCTTGTCGAATTCACCAACACCGGCTTCCATGATTACGTCAGCTGCAATGCTTGCAGAAACTTCGTCTTTATCGGAGTACAGTGAAGTGCCGCCGAAACTGAAAGCAGACATCTGTATTTCGTCATCTTTGAAATTGGTTTGCTTAATTACCACTTTCACGCCGTTTTTCAGGGTCCATTTTTCAAATGCCAGCTCCTTGTTTTTTTCTTTGGCTTCAACCTTGGTTGCCACAGGTTTCTGAGCAATGAGGGGTTTGTCAATCACCTTGTCGACGTACGCATCAATTTTGCGTGTTTTCACCTCGGTGAGAAGTTTCAAAACCTCATCTTTTGTAGGTAAGGCAACACCTTCTTTTTCAGGGGCGCTGATGATTACCACAAGATTTTCGTCGGTGATCCACTGGGCAGCAAATTTATTCACATCTTCGAGAGTGATGGTTGGCATTAGCTGCTGATAAAGATTATATTCGTAATCGATACCCGGAGCAGGTTCCTTTGAAATCAGGAAGTTGGCTTTATATTCCTCAACATATTTGATGGATTCGAGTTTGTCTTTTTCCTTAAACTGTTTTTCAATCTCACGCAAAAGGGCTTTTTTCTCCCTTTCAAGTTCGGTTGCTGTGAAACCGTGGCGTTTTACCCTTTCGTTTTCCACAACGATGGCTTCCATACCGCGGGTAAGTTTTTCGTTTGTGGTGGCAGCGATAGACATGAAAACGCTTTTTGGGCCCAGAAAGTTGGTGAAAGCACCTACGCCGTACATAAACGGAGGATCGGGCTGAAGAGTCATTTCAGTAAGCCTTTTGTTAAGCATGGAATTATACAGACTGTGTGCGATGCCGGTTTTATAGTCCTCAACTGTTTTCTTGATGAACATGGGATGTTTGTAATACATTTGAACGGTGGCACCCGGAGCTTCCTTGTCGGTGGTTATTTCAACTACCGGCTCGGCATGGTCAGGAATTTCGGGGTAGGTGGCCGGACGACCGTTAACTGTTTTTGGATGATCATTAAACAGTTTTTTAATTTTTTCTTCAACGACCTTAACATCAAAATCGCCTACAATGATAAGTGCCATGAGCTCGGGACGATACCAGTCGCGGTAAAATTTTCTGAGTGTTTCATGTTCGCAGCTGTCGATAACAGACATCAGTCCGACCGGCAAACGATTGGCATATTTTGATCCTTTAAAAAGAGCGGGAATCATTTTTTGCATCATTCTGTACTGAGCGCCCTGGTTCATTCTCCATTCTTCATGGATAATACCGCGTTCCTTGTCAATTTCTTCACCTTCGAAAGAAACGTTAAAAGCCCAGTCGTACAAAACCAGAATACCTTTGTCAAGGAATTCGGGGTTTTCGAGGGGCACGGTAATACCATAAACAGTTTCATCGAAACTGGTATAGGCATTAACTTCGGCGCCAAATTTCATGCCGATGGACTCGAGATAGCTGATCAGCTCGTGTTTCGGGAAGTTTTTTGTTCCGTTAAAAGCCATGTGCTCACAAAAGTGTGCCAGACCCTGCTGGTCATCATCTTCCATGATTGATCCGGCACCAACAGCAAGGTTCAGTTCGGCCCTGTTTTTAGGGTTTTCATTGTGCCTGATGTAATAGGTCATGCCGTTGTCAAGTTTTCCGTATACAACATCCTTGTCGAGCGGCAGCGGATCCTGAAGGTTAACGGGCGTTTGTGCAAATAGTCCCGTAACAGATAAAATAAGGGTTAAGCAGAGAATTTTAATTTTTAATTTTTCCATATTTATCATTGAGTTATTAAATTCATTTCGACAAAAGTAATGGAATTTTATTTCCAATTGCAATACCTATGTATGTTATATGTAGCGTATGGTATAAATTAACCCATTTTAACTTTTAGTTAGGGTTTCCTTAAGGAATGAATTTAAGCAATTCATAGGGTTTTTTACAATTCAGGTAAAATATCTATAGGATATTATCCAAAAATGGATTGTTTTTCATTCATAAATATTAAATTTGAAAAAATGATTGCCTGTATTTGTTCAATGATGATTTTGCTGATTAGTTCTTAGGTGTTATATTAAATGGAAAGGGAGTAAATTCAAGCGCCTGTGGTTTAAGTAGTTGATTCTTAAAAACAGCCGCTTGATTATGAATCAGCAGAAAAATGAATAAATCAAAGCATTCAGACATTGGAAAGGTTCATTCGATCGGGTTGATGATATTATGGCTGTCGGAATAAAATTATTAAATGAAGAAAGCACTTTTTATACTCCTTGTTTTTTGCACCCTGTTTGTCTTTTCAAACCGTACAGACAGTCTGTTAATCAGTGCATCAAAAGAAAAGTCGGAAGCCAAAAAACTTAAGCAAATGATGCTGGCTTTTGAAATGGCTTTCAACAGCAATGATCTAATGCAGGCAAATGAAATAGCTTTGAAGATCAGAAAAATCTTTTCTGATCCCGGACCTGATTTTTATTTTTCACTGGCAACATTAAAAGATCATGTCAATGAACTTGATTCAGCCGTGTACTTTTATTCAATAACTGCAGAGCTGTACAGAGAAATTAACAAGCCTGAAAACGCACTTTATGCTGAAGCCCAGAAGGGGTATGTTTATTACAAACAGGCAAAATACGAGGAAGCACTTCAAATTGAAATGGAGGTGTTTAAAACCTCCGAAAAAAAAGGTTTTAAACCGGTTATTGCCAAATCATCCATGTATATTGGATATGTTCTGCGCGACCAGTCTGATTTTAAAAAAGCACTGAAATATTTCAAGATGGCCTCAAAATATGCAGAGGAAATCGGTGATAGAAATATATTTTGTGCCTGCCTGAATGAAACAGGCAACATTTATAATATGCTTCAGGAATATGAAAAGGCCTTGGAGTTTCATCTTGAGGCCATGGAATGTCAGAAGGAGGGAGGGGAAGATGTTTCTATGGGATACATATACAACGACATTGGCAACGATTATCTATTTCTTGATAATATTGAGGAAGCTTTGAAGTATTTTTATTTATCACTGAATATTGGCCGGAAATTTGAAAACAAACAAATAATCATTGTGACCAATCTTAATATTGGTACTATATTAAATTCACGGGCTAAATATGGCGAAGCACTGAATTGTTTAGATGAGGCATTGAATGAATCAGTAAAACTTAACCTGAAACAATATGTGGCTTCTGTTTGTGAGGTAATCAGCCAATCGTATGCTGGCATGAAAAATTTTGAAAAAGCTTATGAGTATCACATCCTGTTCAAGCAATACAATGATTCGGTGTTTAATGAAGAAAAAGCGGGCAAGCTTGCCGAACTCAATACCCTGTTTGAAACAGAAATGATGAACCGCGAAAACGAATTGCTAAAAAAGGACAATAACCTGAAAGATCTTGAAAATAAGAGACAAAGTCAGCTTATTAATTCACTGATTATCGGATCCATTGTTTTCACTGCTTTTTTAATAGTGATAGTTGTGTTGTTTTTCCAGAAAAAGAAAGCAAATATTTTACTTGAAAAACAAAACAAGGAAATAAGAGAACAAAAGGAAGAGATATCCAAAAAAAATGAGGAACTCCTTCAACAACAGGAGGAAATTCGTGCTATTAACGACCAGCTTAGTCTGGCCTTTTCTGAACTCACCTCAAAAAACACTGACATTATTCAAAGTATTGAATATGCCCAAACCATTCAGCAGGCAATTCTGCCCGATCAGCAGGCCGTTGATATGGTTTTTCCCGAAAACTTCATTTTTCACAGGCCAAAGGATATCATCGGAGGAGATTTTTACTGGGTTTTTAAAAATGAAAATTATCGTTGCTTTGTGGCTGCCGATTGCACCGGACATGGTGTTCCCGGAGCCATGATGTCCATGCTTGGGGTATCATTTCTGAACGAAATTGCCGCGCAAAACATTTCAGATACCGGAAAAATACTCAATATTCTGCGTGAAAAAATTATTGAAACCCTTAAGCAAAAACACGATAAGAAGACAAAAGACGGAATGGATCTTTCAATTTGTATTTTCAGCAATAATACCCGTACCATGAGTTTTTCGGGTGCAAACAACCCTGTTTTTATTGTGCCCTCACAAATGGAAAATTCTTATTCTGAGTCAAATGAAAAAATAAAACAAAGAGACGGGCTTTTCGAATTGACGCCTGATAAAATGCCCATCGGAATACACGTCAACCGGGATGTGCCCTTTTTTACCGTGACCTGCTCCTATAACCCGGGCGATATGCTGTATCTTTCTTCCGACGGGTTTGCAGATCAGTTCGGAGGTTCAGACGATATTCGCACAGCAAGAAAATACATGAACAAAAAACTCCGCGAATTATTTGTTTCCATTGCTCAGGCAGGTCTGGCTGAGCAGAAAACACTACTTGAAAAGGAGTTTTATAATTGGAAAGGACAGCTCGGCCAGATTGATGATGTGCTGGTGGTGGGAATAAGATTAACATAAACCTGTGCATAATTATTTCCAATTCTCCCCGTTAATAATATGGTGTATAATGAAAATAAATGTATTTTTGTGATCAAAATTTATTATATTAATCATTATTAGAGGATTAGAATAAGATGACAACGGGTTCGGATAAAAATAATTCTGGGAAATCACTGCTGATAATACTGCTTTTTGTCTTTATTATCAATTCAATAGTTGCGTGGTATATGTACTACATGGAATTACAAAATAAACAGGAAACCATTGTACAGGTTGAAACCATTGCCAGCGAAAAAGAAGAATTGAAGCAGGAATATGAAGATTTACTGGGCGCTTATGACAAGCTCATTGCGGAAAACGGAGCAGTTAAAGATGAGCTTGGAGCCGAAAAATCAAGGGTTGAAGAACTGCTTGAGGAACTTAAAACCACCAAATCATCCAATTATGCACGCATCAAGGAACTGAAAACCGAACTTGAAACCATGCGCAGCATACTTCAGAGTTTTGTAAGACAAATTGATTCACTCAACACTATAAACCAGGAACTTACTGCCGAAAATATTAAGGTAATTACTGAAAATATTGAGATGAAATCAAAGAATGAATCTCTCACCACCGAAAAAAATAAACTAACCGAACAGGTTGAGGTGGCCAAAGTTGTAAAGGCTAGAAGCATTCAGGTCGTGCCCATGAATGAAAAGGGCAAGGAAAGAGATAAAGCCGATAAGGTTGCCCGAATAAAAATCAGTATGATTCTCAGCGAAAACGACCTCATAGATCCGGGAAGCAGAAATGTTTACATCAGGATTGCCCGACCCGATCAGATTGTCCTTGCTACAAATGAGGATGACTTGTTCTCCTATGGCGGCAGCAAAATTATTTATTCCGAAAAGAAACAGGTGGATTATCAGGGAAAGGATACGGATTTCTTCCTCTTCTGGAACAAAGATCAGGAACTGATTCCGGGCACGTACCACCTGGATATATTTATGGATGGTAGTCTGATAGGAAACGCTACGTTCTCCCTGAAATAAACCCGTCTGATTTTTTTCTACAGATTTATCTGCTATTTCATTTATCAGCACTATAGTTTTATTCCGTCCCGATAAAATTGTAATTTTACTTTTTTGAAAGAATACTTTTGAAGATGAAAACCCATATATCATTCATTTATAACGGAAAAGATGTCGCCATCGATTTTAGGAAAACGCCTTTCAAGCCTTCCACAACTGTTCTGAATTGGATCAGGTTGTACGAAGGTCAGAAAGATGTAAAGGAAGGTTGTGCCGAAGGCGATTGCGGTGCTTGCACCGTGGTTGTTGCCGAAACTTCCGGAGACGGGAAAAGCTTGCGCTACAAAGCTGTCAACTCCTGCCTCCTTTTTCTTCCCGCCCTCGACGGCAAAATGCTGATTACGGCAGCCGGAATTTCCCCGCTGAACCATGATGCCGAAAAACTTCATCCTGTTCAGAAAGCCATCGTGGATTCCCATGCCACCCAATGTGGGTTCTGCACTCCCGGCTTTGTCATGAGCTTATTTGCTCTGTACCATAAAATCGGAAAACATTCCGTTGATGAAATCAACAATGCCCTGGCCGGAAACCTCTGCCGCTGCACCGGATACGATAGCATACGCAAAGCCACACTCGAGGCAATGAAAGGCAAAAGAGCCGATCATTATTCGTCAAACGAAAAAATACTGGCAGCACAACTGAAAAAAATTCAGCCCGAGGATAACCTCCTTGCCGAAAACCACGGACAGCTTTATATCCGGCCGGTTTCCCTGAAAGAACTATTTGCTTTAAGAAAAAAATATCCTTTTTCAATTATTGTGAACGGATCAACTGACGTGGCACTGAAGCAAAGCAAACATTTCGAAACCCTCCCTGCTGTTCTGGATATCTCCGGAATAACCGACATTAAGTATTTAAAAACGAATAAAACCGGACTTGAATTTGGATCGGGCGTTTGCCTCGAAGATTTACGCCTGGCTGCGGAAAAAACTTTTCCACAAATGCATTCGCTGCTCTCGGTATTTGCTTCAAGGCAAATAAGAAACATGGCTACGGTTGGCGGAAACCTGGGCTCATCCTCGCCCATCGGCGACACCCTTCCCCTGCTTATTGCTTGTGATGCCGAAATTATTGCCTTGTCCCCAAAAGGAAAAAGAACCATTCCTTCAGCTGATTTTATCACAGGATACCGAAAAAATGCCTTGAAAAAAGATGAGATTATTTTTGGGGTTAATCTGCCGGTTCCGGCCAAAAATGAGCTTGTGGAATTCTATAAAGTGAGCAAGCGTCACGATATGGATATTTCAACGGTGAGCGGGGCTTTCAGACTGATTCTTAAAAAAGACGGAACGGTTGATTTGATAAATCTTGTTTTCGGCGGAATGGCCGATCGCACCAAAAAAGCTGAGAAAACAATGGCTTTTCTGACTGGTAAAAAATGGAACGAAGAAAATGTGAAAAAAGCCATGAAGATTTTGGAGAAAGAATTCACACCCCTCTCTGATGCCCGAAGCGGAGCCGAATTCAGAAATTCCGCCGCAGCAAATCTTCTAATGAAATTCCATGTACGGACATGCCTCTGCATGTCCTCAGCCCTCTGCATGTCCGATTTAAATAATCCTAAAAAATGAAAACCCCAAAATACCATTTCCCGTCCAACGATCCGGCTCATGAATCAGCCATCAAGCATGTTCAGGGCGCATCTGTTTATGTAGATGACATGCCAAAAACCGAAGGCGAACTTCAGGCATGGATCGTGATTTCGCCTGTGGCACATGGAAAAATAAAAAAGATAGATGTAAGCGAAGCGCTGAAATCGGAGGGTGTAAAATGCATCCTTACCGCTAAGGATATTCCGGGCGAAAATCAAATGGGTCCGGTTTTTCACGACGAGCCCTGTTTGGCTTCAGAAAAGGTTTCCTGCATTGGCCAGACTATTGCATTGATTGCAGCCGATACTTTTGAACAGGCCTTTCATGCAGCCAAAAAAGTCTTTGTTGAAATTTCTCCCCTTGAACCCATTTTTTCTATCGAAAAAGCCATTGAAAAAAGCGCTGTCCTGCAGCCTCCCCGCAAAATTGAAAGGGGGAATCCCGAAAAGGTTTTTAAAAAGTGTAAGCATGTTTTAAGCGGCACTTTCAGATCAGGAGCACAGGAGCACTGGTATCTCGAAACACAGGTTTGTCTTGCGGTTCCCGGTGAAGATAGTGAAATGAATGTTTTCAGCAGCACCCAGCACCCCTCCGAAACCCAGGCCATTGTTGCCGAAGTTTTGGGAGTATCTAAAAACGATGTGGTTGTTGAAACCCGTCGTGTAGGCGGAGCTTTTGGAGGCAAGGAAACTCAGGCTAATCACATTGCTGCTTGGGCTGCGCTGCTTGCCAATAAAACACGTTGTCCGGTGCGCTTACGACTAACACGCGACATGGATCAGATGATTACCGGAAAAAGACATCGGTTTTTGTCAGAATGGAAAATCGGTTTTGACGACAATGGAAAAATCCTGGCTTACGAAGTAATTTTCAACGCCGACGCGGGACATGCTTCCGATTTGACCATGTCTATTTTGGAAAGGGCCATGTATCATGCTGAAAATGCCTATTATATTCCGGATATCCGCATCATCGGAAATTCATGGCGTACAAACCTGCCTTCAAACGTGGCTTTCAGGGGGTTTGGACAGCCGCAGGGAATGGCAGTCATTGAAAATGCCATTGATGCCGTGGCGCGTTTTTTGGGAAAGGAACCGCAGGAAATAAGAAAAATAAATTATTACGGAAAAAAAGACAAAAATATTGCTCCGTATGGTGCTTTGGTTGAAAACAACCGATTGGAAACAGTATGTGCGAAAATCCTGAAATCTTCAGAATACCGCAAAAGAAAAAAGCTTATTGAAGATTTCAATGATAAGAACAAATTTGTAAAAAGAGGTATTTCCATGGTTCCGGTAAAATTCGGAATTTCCTTTACCACTTCTTTTCTCAATCAGGCCGGGGCGCTCGTCCATATTTATATCGACGGCTCAGTGCAGATCAATCATGGTGGCATCGAAATGGGGCAGGGACTGAACACCAAAATGGTGCAGGTGGCAGCGGCCGAGTTGGGTGTGAGCATTGACCGCATCAGGGTCACGGCAACCAACACTTCAAAGGTTCCCAACACCTCGGCCACAGCAGCTTCATCGGGATCAGACCTGAACGGAATGGCTGTGAAAAATGCTATGGACCAGTTGAAAGAAAAGATCAGACCTGTGGCTGCGGAGATACTCGCAGAAAAGTATAAAAAGAAAAAGGTCAGTGCGAAAAACATAGTTTTTGAAAACGATATCGTATTTGACAAAACAAACCGGAAAACCGCCATTTGTTTTACCGAACTGACTTCAAAGCTCTATTTGAAACAGGCACATCTGAGCGCAGCGGGATTTTATAAAACTCCGGGTATCTGGTTCGACAAGGAAAAAGGAATTGGAAAGCCCTTTCATTATTACACTTATGGGGCATCGGTGAGCGAGGTGGAGGTAGATCTTTTAACAGGCCGGGTAAAGCTTCTCAGCGTGAACCTTGTCGAAGATGCAGGTGATTCACTAAATCCCGCCATTGACGAAGGTCAGGTTGCCGGAGGGTTTGTTCAGGGACTGGGCTGGGTAACCACCGAAGATATCAAATGGAACAAGGAAGGAAAAATCATGAATTACTCCCCCGACACCTATAAAATTCCGACAATCTCAGACGTACCAGAAAATTTCCATATTGAATTACTAAAAAACGTTCCCAATCCCGGCACCATCAGAAAAAGCAAGGCAGTTGGCGAGCCGCCATTTCCGCTGGCCATGTCGGTATGGCTGGCGATCAAGGACGCTATTTCATCGGTTCACGGGCACAAAATTGAACCGCCATTGTCAATTCCGGCTACCAATGAGGAAGTGGTGTTGTGTTTGAGGAGGATGGGGGAGGAAAACTGTTAGTCAGTAGCATCTTTTCTATGAGATGCAGTCAGTAAGGAATCCTTACTACCTGATTTTTTATTTGGCAGTTAGTTTAACACGCCTTTCTTCGAAGTATTTTTTAATCTCTTCAAAAGTCATATCCTTAATGTCTTCGCTGATTTTATCTCTCACTTCGCGCATAAATTCAACGGCTTTAAATCCTTTAATTGTTTTTTTTTTATTCTTCATAAGTAATAATTTCTTTTGGGGACCTGATATCAATAGTTGTATATCCCAATTTTAAATTTACTGCATTATACCCTCTGATACGCATAATGTTCACAATATGTTTAAAGTTCCAGCTTACCAAGACATCTGCTTTATTTATTGTGGCTAATGCAATGTGAAAACAGTCATCTCTGCTTGTTTTTCCAACAACTTTTTCTGTAATATAGGAATCTGCAAGCAAAACTGCTTCTTCAGTTAGTTCAACACGTGTTTTGTTATGTTCTGGTATTTGAGAAAGTAATTCTCTTACCTGATTCGGGGCATTTAATAATTCGTTTTCTGTAATATTCGAATAGATGATATTAAATTGATCATTTACTATGCTGTCAAACAAAAGTCTGGTTTCTTTTTCAAACTCAACATCAAAATAACCTCCTATTACAGAGGTGTCAACATATAAGCTCAATTTTTTGTTTTTCATAAAAGCAAAGTTACAAAAAAGCTTCGATTTTGTCGAATTATACACAAATTCTTTATGCTTAATGAGATTGCGATGGGGATTCAACTTTCTGTTACAGAATTTTTTTATTCAATGATTTTAGCGGTCTGTTTTTGAAAACACATCAAGGTTGAAAAGGAACCAACCATGAAATTCATCGGTAAAAGCAATGTGCAAAAAATGCACATTGCTTTTTTCAGGCAATTCATGTTCTTTGAATATATTATTTAGGCCTGCTGGGTAAGTCAAAAATTAATAATTGTCAAAGAAGGTTACGGTACTCTGTACCTTTTTTATTCATGTTAAATTTAATACTATTGAGGTTATGGTGTTCTGCACCATATGTAAACACAATTGGTGCAGAGCACCATAATCTCAATAGAAAATACAATAGTGAGTAAAAACCGCCGCAAATTGGATAAAATTAGTTGGATAATGCTATTGCGGCGGAAATGTAAACGATTTTCCAAGGTATGCGAAAACGAGGGAATGCAATCAAACCTTGCATTTTATTGAAACAAATACCTAATTAATATATTTTTTCAATTAGTTATAAGTTTATCAGCAGGCCTTAAGTGGAGATAAAATGAAGAATTACTCAGGCCTGAGTTAATGATTCATTCAATGACAAAAACCAATGGTTCAATTACCCTTGTCTCACCTGAACAGACAAGGACTGTAATATCATCAAAAATAGCAATGTCTCCTGATTGAAGCTCACAAATGATTTTTTTCATTTCATCTGAAAATTGACCATTTGTTGTTTTATATGAAACTAACTCTCCATTAACTTCAGTTTTAAAAGTAAATTGTACTATCTGAAAATCACAATCAAAATCAAAAAAATCTGGTTTTCTAGCTGTAATAGTTGCCTGCAATAAAAGCTCACCTTTTGATATTATACCCCCTGTTTTTTCTCCAATTTCCACAATCGGGTCGGGAACTTTTTTAACTTTAAAATGGTGAATGCTAATACATTTTTTATTTGCACTGACCCTAATTTCAACTTCGGTTCCACCAGAAACACGAACATTATATTTACATTTTTCTACATATAACATTGATGCCCCAACGCTTATTGCCATTACTTCATCAGTATTCATTTCAGGTACGACAATATCTATAAAATTATCAACACCGATATATACTATATTCATCTTTGTTGGAGCAATCACTACTTTTTTCTGTTCCTGTGAAAACAACAAGACACTAAAAAAAATAAAAAATACATAGATTATTTTAGTTTTCATTTAAATGATTTTCAATATTATACAATGATCAGAAATAATGGTTTGATTTTTTTTTCACTACAACGAGGGAACTTAACTATAATATCAGAAAAGTAGATATAATCACCAACTTTTACTTTTTCCAATAATTCAAGTTGTTTTTCAGTAAAAGCACTCGAGTTAGAGGACTCAGTAATAATGCCTTCAGCAGTACTCACAGATAGATTAAAAGATACTATCTCATAAAAATAATCCACTTCTGGCAGGTCAGGTATTTTTGCATATAGAAACGGGTCATTTTTTATTGTTGATATTTGTATTTCCTCACAATTTCTTTTTCCGCATAAACCAGCAATAGGATCAGGTAAATCCAATATTATGAATTCCTTTTCATATATTTTTTCTTCCTTGACATATACTATTATTGTGGTACTTTTATCAATACCCGGAATAATTTCACATTCATTTCCACCTTTAGTAATAACTCCGTTTGTACATTCAATGGATATTTTATCATTTGAAATTCCTTCAACACCAATTTTCAAAGGATTAATAATTCCCCTGTATAAATAATTCATTTTACTTGCAGAAACCACCGCCTCTTTTTTATTATCCTGGGAAAACAAAAGAAAAGGTATGGAAATGAATAATAATAAATATTTGAAATTCATATTGATTTTTAATAGTACTCAAAAATATAATTAATGGGGCTGGAATCCAAATTTATTTATAAGCTAAAAAATGTATTGTTTTTTATTTCCCATCGGAAGCAGTTGTCGCAAAATTTGCGACAACTGGTAAACCGGAAAGTTCTTCTTTTAGGACATTTATAATATGCTTTCCAATTGTTTTTACATCTCTGCCAAACAATATGGAGATTTGTTGACGGTTTAACCAAACCGAATCTCTTTCAACCCTGACCTCAATATGCGTTGAAAAATCATCTGCCTGATATAATACTATTTCGTTTTTCATTTTACTTCGATTTGCAAATAATAGCAAAGTAAAATAATATTTAGTTAAATAACAAATAATGAAACTGCATATTAATATTGTTAGTTTATAGAGATTTTTTAATATCCTGAAAGGAAAGCGATATCGCAAACTTACACTTGGCAAAGTCTGTAATTAACAATATGTTATTCAATCCTGCTTTATCAGATTAACCTCCAACCCGGATCTTACCAAAATCCCCAAAAAATGTAGGCCACGATTTGCTTACGCAGGCTGAGTTTTGGATGATAACTTCCTTTTTTGAATTGATGGCTGCACAGGCGCCCATCATGGCCACGCGGTGGTCGTTGTAGGAGTCCATTGTGCCTCCGGTGATTTCTGAGCCGTTAATGCTCATCACATCGCCGTCAACGGTAATGGAAATGCCTATTTTGGCGAATTCCGACATCAGCGCCAAAGCGCGGTTGCTTTCTTTATACAGGAGCCGCTCTGCTCCGATAATTTTTGTGGTTCCCTTGCAATTGGCGGCAAGCACGGCCAGTGGAGGAAATAAATCGGGACAATGGGTGGCATCAAATTCAAATGCATTCAGTTGGTTTTTTCGACTGAAACAATAGTCTTTTTCAAATCCGATAATTGCTCCGGCTCTTTGAAGGGCATCCAGAATTATTATATCGGCCTGTGCCGAGTTTCTTAACAAACCGGTCACTTTTACCTCTCCGCCTATTGCTCCGGCTACAAGAAAGAAAGCTGCTCCGCTCCAGTCGCCCTCAATGAAATAATTGGCCGGTTGATACACCTGATTGCCTTTGATGTGGAATATTTCATAGTTTTCGTGGGTGACTTCTATACCGAAATTTTTCAGCAGCTGCATGGTCATGTCCACATAAGGAATGCTCCGGAGTTTGTGAACATGAAGGGTGGAATCGTTTGGCGCCAGGGGCAGTGCGGTGATCAGTCCGGTGAGCATCTGTGAGCTGATGGAACCGTCAATTTCTGCTACGCCCCCTTGCAGCGGACCGCATATCGTTACCGGAACAAATCCGTTGCGGGTAACGCATTTGGCACCCAAAGCTTCAAGGGGGGCTTCCATCATGTCAACCGGACGATTAAGCAGCGTTCCTGAGCCCTGCAATCTTATGGTTTTGTCGAGCAAAGCCGCCAGTGGAGTAAACATTCTGATTCCCAGTCCGGACTCGCCCACATTTAAATCGGGACGGGTGTATCTGAACCATTCGTTAAAAATGAGTTTTCCGGGTTCACTGATGACTTTTTTCCCAAGGCCTTTGGCTACATCAATGGCTGATAGTCCGTCGTTACAGAGCGAAGGATTGAGGATTTCAACCCTGCCGTCGGTTAAAATTGCTGCTGCCACTGCCCGCTGCATCATGCTTTTTGAGGCGGGGGCGTGGACGGTTCCGTTGATTTTGCTGGGTTGAATTTTTTTGAACATGTTTTTATTTTAATCGGGTTTGTTTGTTTTATTGGATGGGCATGCAGGGACATGCAGAAGCATGTCCGTACTAAGGAAATAAATCAATTTTCTCCACAAAAACATCCCCCACATCCCTGATAAAGACAAAATTCACAAAACTGTTTTCGCGTTTTTTATCCTTTGCTATTGCTGAAGTCAGTTTGCTCATTTCGACTTTATGTTCGGTGGGCAGATTGTATTTTTTCAATAAATTGATTATCCTTTCAGCCGTTTTTTCCTTTAAAAATCCTTTTTTCACAGATAAATCGCAGGCCATTTTTAGTCCTGCAGCCACGGACTCTCCATGGTTAAAATCAGAATTGATTTCGATGGCGTGACCGAAGGTATGCCCAAGGTTGAGAATTCTTCTCTCACCCTTTTCAAGCTCATCGCGCCCCACAATTTCTGATTTGATAACCACCGAATCGTAAATCAGTTTTTCGATTACCGACTGATCGAGCTTCATGGCTTTATCAGCATTATTTTCCAGAAATGAAAACATTTCCTCCCCACTTATAACGGCATGTTTGATGATTTCGGCAAATCCGCATTTTATTTCCCTTTCGGGAAGGGTTTTGAGTATTGAAGCATCACAGATTACAAAATCGGGCTGGTTAATTGTCCCGACCAGGTTTTTATACCCGGCAAAATTGACTCCGTTTTTTCCCCCCACACTGGCATCAACCTGACTGAGCAAGGTGGATGAAACAAAACCAAAAGATAGTCCGCGCATATAAGTCGAAGCAGCATAACCCGCAACATCACAGACAATACCGCCGCCTATTCCGAGTACAAACCACGACCTGTCAACACCCAGAGAAAGGAATTGGGAAAAAATGTGATTGACCGTTTCAAGTGTTTTAATTTCCTCTCCGGTTCCAATGGAAATCACAGGAAACGAAGGAAATATATTGCTGTAAAGTCTGTGCACATTGACATCCGTAATAATCACCACATCTCCTGCAGGAAGATATTTAGAAATGTTTTCAAATTTTTCTCCTGTCAGAATTTTTGATAATCCACACTGACCTTTTATAACCAGTTCTTTCATTCAATGATAATAATTACCGTAATAAAGATACGAAAATATTGAATTAAATGGAAATACATGTTAAACAGCCCGAATTTTTAACAAAATCAATTCATTGCATTGAATAACCGATAACACATTTACTTATTACCGGGAAATAATCAGATAATTTTGATTTTTTCATGCATTGAAAATTCGTTAATATTTCCGCCGCAAAAAGCATCACCTTTTCAAATATGTTTTCGGGCGGCGGTTTCTTTTTTTACACTCATTATTCTACAAAGAGTGTGGTGCTCTGCACCGAATGCCTTTACTATGGTGCAGAGCACCATACTCTTTGTAGAAATAGAAATTACATTGACAAAACCGCCGCACTGAAATCATTTAGAACCAAAAAAGCAATTGCGGCGGAAATGAAAAGCAGTTTTAATTAACCTAGTGCAAAATGGTACAGAGTATCATGGATCGTCGAATAAAATTCGGGACAGAAATCTTCTTAGAGAATTATTGTTTTTTTAACTTGACCAGATAGTCCAAAAATATTTGTCTTTCTTTTCACAATCCGGTTCCCTTCTGATTGAACTGTCAAGTATTCCTTGACAGTTGAACCATACTCCAGCTCCCTTTCTATGAAAATGTTATTAATGTGCAGACTAATATTCTGTTTGGTTGAGTCAAACAATTCAACCATCAAAAATGTTTTTATGTACACCACAAAATTTTATATAATAATCTTCAGGTTGAAAAATATAGGATTTCTCCCGCTGGTCGAAATGACAAAGCCAGGGGGGGTGATTGCGGAGGGGATGAAATGGCGGCAAGCCGCCATTTCATCCCCTCCGCGAGTCCCCACAACACATTGTCATTTCGACCGCAGGGAGAAATCCCCATTCGCAATCCCCGAAGCCAATAACTGTTTAATGCCCCGCCCTACCCAAACATTTTACCCGGTTTGCTTGATCCTGATTGGTGTTTTTCTTTTTTAAAATAATGACTATCGGGATTTATAAACAATAGAAACTCCTCTTATCGACCGTCCTTGCGAGGAGCGAGAAAGAGCACTATGGTCTACTAATAAGTTTTCGCGACGAAGCAATCCCCTTATAGAGCGCATGGACATAATAAGGAGATTACCTTCGGTGAGCTAATCGCAAAGTTGCTTCGTTCCTCGCAATGACCGGGTTCTAATGTGATTCTTCGGCTTTACACAAACAAAGCATTACACATTAAATAAAGCCCGCTCGGTTTTGAGCAGGCTTTTTCATTTGCCCCCCTTTTACCGAAAATCCCATATGATGCAGTGTCCTTGCGAGGAGCGAGAAAGAGCACTATGGTCTACTATTAAGTTTTCGCGACGAAGCAATCCCCTTATAGAGCACATGGACATAATAAGGAGATTACCTTCGGTGATTAATCATTAATAAACACAAAGAGATAAATCAAACTAAAAAGCTTAATAATAAAGAGTTGTAGAAATATTGTATTTTTGGAAATACTTGCATTATTGATATATATTTACTATTTTTGTTACTCAATTGTTACCTGTGTTATTAAAAAAAACAATTAACAAACTTAGTTATGTCAGTAAAACTTCGGGAAAAAGAAATGAAAGACGGTTCGACTTCATTATATCTTGATATTTATCATCAAGGGAAAAGAAATTATGAATTTCTGAACATCTATATTTCAAATAAACGAAAAGATATTAAAATCAATCAGGAAAAACGTAAACTGGCTGAAAGGATAAAAAGCCAAAAGGAATATGATATGATTTTAAAGGAAAGCGGACTAAACGACCATAGAAAACGTATGGGCGATTTTGTTGTTTTTTATGAGGGTGTTGTTTATAACGACAAAAAAGGACAAAGAAAATGGATCAGTTCATTAACTCACTTGAAAAAATATGTTGGTACTGACCAACGAGTAACTTTTAATGATATAACCGGACAATGGTTAATTGATTTCCAAAATCACCTTTCAGCCAAAATGTGTGCTAATTCTGTTTTAACTTATCTTAAATGCTTCAGTATAGCATTAAATATTGCCTTGCAACTAAAGATTATTAACGAAAATCCTTTCAAAAGTATTCCTCAGAGTAAAAAAATAAAAAGAGAAGAAGTTGAAAGAACTTTTCTCACTATTGAAGACATAAACAAGTTGGCATCTGCTAAAACAAATATTCATAAACAGTTTAAGCAGGTTTTTTTCTTTTCATGTTTTTCAGGATTAAGATGGGGTGATGTAAATCAATTGAAATGGGATGATTTTGATAATGCCGGTGAAAAAGGACAAGAAAAACTAATGTTAAGGTTCAAGCAACAAAAGACCGGCACTTATGAATGTATGCCATTATCGGAACAGGCAATTGATATAATGAAAGAACGAAAAGCGGATTTTGAAGCATCTGCCAAAAAAGAAAAGATGGATTTTAAAGAAAGACAGGAATTTGAATTGGGAAAAACATATATGTTTCCTTTTGCATATGAATTAAAACCAAGTACCATAAATGTAAACGCAAAAATAAACAGGCAACTCAAAAAATGGGCTACTGATGCGGGACTAAAAAAGAATTTGCATTTCCATTCCAGTCGACACACATTTGCAACTCTTGCACTAACTTACGGAACGGATTTATATACTGTATCAAAATTGCTTGGACATCGAAACATTCTAACAACCACAGTATATGCAAAAGTCATTGACAGGTTAAAAACTGAAGCAGTGGCGAAGCTTCCTGTTATTGGAAAATAAAAATTAGACCAATTTTATATCAATAGTCTCAAGGGTATAAGGTCTTCTTCTGGCTTTTATTGTAACATATCTTAAATACTCAGTTTAAGTGTGATAAACCGAATATAAACTCAAAATAACCGATAATAGGTTAAAATAAGCCACAGGAAAAACAGTAAAAACCTTACAAATTGTTATTCGTTAAATGATGATTGGTTCTAAGCCAAAAACTAACAAAACTATGCTAACGTTCCGTATTGATGAGGATGTTCAAAAAACCATTGATCATCACATCCAAAATTGTAAAGGGTTTTCTTTTATTTCATCATTTGAAAAATTGGACTTTCAGTCTGATGAAAAAACAAAGTACATCTGGTTGATGACAACCGGAACAACATCTGTAATAAAAAATTTCTTAAAAGCTTTAATTGAAAAATACAAGGGATCTCCGAAATTCATTAATGAAAAAAATATTGTTGAAAAAAATCATTACTATGTTTTTCTTAAAATCACGACTTGATTTTTTACAGGTTTTTTAATAATATAAAAAAAAGCCCGGAATAAATCCCAGGACTATTAATATTGTAATGAAGTTCTATTTATGAGATCCGCATCCTGTTGAGCCAGTTGTTCCCGTTTTGCATTTTGTGGCATCGCATTTACCAGCGTTTTTTGTGGCATCACATTTACCAGTACATTTTGATGGATCACACTGACCGGCACATTTTGACGGGTCACATTTGCCTGAACATTTGGACGGGTCGCATGTTGTACCTTCAGGGCAACATCCTTTTTTATTTTTTTTGGAAACTTTTTTGTCTTTTTTATCTTTTTTGTCCTTGTCTATTTTGTCTTTATCAATTTTATCTTTGTCAATGATGGTGACTTTGTATGTGCTTGATGTTGTTTTTGAAGCAATTGTTGAGTAAGATGCTACCAAAAAGCATGATAAGGAAATGAGAACAATTAAAATTTTCATAATGATAAGTTTTAAGTTTGTAATAAATTTTACAAAACAAAAATAGACAACAAAAAGCAACCATCAGGTTATTATGAGGTTAATTCAGGTTAACGCGAAGTTAAAATTGTGAATGCACAATTTTTTTTATTTAACTTCGTGCCATGATGAACAAAAAAAGACAAAAAATAATTATTGTGGCAAACATCACATTTTTGCTCATAATACTTATTATTCAGATAAATTGGATTTTCACGGCAGCCAGACAACAAGAGGACATTTTTAACCGAAATGTTGAAATGGCTCTTGCCAAAACCATGGAAGAGATTAAGGGAAATATGGATATTTGTAGTCATTTAAATAATGATGTAAACAAGAGCGTTGGATGTCTGAACAATGTAATTATGATTAAGGGTGATAACAAAGAAGTTATTGATTCAATATTACAGATTAACCTAGAGTATTATAATGTAACAATTGATTATTCTTATGAAATAGTCAATTCCCCCATTCGTGCTTGCGGTAAGGATAGCCATTGTTACAGTAAATGTCTGTCTAAATCAGGCAATGAGTCAGGGGTGCAACTAAAAATAAATTTTCCCGGAAAAACTGAATTTATTCTATCTCAAATAAGTTTCTTGTTTGTTATTTCCATTTTACTGATCATCCTTGTATCAATATCATTTATTTTTACCTTGAAAAACTATTCAAAGGTTGAGAAGTTATCAATGAACACCAGAAACTTCATTGATAATATGGTGCATGAATTTAAAACACCGATTACAAATGTCAAGCTTGCAAATAGTATGATCCGCAAAAGCTGTGCTGATGAAAACGATAAAATTGTTCAGTTGACAAAAGTGGTCCAGGAAGAAAATGAAAGACTTGAAATGCAGGTCGAACGAGTGTTGTTGATGTCAACTTTTGACAATAATCAGCAACAAAATATTCAGAAGGAAGATATTCATGATATTTTACAGAAAACCATGGAATCATTCAAGTTACAAATTTCTGAAAAAAATGGTACAATTGGCTTTGATTTGAATGCAAATGATTTTAATATAAGATGTAACAGGGAAAGTCTGTCAAGGGCTTTTTTAAATATTATAGACAATGCCGTGAAGTATTCCAAAGGGAATCCTGAAATAAACATTTTGACATATAACAAGAAAAACAGCTTGTATATTGAATTTTCTGACAAGGGTTGTGGAATAAAAAAAGAACATCTACCAAATATATTTGACAAATATTTCAGAGTACCTACAGGAAATATTCATAATGTCAAGGGATTCGGACTTGGGCTGGCTTACGTAAAAAATGTCATTAAATCCTGCGGAGGGAATATTACAGTAGCAAGCAAATTTGGTGAAGGCACTGTTTTTACAATTGAAATTCCTATTGAAATAATTAAATGAGCGATTTAAAAAAAACAAAAATATTATTAGTAGAAGACGATCTTAACCTCGGTTTTTTACTTGTTGAATTTCTGGAATCAAATAACTTTGATGTAAAGCTATACAGAGATGGAGAAAGCGGATTAAAAGCATTTATGGAATCTGCTTATGATTTTTGTTTGCTTGATGTAATGCTCCCTATAATGGACGGCTTTACCCTCGCTAAAAAGATCAGAGATATTAATAAAATTGTTCCCATCATTATTATTACAGCAAAATCAAGAAAAGAGGATATGCTTATTGGATATTCAAAAGGGATAGACGATTATATATACAAGCCCTTTGATGAAGATGCACTATTATGCAAGATCAAAGCTATTTTGATGAGGGTAAACAGAAATGAAAACACAAATAATGAACTGAGTTTTCGAATTGGCAAATATTTATTTGACTTTCAAAATCATATATTGAAATTTGATTCTGAAGAAAGAAGATTGACTATTAAGGAAAAAGATGTCTTAAAAAAACTTGTTGAAAATAAAAATACCATAGTATCCAGAAGTGACATACTAAATTCGGTTTGGGGCAAAGATGATTATTTTACCGGCCGGAGCCTAGATGTTTTTATAACCAAAATCAGAAAATATCTTGAAAAAGATGAGTGCATTAAAATCGAAAGCATTCCAACAATAGGATATATTTTATCTGAGAAAAATTAATGTTTCGCAATATTATAATACCATTACAATAAATGATAAAATTGTTTTTTTCATTGAGAAGTTCATGTTTTTTTACAAAAATTACATTTCTGTATTTACTGCCAATGTTCTTTGGTTTTTCATCTTTTGGTCAAAACAGCAATTTTTCAATTTCGGGGAAATTACTTGATTCAATAAGCAAACAACCCATTGAATATGCTTCAGTGGCAATTTACAAACTTCCTGATACCGTATTAGTAACAGGGACTGTATCTAATTCAAAAGGTGAATTTGTTTTGAATAAATTAATTTCCGGTAAGTACATTATTAAATCAAGCTTTGTGGGTTATCAGGCTAGATATGAAAACATTGATATTAGTAAATCTGTAAAAATTCAGGAACCTTTTTATTTAAACAGTTCATCAATGTCTATTAACGAAGTGAAGGTTACTGCCAATCGTAATGAAAAGCAAATAACCATTGAAAAAACAAAAATAAATGTATCGCAGAATATGTCTGCTGTTACAGGTAATATAACTGATGTCCTTAAAAGTCAGCCTTCTGTTAGTGTTGATGCTGAAAACACAATATATCTGAGAGGAAATAAGAACATTTTAATATTGATGGATGGTATTCCAACAACAATATCTTCATTAAATTCCATTCCGGCCTCAAATGTTGAAAGCATTGAAATTATTACAAATCCTGATTCTAAATATGATGCAGAGGGAACAGGAGGTATTATTAATATTGTTACAAAAAGACAAAATTTCTCTGGACTGAGTGGTGCAATTTCATTAAATTATGGGTTTAACAACAGACTAAACGGTGGTTTAAATTTGAATTATTCTAAGGGAATTTGGGATGTTGGTTTTAATTACAATGGTAAATATGAGCAGTCTGAGGTACAAAGCAATCTGACAAGGCATTTTTATTCAGGCAATGTTTTTGTTGAACAGGAAATAAATTCATTGCAGAAGAGTCCAACTCATAATGCCGGCATGCTTATTTCTGCAAAGCCAAATAAAAAGGAAATACTCACATTAGGTGTTAAAATAGTAATGCCTGATTTTTTTAACATTCAGAACATCACAGGAAAGCAGGTTAATGATACATTTCCTGAAATTTTCTTTAACAGAAAAAATGACATTACTTTTTCAAGAAAAACCATTGAAAGTAAACTATCTTATAAAAAAGTGTTCGTAAAAAGTAAGCACGAAATATCTTTTGACGCTTCATTTTCGCGCACAAAAGGAAACCGACCGGCAGAGTATTACATTGAAAATGAATTATCGCAAAAATCAAAAGGGGGAGGTGCTCCCACAAATGCAACTTTTCAGGTTGATTATCTTAAATCAGTATTTAAAAGCGGTATTATTGAGTCAGGATTAAAAGGTTTTTCAAGATGGAATACTTTCAATTACTATTTTTATAATCTGGATTCTGTTTCTGATCAATGGACGTTAAATCCGGCTTTCAGCAATGATCTTGAACATCAGGAATATATTTATTCTGCTTATATGATGTATTCTGATAGTTTATTTAAAGCTGTATCATATAAAATTGGTGCACGTCTGGAATATAACTCATCTGATTTAAATCAAAAGTCAATTGATGAAGAAATTCACAGAGAGTATGTAATCCCTTTTCCTTTTTTATTGGTAAAGCACAATATTGATAAAGTTCAAAGCATTGCTTTAAGTGTTAACCGAAGGGTTACCCGTCCGAATTATCCCCAGCTTAATCCTTTTATTAATGTAATAGACCAAATGACTTATGAAACCGGAAATAAAAACCTGGAGCCTGAGATTGTTGATAAATTGGAAATGAATTATTCTTTTATTAAAGAGAAAATCCAGTTTAAAGCCAATTTATATGCAAGCAAAACAAAAGATTTTATCACTCAGGTTTCTATGCTTTCAGGTTCAGATAAATTACTAATTACTTATATAAATGGCGACCTCCAAAATAAGGTTGGCAGTGATATTGATTTTTCTATTAAATTTAATAAATACTTTTCAATTAATCCCGGATTCTCAATTTTTCAAACAAATTCATCAGGACAATATAATGAAATTGATCTAAGTACAAAAAATCTGGCATGGACAGGGAATTTTAAGGGAATTTTAAAGCCTGAGAAAAAAACAGAACTTCAAATATTTTTAAATTACAATTCTCCAATTGATCTGCCACAATTCAGTTTGAGTGAGATATATTATGCGGATATTGCAATAAAAAGAACTTTTTTTGATAATAAATTTTCAGCAAGTTTCACCCTAACGGATGTATTTAATACACGTAATTGGGAATTGCAATCAGACAATGCAATTTACAAACTTAACAATTACAGTAAAAGTGAAACGCGTATCTTCTGGATTGGGTTAACCTATAATTTTAATTCATATAAACCCGGAAAATCACAAAAAACTGGTGATAGCGAAAATGATGGCGGAGTAATTAAACTTGGTCAGTAAGGTATTTAAGTGACATATATTTGTAATTGTGATTATTATATACCACCATGATTAATTTAGCTGATTAATTTCAAGAGTTTAATTTGTAATGTTGAGTAAATATTTTTTTTATCAAAATAAAGTTTATAACTTCGTAAACTAATAAACAAGTAAACTAATATTGATGAAAGACAAGCTAATTTATACTCTGCATGCCAATATTTGCAAAGCGCTTGCAAGCCCTGTTCGCATTGAAATCATTGATGTACTTGGTTCAAAGGAAATGACTTTTGGGGAAATACAGTCAGAAACAAACGTTTTGAAGTCAAATCTTTCGCAGCATTTATCTCTTATGGTATCAAGCGGAATTCTTCAACAAAGAAAAGTTGGGCTTAATGTGTATTTTAAATTATCATCAGAAAAAATTGCTCAGGCTTGTGAAATTATGCGTGAAGTTTTAATAGAAAATCTGAAAAAAAATCATGAATTAATTGATAAAATATCTTAAAAAAGAAAGTTATGAAAAATTTTAAATTATTTATTATCACAAACTTATTGTTGTTTTTTTCATTTAATGCTTTTTCTCAATGTGGTACTGAAATTAAAAAAGCAAACACCCCAACAAGTATTGGCATTGTTATTTACTCAAACGATACTGAAACCTTATGGAATGCCATGCGTTTTGCAAATTATTCAAAAAACGAAGGCGACACAGTTTGTATTTTCCTTTTGGGTAAAGGAGTTGAACTAGAAACTATAGTTAAAGATGATAAAAATGTAAAAGAACAAACTGAGAAGTTTTTAGAAAGTGGCGGAGTAATATTGGGTTGTGGTACCTGTTTGCAAAGCCGAAAAAACGATGAGCCCCAAATGTGCAAGTTTTCGTCAATGAAAGATCTTTACGAATTAATAAAAAATAACAAAAAAATACTTACATTTTAAAACATACAAAAATGAAAATAGGAATTATTATTGAGACAAAAGAACTTGAGAAAGCCTGGAACGCATTTCGCTTTGCTGTAACTGCAAAGAAACAAGGGCATGAAGTTAAAGTATTCCTCATGGGTGAAGCTGTTGAATGTGAAGGACTGACGCATACAAAATACAATGTTGATGAGCAATTAAAAAACTTTGTAAACATTGGTGGAGAAATTTTGGCATGCGGAACTTGTTTAAAATCTAGGCAGCTAAATGAATCCGAAGCTTGTCCTATTTCAACAATGATTGATTGCGTCGGACTTGTTGTCTGGGCTGATAAGATGGTTACTTTTTAAGTAATAAATTATGTGCTTCTAAAGTGAGTATTGCAAATAAATTTTAATTCTATGGAGCATAATCATTCACATTTAAATAAAATTGATTTTACAAATGCCTTTAAAATCGGCATTTTCATAAATATCATTTTTATTGTAATAGAATCCTTATATGGTTACTTTTCAAACTCTATGGCACTAATTGCTGATGCCGGACATAATTTGAGTGATGTTATGGCTTTAGGGCTTTCATGGATTGCAGTAACATTGTCAAAGCGAAAACCAACATTAAAATTTACTTATGGATTTCGTCGTTCGACTATTTTAATGGCATTGGCGAATACAATTTTGCTTTTGGTAGCGGCTGTGTTAATTATTTTGGAATCAATAGAAAGGTTTGGCAAACATCTGGATATTAATTCAGAAAGTGTAATTATTGTTGCGTCCATTGGGATTTTTGTAAATGGATTTACTGCTTGGTTGTTTATTAAAGGTAAGAAGCATGATCTGAATATTCGGAGTGCTTTTCTGCATTTTGCTGCCGATGCCTTAGTATCATTTGGAGTAGTTATTAGTGGAATATTAATGATGTTTACAAATATTTTTTGGCTTGATTCAATTGTTTCTTTTATGATTATTTCGGTTATACTGTACAGTTCATATCATTTATTGATTGATGCAATTAATCTTTCTCTTGATGCAGTTCCTGAAAATATCAATATTAAAGAAGTTAAAGAATTTCTTGAAAAATTACCATCTGTTTCGGGTATTCATGATCTTCACATTTGGGCTTTAAGCACCTCGGAAGCAGCTCTTACAGTTCATGTTTCCACCATAGAATTAACCGATGCATGTTTTATTATAGGCATTCAAAAGCAATTATCTGAAAATTTTAATATTAAACATGCTACAATTCAAATAGAATTTGGTTTCGATATTAAAGATTGCGAAAGTAATTGTTCAAAATAAATTTTCTTGACCACCTGATCGTTACCAATGAAGGCTACTACTCCTTTGCCGACGAAGGCATAATCTAAAACCCGGAAAAAAGCAACAAGCCATAGAACCTGCTGTATAAAAAGAATGTGGTCTTTGTTGTTTTAGTTTTTATTTTCTGTTGCGGTTTCCATTGATTATTGCGACCTGCAAAGTCCCTAAACTGATCAAAAAGAAACTTGCCAGGATTCCTCTCTGGTTATTTTTTATCCGGAATTAATTTCATCTGAAAATCCGGAAGAATCAAAAATATATGTTGTTTCGGAGAAGATCAGGAAGATGTTGGTTTGGGAGTGGTAGGTGAATTTGATTTTTTTATTTTCGCATTAAAAGCAAATCTTTTAAGAGGATTAAAAAGGTGTATCCTTTTTTTTTTATTTTTAATAATTATTATAAGCTTTTTAATTGCGGACGCTATGATTTACAAATACCATTCAAATAATGAATTTTTATTTCAATTGCTAATTGATAATTCTCTTTGGTTTTCTAAAGTGACTGACTACAATGATCCGTTTGATATGAAGTTTAATTTTGAAATCTTTTATTCCAAAGATTTTATTTTAGAATCTTCTAAAAAAATGATTGAAAATTTAACAACAGAAGAAGAAACCAAAAAAAAACAATATTTAGAAATTGCATCAAGGGTAAATCCTATTTCTTTTAGTGAAGAAACAAATAGGGAAATATATCAAGACATACAAAATTTTGGTGTTTGCTGCTTTTCAAAATCAAAGAGTAATATATTAATGTGGTCACATTATGCCAACGGACATAAGGGGGTTTGTTTAGGCTTTGATTTTGCTTCAATAAAAAAAGAAAGGTTAGTGACGAAGGAAGTTACTTATAGTAAAAATTATCCCGTGATAAATAATATAACTGAAGTAATTGTTGGAATGACCACAAAATCCTTAAATTGGAAATATGAAAAAGAAGTTCGTATGATTTTGTTTGGGGAAAATGGTAAATTAGAATTTCCACGGGAATCAATTAAAGAAGTTATATTCGGATGCAGAATGCCTCAAGAAGAAATGGAGCGAATTACCAAAGTAATGAAATTTGCTGGTTATAAAAATTTGATATTTAAAAAAGCAATTTTGGAGGAAAAAAAATACAGTTTAAAATTACTAAAATTATAAGAATATGGCTTTAAGCTATTTAAGATGTTTCGTTTTTATTCAGAGTAGTTTATGAATGAGATAAAAACAATTAGTGAATTATATTCCCAGATTGAAAAAATTGATTCTATTGATTTTTGGGATTTAATTATTCAAATAAATCCATTTGAAGAAAAAGTAAGTGAAGAGCTACAAAATATAGTTAAAACTGAAAGAAAAGTCTTAGCTTTTGTCCTAAATGAAGGTGAGTTACATCCAAAAATTGAAAATGTAAGTATTGATGGGACTAAGTCAGGTTATCCAAAAATAGATTCATTTCAAGAGTTTGAGGTAGATTATTTAAAAAATAGACTTTGTGAATCAAATAATTCATTTATAAAAAGCAGATATTCACATTTTTTATGGTGTTTTACAAAAAATAACAATTATGCTGAAATAGCGATTGAATCATATTTAATGTGTATCGATTTAATTATCAATAATAACGCTGAAGAAAATAAACAATGGAGAATTGTTGAATTATTTAAATGTCTCATAATTTTATCAAAAAAAATAAAATTAAGAAACACAGACATTAAGGAAAAAATGATTCAAATGATAATTTGTGAAAATTTTAGTAAACACTTAAGATTTAAATTGCTAGAAATTGCAAATAAAAGCAAGTTATTCAAAGTAAGTGAATTGAAATTTTCTTTTGCATATGTAAATAAATGGGTTGGATTTGAAAAAAGGCATGATTACTTTTTCAATAAAGACTTTTTAAAATTTATTTTAAAAATTGCAGAAAAAAGCAATGAAAATGTTTCAACATATTATGAATTATTGGCTTTAAATGAAGATTTTGTAATTGACGAGCATAAAAGCGAAGAAGATTTTATAAGATTTACATCATTTGGTGATAAGGCAAAATACTATAAAAAAGCAGGGAACATATTGAAATACAAAGAATCGTTAAAAGAATATACCAGATTAAAAAACAAATTTAAGCTAAGTCATTTTCAAGCTAAATTACCTGAAAAAGAAACGTTTTTATTAAACGAATATGTAAATAAAAAAACTGACAGATTATTGAAAATGCCATTAGAAGGAATTTTGTATTATTTTACAAATGGAAAAGACTTAATAATTAAAAAAGATGCTCTTAATAGTATAGCAGAAGACAATTTAAAAAAATCATTACACCATATTTTTTCGACCAGTGTTTTTGATATTAATGTGAATCATAAAAAAATTACTGAAGACGAAAAAATGGAAATGGAAATATTTAATGCTTATTCTTTTCATTTTAACATGTATGTTTTCCCATTGTTTTGCAAAGTTCTGGCATTTGGTTTAATTAATGGGAAAATAAATTACTATACAGTATTTCAGTATTTAAAAGAAAACTCCTGGTTTGGGCAAAGATTCAAAAAAAGAGTGAATGAGAACGAAATAGATCAGGAGTCAAGTTGGCTTAGTTTATTTGCTCCTGGTTTATATGATTTTCTTTCTCAAATTGAGTGGGCTGTAATTATGGGGAATAATAAAATTCCAAACTATATACTTTGTATTGATTCTATGACTTTAAAATTTGAGGGGGCTTTAAGAGATTTTGTTATTTTAGCAAATGGGACAACAACTATTGAAAAGAGAGGCATTTTACAAGAACAGCTATTAGAAGAATTATTGACTAATGAGATGACCTTAAAATATTTTTCAGAAGAGGATTTAATGCTCTTTAAATATGTTTTTACTGCGAAAGGTTGGAATATTAGAAATAATGTTGCTCATTGTTTTTACCCATATTCAAATTATTCTTTTGATAAAGCTGCTTTAGTGTTTTTATGCATTCTTAGGCTAGGTAAATATAAATGGGAATAATTATACGCAAAAAGTTGACTGGTTAATATTGACTTTTTGAAAATACAATAAAATAAACTAATATTGAAGTATATTCAAAAAAAAGGAAATATCAATAGTGATTTATTATTCTGTTTTTTAATAACTTATTTTAATTAAGAAAAGTAAATAAATGAACCAAATACAACATAACCAAATTGTTAATTTCATTTGGAATATAGCAAATGATGTCCTTCGTGATGTTTACACTCGTGGCAAATACAGGGATATTATTTTGCCCTTTACAGTTCTTAGGCGTTTAGATGCATTGCTTGAACCTACCAAAGACAAGATACTTGAAATGCACGAAAAACTGGATAAAATGAAGATTGATAACCAGTCACCTCAATTGAAAAAAATTGCCGGTTATGTTTTTTATAATACGTCGCCCTACACATTCAAGAAATTGTTGAACGAACCGGGTAATATCAAGCAGAATCTCGAAAATTATCTTGACGGTTTCAGCTCAAATGTGCAGGATATTATTAGCAAATTTAAACTTCGGAACCAGTTAGGCACAATGGAGGAAGGCAATATAACTTTTCCGTTGATTGATAAATTTTGCTCTTCACAAATAAATCTTAGCCCCATTCCTGTAAAAGATAAAGACGATAAGACTGTTCATGAAGGATTGAGCAATTTAGGAATGGGCTATGTTTTTGAAGAACTCATTAGAAAGTTTAATGAAGAAAACAACGAAGAAGCCGGGGAACACTTCACACCAAGAGAAATCATAAAATTGATGACTCACCTGATCTTTGAACCAGTTAAGAAAAAAATAAAAGACGGTACATACCTCATTTACGACCCTGCCTGCGGTAGCGGTGGTATGCTCACTGAAGCAGAGAATTTTGCAAAAGAAATCAATCCCAAAGCAACATTTCATTTATATGGTCAGGAAGTAAACCCTGAAACGTTCGCAATCTGCAAAGCAGACATGCTAATTAAAGACGAAGACCCTGATAAAATCGCTTTTGGTTCAACGCTTTCAAATGATGGATTTCCAAATTTGCAATTTGATTTCATGCTCACTAATCCGCCCTATGGGAAGTCATGGAAAATTGACCAGGAATCAATACTTGATAAAAAAGGAAAGGAAATTTTAGACCATCGTTTCAGGGTTGGTACTCCAAGAGTAAATGACGGTCAGTTGCTTTTCATTCTGAACATGGTCAGTAAAATGAAAAAAGATTCAGAATTAGGCAGCCGTATTGCTTCGGTTCATAATGGCTCAGCATTGTTTACAGGCGATGCAGGGCAGGGAGAAAGTGAAATTCGTAAATATCTGGTCGAAAAAGATTTGCTTGAAGCGATTCTCGCTTTGCCCAACGATTTATTTTATAATACGGGTATTCCTACATACATCTTTGTTTTAAACAATCGTAAAGAAGAAAAACGGAAAGGTAAAGTTCAATTGATTAATGTAACTTCCGAAAATTTCTACTTCAAAATGCGGAAACCACTTGGTAAAAAAAGAGTTGAGTTTACGGCAGATCACGTAAAAGAAATTACCCGGATTTTCCTCGATTTTAAAGAAACAGAGTACAGTAAAATTTTCGACAATACAGAATTTGGTTACAGCCATATCACGGTACACCGCCCTGTTAAAGACGAACATGGAAACATTATAACCGATAAAAAAGGAAATCATAAATCTGATCCTGTATTAAAAGATATTGAGAACATACCGTTGAAAGATGATATTCAGGCATTTTTCGAACGAGAAGTTTTGCCTTTCGCCCCTGATGCTTGGTATGATGATAAAGAAACCAAAATCGGTTACGAAATAAATTTCGCAAAATATTTTTATAAGCACCTACCACCACGTGCATTGTCAGATATTGCGAAAGACATTTTTGCCATTGAACAGGAAACAGAAGGTTTATTGAAAGAAATAATCGAAGAATGAAAGTTGCTGTAGTAGAAAATAGTATAAAATATTGGCTGGGAGAATATCCTTCACACTGGCAAGTGCTTCGCACCAAAAACCTGTTCCGTGAAATTGACAGCCGTTCAGTTAATGGCGATGAAGAATTACTCTCTGTTTCGCAATATACAGGTGTGACGCCCAAAAGAGACAGCCTCGAAAACGAAGACGATTTTATTTCCAATGCCGAAACCCTCGAAAATTACAAGAGAGTAGCAGTAGGCGATTTAGTAATAAATATCATGCTTGCATGGAATGGCAGCCTTGGCATTTCTCCTTACGATGGAATTACAAGCCCTGCATACTGTGTATACAGATGTTTGTCCGGCAACAATCCCGAATATTTCGGCTATTTATTTTCAACTGCACTTTTTAAAGGTGAATTTAGGAGAAACTCCACAGGTATTATAGACAGCCGCCTGCGGCTTTATTCCGATAAATTTTTCAGCATTTTTTCTGTTGTTCCGCCAAAAGACGAACAAGTCCGGATTGTTGAACACATAAAAGCACAATCCGAAAAAATAAATTGTTTCATTGCTGCAAAAAAACGCTTTATTGAATTATTGAAAGAGCAACGGCAGGGTATAATAACTCAAACCGTTACTAAAGGTATTAACCCAAATGCTAAATTTAAAACTACAGGTATTCAAGGGTTAGTTCAAATTCCTGAACATTGGCAAGTAAGAAGATTAAAAAATGTTAGTAAAACAATTTCAAAAGGCACAACCCCTTCTACCGTAGGCTCAAAAACCACAGAAGAAGGTGTTATTAGATTTTTAAGAGCAGAAAATCTCTATGAAAATAAATTATCATTACAACCTACATTTTATATTGATGAAGAAACTGATGAAATATTATTTCGTTCCAGACTTGAAACAAATGATGTTTTAATAGTAATAGCTGGTGCAACTTTAGGTAGAACAGGCATAGTATCTGAAAATGTTTTGCCAGCAAATACCAATCAAGCTGTTTGTTTCATAAGACCAGAAAATATTAATCCGGAATTTTTACTTTTATGGCTGCAAACATCATACATAGCCTCTCAAATTTGGCTAAATGCAACGCAAGCAGCTCAGCCAAATTTGGCAATGGGTAAGATTTCAGTCTTCTATATTTTATTTCCACCTATTGTAGAGCAAAGCCAAATTGTAGAACATATTAAAAACGAAACTGCAACAATTGACACAGCAATAGCAAAAGCAGAAAAAGAAATAGAACTGATAAAGGAATACAAAGAGGCAATGATAGCAGAGGCGGTAATGGGTTACAATTATAAAAAATAAATATTTTGAAAAATGAGCTTAATTGATGAAATAAACAAAAGTGCAGATGGTGCAAAATTTTTAAGAGCAGATTTGCATATTCATACTTTTGGCGAAAGCGGTTCTTCTGATGTGGCAGATACACAAATGTCACCTCAAAATATTATTGACCTTGCTATTACAGAAAATATCCAAGTTATTAGCATTACAGATCACAATGAGATAAATAATGCAAAAACAGCAATTGATTATGCTGTTGGTAAATCTATTCTTGTTGTACCCGGCGTTGAATTATCAACACCCGATGGCCATTTACTTGTTTATCTTCCTGACTTTAATTCGTTACGTACTTTTTATGGTCAACTTAGTTTCTCTGCCGACAAAAAACTTTGTAACAGCAATATTGTTCAGTGTTTAGATTTAGCCAAAACATACAATGGCTTTGGTGTTGCTGCACACATTGATAAAGATAGCGGATTTGAAATTTACATGAAAGGTTATACTCCATTTAAAGAAGCAATTTTTAATCATACAAATTTACTTGGCTTGGAGATTTCAACCATTTCAAGCGTAGATTGGTTTACCGACAGGGATACGGTTTCTGATAGAAAAGGGTTGATTACGAAAAGAAGAAGGGCGTTAGACGAAGATTCAACTTACGAAATTTCAAAGTTAATGTCTTCCGATTCTCACATATTGGCAGCTTTAGGCAAAAATGCAGCAGGCAATAAAAAAATTACAAGAATAAAAATGGATGAGTTGAACTTTCACTCCTTAAAAATAGCGTTCATTGATTCTGCTGCCAGAATACGAATTGAGGATTTGTTACCTTATGCTATTCCGCATTTTGTCGGGGTTAAGTTCGATGGGGGGTTTCTTGATTCTCAGATAATACGGTTCAATAATAATTTTACGTGCATTATTGGTGGTCGTGGTGCTGGTAAATCAACTGTATTGGAATCTGTACGAGCAGCATCAGGTAATCCTTGTCGTGATTCTTTAATTGATAATGAAGTTTGGCCGGAAAGAATTTCACTAATTTATCAAGATGAAACTGGCAGACAACAAACATTTATTAAAGATAAAATCAAGGATGTAATAAATGCAACAGATCCTTCGCAAGGTATTACTCAGGTCTTAATTGAAAGCTTCGGTCAAGGCGAAACAGCCGAAACCATTCAGCATTGTGGTAAAGACCCGGGTGTTCTTCTAAAATTCTTTGATAGTTTTATTGATTTTCAAACTTTCAAAAATGATGACGAGGATATATGTCAACAGTTATTAGATAATCAAACCTCTGTTGAGAGACTTACTATAGAAATACAAACAATTCCGCAGATTGAAAAAGCAAAGAATAACGCAGAGGAACAAGTAAAAGCATTAAAAGCTAAAAATGCTAAAGAAGTTGTTGAACTTGAAGAAGGTCTCGCAAATGAAAGAGCTTTAAGAAGTGATTTAGTCAATAATTTGAAAACTTTATTAAAAGGCATAAAAGAAAGTTTATCTGATAAAACTGTTTTTGATTTGGTTCTTGCTTTCAGAGAAGATAAAATCATTATTGGCAAAGAAGAATTTAAGGATGTTAAAGCCATTGTCGAACAATTTTCAAAGGATATTGATATACATTCTACAAACATTACTACAGAATCTTCGTTGGTAGTTGAGAAAATAAATGCAAAACTCAAAGCATGGAAAGAAAAAGAAAGCGAATCTCAAAATAGAATTGAAGCAATTCGCAAGGAAATTGAGGATAAAGGTGGTAAATTAGATATTGCTTTTATCAGAAAAGTCACAAAGGATGCCAGTGATTACACAATAAAATTGAATGAACTACAACTAAAGAAGAAAGAGCTTGACAAACTGATTTTGGAACGAAAATCTTTGCTTGAAAAAAGAAACGAAATCAAAGAGAACATTTATAAGAAAAGATACGAATTTGTATACACAGTAAACGAAAACCTGAAATCTACTGTAATTGACTTTAATATAGATATTAAAATATTACAAGGCGTGTTTTCTCCTGAACTTGCAGGAATTGTTAAGGATGGTATGGGTTGGAGAACATCCCAAGTTCCTAAATCAGAAATAATCGTAAGTTCCGTTCCTTACAAAACTCTTTTGGATTCTATTAGAAAGAAAAATTCATCTCTCATTCAAGGTATAAAAAGTCAAGATGGCTCAACTGTGTTTTCAAAAACAGATGCTGACCAAATCATTGAAAATATTGGCAAACCGAATGTATTGTTTCAAATAGAAAGATGTCAATATGATGACGTGCCTGTTATTACGTTAACCAGAAAATCAACAGGCTCAGATGGTAAAGAATCCTATGTACAGAAAGATTTTTCAAAACTTTCACTTGGTCAGCAACAATCAATTTTATTATCTGTTTTGCTTTTTTCTAATAGAAACTGTCCTCTTATAATTGATCAACCAGAGGACAACCTTGATAGTGAATTTATTTATAAAACTTTAGTTAAAAATCTTCGCAGGGTAAAAGAACACAGGCAAGTTATTATTGTTACTCACAATGCTAATATTGCTGTACTTGGAGATGCAGAACTTATAATACCTCTGAAAAGTACAAGCGAGCGCACTCATATTATTGATAGGGGTTCAATTGATAATACACCTACAAAAAAAATTACCTGTGCGATTTTAGAAGGTGGAGAGAAAGCATTTATAAAACGAAAAGAAATTTATGGATTATGAAAACTAAAATCACAGAAAGAGAACATTAATAATCTTTTTTATTAAAATTAATTATGAACGAAAAAGAACTCCAGAAATATTTAAAATCAAAGTATCCTAAAGAGGCAGAGCACTGCGAGTGGAAGGAATTTAAGAAACTTAAACATTCGGTGTCTGGTGAAGCCGGAGACGATGTTGTTTCTTATGTTTCCGCTATATCCAATATGGAAGGTGGTCATCTTGTTATTGGTGTTGAGGATGCAACGCTTTCTATCATTGGGATACAAGACCTGCATAACTATACTCCTGAAAACATAAAGCTTAAAATTCTTGAGCAATGTCCGAACCTTAGTTCCGAAGGTTTCCGTGTAGAGCCATTTGAAAGTTCAGATTCACATAAAATCGTCTGGATTTTTCACATACCAAAACACCTTCCCAGAAAACCGGTACTTGCTCATAATAAAAAGTGGCAAAGAATTGAGGATAGTTTGGTTGAGATGAGAAAAGAAAGGGAAGATGCAATTTTATTTGAAGCTGTACCCGCAGAGCCCGATTGGTTTGCTGAGATTCTGGATGATGTTACTTTTTCAGATCTTGATAAATCTGCTTTGCAAAAAGCCAAAGAAGAATATAAAAAGAAAAACCCGAATCTGGCTTCTCAGGTTGATTCTTGGACCTCCGCTAAGTTTTTGGAAAAAGCCCACCTCTCTTTTAATGGCAAACTTACAAGGGCTGCCATATTACTCTTGGGTACTGAAACACTAACCATAAAACTATCCCCATTTGTTGCACAAATTACTTATGATTCCCGTGATGAGCATGGTACAAGTAACCCGGGTACAGCTGCGCATATACGCATGCCTTTTATTTTAGCTGCGGATAAGTTGCAGAATATTATTTCAAATCCGGCTTTACATCAAATGCCAAATGAGACAGCATTTCCTGTAAAAAGGAATAAATATGATAATTGGGTGATTCGCGAAGCCCTACATAATTGCATTGCACATCAGGATTATTTTAAAAAGCAAAGAATTTTAGTCATTGAGCATCCAAATTATTTACTATTCGAAAATGCGGGCAATTTTATTCCTGGCTCTGTTGAAAAAGTTATTGAGCAGGATGCACCACAGCGTGATTACCGCAATACATTTTTATGTAATGCTTTGGTTGAATTGAACATGATTGATACTGTTGGAAGCGGTATAAAGAGAATGTTCACTATTCAACGCGATCGGTCTTTACCCCTGCCTGATTTTGATTTAAGCCAGCAGGATGCAACGCGTGTAAAATTATATAATAAAGAAATTAATTCAGATTTTTCTTACGTTTTAAGAACCCAGAAGAATCTTTCACTTAAGGATATAATTTCTTTGGATAAAGTTCAAAAACACTTACCATTAAGGCAGGAAGAAGTTCTTCAACTTCGCAGTCTTAAATTGATCGAAGGGAATAAACCTAATTATCGTATTGCCGATATGGTTGGTAGTCCCACTTCTTTTGGTAAAAGTGATCTTGCTTATACCGAATTTAAAGAACGCCTTATTTCCTTTATTAAAGAATTCGGTAAGGCGTCAAGGGCTGATTTAGAAATACTGTTTATGCCACTAATGTCCGAAGGTCTGTCAATAGAGAAAAAGAAAAAGAAACTTACAAATATGTTATATAAATTTTCTAAGGAAGATGGAGGAATATATAATACTTCTGATTCTACTAAATATTCTGTTTGGGTTCTTGTTCAAGATAGAAAAGTTAATAAAGCGGGCAATACAAATGATAAAAGATATTGAGTAATAGATGCTTATACTGTTATTAATGAAGTTGGAAAAGATAGAAAGAAAGAATGATGTTAAAGATGAAGATAGAAAAGATAGAGAAGTTCTTAAACAACTTTATAATAGTACTGATATTTAATGTTTTATTAAAGTGCTGTAGTAGATAGTAAAGATAGAGATAGAAGATCGTTTTTTTTTTTTTGAATTCAAATGATTAAGTTTAAGTATTTAATAAAGAAGTTTTTATGACTAGCGACACAACAGAAAAAGGACTTGAAGTAATTATCGAAAAATACTTGGTCGAAATATCTTGTTTTAGACAGGCTTTTTCATCAGATTATGACAGGGATTTAAGTTTAAATAAACACCTGCTTTTTGAGTTTATTAAAGAAACCCAGCCAGAGGCATATGAAATCATTGTAAAACGTGGTGAAGATAAATTTCTGAAACGTCTTACCGAACAGGTAAAACAAAGAGGTATTATTGATGTGCTTCGTAAAGGCGTAAAGGATTTAGACTTAACCGTTCAGCTTTATTATAAAAACCCATCATCCGATCTAAATCCCAATGCTATTAAACTTTACAACTCTAACATTTTTGCAGTAACACGCCAATTACATTACAGCCTGAGTAATAATAATTCACTAGATATGGCAATACTTATTAATGGTTTGCCTGTTATTACTTTTGAACTTAAAAATCCCTGGACTGGTCAGAATGTAAAGAATGCCATCAAACAATATCAAACTGACAGAGATCCAAAAGAACCCTTGTTCCAGTTTGGTCGTTGCATCGTTCATTTTGCAGTTGACTCCGATTTAATTTATATGTCCACAAATTTGAACGGACTGAACACTTTCTTTTTGCCATTTAACAAAGGCTATAACAACGGTGCCGGAAACTCGCAAAATCCTGAAGGACTAAAAACAGATTATCTCTGGAAAGAAATATTAACTAAAGACAGCATCAGTAACATTATTGAAAACTATGCCCAGATTACAGAGGAAAAAGACGAAGACACCGGCAAAATAAAACGTAAACTTATTTTTCCCAGATACCATCAGTTAAAGGTGGTTCAGAAACTTTTATTACACGCACAACAAAACGGTGTAGGACAAAAATATTTGATACAACATTCAGCAGGTTCAGGCAAATCAAATTCAATAACTTGGCTCACTCATCAATTAGTAAGCTTACACGATACGAGCCACATAAACCCTGTATTCGACAGTGTTATTGTAGTTACTGACCGTAAGGTACTGGACAAACAGATAAGGGATAACATCAAACAATTTTCACAAGTTAAAGGAGTAGTCGAAGCAATTACAGAAGGCAGCAGTCAGTTAAAAACAGCATTGGAAGATGGCAAAAAAATTATCATTACCACCATTCAGAAATTTCCATATATCTGTGCAGAGATCGGTGAACTTGGAGTCAAGAAATTTGCCATTATCATTGATGAAGCTCACAGCAGCCAAAGCGGTGAAACAGCAGCCAAAATGAACCTTGCCCTTTCAGCAGATAAAGAAGAATATGACAAAGCTGCCGATCCCAAAATTCCTTATGAGAACGAAATAGATATAGAAGAATATTTCGATACTGAGGATTTAATAAACCAGATTATTTCACAGCGAAAAATGCTGAAAAACGCTAGCTATTTTGCATTTACCGCCACACCGAAAAATAAAACGCTTGAAACATTTGGAGCTAAAGCCCCAAATGGAAAGTTCTTTCCCTTCGATCTTTATTCAATGAAACAAGCCATTGAAGAAGAATTTATTTTAGATGTACTAAAAAATTATACTACCTACCAATCATATTACAAACTCAATAAAGAAGTAGAAGAAAATCCGCTTTTTGAAACCCATCAGGCGCAGAAAAAATTAAGGGCTTATGTGGAGAATCACCCTTTTTCCATTAAGGAAAAAGCAAAAGTAATGATAGACCATTTTCATTCAGCATCACGCAAACAAATTAAAGGGCTTGCAAAAGCAATGGTAGTATGCAAATCAATCAACAATGCCATTCAATATTATACTGCTTTCAATGAATATCTAAAGGAAATAAATTCGCCATTCAAAACCATTATTGCATTTTCCGGCAAGCGTAAAATTGATGGTGTTGAAATGGACGAGGCTAAATTCAATGGATTCCCAAGCGGTGAAATTCCGAAACAATTTAAAAAGAATGAATTTAAGTTTCTGATTGTGGCAAATAAATTTCAAACCGGATTTGACCAGCCGCTTTTACATACAATGTATGTAGATAAAAAATTAAGAGATGTTCAGGCAGTTCAAACACTTTCACGTTTGAACAGGGCTTATAAACCAGATAAAAACGACACCTTTGTTCTCGATTTTTTCAACTCTGTTGATGACATAAAAGAATCATTTGAACCATTCTTTACTACTACAGTTTTAAGTGAGGAGACAGATGCAAACAAACTGAACGATTTACAAAAAGCATTAGATGAAGCTCAGGTATATTGCAACTATGATATTAAAAATTTCACGGATTTATATTTTCGTAATGCTTCACGGGACGAGTTAGACCCAATCATTGATAAATGCGTAGACACTTTTATAAGCGATCTTTCAGAAGATTCACAGGCAGATTTTTTTGTAAAGGCAAAATCTTTCAATCGTACCTATTCTTTTCTTTCCAAAATACTCTCATTCAATAATGTTTATTGGGAGCGTCTTTACTGGTTTTTAAAATTTCTGATGCCCAAAATACAACCACCCAATGAAGATGATTTGGCAAAGGGAATCCTTGAATCCATTGACCTTGACAGTTACAGACTTTCAAAAACAACAACTGATAATATCAAACTTGATGGTGGTGGCGAACTCGACCCAACGCCTCCGATTTTAAGAGCAGGTGGCGGAGATCATGAGTTTGATAAGTTAGAAACCATAATACAGGAATTTAATACACGATATGGCATTAATAATTGGACTGACAACGACAAAGTAAAACGCTTTTTATTTGATCAACTTCCGGCTGACCTTGCAAAAGACGAAGCTACAGTAAATGCAGTAAAAAATTCTGACAAACAAAATGCGAAAATCACATCCGATAAAAAAGTAGAAGATTTGATGCAGGATGTTATTTTTACATACACCGATCTTTATAAAAAATTCTCTGATGATCAAGATTTTAAAAGACAGTATCTTGAGTTTGTTTTTAATAAATTATGGGATTCTGAGCGTAATCGAATAAATATTTAAAATAAATGAAAAATCGACTAATAAAAATTGTTGTACTATTATCAAGAATTATAATTATTCCTTTTGTTTTAAGTGTAATATTTTTAATAATTGCTTCAAAACAAACTGGAAAGATAAATATTACAGAAAATTCACTTAAAAAAATTGAATATATTAACAGTGAATTAATAAAGCTTAAAAGCTTAAATGAAAATATATTTGAAAATGAAGATGAATTAATTTTTAAAATAAAATCAATTATTAAACCTGAAGTTTTTAATGAATTTTCATTTTTGAATGATTACATCTATAAAAGGACATATTCTATTAATTATGTGTTTAGATATAATAGATTTATAAAAAAATATCCAGAATATGAATTTAATGAAAGTCTTAAAAATATTTCAAAAAATAAATTTCAAAATATTGATACAATAAATTACTTAATTGATTCACTTTTAAATCCAAAAGAAAATATTTATATTTTAAATTTCGTTGATGATGAGTCATTTAACGGATTTGTAATAAAATCAATAAATGAATTAATAATAAGTGATAGCGTTTTAAATTGTTTAAGAAATTTCGAAGGTAATTCATTTGAAAATTTCGAAGAATTTGGTCAAAAAATCAAGGAAAGCATTGGATATAGAAATTTTGAAATATATCATTTATTCATTGAATCTGTTATAGAGGATAAACCTGCCTGGATTAAAAATACTTGGTATTACATATTAATTACTTTTATTGTTTTAATTATATTGGTAATTACGGAAAACGTACTCATAAATGTTGGTAAATCTAAAAATGAAGCTTTAAACCTTGATGAAGAAATAAGTGAAAAAAAGGAGGAACTAATTAAAAATCCTGAAAAGATAAACTTAAAATGGGATTTAGCTAATTTAACTTTACAAAAATACTATAATAAAAACTTAATTCAAGTTAATAATATTTATTGGATAAGTGTAATTTCTATGATTATTGGGTTCTTATTAATTACTTGTATACTGTTACTTTCAATTTTAGGAGGTATTGATTTTAAAATTACTGAAATTGGAATAATTGCTGGAATTATTACTGAATTTATAGGGGCAACATTTTTATTTATTTATAAATCAACAATAAATCAAGCTTTAAAATATACAAGAAGTTTAGATGAGATAAATAAGGTTGGTATTTCAATAGATATTATTCAATCAATTGAAGCCAGTGAAATAAATAGAGATAAGATTGAAAATGCAAAAATTGATATTTCAAAGATTTTGATTTCAAAAATTGATAAATAATTTTCAAATATACTGAAAGATGAGTCAATGTAAATTATGTCTTGGTGAAAAGGAGTTAATCAAAAAATCACATATTATTCCAGATTTTATGTATAAGGATTTATTTGATAATAGACATAAAATCAGGGCATTTTCTCCACTTCAGCGTTTAAAAGGTGAAGGGTTTGTGAAAATGCCTTCTTCAGGTGAATATGAAGGAGGCCTTTTATGTGCTGACTGCGATGGAAAAAAGATAGGCTCCTATGAAGATTATGCGAAAAAAGCAATATATGGAGGTCCGTTAAGGAAAAGTATTAGTCCTATTTGCAAAAATTTTATAGATCCAAAGGGACTAAAATTTACAATTTGTGAAAATATTGAATACAGAAGGTTTAAGTTATTTATTTTATCCATTTTATGGAGGTCGAGTATTTCAAAAAGAGAATTTTTTAAAGACATTGATTTGGGAAAACATGAGGAAATAATTCGAAGGATGCTTATTGAAGGTGATCCTGGGAGAATTGATGATTATCCTATTTCGTTCATGACTTTTTTGAATGATAAAAAAATGTCAAATGATATTATTGCACAGCCAAGAAGAATTGAAAACAAAGATGGAATTTCAAGTTTTGTCTTTATAATATCAGGAATGATTTATCGAATTTATATTAATTCTGAAGAAAAAAATATTCCTAAAGAAGTAATTGAAAATACATTATCGGAGAAAAATAAAATGACAATACTGCAAATACCAGAAGGTACAGGAATGGACTTTCTAATGAGATTTGCTGGAATTGATACTAGAAAAAAAAATCACTAATGATAACTAAGGTTCGTCTTTATTTCTTTAATATTTTTCTTTTTGTATTTTAACTATAGCCTCCCCAACAGATTTATCCCCATTTTCCTCCTTTAGATAATATTCTGCCGGCACCGGTAGCTGCAAGCATATGAATTGTATTTATGGGATTCATACGGCTTGCCGCAAGAGCAGCATACCTTCAGGTATTTGGTCCTGGAAATCTTTTTTTTCTCGATTTTTTCACCGGCTAAGGCAGTTTGATAGGATCTGGTCTGTTCAACCAACTTAACTCCGATGGTATTTTTTTCGTAAAGTTCCTCCAAGGAGATCAATTTTGTTTTTGTCATGGTTTTTTTTTTCTTATAAAAGTACAAAAGCCCGAAAATCTGCTTTCCGCTAACTGATCTTAACCCATGTTAAGTGCGCTTAATTGCCACTAAATTTTTAACACCGGCTCAGAATTAATTTTGTATATGTTCGGATTATTCTGCGTATTTTTTTCGCTTAAATTTGGTTTTATGGTGGTATTAATTCGGATTAAATTGGGTATTAAAAGGAAATGAACAGGGATTCAAAGAAATGCCCATTTTACTCATAATTGCTGTGTATTTATTCACTGTGAAAATATATATTTTTGTGTATAAA
>Ga0209417_1000160_pt1 | contig 180561 bp, 172 predicted proteins | sample RifGroF2_FD_184002 | JGI IMG/M metagenome (GOLD analysis project Ga0209417, IMG submission 184002) | Groundwater microbial communities from Rifle, Colorado, USA - Groundwater F2 (SPAdes) (version 2) | ecosystem: Environmental > Aquatic > Deep subsurface > Groundwater | place: Rifle, Colorado... | reverse complement strand
ATGGTTATATGGCGATCTTAATATTTTGAAAAGAACTTTATTGGAATCAAATACAAGCTTGTCTGTGGAAGCAACCTTAAGAGCAGAAATTGCCTGAACAGAGTTTGCCATGGTTACCATCAATCCTTTGAGCACATCTTCGAACTGCTCGGTGTGCTTAGACAATGAGTCCTTTAGCTTGTTCAGTTCCTGAAACTTTGCTATATGTTTGTTATACTTTGCAGTGTCGAATATCTCAATTACAGGGGAACCTTCCGGCACTTCGGAAGTGGAAAACTCACGGATAAAATCGTGATATGAGCTGTTATTTGCAACCAACGGGAGCGAGACTGATGTAATGTCCAAGTCGTCCATACAAAAAGAGATGGACCTTAAAGCTCTCTCAAGATTGCCAAAGTAATCGTGTTGACTCAGATGCTGCATCGATTGTGAGTACTGCTCCGTATCTATCTCTTCCGTATTGTTTGAACTTTCAACAATCGGAGCCTCTTTTGAAAGTTTTTCCAGTTCATCTATTTTTTCCACAAGCAAGTCGTTCTGTCTTGAAAGCTGGAGTTTGAATTCGGCCTCTTTTGTAACACCTGTGTGGTCCACAATAAAACTCCTGTTATCATACTTGACCTGACTGGCTACGGGCACGTATGCCACTCCCAGCTTGCTAACCCTGTAATCACGGAAGATATCTTTGTGCTGTTTTTGCAATTCAGCAATTTTGCCATCAATCTCATTAACAGTCTTTTTTAACCCTTTCTCTTTAAGCAGGAAGTAAATGAACGGAATCACAAGTATCATAGTCACCCATTTCCATATACCAACTTTTGACAACTCACCCTTGAAGGGCTTCTTCTCTTCCTCTAAAGAAGCTATGTTTTTTTCTATTTTCTCCTCCTCCTGAACAATTTTCTCTGCCGCCTGCTGGTAGTAATTAAGCAGTATCTTTGCCTGATCCTGATAGATATTGCTGGATTCCTTAAAAATTTTCCCTTTCATAGTCTTATAGTCTGATTTTAATATCCCGTTAGATTTTCTTTTCTTTTTTCCTCTTTTTGCTGAGGTGTCAGTTTGCGGTTATAGTCATATATAGCACTTTCCCATTCACCGTAAATAGCGTTTGGCAGGACAATGAACCTCTTCCCCCACTCGTCATGTAATTTGTCTGTTTCAGCTTTTCTATCCTGAATGGACCTCCTTTCGAAAACATTTGAAAAATCGTTGAGGTTGTCACCCAACAACATTACAATCTTGTGATTTTCTGCCACCTTCTTTCTCCTAGGTTCCTTAGTTGCACCGTCTGCAAGAAACAGCATATGCTCCCTGTCTGCGTACGGCAATTGGAGCTTTTTTAGATTTTCAATAGTTGCATTTACGTCTGAAACTGTCCTGTTGCTAATGTAAAATATTGTAATATTCTGTACAGCGGCCCACCTCAGAAAATCAACCGCTCCAGGGATTCCTGTTGCAGTTGCTGAATTTACCCATTTTTTCCATCCCTCGGCATCATATACCTTTCCCTCCTTTATATTCTTTGCCTCAAGAAAACTGTTGTCAATAATTGTCTCGTCCAGATCTGTTATTATTGCATACTGCTCATTGGACAACCTTGCAGGTATTATTGTTTCCAGGTATGTACGTGCCACGTTGAATGCCTGATAGCACAGAGCCCTGTACTCAGCAGAGGTCTGGTGCCACAGAACAGGATAGGTTATGAAATCAACCTCTCGCGAGGTTGGGGGATTGTTTTTGGAAGTGTCCTGCGACTGCAGATTTGATACGAACAGAAATAAAGAAAAAATTAAAAACGCTCTTTTCATCCTAAAATATGTTTTCGGGTGTAAAGATAAGATAATTGATGCTTTTACATCAAAGTCTACTTGCCATTTTCAATCAAATATTATTATACTTATGAGAATTTTCTATGCACCCAATGATTTTAAGGCTTCGTAGACAAGATAAGCAGGCCATACAATAGCCTTTAATAACCCTAGTACACCTAACCAAAAGGTTGTAGCGTGAGAAATGAAATAGATTGCTGCGCCAATAAGACCAAGTCCGTAAACAGCACCAGATGGAGCACTTTGTTGAATTTCCTTTTTCATGTGTTTATCCTTTAATGTGATTTTGACAATGTAACTACATTATCCTTTATTGAATAATCTATAAAAGAACAATATTTTATCATCTCCATAATCTGAACCAGCGACTCTGATTTAAAATTAGCAGTTAGTCTGTACTTGAGAATATCTTTGTTCTCTATTAAAAACTCAGCACCGTGCCATCGTTCAAGTTTCTTGATAACTTCGCTGATTGGTGTAAAATCAAACATAAGTTCTCCTCTTCTCCATGCGTCCTGTCTAACTGTATCTGCCTGCTTTATTAATACAGGACGGTCATTATCCCTGTATAAAAAAGATTCCTTAGGTTTAAGTTCTGTAATAAACTCCTTGTCACTATCGGGATATCTTCTGATAAGTTTTATTGAACCGGAATATAGGGTTGTCTGCGCCTCACTGTCGTTCTCATATGAACGGATATTGAACTTAGTACCCATAACCTTAATGACAAAATTTCTGTTTGTGCTCACAATCATTGGTTTTGTCGAATCTTTCACAACATCGAAATAAGCTTCACCAGAAACGGCAACCTCTCTGGTTGAACCAAAAAACTGGTCAGGAAAAGTAATTTTTGTGTCTGAGTTCAGGCTCACCTTTGAGCCATCAGGCAATACAACGTATCCCTTTACTCCCTTGTTTGTGTATATGGTATGTGTAATCTTGCGAGGAACATCTGAAAGCCTGATTCTTTGATCAACAGGGATTTCACTTATAGTTTCCCTGCCGGATATCATATAGATATTCAGAGAGAGTGAAATCAGCAATACTAATGAGGCTGCATATAAAATAAATTTCAGATAACCCTTGAATTCCCTTTTCTTTACTATACTTTGAAGGTCCGCCAACTCTTGCTTGCTTGCAACAGTGTCAGGCATGTTATTGCGTATCCAGAGATTCTTAAGTCCTATATAGTACTTAAGGTTATCTTCAGATTTGCCAACCCACGACATTATATCCTGCTCTTCACTCCTGCTGGCTTTTCCTTCTATGTACTTTAATAATAATTTCTTCGTCATAACTAAACTAAAGCAAAGGTAAATAATCTTTCAGGTTGTTTCTGAGAATTTTTAGTGCACACATCATTCTGTATTCTATTGTCTTTATATTAACTCTTTGTTTTTCTGCTATTTCTGTATATTTAAAATTATTGAACCGGTTCATTAAAAATGCCTCTTTTATTTTTTCAGGCATCTGGTCCACAGAAGCCCTGAATATTTTTTCCACCTCTTTGGCGTATAAATCCGTAGAAGAAGAGTCTTTAAGTGCCATATAATTTAACGAGTCCCTGTCATATTGTTCCTTCTTAAAATTGTTGAATGAACTCTCTGTTTTCTTTCTCCTGAGTAAGTTCAGACACTTGTTTTTTGTTACAGTCAGCAGGTAACCCATAATATTCTCGTCAAAAATGACAGAATCCCTGTTTTCCCATACTGTTATAAACACCTCCTGCGCTACACACTTTGCTGCCTGTTGATCCTGAAGATAATTAAAGGCGAAGAATCTTACCTTATGTAAATAAGACGCATAAACTTCTCTAAAGGTTACTTCAAGATCTTCTTTGTTTGTATTGACTTGCATTGAAACTTGTCAGAAAAATGGTTTTTCAGCTTAAGCTTCAAATATACTCATTTTTTATTTAAACATTACTGATAATTCCTTCTCTACCGGAGGAAAACATATCTGGTCGTCGCAGCATTGATACGAGAATTTTAACTTAAACTCCTCCTTGCCCGTACCAACGAACTTCTGATAAAACAGAAGCTCCCCCTCATAGATGAATGTGCCGTTTTCTCCATACTTTGAACTTGCCGGTATGTTGATTTCTGAACACTTAACAAATCCTTCTGTTGGCTCAAACGCCACTTCGGTATTGATGTATGGCTCCTTTTCTGACACCTTTGCATAGATATGGAACCCCTTTTCAATTTTCACTCTGGCTATAGCTGCAAGCTCTCCGTTCTCTAAGCGTACAAGTTTGGTTGCCACATTTACAGGATTTCTGTTATTTGTGGCTTCTACAACTATGTCTCTGCCGGCACGTTCTATCTGCATATGTGAGTAGTCGTTTCCGTATACGCCTTTCTGATTCGAATTTATAAGAAAATAAAACCCTCCCGATTCAGAGAAGAACATTATATTCTTGTATTTTTCATACCACTCTCGCCACTGGCCGGGAGTCTTGAATGTGGCCAGGGTGTATCTGTCCAGGATTCTTTGGGCAAGGTCTTTGTTTTCTCCCTTCTCAAGCATTGAGATTGCCTTGTCTAGTATTGCATGATTATTGTTCGCAATGCCCAGATATTTTGCATCTGCATCTACTGTCAGGCCTGCTCTCGATTTTTCATCTTTATAGAGGTATGGAAGATTTGCTGTCAGCATTGCTGAATCTTCATGTGCCCTGGCATAGACAAAAACCATTTCGTACCTGGTGGTTTTTCTGTCATCATACTTTCTTGAGATAACTCTCTCATTTTTAAGAGTTGCTGTATATGCAACAGCATTTGCAAAAACAATTCTGGCCTCCTCTGTCATAAATTCGGGCGATGCTGCAAATCCCCAATGAAAGAAGTTCCCATGCCGTCCTATTGCAATTGCATCCGGTGATTTGAGACTGACACCCCCGGAGATAACCTCTGTTTCTGGCGAATCTTCAAAACCCCATGGGCGGCAGACCATTCCTATCCTGAAATCCTGATTTGTCATGCAACCTTGCGTCTGCACCCTCCACATTTTTTGTGTAGGAGGGATGGTCTCTTTGTAGTATTTCTGAAACTCCATTGCTGGTTTTGGAGTAGGCAATACCTCTGTGGTGAGTTTAACCTTAAATGGATAATTGAAGATTGGATGTTTAATGTCAAAATTATAGGCCTGGGCATCAAGACACAGGCAATACCAGTCTAGCTTAAGACCTATTCTCCTCCCTATTCTGTCTGAAGCCTCAGCAATTGTAATCATCGGACTGTCAAAATCCTCGCTAATGTAGCCGGCATTTTTGTATACGGTATAGTTTCCCTTCTCATCTTTCTCTGTATAGAGCGGGACTCTGACCGGAGGAGTTCCATCCAGTATTGTCACATCGAAATTCTTTGACAGAGCCTCTTTATAGTCTTTATCCCTGATAACTGTGACATGGGTAAAATAGCTTTTTAGAAGGGTCTCAAACGATTTCATCCTTTTAAGAACCGACGCATTTTTCTCCTCCGGGGTAGGTTTTTTGGCAGCATAAGACGATATCTCCGCAGAGCCACCGATATAGAGTACTTTAAGTGTCTCTTTTTTGATTTTGCCTGAATTTTGAGAAGAGGCTATACTGAATGTGAACATGACAACCAGAAATGTGGCAAAAATCATGTTTAAAAAATATTTCATATCGGCCCTAAAGTGTTTATATGATTATTTGACAGCAATATACGAGTTTTTTTAATAATAATTAAAAACAGAGGGGCTTTTACACCCCTCTGTACAATTATGTATGTTATTTTAACCTTATTCCGTCGAGACAGAAGTAAGGCGGTGTTCTCATCTTTCCATTGGCATCCTTATCGGAAGAGTCCATGTAGAAGATAACCTTGTTTACAGTTCCAAGACCACTCAGGTCCCATTTTGCCCATGCACCTTGTATTGTGTTCCAAAGGTCAAGTGGAGCTGGTGCCACTCCTGGGAAAAGAGCAAGGTAGTACTCAGATGTACCGGTTTGAGTTGAGTTAAGGTAGCCTTTAGCAATAAGCTTTACATAGCCTTGTACCTTTGCAGTATATGCTGCTGTAGAGTCGGCTGTGGCTTCAGCTTTTGTCTTGCCTGCAGCTCTGGCTGCAATTCCGGCTGCCCTTCCTGCTGCAATTTTAGAAAGAATCTGCTGACCTGCAAGTCTTATATAGTCTTGCCCACCTCCAAAATTATAGACATCCGACATATACCATACACCAAATTTTGCCGGGGCAGCATCTGGGATATTTGGATTTCTTACAGTAGCATAGGTAGTTCCACTTGTGTATTCGTCATATACCTGTGTTAAGGCATTTAACTTTGAAGAGTACCTCGATCCATAGTTTAAAAGCTGGAAGTTGTAGTTTGTGTTTGCAACCAAAACATGCTCAACTATTCTCGGTTGGTCAATTGTAAAGAATGCATCGTCACCTTCTACTCTTACTACTGTGAAGTTTTTAAGCTGATTTGGATAAGTACCTGAATAGACAGAGTAAATTGAACTGTCTACTGCAGCTTGAATCTGGGCAGCTGAAGGGGTAGTGGCCCTTGGTTTGCTTGTTATCCATGGGTATGAACGGTAGTTCTTACTTGAAAGTGCAAACCCTGTATGGGTGCCGTTAGCGTTTTTCTTTACATTCATAGTTACTTCGCCATACTTATAGGCTGTCACCTTATAAGCTGCATCGGGCACAAGATAGGTAAGCCAAGGGACATCTATTGCCAGACCTTCCCCCGCATTGAAGGTTACATCATTAGGGAAATCTATCTCTTTTTCTTTTATCTCATCAGAACAGGAAGAAACAAAGAGTATCCCTGAAATTAACAGTGTTATCGTAAAATATTTTTTCAACTTTTTCATAATCTTACTTTTGACCAGGGTTTTGTTCAATTAAAGGATTGTTTATCATCTCATTATTAGGGATCGGCCACTGAAGTTTGGTCTTATCAAAAACAAAGCTACCGGCCTTCATTACCTCCATGTATGTCTTTCCCTCCTTCATAAAACGGAAAGATGCATAGAATTCCGAGCCGTTTTCAAGAATAAGCTCGTTGATATATTCTTTGAATATAATATCCAAAAGCTCTTCGTTTGATGCCGGAACAGGTATTTGGGCAAGAACAGGGTTTGTCCTTTTTGACCTCATCAGGTTAATTGGTGCTATTGCCAGAGCTGCTGAACCGCCTGTGCGTGCAATAAGTTCTGCCTGCATTATGTACAATTCAGGAAGACGCATGTGGTAAACGCCATATTTTTCATCTTTAGGAGTTGAGTTTGCTCCTGCGTATGATCCCATCCTGTAGATTTTTGTCCATATCCACGACTCAGCTGTGTCCCATGTCTCTGCATTTCTTGCTCTGCCTGTATGAATATACCAACGCGGATCTGTCCTTATCCAGTCCAGACCATATCTTATACCGCACACAGCCTCGCTTTGAGGAAGGGGAGTGTTTGCTGCTGTCAGATATTTTGTAGCGGCGGTATATGAGAAACCATAGTTTGACCAGTAACCTGCGTTGCTTGTTCTGTTGGCAACATCTTCCAGGTACCTTACAAAGATATGCTCCTGAGAATCCCATGACTTAAGGAAAGTCTGTTTCATGTCTGTCTCCATCTTGATGGTTGCAGGCAATGTGCTTATAACCTCATCAATAATTGTTTTAGCATCGGTAAGGTCCTTAGCTGCGTTTCTCTGGGTACCTCTTATAAGAAGAAGCTTGGCTTTATATGCCTTTGCAAATACCTTGGATACCTTTTTTGGTGTAGCAAATGCAGAAGGCATGTTTGCAATTCCAAAGTCAATATCTTCCATTACCTTTTTCCAACTCTCACCAACGGTGATTCTTGGTTGGGTTATGTTTGAAACGTCAGATGTCTGATCCCTGTAAATTATCCCGAATTTACTGTCGTCGGTATCCCACCAACAGCTGTAACTCAACAGTAACAGCGAGTTAAAATAACCTCTCAAGAACCTTGCCTCACCAAGCAATTCGTTTTTTGCTGTAGTAGTTGGGAAGGCACTGTCTGGTACCTTTGGTATGCCATTGATTGCAAGATTACAAGCATTAATTGCATAATACGAAGTTGTCCAAACGTTTGTGGGGCTATTAGATTGATTTTCACTGAAATCCATCAGACCTGTTACCTGTATTAAGCCCGACCTTGTAGTTAGTCTGGCATAATAATCCTGATTGACATTATCGCCCTGCATGAAACGGCCATATATTCCGTTTACAGATTGTTTGGCTTTGTCGTATGTTGTCATAGCCTCCTCAACGGGCCATTGGTTTCTTGGAACATTGTTCAGGAAGTCTTCACAAGATAACAATAGAAGAGGGGTTAAAACCGATAGTATTATAATTTTTATATTTTTCATATCTCAGATCTATTTAAAAGTGAATTTAAACCCTAGATTAAATGTTCTGGCAGAAGGATAGTAGCTGTTGTCCACGCCTTGTGTAGCAGACATTCCTGTTGCTGTTGAGAAGTTACCCTGTGGGTCAAACCCCGGATATTTAGTTAACGTGAACAAATTAGTAGCCTGGAATGTCACCTCGATATTGTCTACCAATGTGTTCTTGAAGTACTGTTTACCAAAACGATAGCTCATATTTAAAGCATTAAGTCTTATAAACGAGGCATCATAGAGCCAATAGTCGGAGAATTGAGTTGAAACTCCATTCCCACCATCACCATATGGAGTTGCATTTGGTAGCGTGGCTCTGTCAAAAGGAGACTTAAGTATTGCACTCATACCTGCTATTTTGTTAGATTGATTGTAGTTTCCGGTGTATCCCACATCGCTCATAGCCATGGCCCATAACCTCTTGTTACCATATGCATATGTAAATGTTGCACCAACGTTGAAGGAGCTGCCTATATACAATTGAAGGCCAAATCCTCCAAATAATTTAGGAATACTTGTTCCAAGTACTACTTTGTCATCGTTATTGATTGTTCCGTTGCCATCAGTATCCTTAAAATAAATATCCCCGGCACTCTCCATTGCGTTTCTGAACATTGTAATTCCTCCTGTGGTTGTTCTTGTCTTTAATGCAACAGCCTCTTCAGAAGATCCGAAAAGTCTTTTATAGGTAGGGAATCCAAACCAGTCACCAATCGGCTGACCTGCTATTATTCTTGAGTAAGTTGGAAACAACTCTTTTACTGTGTTATTGAAGCTTATCACCTTAGATTTATTGCTCGAGCCATTTGCGTTCAGGGTCAGTTGCCATGTTGAATTCTTTACAACATCCAAATCAAATGAAAATTCAAATCCGTTTGCCGCTGTAGATGCAATGTTCGCATACATCGACGAGAATGCAGAACTTGGTGCTAGCGTCTGGGTATAGATGAGGTTCTTCGATTGCTTGTCATAGTAGCCCAGAGTGGTCCTTATCCTTGAATTCCAGAACTCCATCTCCAGCGCTATGTCTGTCATAAGGGTCTCCTCCCACTGAAGTCCGAGATTTCCTATATTGCTTGGGTAAATACCAGGTTGTTCCATATAGTTTACTGATCCTACCATTGTCATCCACTGATAGTTCTGAAGGTTTTGCGACCCTGACTTACCATAGCTGGCACGCAGTTTCATATGTGTAAGGTTTCTCCCTAACCATCCGTTTTTCATAAAGTCCTCGTTGCTTATGATCCATCCAAGACCACCTGAAGGGAACCATCCCCACCTGCTGTCCGGACCAAATTTTGATGAACCGTCATGTCTGATAGTAAATGTTGCAAGGTACCTGTCGTTATACTTGTACTGTGCACGGGCAATCTGAGATACCATTGAACTCATCTGATATGATTCAGAAAGAGTTCCTTTTGTAGCTGCATTTGCAAAGCTGTTCAAAACATCATCATCAGGGAAATTACTTGCAGACATACCATACAATAAACTTTGAAAACGCTCAACAGAAGCTGTCAAACTTGCGCTTACATCATGTTTGCCAAATGTGTTTGCATATACCAAAGTATTATCGAAGATTTTAGTGTCTGATTTTGTTCTGCTCCATGTCCTTGTACCATCATAATTAAATGTTGAACCTCTTCTCTTATATGTAAGACTCTCTGTATTTGAATAGTTTACGCTTCCCCTTGAGGTGAAGATAAGCCCCTTCAGTATGGTCCACTCCAGTTCGGCAGATGCTGTTATGTTCTCACCTGTGCCATAGGCTGTGTTTTTAAGAGTAGTGTATGGATTTTCCGTATAGGCATCCCTTGTGAACAGTGTTCCGTCCGCATTATAAACAGGTATGTCCGGTCTTACTTTCTTTAATACATCAAGCATGTAGTCCTTGTCAGAGGCATTACGGGTAGATCCGTTTGCATTTACCCTGAACTTAAGATCCTTGTTGATTCTTGCCTCAAGTCTGATTCTCCCGCCAACGTTTTTGCTAAAACCGGTTTTTACAACACCCTGCATACCACTGTAATACATAGCTGCAAGGTAGCTTACCTCCTTGGTTCCACCTTTTAGTGTAAGGTCATACTGCTGTTGCCATGGATTCTGGGTCATCTCGCCCATCCAGTATGTATCACTGTTGTAATAGGCTCCAGGAAGCTCTACAATTTTACGAACGTCAACCTCACTGGTATTTTGTTTCCAGAACTCTGCCTCACTAAGATAGAGCCTTGTAAAGTAGTCAAATGTACCTCTGTTGTACAACTCCTTTCTGGTAGCAGCCTTTGTGAAAGTCAGATACTCCGGTCCTTTAAAATAATCATAACCATTGAAGTTCATCTGTTGGTAACCCCAACGTGTCGAAAGTTCCAGTGTTGGTTTCATCCCCTCTTTACCACCTTTTGTAGTAACAACTATAACGCCGTTTGCAGCCCTGGAACCGTAAATAGCTGTTGAAGAGGCATCCTTAAGGATGTCAATACTCTCAACATCGGCAAGGTTTAGTGAATAGAGCACATTAGATATACTACCAGAAATTCCTGAGTTGTATTCAGGAATACCATCAATTACCCATAATGGTTGGTTGTCACCACTCAACGATGACTGACCGCGGATAATTACAGATATAGGAGAGGTAGGTGATGCAGACTGAATCTGTACGTTTACCCCTGCTGCCCTGCCCTGAAGCATAGACTGAACGGTAGAACCCATTGGTGCAGTGGCTAGTTCTTTCTTTCCCATGTGGGCGATAGAACCTGTTATATCCTTTATTTTTTGGGTATTACCATAACCGATAATAGCAACGCTCTCAAGAGCGATTGCATCTTCTTCAAGGACAATATTCAGAACACCGTGTTGAGCACTGACTGACGGAAATATTTGTTGCTCTTTGCTCTTAAAGCCAATGAAAGTTAAAAGAAGTCTGTCACCAAACTTTACATCAAGAGTATAGTTTCCATCCATGTCACTATATGCTCCTGTTTTTCCTGTAAGGTTCTGGATTGACACACCTGGAAGAGATAGACCGTTCTGGTCAGTAATCTTTCCTTTGATTTTAAACTTACCATCTGTGTTCTGATTAGGTTTTACTGTCGTGGTCAAAGCAGCCTCATCTCTGTTTGCCACCTCTTTTGGGCTGATTACAACTTGTTTTCCCTGAATTTTGTAACTAATTCCTATTGTTGGAAAAAATCTTGCAAAGAAAAGTTCTACCTTCTCGTTTTTTGAAGAGACACTTACCTTGCTGTTAATTGCCTTTAGAGCATCGGAATAGACAAAATCGTATCCTGTCTGCTCAGTAACCTTTTTAAGAACCTCTTTTAAAGAGGTGTTCTTAAAATCAAAATTCAACTGTTGCGCGTTTAGGGTCGCAAACATTGACATAAACACCACTACAAAGGCTGTAAGGTATTTATGCCGTTTTGGCATTTGTTTTATATTCATAATTTAAGTTATTGGTTGTGAAGAAACTATTCATTACTTGGAATACCTCTCAATGGCAGCTGTAGTTTGTTCTGCCATTTTCTTATAATAATCCTGCTTGGCTTTAAGATATTCAACCACCTTCTCCTTTGGCAGACCTTTTACACCAGTGATAAGTTTCTCGGCAGAATTTCTGTCATTCTCGCTGAGTTTCATCATATCCTGAACTTTCAACATTGCTGCAATTGCATCAATGTCATTTTTAGCATAAAGCTGTGCTACCTTTACAAAATACGAAGCTGTTTCGTCTTTGCCTGAAAGCAGGGTCAGATAATTAATTTTTGCAAGAACCTTTTCGTTGTTTGCATTAGCCATTCTGCCAGTTACAAAGGTGCCGGCATAATTTTTCAGGCCACCGCATATAGCTGCATCAACCTTCTCTTTGGAAACGATCTTGTCTGCTGTCATCTTCTCTTCCATTACAAGGCCGAATACCTCAGAATCTGGGTTTTGAAGTATTTGCGAAACAAAAGGCCACATTTTGTCGGAATATTTTTCTCTTGGAGAAAGTGTTGGAAAGATCTCAACAACAAAAGCTGCTGCTTCTGCGTTCATGTATGAAGCTTTAAGAACCTCCAGATAAGCAATTGCGTTTTCCGTACTCTTATTTGCATCAAAAGCTGCTCTTTTCGCTTTAGGACTAGTTGAAGGATCTAATGCTTTTTTAACCTTTTCAATAAAAGAATCTGCATCGGCGCTTCCTAGAATTCTGTTAATTTCGTTGCCGTCAGAGTCGAGAATCAGAAATGTAGGATAGGCTCTTATGCCATATTTCTTGGCAAGGTCTATACCTTCTCCCTTTTCCATGTCAATTTTAACATTTACAAAATTGGCGTTGAAATATTTCCCAACATGTTCCATAGGGAAGATAACATTGGCCATCTGCTTGCACGGACCGCACCATGTTGTGTAGCAATCCATAAAGATGATGTTTGGCCCCTTTTTGTTTTTCTTTGCCTTGGCGAGAGCTTCGGCGAATGTACCATGCTCAAAGATAACCCCTTTAGCCTCCTGGGCAATCAGTCCTATCGTAAAGAACAGACACAAAAATAGAATCGAAATTTTTTTCATATAAAATTTAGTTAGTTAGACTTACAATTATAGTACACGCTCAAAGTGCCCAACCCTAAACTTTCAATCTTATTTATATATAGTAAATAATCACATTGGGCATTGTCCGTCCTCAGTCGCGCAGCTCCTTCCGGCCGAGTATGCCCAATATGATTATTTTACTTACAAAAATACAGATTTGAACACCCTGAGAAAAATTAAGGAGGCCGACTAAATCACTATTAGTCGGCCTCTTTTTCTTAGCTCTTGCTCATTTACTTCTCGGCTAGCTTCTTGATTTTTCGCTCTTTCAACAGTGATACTTTTGTAGAGATTATCCAGATATCCTTGACTGGCCTGTCATGTTCATTTGTTTCCACTAATGAGATTTTGTCTGCTACATCCTGGCCCTTAACTACTTCTCCAAATATAGTGTATTGCAGGTCGAGATGCGGTGTTCCCCCATAAGTTTTGTAGAACACCCTTCGTTCCGGGGTGAATTTGAAATTATCTGTTTTATTAGATTTGCTTATTCTTAATTCTACCTTGTCGAGATCCTGATCGGTAAGTTTTTTACCAACTACAATGTAAAACTGAGAAGCAGATGACTTGCGTTCCGGGTTTTCCTTATCTCCCTCTCTGGCAGCAGCCAATACTCCCTTTTTATGAAATATGTCAGTCAAGATTTCAGCGGGTAAGGTATAACCCAAGTCGCCTTCGCCGTACAACTTGCCAGGCTCATGGGCTTTGCTGTCAGGGTCGCCGGACTGTACCATAAACTCCTTTATTACTCTATGGAACAATACGCTATCATAGTTTTTTGCATTACAAAGTTTTACAAAATTATCTCTATGGATAGGTGTTTCATTATACAACCTCACGACAATCTCTCCGACTGTCGTTTTAATACTAACCACATAAAACTTTGGGGTCTTTGCTGCTGAAATTACAGGCAAAAGCAAAAGTGCAACGAGCAGATAATTTAGTTTTTTTAGCATATATACTTATTGTTTATCAATTATTTACTGACTTCTTCTTTTCTTTTTTTGTTGCCATCAGCCCGAACATCATTATAACGGTGGTCAGTAATATTACCTGAACAATCAGCGATTTATTCACATGTAATATGTTTTGTTCCGGGAGAATCATTAAAAAAAGGACAATTGTAATAAGCCCCCTTGGAGCAACAAAAAAGAGGGGTTTAAAAGGTATCCCGGACAATTTAAGTTGTAAGGCGCGTATGGCAAATATCGCAAAAACAATTACAGAGGACCATATTAATGTATCTGTATTAAGTATCTCGGCTGTCTCTATAAGGTAGCCAAACAGCAGGAAGAATATTGCTCTCACCATAAATGCTCCTTCTATTGTAAGCTCCCTGAATTTTGAAACCTCTCTTTCGAGCTCTTCCGGGTTGAATCTTTCCACCAATTTAAAATTTCTCAACTTATTGAGGTTTCCCAGAAACAGTCCGAAAAGTAATATAAATATCAGAGCTGGCAAGTGATAGTATTCCGACACAGAATAGATTAATATCACCAGAAGGATTATAGGTATATACTTTATATGGTGCTCAATCCTGTGCAATAAAAACGAGAGTCCCAAAATAGCCACAACTGAAACCAGAGCTATGCCAAGCAGCTGTAATCCAAAGGTTCCCAGAAGACTAAGGCTATATGTAGCATTTAGAGCCACAAAGTTAAAGAATAACACTCCCGCAATATCCGACAAACTGCTTTCGTAAATAACAAATTCTCTGTGAGAAGAGCTAAGGTTCCTGACACTGGGAATGGCTATGGCACTACTTATAACACAGAATGGAATTGCATTGACCAGACTGTCCCTGAAAGAGAAATTTCCGAAAAAATGGAACATGCCGGCTAATAAAAAAGACAATACCAGCAACGAGATTACAGCTCCAATAAAAGATTTTCTGATTAGTGCTAATTTGGACCTGTCAAGTTCAAGTTCAAGGGAGCCCTCCAGAACAATAAGTATAAGCCCAATTGTACCAAAGACCGGCAACACCGACGTAAGTTCAGGTACATCAAATTCGAAGAGAAGCGTCAACTGCTTAACTATCCATCCTAGTAACAGAAGAAGTATTACAGCCGGAATCTTAGTCTTTGAAGATGTAATGTCAAACAGATATGCAAAAAGGAGCAGTGAGCAAAATATTATAATAATGGTCAATGTCATTGTCCGCGCTCCGGTTATTTAAAATCTTATACCTAATGAGATACCAGCTCTTATACCTGCCCAAGGACCGTCAATTTTCATGTTCACCCTGTTGGCCGAAACCTCAACTGTTTGTTTAACCAAAGGTATCTCAAGATCTTCCAGAGTTTGTCTTATCTCTGTCTGCCCCTCTTCCGGAATTGGTTGTGAAGGAATACCTGTAAGATCGCCCTTGCTCTTGCCATAATGCGGACCAAGTAGCCACCAATCCAGACACACAAATTTCCCCAATGCCCACTGTGCACCAAACATTAAACCTACTGTATTTGCTGTTATATTACCCGACATTGTTATACTGGCATTAACCTGCTCGTCGTTCTCGTCCTGATATTCGTAGTTTTTCACAAAGTTGCTGGCATCATATTTTGCATACCGGTAAAAAGGGGCAATATAGAATCCTCTTCCATAGCCTTTCTTTCCTAAATAAAATCTTATTTCGGGAGTAAATGCCATGTTGCCTATTTTGAGTTTTTCAATTACATCACTTGCATCTTCATTATCACCTACCTGCTTTAAAATCATGCTTTTGAAAGGGAGTGTTGAAGATGGCATGTCTCTAAAAGTGAAAGCCAGTGATATGGTTTTTGTGAGTGCCCTCTCATATTGTATCGAGTAGTTTTTCAATGCAATTGAAGTGATATTGAACTTCACGTAGTTTTTGGGCACCCTCACTTTGTTTTCTGAGGTAGAAGATTGTTGTTCCTGTGCAAAGATGTTTGACAAAGTACAAAAAAGAAGTAATCCTGTGATTAATAATAATTTTTTCATAGCAACGTTTTTTAATTAATTATCCCCGGAAATCTATATAAAGTTAAAACAATTCTTTGGAATTGAAATTTTTTCTAAATTGTACGACAGAATTTTAATCCTAAACCCATGAAATATCTTAAAATTATGACATTAGCACTTGGTGCTCTTGCTTTTTCGCCAAATACTTATACCTATGGTATAAATATCGTTCCTAAACCTGTATCCATTACCATTGAGAAAGGAACGTTTTCTATAAGCGGTAAAACACCAATAATTTACAATTTCAAAGAAAAGGGGATTGAGAATATTACAGCTCCTCTTCTGAATCATCTCAAAAACTTTTACGGAATTGAAGCTCTCCCTGTCAAATATTCAGCAAGGTCAGAAAAACATTCAGTTTATATATCACTAAACCCTGCTTCCGGCATTAAAAAAGAGGGATACAGACTTGATGTCACACGAGAGGGAATTACTCTTGAAGCATCAACTCCAAACGGACTCTTCTACGGCATACAGACTTTGATACAAATGATGCCTGCTTCTAAGGCAACCTTGAAAAAAGCATCTGTACCTCTTGCACATATAGAAGATTATCCACGCTTTAAGTGGCGGGGTCTTCACCTTGACGTATGCCGCCATTTTATGCCTAAGGAATTTGTCCTTAAGTACATAGACTATATGGCTATGCACAAGTTCAACATATTTCACTTTCATCTGACCGAAGACCAAGGCTGGAGAATCGAGATTAAAAAATATCCGCTCCTTACAAAAATCGGTTCGGTACGCAAGGAGACAATCGTAGGAAGCAACAAGCTTTCCAAAGAGTTTGACGGGACTCCTCATGGTGGGTTCTATACGCAGGATGATATTCGCGAAATTGTGGAATACGCAGCTAAAAGATATGTGACCGTAGTACCTGAGATAGAGATGCCTGGCCATGCACTTGCTGCACTTGCTTCATATCCGCATCTTGGCTGCACAGGCGGACCTTATGAGGTTTGCACAAGATGGGGTGTATGGAAAGATGTGATGTGTGCAGGCAGGGAGAGTACATTTGCTTTTTTGCAGGATGTCCTTGATGAGGTTCTGACTCTGTTCCCGTCTGAATATATTCATATTGGCGGCGACGAGTGTCCCAAGGATAGCTGGAAGCAGTGCCCTGTTTGCCAGCAAAGGATTGTTGACGAAGGACTTAAGGATGAGCATGAACTTCAGAGCTACTTTATCCAAAGAATAGAAAAGTATATCAACAGCAAGGGTCGCAAGATTATAGGCTGGGACGAGATACTCGAAGGAGGGCTTGCCCCTAATGCTGCGGTAATGTCATGGCGGGGCGAAGATGGTGGTATTGCAGCGGCAAAACAGCACCACTTTGTTGTAATGTCTCCGGGAACTCACTGTTATCTTGACCATTATCAGGCAGATCCAAAGACTCAGCCATTTGCTATAGGAGGGTTCACCCCTCTGGAGAAAATTTACAGTTATGAACCCGTCCCATCTGCTCTGACACTGGAGGAATCTGCATATATTATGGGTGCACAAGGGAATGTATGGACAGAATATATGGCAACCGAGAAGCATGTTGAATATATGGTATATCCCAGAGCTGCAGCCCTTGCAGAAGTTGTCTGGTCGCCAAAAGAGTCCAGAAACTATACTGATTTTATGCTGCGTATGAAAGAGCAGACAAAAAGGTATGATATATACAGAATAAACTATTGTAAGGCAGCTTTTGAATAAAGGAATAAAACAACAATGGTCACATGAAACATTCGTGGTTATTTCATGTGACCATTAACGGCCCCTTTTCTATTTATAACTACCCTAATAAATATAAATCCCGTTGCAAGGACTCTGACAAAAGTGCCGGGCTAACTCAAAGCCAATCCCCGGCGGGTACCGTTTGTAAGAACTAGATCTTGCCCAAATTTAGTTTCTAATATCAATATTGCAAAGGAGAAATACGGATGCAGCGCAAAGTTGCGCCAAATGCCTACTTATTAATCTATTAATCAATAACATCTAAAAGCCAATGCAGCGCAAAGTTGCGCTTGAGTATTTTAGAATCACTCTTTTTCGAAGATTTTCAATGCCGTTTTAGTGTCATTTGAGAGGTTTTCCAAAGCTGAAATCTTGTCTCTGATTTTTGTTTTGGTTGCCCTGATGTTGGATGTGGATGTATTAAGAAGGTCTGCCATATCCTGGGTAGTGTAACCGTATTCTATTAATGTAACAATTGTTTTCTCCAGGTCGGACAGATCCTGCAGGTACTTAAGACTTGGATTAAGGGTCATAAATGTCTCGTTACGGACAATTGCAGTAAGTTTGTTTCTGGCCGATGATTTTACATCTTCAATTGATTTATTAAGTTCATCGGAGATCTCTTTTGAGTGTTTTCTGCTCCGGGTTGCCTGCCTGTTCACATCTTCTATGAACCTTGGCAAAAGATCTGCAGATATTTTCTGTACTTCATTGATAAACCATGAACGTTTCAACTCATTTTCAGCTGTACAGAATTTCTCCTCCGAACTCTCACGCTTTCGGTTATACTTGTTTACAAATTTACTAAAGAAAAGAATCGTGAGCACCACCAGTAGCGATAATGATATTACCACACTAAAGAGAAATGTCTTGTCTGCCTCCGACTTCCTCAGTTGAGCCTCTTTTTGAGAAAGGTCATATCTCTTTTCGATCTCCATATATCTGTTTTGTGAAATCTTAGAGTAAACCGAAATGTAAGAAAGATAGGCCAGGCGGCAGTTTTCGAAGGCTTGTTTGTACTCGCCTCTCTGAGAGTAAAGATCTGCCAGATATCTGTAATAGAAATGATTATCGGCATTTGCCTTTTTAAGGGTCTTCACAGCGAGTTTGCCATAGAAAAGAGCGCTATCTGGCCGGTTGTATTTTATGTAAAAATTGGCAAGTGAATGATAGAGCTTGGGGTAGTTAATCTCCAGGTTATCGGTACACTTCATGGCAAGCATCTTCTTCACATATTCTGTTGAGATTCTGAAATCTTGTTTCGACGAATAGTAACCTGCCAGAGCGTTATAAAATTTATATTGTATGTGCGGAGACAGCGTATCTTCGTCCGCAAATACAATTATGTTTGAAAGCGCATCTGAGTATCTTTTTTGAGAAAGAAATGTCCAGAAAAGGTCTATTCTCGCATTTTGTAAATTTTCCAGATAGTCTATCTCTTTACTTATATCCATGCATTTCCTGAAATAGCTTTCGGCGTCTGAGTACTTTTCCTTTAAGCTGCTTATTCTTCCAAGGTAAAGGTATATGGTGCTTTCCAGGGCTTTATCATCAATTCCCCTGGAGATATATGTCTCCTCGGCCTGTTTCACGAACATATATGCAGAAGAATCGGCCTGACTAATGTTATAGATTACTATTCCTTTGTATAGTAATGACCTGCAATAATTACGGTAATCCTTAACGCCTCTGTACCAATTGACCGCTTCAGAAATTACAGAGTCATTCTTGAAACTTTCATAATTTTTTTGTCTGGCAATTGTTGTCAAAAGGCTGTAATAAGCTGTATTGCTTTTAGATAGTCTCTTTTTATTTATTTTTTCAAGGCTGTCAATAGCAACTTTTGGATTATCTCTAATGATACTATCCAATGCTTCCAGCTTCTCCTTCATGTTTTGTTGTTCATTCATGATGGACTTACATGAAAAGAGCAATGCTGCCAAAGCAAAAACTAAAGTACTGTTTAAAAGCCAGCCTCCTGATAATTTCATACGAAAAATATTTACAACGAGATAAAGATAGACAAAGATATATAAATCAATTCACACACTCCTTATAGAATTCGTTTTGCAACCTAAGCGTCTCTTTGTCGGTCTTTATGGCCCTGATGACTTCCGATAACTGTTGTACCTTCTGATTCACAATTACTTCTCCCAATGCAGAGTTGGCATCTCTGGCATCACCGGCATAATGATTCGGATATTTTGCATACCACCAGATTGGAGTGTATGCATTACTGAGTTTGAGACGCATTTGGTCCTCCCCGCTCTGGGTCTGGGCCTGATCAATCTTTGACAAGGATACCCTGAAGAATATCATTACACTTGACTCTGCTTCGTCGGCATGCCCTCCAGTGGTTGTTTTACGTATAGAAGCAATCTTCTTCTGGGTATCCTTGTCAACCTCCGGAGTAAAGATGTATACGGCATAGTCCCTTTGCTTAGCCAGTTGTGTCTGGCAAAAATATGTCACAAAATTGTTGTTTCCTCCATGACCGTTTACAATTAGTATCTTCTTGAATCCGTTTCTGGAAATCTCCTGACATGTTTCATCCAGAATCTTGTATAAGAGTTCCTGACTGTATGCTATTGTCCCGGGTTGGTGCATGGCTTCGAATATCTGGCCTGCAAAATAGAACGGAAACACAACACAATACTCCTTAGAAGCTGCCCTTTTACTGATTTCTCTTGAAGTGAACACATCGGTTCCAAGAGGAAGATGATTACCATGCTTTTCAATTACACCCATAGGGATTATGCATACTCTTTCTGAAAGAGATAGAGCCTGTGAGAAATCAGGAGCAGTAAGCTCTTCCCAGCTTACCGACAGTTTCACCGATTCACCAGGTGATTGTCTTGCTTGTCCGTTTACGGCAAATGTCACAACAAAAAAAGCAAGTAGTGTAAGTAATTTTTTCACATTCATAGTTGTTTATTATTGAATTATTATCAAAGATAAATATAATTACTCTGTCTTCTTTATGTATAGTGTAATTATCTATATTCCCTTAAATACACATTGATAGAAATTTACAGGTCAGATTAAATTTTACCAGACAATATCCATATTTTATAACCCATTATAACTATCTTGCGGACAAAAAAGAATTGATGAGTAATTTTTCTATTGGTAACCTAAAGCTTACTGTTCCAATTGTGCAAGGAGGAATGGGTGTAGGTATCTCCTTATCGGGTCTGGCTTCGGCTGTTGCAAACGAGGGTGGCGTTGGTGTGATTTCATGTGCCGGTATAGGCCTGTTGTATAAGAATTCGTCTGGTAATTATAACGAGGCTTCTATATTCGGGTTAAAAGAGGAGTTGAGAAAAGCAAGGGAACTTGCTAAAGGCGTGATAGGTGTAAACATTATGGTTGCACTTACAAATTTTGCCGACATGGTTAAAACTTCCATTTCAAGCAAAGCAGATATTATTTTTGCAGGTGCCGGACTTCCACTGGATCTTCCCTCTTACCTGCAGAAGGACAGCATTACCAAGCTTGTTCCTATTGTATCTTCTACAAGGGCTGCTCTGATTATTTGCGAAAAGTGGATAAAAAACTATAACTATGTGCCTGATGCCATTGTCCTTGAAGGGCCAAAAGCAGGGGGGCATCTTGGTTATAAGGAAGATCAGATATCTGACAACAACTATTCACTCGAGGAGCTGCTGCCAGATCTTGTTAAAAACATAAAGATTGTTGAAGAGCAGAATAATTGCAAAATTCCGATAATTGCAGGAGGCGGCATCTACAATGGCGAAGAGATGAGAAAGATTCTCGACCTTGGTGCCTCTGCTGTTCAGATAGGAACAAAATTTGTCACAACAACCGAATGCGATGCCTCTCTTGCCTTCAAGGAGACCTACATAAACGCCAAAGAGTCTGATATTGAGATAATCAAAAGTCCTGTTGGAATGCCAGGAAGGGCAATATTAAGCAAGTTCATAGAGAGGGTCAAAGAGGGAACTGAAAAACCAAAAAGCTGCCCGTTCCATTGCATCCGTACATGTGATTACACAAAGAGTCCATATTGTATAATTATAGCTCTGTATAATGCATTCAAGGGAAACTTCAACAAAGGCTATGCTTTTGCCGGAAGCAATGCATTCAGGGCAGAAAAGATAATCAGCGTTAAAGAGACAATAAAGACTCTAATGGCAGAGATGAAATTATCTACTAAGAATTAGTTTTATCTACTTTTCTCTGCTTTGAATCTGCCTCTTTGCCTCACCTGCTAGCTTTACCTCCGGTTTGATTCCGGCCTCCTCCTGTTCAGATATCAATCCCTTTATCCTTAATCTTTGCGCCAGGAGTTTGTAATAACCTTCCATTCCGGGCTTCAGTTGAAAATCGGCTGTAAAGGAATTAAGGGAGCGTTTAGGTGATGGAATTATGCTTGCAAGAAATATTGCTTCATTAATATTGATATCTTTTACATCCTTGTCAAAATAGAAACGAGCAGCTTCATTTGCCCCGTAAACCATAGGACCCCACTCTATTATATTCATATATACCTCAAACATCCTCTCCTTGCTGCTCAACCGGTTGGTCTCTATGAGCCAGACGATCATAACCTCTTCAAACTTCCTGGCAAGGGTCTTGTTTCTGCTGAGAAATACATTTTTAACAAGCTGCATGCTTATTGTACTCCCGCCCCTTCTGAATTTTCTCTCTTTAATATCCTCTGCCAGTGCTTCTCGAAGACTCTCCATCAAAAATCCATCATGGTAGAAAAATCCTCCATCTTCGGACTGCAGGACAGCCATCTGAAGATAAGGCGAAATCCTGTCCAATGTCCTGAAATTGCTGTTTACAGGGCCCACAATAAAGCTCCTGACAGGATATCCGTTTTCGCAGGCCGAATACTCAAAGTCGGAGTTCATTTTTCTAAGATCGGTTTTGCCGGAACTGATAATTCTGAATTTCTCCGGCACAAGCGATGATTCCAGTTTAAGACTGTCAATCCTGGAAAAATCCAGATTAAGATAGAAATGATAATTAAGTCTACCCTCTGTCCTGATTCCCTCCAGATTATAAAACAGCCCTTTGGGAAGGGATGAGAATAATTCATCAGCCTCAAAATCATTCTTATTAACCGAGGCGACAATTTTCCATTCCATATTTTTTTCTGTCCGTAAATAGGGTGAGAATGAAAAATTGTTAATGATTGCAGTTGAGCTAGAGTCTAGTTCCAGATAGTTTCTGCCTATGTTTATTTTATAGTCAAACTCTCCCTTTTCGAGAATTACATTTACCGGAGATATTCTTTCGTGGAACACAGAAATTCCTTTTGCCATAGCTTTTCCTGTCAGGGTAATCTTGTCACTCTTTCTTGATGAGGCGGATAGTTCAAAAGCAAGGGTGTCAAACTGAACCTCGGCTCCCCATTTAAAGTCAAGGAATGGTACAGAAACCTTGGCGCCGTCTCTTGCAAACAGACGTGCTGTAATTTTTCTCTCAGAATCATCCAATATCCCTTCGGCAGAAAGTACCGTTATCAAGCCATCATCAACAGATGTGATTACTGTATTGAATGCGTCATCTTGCACCTTAAGTTCAGGTACATCAATTGAGAGGCTGTAGGGTTCGTTACGATAGCCAATATTCAGTCTGCTGATATTTGCATTTGCCGGCAATGCCCCCAAAACCAGAGAGAGCAGATTGTTGGTATTTCTGGCATAGTTAAACCGACCAACTACCGTTTGACTGCCTCGGGAAGCTGATACAGGCTTGTTCCCTGTTTTAAAAAGAAAATCAAAGTTGGAAAGTGAGTCAATTTTAACAAAGTTGATTTTGATATTGTCTGCATCAAGCCTTCTGAGATCGGGAGTAAGAAAAAGAAGCTTCAACGGATTCATTTCCATTCTTATGTAATCCGCAGAAAAAAGTGTGTCTCCATTGCTGGGCCATATTCTCAGACCGGTGATTTTGATACCTGCCAGTCCTGACATTTTAAGTTTATCATAACTGACCACCAGAGAATATCGCGCTTCTGCTTCTTTGGTTTTATGGGCTACATATATCCTCAATACCGGTCCTCTAAGCAGCAGAAACAGCAAAAGAATCAATATGACAGATCCTGATATTATTATACCTGTTCTCTTGTTCAGTAATCCAGATATTTCCATACATTGTTTTGACAAATATATGAAAAAATGGTGTTCATCTCCTGAACAAATTCCTCTACCTGGTTTTCGCCCTGTTTTTCATCTCCTGCTGTACCTTTTTCACAATTTCCCGCTCAATCCTGTACATCTTGATGATCTCTCCGGGTTTCATTACCATTTTAAACTCGTAAAAGTATTTTTCTCTCACAATGAGAAGTCTTTTCGTCTTTTCTGTCTGTCTTACAAAGTTGTCCTCAATTTCAGGATCAGACATGTTTCCCAGATTTGCCTCCATAGAAACTAATCCCTTGTATCTGGAGTTAAGCTCTGCTATTTCCAAAATATAATCTCTGTATATCTGGTCAAATTTCTGTATGTTCCTGTTGTCGATAACTATATTCTTTTTGATTTCTGCCAGCTGAGTCTCCATGAGAAGCATTCTTACTCTGGGAAAATTCTTTATCTCCTGAGCATCAAGCTTTACAACAGAGGCCATCAGTAAAAACAAAACCATGCTTCTGAAAATTGTCTTCATATCATATTTATTTATTCGTTAAACATATCGGAATCAAGCATCAAAGAGATAAGAGTCAACTCATCATCTGAGAGTTCTCTTATTATTCTTTCGACTTCTGTACTTTCTGAAATAGTTGCGTTCTTAATTGTGTCATTGAAATTAATTACTGGCGCCTCACTTCCCTTCTTCAGGAATATGCCCGTAATAAGGATAAGTACAACAGATGCTGCGGCAAACGAAATTTTCCACAAATGCATTCTGATGTGTCTTCCCCTTTTTTCTTTTTTTATCTTACTTACGCTGTTAACGGAGAACCCTTCCAGAAACGTCCCGGGAATTTTGTAGGGCATTTTCTTTCCTACTTTATTGAAATCAAATTCTTTATTCATTTATTTTCTAACTATTTAACATAAACTCTTTAACTTTCTCTGCAGCATAATGATAATTTGTTTTTGCCGAACTTGTACTTATGCTTAGGATTCTTGAAATTTCATCGTAACTCAGTTCATCATAGTACCTTAAATTAAACACCAACCTCTGCTTTTCCGGCAATCTAAGAATAGCTTCCTGAAACGTCACAATTATTTTATCTCCCTCATCTACAGTATTATAATATAATTTGTTTATCAACTGTTCACTTATCTCATCATAAGATGTAAAAATATGTTTTCGCTTTCTGAATAACTTTATGCACTCATTTGTCGCAATCCTGTACAGCCAGGTGTAAAGCTTGCTCTCCTGTCCAAATGTGTCAATAAACCTGTAAACATTTAAAAAAGTCTCCTGCATTACATCCTGGGCGTCTTCATGGCTTACTACCAATCTTCTTATATGCCAGTAGATTCTCTCTTTATATTTGTTTATCAGCAGGGCTAACCCTTTCTCTTTAGTATTATCCTCCTTTATCAGTGACAAGATGTACTCGTCCTCGGGTTCCGTCATCGGCAATAGTTGTTATCTCAATATATGAAGCATAAAAGTCAAAAAAGTTAAAAATATTTTCATTTGATTTAACTTTTTATGCAAATCTGCTTCTTAAAGATAAATGATTAATCTTAATAAACCTTTAATAATTGAAAATATGAAACGAGTTCTTTTTTTGGTTACGGCAGTACTTATGATATCTGCATCTTCCTGCACCAAGAGCGACCAGCCTGCAGAAAACAACGATTTGATCATACATGATGCCTTCCTTGAACAGGTAAGTGCAGAATCTGACGGAATACTAGGTGAAATTATGCAACTGACTTCGTTTTTCCCTGTTACAAAGGGTTTCTGGGGAGAACAGTTTCTGACTGGTACAGTTACAATTTCTATGCGTGACTCATCATCGGTAAGAATAGTCACTGTCGATTTTGGAACCGGAAATAAAGGTATAGACGGAAAAACCAGATCGGGTGTTCTGGTAGCGTACATTTTTGCAAACACTAAACTTAATACGGACCAAAAATTAAAGTATCAGAATTTTAAAGTTGAAGGCTATCTCTATAATGGTCAGATGACAAAAAATATAACTAGACAGATAGATTCAAATTCTCAGCAGGCTGTAATTACAGAAGATTTTAAAGTGACTTTCCCTGACGGTGTAAAATTTAATCAAAGGGTAGCCAGCATGACTCGCCTTTATAAATTTGGTGATCCTAAAACCCTCGATGACAACACTATCCAGACATTCGGGACTGTAACACTGACTAACGAGAAGAGTGCTACCCAGACTAAGAAGATTGCAGAGGCCACACCACTGCTTTTCAAAGCTGTTCCAGGCGAAATTGTCAAGGGTATAGCAACAACTACATTCGGAGACGGAAAGATAATTACGATAGATTACGGTGACGGAACTGCCGACAATAAAGCTACTGTGTCTAACGGCACAAAGACCTGGACTATAACTCTAAAGAAATAGTTGCGTTTAATTCATAGTTGATCATTTTGGGGGAGGATGTCTGAAGTTATTCGGGCATCCTTTTCAATTACCTACCTGCCGGTTTCATCAAGAACTTTTGTATTATACTTCAGATACTTGAGAACAGCATACATGAGCATTGTCAGAATACACATAGCCACAAGAAAGTAGTTATAATTGTGCCCTTTGTTTATCAACTCTCCCACAACATCAAATGTAAAGAAAATCAGAAACACTGCTGCCAGCCCGTTTTTCTCCTTTTTCAGAACCTTTCTCCAGCTGAAAGGGAATCCCGGTTTGACAAAATTCTTGAATTTAGGCACAAAGGCAGGAACTCTTTCTGCCCAATCAAGATATGTTTTCCCGAATTTACCTCTCAGGAATTGCTCTTCTGCAAACATTATCCTTTCATAATAAACCCAGTAAAAAAAACAGAACGATATCAGAAACCAGAAATGACCCGTTAGCAAAGCCGGACCGAACCACATGAAGAAATTGCCCAGATACAAAGGGTGCCTCACAATAGAATAAATCCCCGTGGTATTGAGTGAATCTGCAACCTGTGTGGCAACGTTTCTGCCTGAGGTATTGGCCGGTGTGTGTCCAACTGTGTAAACACGTATAAACAACCCGAAAAGACTGATAAAGAGACAAAATGACTCGTAATAAATCTCATATGGTGTTCCCTTGTAAACAGAGGTTTCCGGATGCAATTCTGTCCACAGGAATAACATTGTTCCTATTAGTAATATGATCAGCGGGATATTGCTCCTGTATCTGAATAGCCACTGCCCCTGCTTTTCTAATGTTTCCTGTAATGCCATGATTTGATTCCTGAAATTTGATTATATCTGCAAATTACAACAAAAATCATCCGAATAGCAAATGAGAGTCAAACATATTATCTCTCCCCATTGATATAAATTTAAATATTGATACATTTGTTTTTTCAACAAGTTATTTAAGAGTATTATAAGCAATATCTATGAAACGGCACATATCGGCGTTTTTTTTAGTCATAGTCTTTTTAGGGTTAGTTTTTCCCTCGTGTTTAAAATTAACACCAAAAAACCTTCCAGTGGAGGAAAAAACCTATTTTGACTTTGCCACGGTAGGCAATTATACTTTATCGGTCGATTACAAATTGAAATTCATTTCACCCATAGAGTTCTATGTATATGACGAATATCCTTTCGTTGCGGTTGAAGGAGATCCTGAGCTGGAAGTTCTTAGGGTAGGACTCAATCCAATTCTAAAAGGTCTAACTGAGAATTATGGAATATATAACGGTATTGTAAATATTAAAAAATCTGTCAAGAAGCTCTATGTATACAGCCCCACGCTTGGAGTTCCACAACTTCTCAAGTCGTCATTTGCAAATAATAAGTTTACTGTAGATGCCAATAGTCCTGCCAGCTTTATGGCAGCACAAATGCTTGTCAAAAGCAGCAATGTTCTTGAGCTTAATGCTTCTATCCCCGGATATACAACTTTAGGAACATGGAGCAGCACAGGAGTTCCTTTCTACCTTCTCTCTCCCGACATTTCTGTTTCTGCAGAATTTATGAATGATATAAATGCCACTTTGCCCGAAAGCAAAAAGGTACCAATCTTACATCCGGAATTTATTGCAAATGGGGTTAACTCAGCGCTGCATATAATTGAAAATGCAAAAATAGAGGTAGTATTCATACATGAGGGGGCCAGCTACAAGAATGTTCTTGGCTATTTCCACTACCCTACTGATAACCCTCCAACAAAGCTGAGCGAAATCAGTAAAATCATAGCTTTTCCCAACGCTTCCTTTTTAGGTAGTGGAGGAGGTCTTTTAACAGGAAACCGGGTGCAACTCCAATACTGGAACGGAAGTGCCTTAACAGACATTTTCCCTGCCGGGACAAGCATTGGATGGTTTATTGCTGCTTATAGCTATCAAAGTAATGGCACGATAAGTCAGAATAACCCTATTTACTACTCTCTTGAGCAGTTCAACCCAGAAAGTGACCCTCTTCTAAAGCCTCACAATGTACTGCTATATGACCCTGAGAGAGATATCGTCTTAATAGGGTTTGAAGATGTAAACAGATCGCTGAGTTCAGACAACGACTTTAATGATGCTCTTTTTTATGCTGCCGCAACACCTGAAACGGCAATTCAATACAAAGACCTTCCTTTGGTTATCAAGACTAACGACAAGGATAAGGATGGAATACCCGACGACCGCGACGAGTTCCCAAATGATGCAAACATTGCATATTCTACACATTACCCGTCAATTAACTCCTATCACACTCTGGCCTTCGAAGATTTATGGCCAAGCAGGGGTGACTATGACATGAACGATGTTGTTGTCTCTTACAACTCCACTCACTACCTTAATAACAAAAACCAGATCATTAAGATAATTGACAGAATCAAACCGGTATGGTCCGGAGGAATACTCGATGTAGGTTTTGGATATCAGCTTGGCCTGTCGGCATCGGCAGTGAGCAGTGTAAAGAGTACCAGCACTTTTGTAGATGGCAATTTCTCGTATCAGTTGTCGCCCAACGGCACTGAACAGCAACAAAACAAAGCTGTGGTTATGGTATTTGACAATATTACAGCTCTGGGAATCAAGGTTGTAGGGGACAAGCCGGAGTTCAGCATTCAGATTGATTTCTCATCACCTGTTACTCTTGATCTGGTCACGACACCTCCATACAACCCATTTATTGTAGTCAATAATGCAGGTCGTGGCAGGGAGGTGCATATGCCGAATTATTTGCCTACCGACCTTGCAGATAGCAAACTTCTGGGAAGTTCCAACGACAAGTCTGACCCTAAACAAAATCGTTATTACATTTCTGACGACGGTATGCCTTTTGGGATTCTCATTCCCGGAGATTTTGATTATCCCACAGAGTCTGTAAGTATCGGAATATATTATCCCAAGTTCCTGGTTTGGGCTAAGTCGCTTGGGGTAGATTGCCCGGACTGGTACCTCTATAAGAAATGACACTAATCTAATTACTGAACTATGATATACAATACTGACAGACGTACTGTAATAACACTTGATGCCGGTGGTACAAATTTCGTATTTTCTGCCATTCAGGGCAACGAATACAAAGTAGCACCAATTACCCTTCCATCTTTATCCGACAAACTGGATGATTGCCTTGCAAACCTTGTCAAGGGATTCTCTATAGTCATTGAAAAGCTTGATGAAAAACCTGTTGCTATCAGTTTTGCATTTCCCGGTCCTGCCGATTATCCGAACGGAATTATCGGAGGTTACCTTCCGAACTTTCCCTCTTTTCGCGATGGTGTTGCGCTTGGTCCGTTCTTACAGGAAAAATTCGGAATTCCTGTTTTTATAAACAACGATGGGGACCTTTTTGTATATGGCGAGGCGATGTCGGGAGTATTGCCCGAAATCAATGCAAGGCTAACTGAAAAAGGCAGTAAAAAACAATATCATAACTTATTAGGTTACACTTTAGGAACAGGATTCGGATTCGGATTTGCCGTTGACGGGAAATTACATATAGGCGACAACTCTTGTGTTGAGATATTCTGCCTGAGAAACAAATTCCATCCAAACGTAATAATGGAGGCAAGTGTAAGTATTGCTGCAATCAAGAGGGTATACGGTGAACTTGCTTCAGATGCGAATCACGGACTGGAACCAAAGGATATTTTTGAAATTGCCGAGGGAATTAAAATGGGCGACAGGGATGCGGCAATAGCCTCTTTTGCCCGGTTAGGTGAAGCGGCTGGAGATGCAATGGCAACATCTGCGAGCCTTATTGATGGTCTTGTTGTAATAGGTGGAGGTTTGACAGGAGCAAGAAAATATATCTATCCTTCCCTTTTAAATGAGATGAGAAGCAAGATCTGCACTTTTGGAGGTGAACTCGTAAACAGGGTACAGACAGAGGTTTTCGATCTTGATGATCCTGAGGGATTTGACCTGTTTGCTAAAGACAATGAGGTACTCATTGATATATACGGAACAACAAAAAAAGTCAGCTATGATCCGTTTAAAAGAATTGGAGTTGTTACGTCAAAAATTGGGGCCAGCCGAGCCATCGCTTTGGGAGCCTACGCTTTTGCACTGAACAAGATAGATCAGAGATGATATGGAATTGTAAAGTAGAATGTAGCACCTGAATGTTCTTCAGATTCTACCCATATTTTACCCCCCAGCATCTCAACAAATGCTTTTGCTATGGATAGACCAAGTCCTGCTCCATCGTGTAGTTTTGACAAGTTGGTTTCTGCCTGAACAAACTTATTGAAAATCAATTCCGTTTTATCTTTTGGTATACCTATTCCTGTATCACTAACAAAGAACTCAAGAAAATTATCTTTTTTGAGGTATCCGAATTCAATATCTCCGCTCGATGTGTATTTTATGGCATTTTTTATAAGGTGAGAGAGAATTGCCGTTACCTTCTCACTGTCTGTTTTTATTGTCGCCTCATCCATTGGCAGTGAATTTACAAAAAAGAGCTTAAGTCCCTTTTTCTCTGCTTCGGGTTTGAAATGTTTGTATAACTCTTCGGAAATTTTATTTATGCTCACCTCCCTTTTGTCAACCCCAATCTGGCCCGATTGAACTTTAGACATTAACACAAGATCACCAAAAAGTGATAAAATCCTCTCTCCGCTTGATTCAATGATTTTCAGATATTCCTGATGTTGTTCTCCGGTGAGCCCCGGGCTCCTAAGTAGTTCAGAAAAACCCAGAATTCCATTCATCGGTGTGCGTATCTCATGGCTGAGATTTGTGAGAAACGCCGATTTGAGCCTGTCGCTTTCAAGTGCCTTCTGCTCGGCCTTTCTCAGTTTTTTCAGGTGCCCTTTGATAAATACAAAAAAGAATACTGCGGTGACAACAACATAGAGCCAACCTTTATATGTCTGGATATCTGACTGCAGGTGTGCATCTGGTATCATTGCATAGAGAAACTTATCTGAAAAAAGTATCCACGCCCCGCCTAGTATAAGGTAGGCAATTGTGATTCTATGCTCAAATTTTAACTTCAACACTATGTGATATTATTTAAAAGCCTTCAATATTGTGGTTTTTCCACCCTTCGGTTGCACTGTATCTGGAAACTTGTGATCCAGGCACCAGTATCCCGACCTTTACAGGAAACATCTCTGAACTGTATGATATTGGTTCGTTCCAGTTTACCTTTATGTTTCTTAGTCCCGAACACTGCGAAAATGCCTTGAATCCAATAGTTTTAACTCCTGCAGGAATATCAAGTATTCCTGTAAAGCTGCTACAGCCGTTAAAGGCGAACAATCCAATGGTTTTGACACTGCCCGGTATTACCAGCTCCCCAGACAAGCCTGAACAGTTTGAAAATGCATGATCTTCTATAATAGTCAGATTATCTGGTAGCTTAAGCCCCTCTTCAAACCCTTTGCAATAAGCAAATGTTGCATCCTGGATTCTTGTAATACTGTTTGGTATTATCAATTTCCCTGTAAATCCCGGACAGTTGGAAAAAGCATGATCTCCAATCTGTGCTAATCCTTCCGGCAAAATCAGCTGACCCGTAAATCCTGCACATCTGAAAAATGCCCAACTTCCAATCTCTTTTATATTCTGTGGCAATACAAGATTTCCTGTTAAACCGGAACATATATAGAAAGCACCATATCCTATCACTCTCACGCCTTGTGGAATCTTTAGTTCTCCTTTCAGCTTTTTGCACATAGAGAACGCACTCCTGCCTATGACCTCAAGGTCATCAGGTAAAATGAGAGTTTCAAGCTTATTGTTCTCTTTATCGCCAAAAAAGAAGTATTCAGGAATGGTCCTGTTCTCAATTTTGCAATCTTTTAGATCCAGACTTAACAGGTTTGGCATATTGGGACAAATGAACATAAGATCGCGACTGTCCACCTCTCCTTCTATTTTCAACTCCGTTATTGCCGAGAGTTCTTCTTTTGAGAAATAGAACCTGAGGGTCCCTCTTTTTTCAACATAAACACTGCTGCCGTTGAATCCGCTTCTTTTTACAGTTGTCTCATCTGGTGACTCTTTAGCTGTCGCTCTTTTTGCTGTAACAGGTTTTTCTTTTGCACCTGCCGGTTTTTCCGGATATGTTTCACTTATCCAGAGTGGTCTCACCTTTAAGGTGTCCAGTGATGATCTTTTGGGAAAATCTTCTGCAACCACACTCTCCTTTTTATCTTCAACCACCTCCTTCTCATCCATTAATTTTGAGAAAAACCTGCATCCCGATAAAGCTATTATAATGGTAAGAGCTATGCTGATTCTGATAAGTGAAGAATTCATAGACGTTTATGTTTTGAGATTGAGTAAATTTATCAAATAATATGACAATTTACAAACATGTGCCCAAAACGACTTAAAATGGCATGTATCAACCTATCCTGAATGATGTCATTGCTATTGATCCTATTACCAGACCCTCACCTGAGGTGAGTTGGTCATCGTTTGCTCCTGGTAAAGAGAGCCACAGCTGCTGCTGTAATAAGACCCATTAAAAGTGCCCCTATAAAACCCTGCATTATATAGTTATTCAAGCTAAAATATTTAACGGCTTCTTCCATGGACATCTTTCCGTGTTCTGTTGTGTATCTGATTGCATTCTCAAAGAAGTGCGGAGTAATTATAAGTGATGTAATTAGCTGTGTCAACGGGCTTACTATTGTAACAATCAGTGTAATTATTATGCCACTAAGAAATCCCTGAAAGTATGTCATCTTGCCCGAGTAGAAATTCTTCTTTTTGTCGAGAAGAGCAAATACATATACAGCAATAGCAGGTATTGCCATAAAGTTAGTATAGATCATATGAACATCTATGTGCTTGTCGTGAAGTCCGGCAATTCTCTCGAGAACCATCCACAGCAGGCTCATCAATATAAAGATTGAGGCCCACTTGATTTCGAATTTGTAATTTTTCATAACCAATAAAAATTAAATTTACTTATTTGAAATATTTATGTTTATGTTTTTCAACAGCATTATAACACAGATTAGTGACAATATGTTGAATAGAGGTATGATAAATACTGCAGGTACAACATTTACTCCGTTTATTGCCATTGCAATTATCTTAGCCGTCAGGGCAGTCATGAGAATTGACAGAAAAACAAGGTAAGTGGGTGCAAACAGATAACCCAGAGGTCTTCTTTTTATTAACAATAATGCCGACACAAATGCGATGGGTAGCAACAAACCTAGATCCATCCCCTGAACAATCAGTGTGGTGTAATGGTCCAGAGAATCCGGGTAGACCGACCCGTCAATTAATGGAGGGACAATTATGCTCAGCCAAAACAACGCAATAGAAATTGAGGTAAATATCAGAAAACCTCCCGCAAATCTGACCGGGGTCCTTGCAGAAAACATCCCGGGTAAACTATCCGTATCAAAAGAAAACATGGTTGTCAGCAGAGCGAAGAAAGAAAATGCTAGTAATGAGACAAAAGCCATGAACATTATATTATACATTGCCATTGTTGTATAGAAAAGGAAGGTCACCAAAAAATAGGCGAGTGTTCCGGCAAGCAGAAACCTTCCTCTCAATGAGCCTCTTCGTGCAGAACAGAGAGAGAACAGCAACAAAGGAATGCCGATACTATTGAAATCAAAATTACCAGAATGGTGATTGTACTCCTGTTTTCCATGACCCGATTGATATTAGGTGAGATATTGTATTAAACAAAGATACAAATTTTGTGATGTCAGCCCTATGCTTTCATGGCCAAACGCTGATAATGAGATAGTTGCCCAAAAGTTCTCTTTCGCTTAACTACTTAATAATGAGCGTTTGGCCATGAAAGCATAGGGCTGCGGAGCTGCTGTGGGCTGCTGTGATCCATCAAAAGTGTTACTTGTTTGTTATAGTATTAAAATTACTGAAAAATGAGTGCTGACAAATTATTTCATTTGAGAAAGGACTACGATGCGACTCCCCTTTTAAGGGAGGATATGCCTGACGATCCTTTTCTGCTGTTCAAGGGCTGGTTTAAGGAAGCGGCTGAAAAAGAGAATATAGAGGCAAATGCAATGACTCTTGCAACTGTAGGTTATGATATGGTACCATCTGCAAGGGTAGTGCTACTTAAGCAATTCTCCAACGATGGCTTTGTATTCTTCACCAACTATAACAGTAAAAAGGGCAGACAAATAGAAGAGAATCCAAATGTATCACTGCTATTCTTCTGGTCCATATCATTGAGGCAGATAAGGATTGAGGGGACTGTTAAAAAAATAACAGCGGAGGAGTCTGACGAATATTTTTACTCCCGCCCTTTAGAGAGCCAGATAACTGCAGCACTCTCCTCTCAAAGTTCACCCCTGCCCGACATGGAGGAGTTTGAACAGAAAATCATGTCGACACTCTTCCAGACAATGGAAAATGCGTCAGATGCAGTATTGAGACCCGAACATTGGGGCGGGTACATAGTTGAACCACATTCTTTTGAATTCTGGCAAGGAGGTTCTAACCGTTTTCACGACCGTTTTAAATACATAGCAACCGGCGGTGGATGGGATATCCAAAGATTATATCCATAATCTATACAGGATGATCATTTTTTGTGGCACATTTTGAAACAACCACTATTGTATACAATACCATCAGGGAGATATAAACCAGAAATACTCCGATTGTTACAACTACATCCTTCTCCTTTAAAGCTCCTGTAAGAATAAAGAGAATAGTTATAAGTACATGACCGCAAATTAATGCAATCAATCCCTTTTTATTAACATCAATCAAATTTTGTTCCCCCTTGATCCTTCTCGCAGCTGCAGAGATAAAGAGTCCGATAAAAACAGCCAGATACAAAACGATTTTGAAAAGATTCTCTGAATCACTTACCCAGACCAGCAACAGTACAATTATTGTAAGTGTTGCAAGATATATGTCCAGTTTTTTCATGGCATGCATGTTCGTTACCAGGTACATATTAATATCAAATATAATAAAAAAATCAGATCAAAAATCCAAAAAGATCCTGTTTGTCGTTAATATATTCATAGACAATCTCATTTTTGTCCATTCTCTGAATAAGAGACTGAAAATCACCCGAATCGGCCAATTCTATACCTACCACTGCCGGGCCCTGTTCGCGGTTTGTCTTCTTTGAGTAGGAAAAGTGAGTGATATCATCTTTTGGGCCAAGTACATTCTGGACAAACGAGAGCAATGCTCCCGACCTCTGAGGAAAGCGGATCACAAAATAGTGCTTGTAACCTTCGTACAGAAGCGACCTCTCCCTTATTTCCTCTGTACGGGTTATATCGTTATTGCTTCCGCTTACAATGCATACTACTGTTTTCCCTTTTATCTTGTCGGCATAGAACGAGAGGGCAGATATTGAGAGTGCCCCTGCAGGTTCCACTACAATAGCATTCTGATTGTAAAGCTCCAGTATTGTGGTACATACAGCACCCTCCGGTACTGCAATTATATCGTCCAGCACCTTTCTGCAAATATCAAATGTATACTTTCCCACCCTCTTTACAGCTGCTCCGTCAATGAATTTGTCCACATATTCAAGCTCAGTCACCTCTCCTTTGTCGAATGAGGCCCTCATGCTCTGTGCACCCAACGGTTCCACCCCAATTATCTTTGTGTCGGGGCTAATCTGCTTGAAATATGACCCAAGCCCTGCGGCCAGTCCACCACCTCCCACAGGAATAAACAGATAATCAATCTTCTGAGGAGTGTCCTGCATTATCTCGATACCCATTGTTGCCTGTCCTTCAATTATCTTAGGATCATCAAACGGATGGATGAATGTCTGCTGAGATTCTTCACAGAACCTTACGGCTGCCTTGTTTGCGCAATCAAATGTATCGCCGGCAATTACAATATCGATGTACTCCTTACCGAACATTTTCACCTGCTCAATTTTCTGTTTAGGAGTAGTTGTCGGCATAAAGATTGTTCCCTTTATGCCGAGCTTCTGGCAGGAGAGTGCGACTCCCTGAGCATGGTTGCCAGCACTTGCGCAAACAATTCCGTTTTTCATCTGCTCTTCTGAAAGGCTCTTTATTTTATTGAATGCCCCTCGTATTTTATATGAGCGGACAGTCTGCAAGTCCTCTCTTTTAAGCAAGACATTTGCCCCGAATCTCTCTGAGAGATTAAGATTGGGCATGAGAGGCGTAGATATTACTACACCATTAAGAGTGAGTCTGGCCCTTGAGATGTCTTTTAGTGCGGGAAAGTATGACATATGATATTTATTATCTGAAATTATTTGTTCCTCTCTGGTCTGAGGCTCCTGACCACTTCACCGGTTCTCCACATCTCACTCTCTCTCATCTCCTTGAGTTCCAGCTCCAGCTTCTCTCTGTAGTCCGGTTTACTGTTGGAATCTATTGAAAGCTGAGCCTCATTCCCCGATTTAACCTCCGAATAGAGTTGTCTGAATACCGGCAGCGAAGCATCACGGAACCTTTTCCACCAGTCAAGGGCCCCGCGTTGTGCTGTTGTTGAACAGTTGGCATACATCCAGTCCATTCCGTTTTCCGCTACAAGAGGCATAAGGCTTTGAGTCAGCTCCTCAACTGTCTCGTTGAATGCCTCCGACGGAGTGTGTCCGTTCTCACGTAGCGTCTCATACTGAGCGGCAAAAATCCCCTGAATAGCCCCCATGAGGGTCCCTCTCTCTCCGGTTAGGTCGGAATATACCTCCCGCTTGAATGTGGTTTCAAAAAGATAACCGGAACCGATACCTACACCCAGCGCAACTGCTCTTTCAAATGCCTTTCCTGTGGCATCCTGATAAACTGCATAGCTGGAGTTCAGGCCGCGTCCCTCCAGAAACAGTCTCCTGAGCGATGTCCCTGAGCCTTTTGGTGCAACCAGAATCACATCTACATCCTTTGGAGGGACGATTCCTGTCCTTTCGCTGTAGGTGATAGCAAAACCATGAGAGAAGTAGAGAGCCTTGCCTGCAGTTAGGTGTTTTTTGATATCCGGCCAAAGCAATATCTGTCCCGCATCGGAAAGCAGATACTGGATTATTGTTCCTCTACGGCAGGCCTCATCAATTTCGAAAAGTGTCACACCCGGTACCCATCCGTCACTCACCGCCTTGTCCCATGTTTTAGAATCCTTACGCTGACCCACAATTACGTTGAAACCATTATCCCTCAGGTTAAGTGCCTGTCCAGGGCCTTGCACTCCGTATCCTATTATTGCGATAGTTTCGTCCTTTAGTCCCTCAACCGCCTTTTTAAGTGGAAATTCCTCTCTTGTAACAACGTTTTCCTGGAATCCTCCAAAATTCATTTGTGCCATAATTTTTTTGTTTTTTAGTTTGTTTGTGTTTGTTATTAATGTCTATGATACTTTTTGAAACATGTTTTCTATTGATTCTCTGTGCAATACAACTATTCCCGACCTTGAATAGCTGGTAAGGACATTTCTTTTTTCTAGTTCCTCCTTTAGTTTTTCCAGTTCGTTCCTGGTGCCCGATTTTTCCATAATTATGTAGTCGTTGTTGATTTCGATTATACGACCATTGGAACGGTTAAGGATATATTCAAAATAGCTCCTTTCATCAAGAATAACAGATGCTATCTTATACAAACCCAGCTCCTTACATATGAGGTCGCTCTGCAGATAATAGTCAACATAAATAACATCTACAATATTTCCCAGCTGATTGACAACCTTTTCTATTGTGTCGGCCGATGTATTTGCCGATATTACTACTGTACTTATTCCCTTTACGAATGATTCCGACACATTAAGAGATTCTATGTTGATATGCCTTTTCAGATATGCCGACGTTATTCTGTTTAGTACAGATACCTGATTGTTTACAAAGGCTATTACTATGTACTCCGTTTTTTTCATGATAGTAAATTTTCATTTATAAGATTAATATATAATTCCATCCAGCGAGGCTCCCGAAGGAACCATTGGAAACACATTCTCTTCTCTCTCTGTGACCACCTCAAGAAGGTATGGCCCCGGGCACTCCAACATCTCTCTCACGGCATCCTTTAGTTCACAATGCCTTACAACTCTTTTCGCAGGAATTTCATAAGCCTCGGCTATCTTCAAAAAGTCGGGGTTAACCATGCTGGTAAATGAGTATCGTTTATCAAAAAAGAGCTCCTGCCACTGCCGGACCATTCCAAGAAATGAGTTGTTGAGAATAACGATTTTGACACCAATCTGCGACTGCATTATGGTTCCCAGCTCCTGCACCGACATCTGGAAACCACCATCTCCCAAAATTGCAACAACCTGCCGTTCCGGAACGCCAAGCTTTGCCCCCATTGCAGCTGGCAACCCGAAACCCATTGTTCCAAGTCCCCCCGATGTGATGAGGCTCCTGCTTTTGTTGAACTTAGAGTATCGGGCACTGAACATCTGGTTCTGACCAACATCAGTTACAATAACTGCATCTCCACCTCCTGCATTGGCAATTTCATCTACAACCTGTGCCATACTTACCGTATCCTCCTTTATCTCAAGAAGTCTGTCTATTACCGAGGCGTTCTCCATCTCCCATTTTTCTCTGGCAAAATCCATCCAATCAGAACGATCCTTGAAAAGCACTCCTGTAATCATTTGCTCGAGAACTGTTTTAGCGTCGCCCAAAATCGGAAGGTCGGCCCTTACCACCTTATTTAGTTCTGCCTTGTCTATGTCTATGTGAATAATCCTGGCATTTGGCGCATACTTTGTCACATCTCCTGTTACCCTGTCGCTGAAGCGCATTCCAACCGCTATTATCAGGTCACATGCCTGAGTCATCATATTAGGAGCAAGATTGCCGTGCATCCCAAGGTTCCCCGTAAAGAGAGGGTGCGAACTGGGAACAGCAGAGATGCCCATAAGAGTTGATGCAATTGGAATGTGACCCTTCTCTGCAAGTTCAATAACCTCTTTTTCCGCTCCTGAAAGTATCACTCCTTGGCCAATAATCATTAACGGCCTGTCTGACCGGTTTATCATCTCACAAGCCTTGTCTATAAGCGAGAATTTAAAGAGGTTCTGGCTTCTCTCCATAAATCTTACAGGCTTGTGGAAAGCATATGCAAAATCTGTCATTTCCAGTTGTGCATTTCTGGTAAAGCTTATAAGTACGGGCCCGGGTCTGCCGTTCTTTGCAATGTAGAATGCCTTGGCCATAACACCGGCCACTTCACTTGCCTTTGTTATCTGATAGCTCCATTTTGTTACCGGAATGGTAATGCTTATCATATCGGCCTCCTGAAAGAAATTTGTTCCAAGCTTATCCAGCGTAACCTGTGCCGTTATGCATACCAACGGAGTGGAATCCAGCATTGCATCGGCAATTCCGGTGACCAGGTTTGTTGCCCCGGGCCCTGCGGTCGCAAAGCACACCCCTACTCTGCCGGTTGCTCTTGCATAACCCTCCGCAGCGTGTACGGCCCCTTGTTCGTGTCTTACAAGTATATGTCTGAACCTATCCTTATAGTCGAACAACTCGTCATAGAGTGGCATTATTGTACCTCCCGGGTAACCAAATATCGTATCAACCCCCTCCTCCAGCAAGGAGAGCAACAATGCTTCCGTTCCTCTTACATTTTTCATCCTTTTCCTGTTTTATAATTCAACATCGTTTTATTCTATTATCCTCACTGCACCTCTGTCTGCCGATGAAACCATTGAAGCATAGGCTTTGAGCGCCTTGCTTACAGTGCGTTCCCTTTTTTGCGGTTTGAATGCGTCCTTGCCCTTTTTGGTCATTTTCTCTCTGCGCAGCTTAAGAATCTCTTCACTTACATCAACATATATAAGACGTTCAGGAATATCTATTACTATTCTGTCTCCGTTTTCGATAAGTGCTATGTTTCCTCCTGCGGCTGCCTCGGGGGAAACATGTCCGATAGAGAGACCCGATGTTCCTCCTGAAAAACGGCCATCTGTTATAAGTGCGCAGAGCTTGTCCAGCTTACATGACTTTAGGTAAGATGTGGGATAGAGCATCTCCTGCATACCCGGCCCCCCCTTAGGGCCCTCATAGCGTATTATTACAACATCGCCCTGCATTACCTCTCCCTCTGTTATACCCAGAGAAGCCTCTTCCTGCGATTCATATACCCTTGCCTTACCTTCGAACTTAAGAATTGATGAGTCTACCCCGGCGGTCTTGACAATACACCCATCTGGCGCAAGGTTTCCATACAGGACAGCTAGTCCCCCGTCTTGTGAATATGCATTCTTACAGTCTCTTATGCATCCACCCTCAAAATCTTTATCAACTGTCCTGTAGTAGCTCTCCTGAGATCCAAGCAGTAGGTTCTTAACTCTGGCAGGAGCAGAGAGATACCTGCGGGTACAATCCCATGACCAGCATCCGCTCATGATGTCGTTTTTTTCTATTGCCTGTCCCAATGTTGAATAGTCAACCCTTGTCACATCCGGATTTATGAAGCCACCTCTTAAAAGCTCACCGAGTATCCTGATTACTCCTCCTGCTCTGTTTACATCCTGAAGATGATACTTCCCGTTGGGGGCAACTTTGCATAAGACAGGTATTTTTCTTGAAAGAGCATCAATATCGGCAAGGGTGAAATTTACTCCTGCCTCTCCGGATATTGCCAGCAAATGGAGAACAGTATTTGTCGACCCGCCCATTGCAATGTCCATTGCCATTGCGTTCAGGAAGGATTCTCTGGTCGCTATTGACAGAGGCAAAACCGACTCATCGTCATTGAAATAGTACTCTTTTGCATTTCTTGCTATAAGTTTTGCGGCATCCTGGAAGAGTCGTTTTCTGTTGGTATGCGTGGCCAATATTGTCCCGTTACCGGGAAGAGCCAGGCCAAGAGCCTCAGTAAGACAGTTCATGGAGTTTGCTGTAAACATTCCTGAACAACTTCCGCATGTGGGACAGGCATTCATCTCATATTTTTCAAGCTCTGTCTCGCTTGTGCTTTCGTCCGCTCCCTTTACCATAACATCGACCAGATCACAGTCAACTCCGTCTATGTTCCCGGCCTCCATAGGTCCACCTGACACAAAAACAGTCGGGATGTTGAGTCGCATGGCGGCCATAAGCATCCCCGGTGTGATTTTGTCACAATTAGAGATGCATATCATCGCATCTACCTTGTGTGCATTGCACATATACTCAACACTGTCTGCTATAAGGTCGCGGGAGGGAAGTGAGTAGAGCATGCCGTCGTGACCCATTGCAATACCGTCGTCTATGGCAATGGTATTGAATTCAGCCGCAAAGCACCCCTCCTTTTCGATTATGGCCTTTATCTCCTGACCAATGCTCTTGAGATGCACATGTCCTGGAACAAATTGCGTAAACGAGTTGACCACTGCAATGACGGGCATTCCAAATTGTTCTTCTTTCATTCCGTTTGCACGCCAGAGGCTCCTTGCCCCTGCCATTTTTCGTCCGGTAGTTGTCTGGTTGCTTCTTAGTGGTTTCATGTTTTAAATTTCTTTAACGTATACAAAAAAAAGTTGCCCGCTTAACAGGATCCTGTTTAAGCGGGCAATAATTAATTTTTGCTGTAAACGGGATCCTAAATCAAGTGCACAATAATAATAATGACTGAGGTAATGACTAGATTGAATCCGAGGACGAGCAACAGGTTAGTGTTCAACTTACATATTGAAACGCCTGAAGGTGTATTTATAAGAGAAAGACCAAATGAGCTATTTGAACGATTGCCCATCATTTTCAAGAAGTTATACTTTCCTATGGTCTGTTTTTCTATCACTTTTAAGTGTCTGTGGTTTTCTTACGGGGCAAATGTATAAAAAAAAGTAACAATCCAACACTTTTTTTTTAGAATGTTAATTGGGGACGCATCAGGTGTACCCAAAACATTCCCAAAACCTTTTCTTCTGATAGTTGTTTATCATAATAAATTAAAACGAAATAAAAATGAAAAAAAACATTGGTACTATTGACAAGTGGGTCAGGATACTGGCCGCTGTTGCAGTCCTTGTATTGTATTATACAAGTGTAATTACCGGTACACTAGCAATTGTGCTTCTGATTTTTGCCGGAATATTCCTACTAACCAGTCTCTTCAGCTTCTGTCCTTTGTATGTTCCGTTTGGTATAAACACTTGCAAAAAGAATTAAACTGCGCCGCAAAATGTGGCAAACTACTATTTGCCAGAATATAAAAGTTTTGACTTTGTTATCTCTTGATGGATAAGTGATTACCACATATTGCGGCGCAAAAAAGTCGGGTACATGGGGACGTATCCGTCCCCATGTACCATTTTGACTATATTTGCATAGTGAAAAGCAAGCAATTAAATCGCACATACAAGATTAAGAACAAAATGCCACTTATCGTGCCACGAGTGTACCTTTTTTTTTGGCTGTTTTTCGGGACAATTGCCTTACACGCACAACAAACGGGCAAAACATTTATTAAAGGGGTCGTAGTAGATTCAAAAATCGGCAATCCGGTTGCATTTGCAGTGGTTGTTATTGATGGAACCACAGAGGGGACAGTTTCCGATTCAGATGGTCGCTTCAGTTTTACTACTGACAAACAGAATCTTACACTCAGGGCATCATGTCTGAGTTACAAATCAGAGGTTATAGATCTTACAAAGGGTTTTAGAAATCCTGTTACAATAAAACTTACCGCAACATCAATATCACTTGACGAAATAGTAGTCAAAGCCGACAAGGTAAGATACCGCAACAAGAACAATCCGGCAGTTTCGCTTATTGAGAAGGTTATTGCCAACAAAACAAAAAACCGAAGCGAAAACCTGGACTTCCTTCAGTACGAGAAGTACGACAAGACCCAGTTTGCACTTACAAATTTTGAAGGTCTTAAAGAGAGCAGGATGCTGGGAAAATTCAAATTTGTCTTTGACAACATCGACAGCACAAAACAGCCTGGAAAAGAGGTTCTTCCATTGTACATTAAAGAGACAATAACAGATGTATTCTATAGAAAATCACCCAGAGCAAGCATAGATGTTGTCAAAGCAGACAAGATGGTAAGCTTCGAGGGATATCTCGACAATCAGGGTATAACCAGATACCTGAAGTATCTCTATCAGGATATAGACATATATGACAATAACATACTGTTCCTTACAAACCAGTTTTTGAGTCCGGTGTCAGCCTCGGCACCATCGTTTTACCGATATTTCATTATTGACACTGTTAAAGTAAGCAACATTGAATGCGTCAAGATGTTCTTTGCTCCCCGCAACAAAACCGACATGCTGTTTCAAGGATTCATGTTTATAACAATGGACGGGAACTATGCGGTAAAGAAGATTGAGATGGAACTTAACCGGCAGATTAACCTGAACTGGGTTAAGGACGCTAAGATTATACAGGAGTTTGAACATTTTCCTCAGCAGGGTTGGGCAATTTCCACGGATGAGCTGTCCATGGACCTTGGTGTCACTACTAAAGGGCTGGGCATATTCGGACAGAGAAGTGTCTCTTACAAAAAACATCAGATAAATATCCCGATAGCGGACAGCGTCTTCAAGGTTTCAGTTGAAGAACCGGAGTTGGATTCGGTAAAAAGGTCCGACGAATTCTGGGAACAGAACAGACATGCAGAGCTCTCCAGGTCTGAGAAAGGGATTTATTCAACAATTGACAGTCTCAAGAAAGTCCGTGCATTTATGCGGACGATGGACATATTCCGTATAGCCATTGCCAGTTTTCACGATTTTGGCCCATTTGAAATTGGTCCGGTTATAACCTTCTACAGTTATAACCCAATCGAGGGTTCCAAGCTGAGGCTTGGCGGCAGGACAACACCCAAATTCAGCAAAAAAATAAATTTCGAAGGCTATCTGGCTTATGGGATCAAAGACAAGAAGTTCAAGTACAACTTAGGCACAAACTACTCATTCACCTCAAAACCATACAATGAGTTTCCGTCAAAAAGTATAAGGATAAACTATCAGGTAGACACTAAGGTACCAGGTCAGGAGCTATATTTTGTACAGGAGGGTAATGCAATGCTTTCTCTAAAAAGGGGCGTTGACGACAAGCTGTTCTACAATAAATCTTTCAAAGCAGAGTACTTACACGAATTCAAAAATCACTTCTCATATTCACTTGGTTTCGACTACACCCGGCAAGCTCCCGGCGGCACACTTAATTTCAATACGGCCAATTACTTGTCAGACGTAAACAGTGTTCCATACCTCAATACATCTGAGGTCTCTCTAAATCTACGCTATGCTCCTCATGAACAATTTTATCAGGGTAAACTTTACAGAGCACCCATCGCATCAAAATACCCGGTAATTCAACTGAAGTACACATATGGAACAAAGATTTTGGGGAGCGACTACAACTATCACAATTTAAGGTTAAGTTTTTACAAGCGATTTTACCCTACCATAATCGGGTACACAACAGTCACATGGGAGGCCGGCAAGACATTCGGACAGGTGCCCTACCCTCTGCTGGAGATGCACAATGCCAACCAGACATATTTGTATCAGTCAACAGCTTACAATCTGATGAATTTCCTTGAATTTGTAAGTGACCAGTATACATCAATTAATATTGACCACTGCTTCAACGGGTTCATTTTCAATAAAATTCCCATACTCAAAAAGTTGAGCTTAAGAGAGATCATAACGGTAAAGTTACTGTACGGAAGCCTAAGCAAGTCCAACAATCCAGATTTTGAGCCTGATCTTTTTAAGTTTCCCACTGACGGAGAGGGAAATCCAACAACATTCGCTCTGGGCAAGAGCCCATATACAGAAGTAAGTGTCGGAGTTTCCAACATCTTCAAATTCATGAGGGTAGATCTTGTGAGAAGGCTCTCGTATCTCGACCACCCCAATGTCTCCCGCACAGGTATAAGAATAAGGTTCAAATTTGATCTTTAATGGCTGTTAAAACCTATTAATTTATAACTTTGGTCAAAATTTATCACAATGAAAGACAAACTAATTCTATTGACAATCTGCCTAACCTTTTTGGGAGGCACAATAATTGGTCAGCCTGCAAAACCTGCAGCACCCACTGCTCCTGTGACACCATTAACCGGACTCGACAATTTTAAGATACCTGTAAATCAGAAGGGTGCCCAGATAGGTAAGGTACTTGCCGTTGCCGGTCAGAAAAAAATGAAGGTCTCTATTGCTAAAGATACTTCCGGACTTTTCCTTATTAGTTCAAAGGGTGTTATCTCTCTTAAGAAAAGGGCCCAACTTACATCATCTACTCCGGCATTCAGATATGGAATAACATTAAAGATAAACGGAGTGACAAAAGACTTTGAGCTGGTGAAAGATGAATTCATTAAAAATGCGGTTGTAGCTCACCGCGGTGCCTGGAAAAATTTTGACGTTAGTCAGAACTCACTAAGCTCACTTAAAAATGCGATTGCACTAGGTTGCCACTCCTCCGAATTTGACGTATGGCTGTCGCAGGATGGAGTTCCTGTCTGCAATCACGATCCGTCTATAGGGGGCAAGATGGTTGAACAGACAACTGCGGCAGAACTAGTCAAAGTTCCTCTAAAGAACAATGATTTTGTGCCTACTCTTGAAGAGTACATTCTTACTGCAAAAACTCAGAACAAAACCCTTCTTTTTCTTGAGATAAAATCCTCTCTGGTTAGTCAGGAGCGGACACTGGAACTGACAGAAGCTGTAGTGAAAATGGTGCATGACCTTAAGGCTCAGGCATGGGTAAGCTACATCAGCTTCAACTTTGGATCTCTTCTAAGAGTTATGGAACTGGACCCTGCTGCAAGAACAGCATATGTAAGTGACGACAAGACAGTAAAGGATGTTGCCGATGCAAAAATGTGGAGCATAGATTTTAACGGCAAAATGTATCAGGCCGACCCAACTCTTATCAAACAGGCACATGACCGCGGACTTGTTGTAAATGTCTGGACAATAAACGACCCTGAGCAGATGAAGCTGTTACTTCAACAAGGAGTGGACGTAATAACAACCAACGAACCGGAGATGCTGCTGGAAATTCTGAAAAATTCTCCGCCGCAGTAAGTGGTATTTCAAGTTGGACCTTGCCACAGTTTTGTGCAATTATCTCACTATGTGCATAATAACAATAAGACTTTTCAGAAATAAATTCCTCAAAAAGCCTTATTGAAAAAATGCGCTCTCTAAATAGCTATTAATTAATTACTTGCACAAAACTGTGGCAAGGTCCCCTCAATGTGGAGTACATATGCAGACGAACATTTTTTTATTAGACAAATTCAGATGGTTGTGGCAATTTTTCTATTGGACAATTGCTGCACTATTGTTGTTTTTCGTTTTCAGCAACAGAAGTTATGATCTGGAGATAAGATGGATGGTTGTATTGACTATTTCAATTATGAGTTTCTGTCTCAGCTATTTTATCAATAATTTTCTTATACCTGAATATTTGTTTGAAGGAAAGTATTTTAGATTTGTTTATCTCATGCTTTCTGCATTTATTATATCTGTATGGATTAATTATCTGTCATTCATATACATCCTGTGGATTACCAGCAGAGATTCATCAGATGTTGTATATCCCGGGCAACAGGATGTTCTTTTACTTATGTCGGGAGGTTATATAATTATTCTCTTTGCAGCATTCATCCATTTTATAAAGGAGAGTTATAAAAGACAGATTGAAAGGGACAAAATAGCCAAACAAAAGATTGAGACTGAATTGAAGTTGAAAGACGCCAAACTTAAATTGCTTCAGAACCAGCTCCATCCTCATTTTCTTTTTAATATGCTAAACAACATTTATGGCCTTTGGATGGAAAACTCAAAGAGTACACCGGATATAATTTTAAAGCTGTCGGGATTGCTGGATTTCATTCTCTATGAGTGCGACAAGGAAAAAATCCTACTGGAAAAAGAGATTTATTTTATACGAGATTACACCGATCTGGAAATTTTAAGGCACGATAAAAGGCTTACGGTAGATATTATTTTACCCGACAACAATCATAACCTCATTCTATCTCCTTTGCTTCTTTTTACTTTTATCGAAAATGCCTTTAAACATGGTGCCGATAAAAATATAGGAGAGAGCCACATATCTGTCAGAATTGAAATCTATCTGAAAACCATACAATTATCCGTTTGTAACAATTACACTCCAGATGCAACAACAAATAACCAATCGGGGAAAGGGATCGGTTTGAATAATGTAAGAGAGAGGCTCAACCTGCTTTACCCCGGCAAACACCAACTTAAGATTGATGACAATAACGGCTCTTATAAAGTAGAATTATCAGTGGAAACAGATTAGTTTTTATGGAAAAAGAGATTAGATACAGATGTCTGATTATTGATGACGAACCTATTGCTATAAAAGTAATCAGCAACTATCTGGAACAGTTGCCACACTTTGAAGTTGCTGGTGGTTTCACAAATGCATTTGATTCTCTCAATGATTTGCATTCTAACCATATAGATCTGTTATTTCTGGATATAATGATGCCTGGCATCAACGGGTTGGAGTTTATTCGCTCCTTGACAAACCCACCTAAGGTAATATTCACAACTGCATATAGAAATTATGCTCCGGAAGCATTCGATGTAGATGCTCTGGACTATCTGGTAAAACCAATTCCTTTCGAACGGTTTCTTAAGGCTGTCAATAAATTTTTGGAAATCCAGGAGAGAAGAACGATTAACAATACCAGTGAAACAATAATCCTAAAATCGGACAAGAAGAACTATAAGGTTTTTTTAGATGACATCCTTTACATAGAGAGTATGGATGATTATATTAAAGTTCATACGAAGCATACTTCACTTGTATGTTATCTGCGTCTTAGCGGAATTGAGAATCTGCTGGACAAATCCCGATTTATTCGCATTCACAGGGCATATATAATCAACAGGGAACATGTGTCTCTCTTCACAAATACCCATATTGAGATTGCCGGAAAACTTCTTCCTGTAGGGAGGAGCTACAGAGAAGAAGTTCCAAAGAGGTTAATCTAGATTTCCTCCTCTCTACCAAAGGTCCTCATGACAAACCAAACAACAAAGGCAAAAATCAATAGAACAAATCCGAACATTGCCGGATACATTGCAACCTTAAGACCTCCTGCAAGAACATTTTGCGAAACTGCTCCTATTTGCTGGATTACCTCCAAAATCTGTATCAAACCAAGTGTATGTCCCAGAATTCCCAGAAGGAATGCCATGCTCCCCAAAAAGAGTATCCAATCGCTCATTCTCTTCATTAGTTTCCGGTTTCTTCCGGCTTTTGTGAATAAGAAAACGACTACTAAAACGGACAGGCAGATAACAGCCAGCCAGAGAGTATAGATAGGTACCATAAACATTACGCCACCTTCTATCATCCTTTGATGTAAATAAATCATTGCTTTATTTTTTTAAAGTTCGCAACAATTGTAGTAATATCAATATCAGACACAAAAAAAAATCGGTAAACAACCTGAAATGAACCCCGAAGAGCAGCTTTTCACACAATCTTAAGACTGATATTCGTTGAATGAATCGCGCAGTTCGTTGAATTTTCTTGTTAAAATCATAAGAACAAGAGACTTTTGAAATAAATATTATAAATTTATAATCATTATGAAAAAGTCTACTATTGTAAAGTTGCATCTGTTTTTTTGGGGGATCTTTATTCTAACGAGTGCATCACGCTATTTAATTCCAATAATTTCCCCTAAAGAATATAGCATTTTATTAGTAATCGCAGGTATGGGTTCACCATTATTTTTTTATCTGGCCTATGCGCAGATATTTAAAATACTGAAAAATAAAAAAAGGCTTTTCTTGGCACTGTTTACTATTGTTATACTAACTTCATTATGCTATTTAATTGATAAAAAAGCGTTTGCATATTCATCCATTTTGATATTGGGTATATTCAAGTGGTTAATTTATGGTAGCCTTTTCCGCTTCTTCATTGACTGGATCAACAAAGACCAACTACAGCTGCAATTGTCCAGGCAGAACCTTAAGAGCGAACTGGCACTGCTCCGTAATCAGATCAATCCGCACTTTCTTTTCAACTCAATTCATAATATCGACACTCTGATATCCACAAATCCGGCAAAAGCCTCAGATTCCCTCATAAAGTTGTCGGACATGATGCGTTACTCCTTTAATGAGGCAGATACAGAATTTATAGACCTCTCAGGGGAGATAGAGTATATAAGGAAGTATCTGAGCCTGCAGGAGCTGAGAATAACAAACAGAGAACTGGTTGATTTTTCGGTTAAAGGAGATCTGGAAAACATTAAGATTGCCCCCATGCTTTTTATTCCATTTATAGAAAATGCCTTTAAGCATATTACCGACAAGGAGGAGAAAGGGGGTATTTCAATCAGATTCAATATAACACGAGAGCACGTCTATTTTGAAGTTGACAATATTTTTGATGCCGCCAAGGATATTACAAAGGACAGCTCAAGCGGAATTGGTCTGGCAAATGTTACAAGAAGGCTCAATCTGATATACCCCGATAAGCACAAGCTTAAGATTACCAAAGAGAATGGCCATTATAAAACAGAACTAACAATCGATATTAATGCAAGTTAAGTGTATTGTAATTGACGACGAGCCACTTTCGGTAGAGAAGCTGACTATGTTTATCTCCCGTATCTCCTGGCTACAGCTTGAAAAGACTTTCAGTAATGCCATTGATGCTCTTAATTTTCTCAAAACGAATGAGGTTGACCTGGTATTTCTGGATATTCAGATGGATGAATTTACGGGTATCCAGTTCCTGCAATCATTGAAGAACAGCCCGCGAATCATTATAACATCTGCATATAAAGAGTACGCAATTCAGGGGTACGATTTCAATGTAACAGATTATCTTCTAAAGCCTTTTGGCTTTGAGCGATTTGTGATTGCTACCGACAAGGTGTTCAATCTGTTAACCGACGCTAAATCTATTAAGAGGAACTACATCTTTGTCAAGACAGGGTACAACATGGAGCGAGTGGATTTTGATGACATCCTTTATATTGAGGGGATGCAGGAGTACCTGCAGATAATTACCAGAAAAGGCAAGATCATTACCCTTCAATCATTCAGCAACATGGAAAAATTGCTCCCTTCCTCAAATTTCACCCGGGTTCACAAGTCATTTTTGGTTGCTATTGACAAAATTGAGATCATCGAACGTAACACAATAAAAATCAAAGATAAACGAATACCAATCGGCATAACTTACAGAGAAGAGTTCGACAAGCTCCTAACCGAAATGCAAAAAACGTCAGTGAATTGACGATTTTTATATAAATTTAGTCAATTGGCAACTTTTCTCCGTTGGCCACAAGGGATGATACTGGTGCCTTGTGGGAGAATTATCTAATTGGGGAATTAATTAAACGAAACTATAATACGGGGTTTGGGCAAGAGATTGATTTGATTGTCGAATCACAGGGCTCACTCCTGGCATATGAATTCAAGTGGGGAGAGAATAAATCCAAAATTTCCACTGCTTTCGCCGGAGCATATCCAAATGCCAGTTATACAGTTATTAACAAGGAGAATTATTTAGATCTTATTGACGTTTGATATCTGCTATGTAAAAAATACAAGGCGAAAATGACCTGATTTTGCACTAAATACAAGGCAATACGCAATTTATAAGACGTCAACTGCCAGTTAAAATAAGATATCTCTGTTTATCAATAGGTCAAAGATATAATTTGAAAGCAAATCCCAACGTATCTATACCTGTCATTAAACAAGGTTGGGATGTCGTTGTCTGAAAAGGTTTGTTTGTCTTTAGAAGAGATGTTATCTTGCCTTGTCCTACCTCCCAAGCGAAGCCAACGAAATCACATTTACCCCGTCTGGTCTGGTGTAACTCATTCCCGCGCCGGTTATTATATTTAATGAGGCTGGCTTTGAGGATTTTTTCGTGTCAATTATACTATTTAGCTTCAATAAATTATTTGCTGCCTCGTCATGCATGCCTACGCCGAGTTTTACTTCGAATGCTGCCCACGCACCGCCACTTTGTTGAATAATGGCATCGATTTCCAATTCTGTCGAATCCTTATAATGATAAGCCTGGGCATCACTGGCTTGTGCATACATTTTCAAATCATGATATACAAGCGATTCAAACAGGAAACCACAAAACTTTAAATCTCTCATCAATGCCTCTTTTGTCAGTTTCAATGCTGCAATTGCAAGTGAAACATCACAGAAATGCCGTTTTGGAGATTTCCTCAAAGAATTTGCCGATCTTATATGGGTATTAAACGCTGGTTGTTCTTCAAAAATCATCAATCTGGACAATGCATCCAGATATTCAATTATTGTCGGTCGGGAAATATCTGCATCTTCAATTGATTTAATATCTTTTCCCAATGTGGAGTTGTCAACCAATGTAGAAATATTTCGGGCAATGGAACGAAGCAATGAACGAATTTTCTGTGGATCTCTTTTTACATTTGAGACCCTGCTCATATCTGTCTCTGCCAATAAATCAATATAACTCCTATTCAATAAGATAGCATCTTCCAGAGACACATTGATCAAAGCAGGCCAACCCCCTTTTATCATGCGTTCAATAATCAACTCAACCGAAAGGTCAGTGTCAATAAATGAAAGTGGTTCCCCTTTCAAAAGTTGCTTTACGCTAATCTGACCAGAAGAGTATCCCATCTCTTGCCATGTCATTGTTTGCATTTCGACTACAGTAAAACGCCCTGCTCCGCTATGCAGTTTTATCTCTTCGTCTGGATTTGCAGATCCTGTAAGGATAAATTGTCCTTTCTCCTTTCTGTCATCAACTTCATGGCGGACATAATTCCACAATTTTGGTTGTTCCTGCCATTCATCAAGTAAACGGGGAGTAGCTCCGGTCAATAATATTCCAGGATCAATACTCATTACTACAGGTACCTGCTCATCTCTATCTACCTGTAAAATGCTTTTCGCAAATTGTTTTGCTGTTTCTGTCTTGCCACACGACTTAGGCCCTTTTATTAATAAAGCACCTGAAGCTCTCAATTTGCGCTCTATATCAGATTCTACAATTCTTGGATAATAAGGCATAAATTATTTTTTTGTAAAGTTAAAAAAATCAGATCACTTTACAAATTATTATTGATTCGGTTTACATATTGACAGCTATTTACCTTACAAAATACCATGATGGACCTTGCCACAGTTTTGTGCAATTGTCACATTATGTGCATAATAACAATAAGACTTTTCAGAAATAGATTCCTCGAAAAGCCTTATTGAAAAAATGCGCTCTCTAAATAACTACCAATTAATTACTTGCGCAAAACTGCGGCAAGGTCCACTCGGTAGAGGTTGCAAAGTCCTCTCAATGATTTCCTTATTGTCACAAGTTGTCACTGTCATGGTTTATAATTGCATAAATAAATTATAAGGTTAGATAATCGAAAGAAAAAGCAGAAAAATAAGCTTACTTATATGCTTGATAATGAAGATTATTTACTATAACTTTAAAGCAAAATTGCAGAAATGAGATTTGAAATCACTCTAAAAATCAGTAAAAATGAGAAAGGGTCTCAATTACCGATAAATTATCAGTATGAACTCTCTTCTTGGATATATAAAGTGCTCAATGAAGGTGATCCCATTTTCTCCGAATGGCTCCATTTCAAGGGATATAAATCCAAGGAAAAACCTTTTAAATTGTTCACATTTTCAAATTTGATTATTCCTTTTTATAAAATTTCCGGCGATCGAATCGACATCCTTTCAAACAGTGTAAAGTTGATTATCTCATTCCTTCCGGATGAAGCTATTAGCCCTTTTATTACAGGATTGTTCAAAGAAAGAAGAGCAATTATTGGAGACAAATTCTCACAGGTCGTTTTAGAAGTTTCTGAAATCATTAGTCTTCCCAAAATTGAGATTAGAGAAAGAATGACATTCAAAACAATTTCCCCGCTATTTGTAGATGAAGAGGATCCAATTCAAGGTTATCCAAAACATATCGCGCCCAATGCAGAAAATTATAGTCAGCTTTTACATTCAAATCTCTTAGAGAAGTATCGGGCATTTCAAAATAAAGAGGTAGCAGACAATTGTCCTGATACAAAAATCCGGATTATCGGACAACCAATGTCTAAACTTATTGAGATAAAATCAGGAACTCCTCAGATGACCAAAATAAGAGCATACAACTTCACCTTTGAGATAACCGGAAGCAGGGAGCTGATTGAGGTTGGGTACTACGGGGGATTCGGGAGACTGGGGAGCCAAGGGTTCGGGTGCGTGGAAGGAGTGTAAATAATTTAAGTGAATAAGCTTTTTTGGGATTAAACGCATTTTTCATCTATTATAATATGAAGCAAAACTATAAAACTTTAAATTACGAATGGTTGACAAGACCAACAGGTGACCCGTTTGCCGACGCAGGCGGTTTTGCCATTGAATATCTTTCAGAGAAATTCCCCGAAAAAGATATTTTGGAGCTAATCGACTACATCACTAAAATCTACGTTGAGAAATGGAGCGGAAAATTGAATGCCTTTTTTCTTAATTCAAAGATTACCCAACCTGCTTTTCAAGGATCACGAAAGACAGAAGAGACATTAAAGTATTTTGATGCTTTGATTAATGAAACCGAACCTTCTGAAGTTGGTTACTGTCGTTTTACTGGACGAGAAACCAAGTTGTTTTTTGGCGGGCGCGATAACTCAATTATGACGGGTTCAGGAACTTTAATCAATTTTCATCACTTTTTTCAGAAAGGAATTTCCCTTTCAAAGGAAGCACTAATCAGGATTCACTTTGTACCGTTTGCTTGCCAACAATTACAAGGAAGAATCAGTTTGATGCAAAGCAGTGATCAAAAACTGAGCAACTTGTTTGTAACGTTCACTGTTGAAAAGAACCTCCATGAAATTGGAATTGGTCTTTCTGAAGGAGTGGCAAAATCTGACTTCAATAAGCCAGCTAATGCCATTTTCGACTTCATTGATTACACGCTTTCCCAACTTCAGGATTTTAGGGAAGCAACCGCATTACCATCATTGACACTTTATCTTTTTACAAATTTCGGCGCAAGTCCAGAAATTCAGATATATCAACTCCCGGAGAAAGTTTTTCTTTTTTACAGAACGTGTTTACATCCTAAGTTTCGTGAGGATTGGCAGAAATTTGTTCTATCACACTATTTCGATGGCCAACACAAGGGGGCAAAGTACAATCTTCAAACAGAAAAATTTGAACTGGCAAAATCAAAAGAAACCGAGACCACTGATAAGAATGAATATCGACAATGGTTTAACCAGATTTACCATAAACTTTTAGTAGACGAAAATATCAGGCCAGAAATTCTACGATGGTCACGTCAACATCCATTCAATTTTGAAATAGTATCAATCTATCAAAATAACATTATAGGTATGAAAAAAGAAACAATTAACAAAATCAAAGAATTAGCCGCATTCCTTGTACGAGAAGAAGATGCCGGCAAGATCAAAAAACGGATTAAAGCTTTGGATGGCGCCAAAAATGCAGCTGTCCTAAGACGATTTATTTTAAAAGATATAGTTGTAGCAAACTATTTAGCTAATAGTGAAAAACCAATAGTTTCCATAGATGATTACGTAAATTACCTTTTCCCAGATGGATCTTATTGGGCTGAGATTAGAGACCTTTTGCTCATTGCCATTTATCAGGAATTGCATGAAAGGAATTTAATTTCCGAAGAATTGAAAATTGAATTAGAATCAACAGTTGAAGATGAAGATATTAACAAATTAACCTAATAAATCATGAAAAATATCAAGGCCCAAGGATTTGTATTGATTGACGTAGATGTTGTGGCATTAAACAATGCCGGAAAAAACACCCAAAGTAATAATGACAATGCAATTGCAACCAAATCGATCCGTAAGAACGGACGCAGTTATGTATATGTATCAGGTCAGGCCTGGCGGTATTGGTGGCGCGAGGCCTTACAGAAAAATGCAGGATGGAATCTGTCGCCTATTACCCGTGATGGGAAAATTGCATTTACCAATGCCGACCCGTTGAAATTCCCCGATGATGATATTTTTGGCTATATGCGCGCTGCAAAAGATACTTTATTGGATGAAAACGGAGAACCCGTTAAAGATGCAAGAGGTAACACCAAAATGACTAACGTAACTGTAACTCGTGTTTCTCCTTTAAAAAACTCTGCAATCATTTCGGCCGCCAGTGTCAGGCCTGAACAAAATTGGTCGAGCATGTCGCGCCAACAGGGTGATGCCGTTCCTTACGAAAAACAGGAATATTGCGCAATCATGAAGGGTATGTTTAGTTTAGATCTTTCAATGGTTGGAACATTCTCAAATTATGATCGAACTGGATACAAGAACCTTTCTATAGTGTTGCAAGAAGAAGCTATTAAGGATGGAGCAGAAGAAATTGACGATCCTTTTGTACTCGATGAAAAAGGAAATCCGAAAAAATTGATCCGACTGGCTAAAGGAACTCGCGAGCAAAGAGCAAAAGATACAATCCAGGCACTTAAGACTATCTCGGGCGGTGCTATGCAAACCAATAATATGGGGGATGTCACTCCTAAATTTATTATTCTGGCATCAACAAATACAGGTAATCATCCATTCAGTCATGTGGTTGGTGGTAATAAAGAGCGCAATGATGAAGAAGTCATTTTCAATTTTGATGGACTGGTTGAAGTCTTGAAAGATTACAAATACACTTTCGATGGCTCAGTATTTATTGGTCGCCGAAGTGGTTTTATGGATGAGATTTCAACCCAACTTGAATCACTGAAGACCATGTCAGATATTCCTGTTGTGAAAGTTCTTTCTGTAAATGAAGCTATAGATCAATATTGCGAACAGATGAAATCCCAGATTGAATAATGAAAGCATTCCGTATAAAATTAAACTCGTGGACATCGAGCTTTAGGTATCCCAATCTGATCTCGGGTTTTCAACCTACGCTTGAGGTTCCGCCTGTGAGTACGGTAATGGGCTTGATCAATGCAGCATCAGGAAAGTATTTGGAGAACCGAGAAATTGAGTTGGGCTATTATTTTGACTTTAAAATAAAAACCATAGATCTGGAAACAATCTATCAAATCAAGGCAAATGACAGAAATTATCCAGACAATGCGGTCAAGTCAAATGTAATTCAACGAGAGTTTCTATATGATTGTCGTCTTTTCTTATTTCTTGTAGATGAAGAATTAGTTTCATGTTTTCAGCAACCTGCTTACCAACTTCTTTTGGGACGTAGTAGCGATTTGGCAGGAATCGAAAGTATCAAGGAAGTGGAATTGCAGGAAGTAAGCAAAGCCCGCATATCAGGGCAGGTTGTTCCTTTCAATGGGAACTATTTGCCTGGTCAAATTCAGGCTTTACCTAAATACTTCAGTAACACGATTCCCCGCAAAAATATGGGAACCGAGCCATACTCAGTAATCTCTTACAACAATCCGGTCAACTCACAACTAACCGGATTTAGGTCTGAATTGGGAGAATTCGATAGTGATATTTTCTTTCACAAGTTTGAAGTATGACAACAATAATCCAGGAGGTTCTGGCCAAATCGAAACCTCCTGTTTCACTGAAACAACATATTGATGAATGTCTTCGAGTGTACGAATCGCTCCGAAAAGCATTTGGCAGATTGCCTATAAATGATGAAAATCGTTTTTGGCGGTTATTGCGTTTAGGAATAATATTTCACGATTTAGGAAAGTCACATAGTGAGTTTCAGAAAATGCTCCTTGGCAAGAGTGGATATTGGTATCATCAACGGCATGAACTATTTTCTGTTCCATTGATCAACCAACTGGATTTACCCGAAGATGATAAATTACTTCTTAAGCTGATTATTGCCGGACATCACAAAGACTTCAATTTTTTGTTTGACTTTATCCAACATTCTTATAAAAACGGAGAAGATATGTTTTCCTTTTCCGAAGATGGGAAATTGGTATGGGAAGAAGAGATGGAAAAATTGAATGCAAGTTTCATCAAGTCGTTTTTAAACGATTATGGTATTTTATTGGATTCAAGAATATTGGTGCCGCCTTTTGTCGGAATAAAAGAGTATCCCAGAAAACCGGTTAATACAGCAAATATCCATTTTCAAGAACTTCTTTTAGCAGCTGGAGCTTTGAAACAATGTGATCATTCGGCATCGGCTGGAATCTTTAAAGTGAATATCTTGGAAGAAAAACATTTTAATTTTTTGTATGATACAAAGTGGGCACCTTACTTCCATCAAAAGAGAGCTTCGGAAACCATTGGGAATATTATTCTGACTGCACCAACAGGTTCCGGCAAAACCGAAGCTTCAATGATGTGGTTACACAAACAATTGAGAGAAAATGGGCAAGGACGAACATTTTACATACTGCCTTTTACCGCTTCCATCAACGCCATGTTTGAACGGTTGGATGAAAAGATGCAAGGCAATAATGAAATTGTTGGTGTCCTCCATGGGAAACTTTCGGAATATATTGAAAGCCTTTTCGAAAAAGAAGAGTACAGCATAAAGAATGAAATTCTGAAACGGGAATTGAAAGAGAGTTACCGCGCGTTGGTTCCACCGTTAAAAGTGGCAACACCTTTTCAACTTTTGAAATCAATCTTTGGTTTGAAAGGATTTGAAAAGGGAATCTTTGAAATGAGCGGTGGTTATTTCATTTTCGATGAAATTCACGCCTACGATCCCGAAGTAACTGCGCAAATTAAGGTGTTAATTGAATTTGCGACCAGATTCCTGAATGTCAATGTTTGCCTGATGACAGCCACTTTACCTACTTTCCTAAAAAAAGAATTTGCTGGAGCAATAGGGACTTTTACTGAAATCAGAGCTGATTCGGAATTGTACCAATCATTTATACGTCACCGCATAAAAGTGACGGAAGGATTGCTATCAGACCATATTGCAGATATTCAGAGACGTTTGGGCACAGGGAATAAAGTTTTGGTTGTTTGCAATACGGTCAAACAAGCACAAACCGTTTACAACAGTCTAAAAGCTTATAGGAAGGTATTGCTTCATGGTGCCTTTAACGGTGTTGACAGAAACACAAAAGAAAAAGAATTAAAATCAGAAGAAGTAAAACTTTTAGTGGGAACTCAGGCCATTGAGGTCAGTTTAGATATCGATTATGATGTCATATTTACTGAACTTGCCCCACTCGATGCCTTGCTGCAACGCTTTGGGCGTGTTAATCGCCATCGTGTTAATGGACAATATCGCTCGCCATGCGATTGCATAGTTTTCTCAGAACGCAATGAGGTAGATAAATTCATCTACAAAAACGAAGAAGTCATTAATCGAACATTGGATGCACTATGCGAGATACAATCTCAAAATTCAGGTGTAGTTGCAGAAATTGATTTACAACAGTACATCGATCAGGTTTATCCAGATTGGTCTGTTAAAGACAAGGAAGATTTCAACCGAGTTTATACGCATCTGACAGCAGACGTTTTGGAAAACCTTGCTCCATTTATTTATGATTCACATCGTGAAGAAGAATTTGAAAAACAGTTTGATGGTGTAAAAGTTCTCCCAGCTAAATTGACTAATGAATATCAGGAACTTTTGGAAGCAAACAAGTTTATCAATGCTGAATCTTTGAAAGTGTCTATAACTAAACAGCGATTTGCATCGTTAATAACCAAGGAAGGAATTCGTCGAGATATTTCAGCATTTCAATTGCTTAGAAAGGATGAAATTAAAGAACAATCTTACTACATCATCGACCGAAAATATGATTCCGAATTAGGTCTTCAAATTGAAATTGAAGAACCTGCCCAAATTTTTAATCATTTATAATATAAATTGTCTTTTACCATTTTAAATTATGTTGATCACCGGCACTCACTTCAACTACTTCCACATCTGCCATCGCAAGCTTTGGTTGTTTGCGAATGGAATAGCGATGGAGCATACTTCTGACACTGTGTATGATGGGAAGCTGATTCACGAGAATTCTTATCCACAAAGGGCAGAGAGGTATCAGGAGGTAGAAATTGCGGGGATAAAGATTGATTTTTATGATCAGAAGAACAGGGTCATTCACGAGATTAAAAGGACTGATAAAATTGAGGATGCACACGAGTGGCAACTGAAGTTTTATATATATACTCTGGAAAAGATGGGTGTAGAGGGTGTTTCTGGAATTCTGGAGTATCCTGTTCTCAGAAAAACAAACAAGGTATATCTTTCCGATAGCGACAGGGCCAAAATAGAGGAAGATGAAAAAGTTATTGAAAATATTATTTGTGCCGATGAGTGTCCGAAAGTAATTAAGTCAAAAATTTGTAAAAACTGCAGCTATTTCGATTTCTGCTACTGTAATGAGGAGGAAGTTTTATGAAAAGAACCTACTATTTGTTCAATCCCGGAGAGATGGTCAGAAAGGACAATACTCTTAAATTCACACCGATAGTTGAGAATGAGGATGGCAGCGAGGACTATGGTCAACCAAGGTACATACCCATTGAGAACGTAAGTGATTTTTTTGTCTTTGGATCTTTGAAAGCTAGCAGTTCGCTATTTAATTTTCTGGGGAAGAGTGATGTGGCTGTACATTTTTTTGATTATTACGAAAACTATAGCGGGTCCTTTATGCCCAAGGATTATCTCCTTGCCGGAAAGGTAATTATCAGTCAGGTCAACCACTATCAGAAGCTATCCAAACGAATGATAATTGCCAGAAAATTCATAGAGGGGGCGGCTTTCAATATGGTTAAGAATCTTCAGTATTACAACCGGCGCGGAAAAGATATGGAGCCAATGATTGAGTCGATGAATGGGTTCATATCTCAGATAGGACAATCAGAGTCAATTGCTCAGCTGATGGGTATCGAGGGTAATATCAGACAAACATACTATGAGGCATTCAACCTGATTCTCAACGATTTTGAAATGGGATCACGGACTAAACAACCTCCACAAAACGAGGTAAATGCACTGATCTCTTTCGGTAATATGATGTGTTATTCGCTGTGTATTAGGGCAATTCATCAAACTCAGTTAAATCCGACTATCAGCTATCTTCACGAGCCAGGGTATCGGAGATTTTCACTTGCTCTTGATGTTGCGGAAATTTTTAAGCCGATAATAATCGACCGTGTCATTTTCAAGGTTCTCAATAAGAAGGAGATTCAAAGCAAACACTTTGATCAGAATTTAAATCAGTGCCTGCTGAACAATGCAGGAAAAAAGATTTTTGTTCAGGCAATTGAAGACCGATTATTAGAAACTATTCAGCATCGCAGTTTAAAAAGAAGTGTCAGCTACAAGCATCTGATAAAGCTTGAATGCTACAAACTTTGCAAGCATATTCTTGATATGGAGGAGTACAAACCTTTTAAAATGTATTGGTAATGTATGTAATTCTTGTATATGATGTTGGAGAAAAAAGAGTTGGTAAAATTTTACGACTTTGCCGGAAATATCTGTGTTGGATTCAGAATTCAGTATTTGAAGGAGAAATTAGTGAAGTAAAACTTAAAGAGTTACTTTTGAAGGTAGACATAATCATGGATAAAGAGGTCGATAGCATCATTCTGTTTAAAAATTCTGACGAACGCTGGATGGAGAAGCAAATTGTTGGTAAAGAGAGATGTAGCATAGACAATTTCATATAAACAGGTTGTCGGTTACAATGTTTTTTTGCTTTTCTCCGTGGTTTTTGAATAATATCTATATAAATTGTTCTTTGACGTATTGAAATACAACAAATTACACATAGTTGTCGAACATCCGGCAAAATCATACAATTATATATCGACATATTTATCAAGCCGTTTTCGCAATAAAGAGTGCGCTAAACACCTGATTTAGCGCATTCTTTTATATCTTTGCAAACGGCCCCTTAATCGTACCATATTGGAATTGAAACAGGTAAATGCTATAAAAGCTTGTGCAGCTAAATACCCTTAATCGTACCATATTGGAATTGAAACTGAGGACCGTTGGCAGAACAAGCCGACAATCACGACCCTTAATCGTACCATATTGGAATTGAAACTCCTTTCGCCTTCTTTAATCGAGCACCAGATGAAATCCCTTAATCGTACCATATTGGAATTGAAACCTAAGATAGCCAGAGGGAAATCTCTAAGGGCTTCACCCTTAATCGTACCATATTGGAATTGAAACTTGTTTCCTGTACCTCCTGTTTCTGGAATGACTGGCCCTTAATCGTACCATATTGGAATTGAAACTCAATATTGATATGATTAAGAAGTTTAGCATGGCTCCCTTAATCGTACCATATTGGAATTGAAACGTCTGTGCCTCGCTGATCTGCTCAACCATCAATGCTCCCTTAATCGTACCATATTGGAATTGAAACATACCTACCAAGAGCAAATGACGGAAAGGCCGATACCCTTAATCGTACCATATTGGAATTGAAACAGGTAAATGCTATAAAAGCTTGTGCAGCTAAATACCCTTAATCGTACCATATTGGAATTGAAACTGTAATTGGCAAGCCATTTTTCGCGAACTGCCCAAACCCTTAATCGTACCATATTGGAATTGAAACATAGTCGTCCGCTCTTTTTTCTTTGATAGACAAACCCTTAATCGTACCATATTGGAATTGAAACACAGATGTATTTTATAGAACTTGCAAAAAGATACGGCCCTTAATCGTACCATATTGGAATTGAAACATTCTATGTAGGTGGTAAATTCGTAGGCAATGCGGGCCCTTAATCGTACCATATTGGAATTGAAACTTGCTCAAAATTACCTGACTTGTAAACATCGTAGTCCCTTAATCGTACCATATTGGAATTGAAACGCGATAATGTGGAATAACGGAGAAGATTGCGGAAACCCTTAATCGTACCATATTGGAATTGAAACAGCTAAAGGAGGAGAATATTTATGCCACAGGGCAGTCCCTTAATCGTACCATATTGGAATTGAAACTACTTTGAATGTAATCTTAACCCCATTGCCGTCTCCCTTAATCGTACCATATTGGAATTGAAACATGCGAAACAATGGGTAAGGTCATGGATATTTCAAGCCCTTAATCGTACCATATTGGAATTGAAACTTATGAGCGGAGAAAAGATTGACGCGGGCGCAATGCCCTTAATCGTACCATATTGGAATTGAAACTTCCTACTGGAAAAGTATTATGATAGGCAGAACCACCCCTTAATCGTACCATATTGGAATTGAAACGGATATGTTCTTACGGAAGGAACAGGAGGAGTTAACCCTTAATCGTACCATATTGGAATTGAAACCCACATATTCATTTTTCCACTTGTCATAGATGATTCCCTTAATCGTACCATATTGGAATTGAAACTCGGTCTGGCCGCTCACGTGCATGACAATTTCCCTCCCTTAATCGTACCATATTGGAATTGAAACAAGGTCCAGTTCCCGGAATTGATTTTATACTCAACCCTTAATCGTACCATATTGGAATTGAAACGTGAATATTATGAGATCCTAAGACGGCCATCTGACCCTTAATCGTACCATATTGGAATTGAAACATAAGTGGTGACACCCGAAGCAAACCGGATAAGTTTTCCCTTAATCGTACCATATTGGAATTGAAACAATTTAAGAAAAAGGTTTGGAAAGATCCTTGGAGACCCTTAATCGTACCATATTGGAATTGAAACGATTTTCCGGCTCATAGTTTTGTTGAACTATTCGCCCTTAATCGTACCATATTGGAATTGAAACTAATAAACCCATCCTCTTGGGGTAGCAGAAGGATGCCCTTAATCGTACCATATTGGAATTGAAACTTAGGCTACAATGTAGCGCTGAAAATAGATGATAACCCTTAATCGTACCATATTGGAATTGAAACTGGGAAACAGGATGAACGTAATGCAGCAGATACTCCCTTAATCGTACCATATTGGAATTGAAACTTGGTCCCGGCTTCCTTTCGTGATAACGGCCTTCCCCTTAATCGTACCATATTGGAATTGAAACGTCGGCAATGAAATTCGGACATTTAAAATGAGAGGCCCTTAATCGTACCATATTGGAATTGAAACATGGAGACTTCACGACAACACAGGGAGTGAGCTTTCCCTTTAATCGTACCATATTGGAATTGAAACAAGATCGTTTAGCCTTATCAGTCGCACCCGCGTGGGTGCGTGAATTGTAGTTGTCGCCAGATTGTCTACAACTTGTAGCGAATGCTACTTGTGCATTGATTGAACAATATTTAAAATCGTTACAATTAGTAACGGTTTGATTCATCAGAGAAGCGTTGGTTCTTCATAAGTTATTAATCACAAGAAAGTCTCTTAAATGTAACTGCATAACTCCTTCATTATTACTCCCTGAACCATGTTCGTCCATAGTGATTACATATTTTGGATAGTTGTCGGTGATTTTTTGATGATTTCCAAATTCCCGGTCAGTTGTAGCTTTATCAAAAAGCATATAGGCGACTTGTAAATAGATACGACTTCCATCCTTTTCAGCAACAAAATCTATCTCATTACCCCCAATTTGCCCGATTCTGACCTTGTATTCACACCGGTTCAGAAAGTCAGCTCCAGCACCAGTGGCTCCCTTATTGAACGGCTGCCAACCTCAATTGTGTAAATGCCGGTTACCGGATTGTATTTTGCTTCAATCTTAGCTTTTTTACTGCTGGTTTTTCTCCTGTTTTTCAGCTCTTTCTGACTATTAAAATTCGATATCTCCCTTACGTCGACAACCTCCCCCATCTCTTTTAGTCCTGCCAGTTCAAAGGTGTATGATCTGTTTTGGGGCTGACCGGTGTAGGAGCCCATGGTTGGAGCGACCATCAGTTGAATTTTGTTGCCTGTTCTTTTGTATTTTAACTCTGTAGTTGCATAGCTGCCATTGAGGTACTCTGTTGTCAGCCCGTCATCCTCGTAAAGTGTGAAACTGTTTCCCAATCTGTCTGATCTGCCATCTCTGTCATCGCTGCCTACCATGTCTGCCCCAGGGTAAGCCCTTAGAATCAGGTGAGTAAGTGGTGTTGAGGCAGGACGTTCTGTATAGGGTTGCATCGGGAGAAGGTACCCCCCTTTGACAAATAGCGGAAACTCTTCAATTCCCTTTTTTACAACGACCTTAGAACCTGCCTTGTATGGAGTGGAATCAAAGAAATCGTACCAAGTGTCTTCGGATTGTCCGACTATGGGCGAATTGAGCGAATCCGGAGTTTCGCCTTTTGGAAACCATACCGTTTGCAAAGCCACAAGATTTTCACCCTCTCCGGCTGTTGTGATAGGGGCCGCAAGAAGCAGGTCGCCAAACATGAATTGCTGCGGGTTATTGTAGGACTCCTCATCATTGCCGTAGTCTATGTACATCGCCCTGCTCAGAGGAACCATGGTTTTATGTGTCTGCCATACGCTTGAATAGATGTAGGGCATTATTTGAGAACGGAAATGGTATGCCTGACGCATGGAGCTGGTGGCTTGTTCTCCCCATATCCAGGGCCGGCGGTCTATCTTGCCCGCTTTCTGTGAGTGTACCCTCAATGCCGCACTTAGCGCCCCGAACTGCGTCCAGCGGGCAAACATCTCGGGGTTGTCACCTTCATAGAAACCTCCAATATCGTGCGCCCAGTAATAACAACCGGCGTTCCCACTGGTAGCAGTAAGCTCCACTTCAAAAGCCAGCATCGCCCAGTTAGCATACGCATCACCAGAAAACTGTATAGGGTAGCGGTGGTCGCCCCAGCCGGCCCATCTGCTGTAACCGGCACCACGCAACCCTTCCCGCGAAGAATCTTCGTAATACAATTTGTTGAGCCAGCTCAGGTGGTTCATGTTGGTTCCCCTCACATACGGGTATAGATAATCCTGTTGCCAGTCGAGCCACCAGAAGGCAATACCCATGTCCCAACCCGGGCCATGAGCATATTTCAAAAAGTTTGTCATATACTTCCTGTCCGAAGCATCAAACAGAATTGTCTCTCCGTTGGCCTCCCTGCCCATAGCCTTCATAAATGCCGGATATTGCTCCTCTTTCGGACGGATTCCGTCATGCGGGTGTTCGTTAAGGCATACATGTATCTTCTCCTCCAGCATCTTTCCAATCAATCCCTCAGGGTCAGGAATCAGCTCTTTGTTCCAGGTGTAACCCGTCCACCCCCGGTTGCTCGCATGACCGGTACCCACCTTTGCATCAACAGTGTGCCAGTCCATGTCAAATACCATCATATCCAGCGGAAAATCATGCTCCCTGTAACCCGATACAAGTTCCAGATACTCCGACGCCGTGTAGGGCCAGTACCTGCAATACCACACCCCATGCACATACTTTCGCGTCATTGGTACGTTTCCGCTTATTCTTCCCAGGTCCCTGAGCGCCTCCTTGTAGTCGTCGCCATATACAAAACAATACAGATCCTGTACATGCCCCTTGTCCCTTTGTGCAATCCAGTTGTCGACAAGTATCTCCTTGCCTGCATCGTTGATAATATACCATCCGTCGAGGCTCAGCAGCCCGTCGTTCAATGGAATAGGTTTGTCAACCCTGTCAAGTGTAGAGACAGCTCCGCCAAGATTGTTTTTATGAATGTTCCTTATTGTGAAGCGTTTTTCTTTTCCTCCACTCTTGTAGAATGCCTCAAAATTGAGCAGCCCGAACGGGAAATTATCATAGTCATAAACCATCCTGAGTGCAGATGTTTCTATCTGATACCTGTTTTCGCCAAGTGGTGTTACCCTGAACTCCTTCAGAAGAGTATCCCTTGAATAGGCAAACATAGTACTATTATCGAGGAATTTACCCCCTTCTGCATATTCAAGTCTGAAAAGAGTCGGAGATATGAGGGTAATCCTGTTATTGCCAAAGACAAGCGGATTTTCATAAACAATTCTTAAAGGTTGGGCCGACATGTTTACGGAAAAAGCAATGCTGAAGGCAAACAGTATGCACGACAGGCATGCAGAGAGAGATGTTTTCATAGAAAATCCGGTCATAATGTTAATGATTCAAATCTACGAAAAAACTAATCTTTTTCTTATTTTTATAAAGTTTTACAAATCATGAAATATGAAAAATCTAACCTTTGGCGTGTTATTATCGGTGCTGCTATTAACGGCACTGTCGTTCTCTTCCAAACAAGAGAAGTCGATCTATCACAAAGGGTGGATAGATCTGAATAAAAACGGGGTTAAGGACATCTATGAAGATCCTTTACAATCTACAGATAAACGTGTTGCAGATCTGATATCCAAAATGACACTGGACGAAAAAACATGTCAGCTCGCCACCTTGTACGGATGGAAAAGGGTGTTGAAGGATTCTTTGCCCACTCCCCAATGGAAAGAGGCAATCTGGAAAGACGGAATAGCAAATATCGACGAACACCTTAACGGTTTTATAAACTGGGATAAGAGAAATATGTCTGATCTTGTGACGGATATCAAACGCCATGTATGGGCGATGAATAAAACTCAGCGGTTTTTTATTGAGGAGACCCGTCTTGGTATACCTGTTGATTTTTCAAACGAAGGTATTCGTGGTGTTGAGGCATACGAAGCTACAGGCTTCCCTACACAGCTGAACATGGGGATGACCTGGAACAGGGCACTGGTGAGAGAGATGGGGCGAATAACAGGAAAAGAGGCGCGCGCACTGGGTTATACCAATGTGTACGCTCCTATTCTGGATGTGGCACGTGACCAACGGTGGGGTCGTCTGGAAGAGGTGTATGGAGAGGATCCTTATCTGGTGGCGCGCCTCGGGGTGGAGATGACTCTGGGAATGCAGGAGAACAACCAGATTGCATCTACAACCAAGCACTTTGCGGTATATAGTGCAAACAAAGGAGCACGAGAAGGTATGGCCCGAACGGACCCTCAGGTATCACCTAGAGAAGTAGAAAACATAATGCTGTACCCTTTTAGAAAAGTTATTGAGGAAGCAGGATTGATGGGGATAATGAGTTCATATAACGACTATGACGGAATTCCAATCACGGGAAGTGACTACTGGCTCACTCAACGCCTGAGGAAAGACTTTGGATTCACCGGATATGTTGTAAGCGACAGCGACGCCCTTGAGTATCTATACACAAAACATGGTGTGGCAGCCAATCTTAAAGAGGCTGTTTTTCAGGCATTCATGGCCGGATTGAATGTGCGGACAACATTCCGTGCACCGGACAGCATAATCGTTTATGCAAGAGAATTAGTAAAGGAGGGACGTATTCCAATCGACGTCATAAACAGTCGGGTTAGTGATGTTTTAAAGGTAAAATTCCGGATTGGCCTGTTTGACCATCCATACATTGCAGATGCAGACGCAAGTGAGCAATTAGTCAATAACCCGTCTCACCGGGCTATTGCCCTGCAAGCTTCAAGGGAGAGTATTGTGCTCCTAAAAAACCGGAATCATATACTGCCTATTACTGGGAACATATCCCGCATAGCAGTAATTGGTCCTAATGTTTTGAATGACGATTACGCGCATACTCATTACGGGCCACTTGCTTCTAAAAGTGTGACCATTCTGGAAGGGATACAAAATAAATTAGGCAAAGAAAAGGTGTTTTATGCTAAAGGGTGCGAACTTACTGACAAGCGGTGGCCGGAGAGTGAAATACTGCCGGAACTTCCTGATAAAGATGAACAAGAGATGATTGACAGCGCAGTAAGGGTAGCTATTCGTTCTGAAATTGCAGTTGTAGTCCTGGGGGGAAACACAAAAACCACCGGAGAGAACAAAAGCCGTACAAGTCTCGATCTGCCCGGCCACCAGTTGGCACTGGTTAAAGCAGTCCGGGAGACGGGTTGCAGGGTTGTTGTGGTGTTGATAGGGTCGCAGCCTATGACCATTAACTGGATAGACAAAAATATTGATGGGATAATATATGCAGGATTCCCGGGAGTACAAGGAGGGACAGCCATTGCCGATGTTTTGTGGGGTGATTATAACCCCGGAGGAAAATTGACACTTACATTTCCTAAGTCTGTCGGACAAATTCCTATCAATTTCCCAACAAAACCCAACGCCCAAACCGACGAAGGTGAACTGGCAAAAGTTAAAGGGCTTTTATATCCGTTTGGATACGGACTTAGTTACACTTCATTCAGATACGACAACCTGAGAATTTCGCCGATCAAACAAAAGAAGGATGGGAACATAACAGTTTCTGTTGATATTACAAATACAGGCAGTATTGCCGGCGACGAAGTGGTACAGTTATACCTGCGCGATGTTTTAAGCTCCGTAACAACCTATGAAAAACAACTTAGAGGCTTCGAACGCATTCATCTACAGCCTGATGAGGCAAAATCTATTAGCTTTGTTTTAGTACCTGACGATCTTAAATTATGGAACCGCTATATGAAACATGTTATAGAACCTGGCGTCTTTAATGTGATGGTGGGCTCCTCGTCAGAAAATATTCTCATTAATGGAAGTTTTACTATAAATGAATAAAAAAATCAAATAATTACACTTAATATTGTACTAGAATCCCGGGACTTTATATAAATTTAACAAAACACATTTTTATGAAAAAATCTGTATTTTCAATAGCAATCATTTTTTCTCTTTTTCTTTGTAATCTAAACTTATACGCTCAGGATGCCAAGGCAAACTTTGCAGGTGTATGGACAATTAATACGGCTAAGAGCACTCAGGGCGATGGAAATTTCAGGGGCCCAAAACAACTGACATTCAATCAGGATGGAAATAATATCACTGTCACCAGAGTAAGCACCGGCAGAGATGGATCGGATAACACATCTACTGCGACAATCACTCTTGATGGAAAGGAATCAGTAAGTACCACCGAGAGGGGAACATCAAAATCTGTTGCAACATGGTCGGCAGATGGTCAGACACTTACAATTAGTCGAACAATGATTCGCAGTGGTTCAACTATGGAGATGAAGTCATCCGAAGTCATGAGCATGATAGGTGCCACCCTCACAATTACATCGGTTTCCCAGTCACCTAACGGCGAAAGAAAAGTCACACTCGTTTACGATAAAAAATGATCAGAACGTGTAGTAATTGACCTTGTTGATTGCTGTTCCCATTTTAACTCCTTTGAGCACCTTTGTGAACTTTTCATTGTTGCCAATAGAAACAGTTGTCAGAATTGTCTTCCCCCCTTTGGCATCTTCTGTGGTCATTTCAATTACAAAACCGTCGGCAGAAAGAGTATTGTGTAAAGCACTCATCTTGGCAGCACGGAATATTCCGTAATCGTTCGGCAGAGTAACCTGATTGGTGATCCATATCGAACCAAAGATTTTTTTGTAAGTATAAGTGTACCTCTTACACAGGTAACCTGCAATGGTACGGGTCTCCTCTGTTGGTACAATCTCCAGCTTTTTCATCTCATCTGCAGCCGGATATTTAAATCGCCCCGCATTATACATTGGTTCAGGTGCATCGCTTGCAAAAATCTGAATTGCTACTTCATTCTTAAGGTCAAAAACCGTCTCAATGTCGTCTCCTCTCCCCTTACCTGCCGTAATTACTATAAAGTCCTTCCCGCTGCTTTGGTAATAGGTTTTGTATTCCAGTGTGCGCATTAGCTCATTGTTTTTTGCATAAAGCTCTACCTTAAAGTTGTTGGATCTGTCAAAAGAGTAGGAATCCTCCCATTTTACCCCGGGAGCGGATATCTGAAACTGTGCCTGAACCGCAATAGCGGTCATGGTCATGAGCATTGTAAGAAGTGTTTTCATTATGATTGGTTTATAGACTAAAATTAGTGAAAATATGAATTCGTCGGCAAATATTTACTATCTGTCGATAAAACCTGTCTGCGCATAGATGTCACTTGAACGCTCATGTTCCCCTTTATAATTTTGCACCAACAAGTTAAAGGAAACAACAATGAAAAGAGTATTTACAATTATAATGCTGGTTGCATGGGGGACGGTTTTTGCCCAACAGAGCAGCCCCACTCTAAAAATGACGCTTACCGATGCTATTAACTACGCATTGGAGAATAATTACGGCCAACAAAAGCTTATGATTGGCAAAAACAGCACAGAGGAGGAACTGAAACAGTCTAAAAGGGACTTGTTACCGAATCTGAGTGGATCTCTTACACAGGGTCTGTCAGAAAGTAAAAATGGCCAGACTGATAATACCGTTCTTAATGGAAATTACAGTTTAAGTTCTCAGGCAACTATTTATAATGGTGGACAAAACATAAATAGTATCCGGAAAAATCAACTACTTCTCGACCAGTCTGAAACTAAAATATCTCAAGCGCAAAATCTGTTGGTGATAAATGTTATAAAGTCTTTTTTGTCTGTTCTTATGAATGACGAATTACAGAAATATCAGAATGAGGTTTTAAAGATAAGCGAAGAGCAGTGTAAGCTGGGAGAGATACAATTAAGCGCCGGTAAAATACTGAAAAGCGACTATCTCTTACTTGAGGCACAGGTTGCGAGTGACAGGTTCAACTATTTAAACAGCAGGGTTAAACGCGAGAGTTCTGTGCTGGAGTTAAAAAAATATCTGAGCACAGAATCATCAACAAATATTGATGTATTAGCTCCCGATTCAGCCTCCTCTGTAAAAACCCTTAGGCTACCGGAATTTGCAAAATTTATGGAAGAGACTCTGACTTGGTTACCCGACATAAAAATCAGCCATCAGAATATAGAGATGGCTAACCTTGATGTAAAAATTGCCAAAGGAGGATTAACTCCAGCAATTTCCATAGGCGGCTCTGTCTCTACAGGATATTCCGGTGGTACGACATCCTGGAACAACCAGTTTACAAACAATTTGAGCGAGCAACTCTCATTATCTGTAACTATTCCCCTTTGGAACAGAGGAAAGGCAAAATCTAACGTAAAACAGAGTCAATATCGTCGGGAGCAGACAGAAATAGAGGCCAAAGAGACCGAAACGAATATCCAGATTCAGCTCGAACAAGAATATAACGGGGTCATTGCGGAACAGAGTAAATTAAGTGCTGCAGAGACCGGATATAAAGCATATAAGGCAAATTTCGATTCTTACAGGTTGCAATATAATGCGGGTCAGATATCAACCTCCGAACTGCTTCAGCAGCAAAACAACTACCTGAATGCACTAAACAATTATTTGCAAAGCAAGTACAGCTTTCTCCTGAATAGGAAGGTTCTGGATGTGTATATGGGTCTGGAAATAGTAATTTAACAAATATTAAACAATAATGAAAAAAAAGATTATCATCTTGTTAGCAGGTATAGTAGTCATTATCTTGATTGCAATGCTATTTATAAAAAAGAGCAAAAATCCTGATGTTCAACTAATAACATACATTGCCCAAGAAGGGGAATTCGAACTGACCGTAACAGCAAGCGGCAATATACAGCCTGTTATCAAGGTAGATGTTGGAACCCAGGTCTCAGGTATTGTCAAGAGGATTTATGCCGACTTTAACTCCCAGGTCAAAAAGGGAGATTTGCTGGCGGAACTGGACAAATCCACATTATCAGAGAGAGCCAGGCAAAGCAGGTCATCTCTGAATAAAGCAAAAAGCGATTCGCTCTTTGCAAAACAGAATTATGACAGGATAAAGGCCCTTTTCGATAAAAATGCAGCAACCCCAGCAAGTCTTGAGGATGCGACAAATCGTTTTTCCAGTGCGGTAAATACGGTGACAAATGCTAAGGCAGATCTTCAACAGTCTATTATCAATCTCTCTTATGCAGACATATACTCCCCAATCTCCGGACGTGTACTAAGCCGCGCCGTTGACGAAGGACAGACTGTTGCAGCATCATTTAACACTCCTACCCTCTTTACTATAGCGAATGATTTGACAAAGATGCAGGTGGAGGCAAAGGTAGATGAGGCTGATATAGGAAGAATAAAGATAGGACAATATGCAGATTTCATTGTTGACACATATCCGGGAGAAAAATTTGGAGGTACCGTTTCTCAAATACGACTTGAGCCTGCTGTTGTACAGAATGTTGTTACTTATACCGTAATTATCTCTGCTCCAAATCCTGACGAGAAACTTTTCCCGGGCATGACTGCAAACATATCTATTATAACACAGTCTCCAAAAGGCATTTGTGTTCCGGCAGAAGCACTATACTTTACTCCTGACCCTGCAAATATTGGTAACTACATTGTTGAAAATGAAAACATAAAAGGAAATAAAGTATGGATAAAAACAGAAAAAGGGTTTAAAGCGGTCCCTGTGACAGCCGGGGCAACAGACGGTATAACTTCAATAATATTATCCGGAGTTAAAAGTGGCGACGAACTTGTCGTAGGCATAGAAAAAACCGTCACAAAAAAATCATCGGCAAGTATATTGCCAACTCCTCCTCCGGGAGAAAGACACACAGCACTATAATATTTTATGTCTGAAATGAAAAATGAAATATTGAGAATCGAAAAACTATCCCGCTCTTTTATAATGGGGACCGAGAAAGTACATGCTTTAAGATCTGTATCTTTTGGTGTACAGGAAGGGGAGTTTGTATCTATAATGGGAGCGAGTGGGTCTGGTAAAAGTACATTACTAAACATATTAGGCTGTCTGGACAAGCCAACATCGGGAGAGTACTATATTGATGGAACTACTGTCTCCAACAGAAACGACAAGGAGTTGTCCCAATTACGCAATCGAAAAATTGGCTTTGTCTTTCAGTCATATAACCTTTTGCCTCGTACCTCTGCATTGGAAAATGTTGAGTTGCCCCTTTTGTATAATCCTACAATTTCTCCAAGAGAGAGAAAAGAGAAAGCTCTGTTCACACTTAATCTTGTCGGGCTAAGTGACAGAAGCAGACACTATTCAAATCAACTCAGCGGCGGACAACAGCAAAGAGTTGCAATAGCCAGGGCTTTGGTAAACGATCCTGTCTTGATTCTTGCAGATGAGGCTACTGGCAATCTGGATACCCGTACATCATACGAGATTATGACTTTGTTTCAAAAGTTGAATTCAGAGGGTAAATGTATTGTCTTTGTCACTCACGAGCCTGACATTGCGAATTTTACAACAAGGGCAATTCGTCTTAAAGACGGGTTGATTGTGGGAGACTCTCCAATAAGTCAGCTTTCGGCAGAAGATGCCCTTGCTCAGCTGCCAATTTTAGATAATAATGACCTGTAAACAGATTTGAAATATGAAATGGTACAATTATATAAGAATAGCATATAACGCACTTGTAAGGAACAAAACAAGGGCAATATTGACAATGTTGGGAATTATCATAGGCATCTCATCTGTCATTGCAATGATTGCCCTCGGACAAGCCTCCACGCAAAATATCAGGGACGAAATCTCCTCAACCGGTTCAAACATGATTTTCATCTCTCCTTCATCGCAACAGAAGGGGGGTGTAAGTATGGGTTCGTCGAATGCGAAGTCATTGACTAAAGAGGATGTTGATGCAATTAAAAGAGAAGCAAAAATGATAAAAGCCGTTTCGCCCTCAGTTAATGCGAGCGGACAACTGGTATTTGGAACAAACAATACACCATCATCTCTGCAAGGGGTAGATATTCCCTTTTTCTCCATTCGTGAAATTAACCTTGAAAGAGGGATACTCTTTACACAAAGTGATGTAGATAATGCCGCCAAGGTGTGCTTAATAGGAAAAACCATAGTTGATGAACTATTTTCAGATGGTACATATCCCGTGGGGCAATTCATAAGGTTCAACAATATGCCCCTTAAAGTAATCGGCATTCTGGAATCAAAAGGGCAAAATGCTATGGGACAAGATCAGGATAATGTAGTCTATCTGCCATATACAACTGTTCAAAAACGGATATTGGCAATAACCTACTACCATTCAATATTTGCAAATGCCCTCACAGAAGAACTCTCTGCTGATGCAGTATCAGAGATGTCCTTAATCATCAAAAGAACTCACAAGCTTCAACCAACAGATGAACCGGACTTTGAAATCAGGACACAGGCCGAGATGCTTTCGATGATCTCTAATGTTACAGGGATGCTTACTGCTCTTTTAGCAGCAATTGCTGCAATTTCGTTGATTGTAGGAGGAATTGGCATTATGAATATTATGTATGTTACGGTTACTGAGCGCATTAAGGAGATTGGGCTCAGGATGGCTATTGGAGCTTTAAAGTGGGATATTCTTATGCAATTTCTTACTGAGTCCATAATAATCTCCTTAATTGGAGGGGTTGTGGGAATCTTGTTTGGGATATTACTTACTTTCATTACTTCATCAATACTGGGATGGCCCTTCATTGTCAATATTGCATCTATCATTCTTTCGTTTTGTGTATGCTTTGCCACTGGTGTCTTCTTTGGCTGGTATCCGGCAAAAAAGGCTTCACAAATGGATCCTATAGTTGCACTTCGCTACGAATAATTATAAAATCCTTATCTTCACATATAAATTTCCCCGCCATGTTGCCTAAGACAAATAAGAGAATCGTGATTTTCACCCACATGTTCATTTGGGGGGGGATAATGTCTATGCCATTCATTTTTGGAATATTACGTGGAGAAACAATAAGTTTTGATCGTGGCTTAGGAATATTATTAATGCCCTTGACTTATATTTTAATCTTCTATTTTAATTATCATTACCTCATAAACAGATACCTGTTTAATAAAAACACGTTCATGTTTATTGTCTGGAATTTTATCATTATCACGATATTAAGTTTGACATTAGACTTTGCAAGAGAATACTTCATGGCTCTTGAGCCCGGACGACACGTCGAACCTCCCAGGGGTATGCCTTTTGTTGTGACCATAATCATTCATGTAATGGTGGTTTGTGTTAGTGTTGCTATTAAAATGACGGGGCGCTGGTATGGGGTTCAATCTAAGATGCAGCAACTTGAAAAGGAAAATACTGCCGCCGAATTGCTTCAGTTAAAGAGTCAGCTTAACCCCCATTTTCTGTTTAACTCCCTCAATAATATTTATGCATTGATTTCCTTTAATCAGGAACAGGCTCAGTTTGCCGTTCATAGTCTCAGCGAGATGCTCCGTTATCAGTTATATGAAGCATCCCGAGAAAAAATCCCCTTAATAAAAGAGATGGAATTCGTAGAAGGGTATTGCAATCTTATGAAATTAAGATTACCAAAAAATGTTACAGTTACATTGGACATGCCTGAAAATGTCCTGGGAATTACAATTCCGCCCCTGCTTTTTATCTCTGTAGTGGAAAACGCATTTAAACACGGTGTTAATCCAAAAGAGCATTCTTTTATCGAAATTAAAATTGAAATTGAATCAGAGAATGCGGTAATATGCTCTGTAAGAAATAGCTCTTTCCCTAAAACAACTGAAGATAAAAGCGGATCCGGGATTGGTCTGGAAAATCTCCGTAAACGCCTTTCATTGCTCTATCCAGACAGGGACCTTCTTGTAACGGAAACGAAAGACAATGAATTTCTCGCGCGTGTTATAGTTCCCATAAACACAGATGGTTATGAAAATTAAATGTATTGCCGTAGACGATGAACCTCTGGCTCTGGATCTGATTGCTTCTTATATAAACAAGACTCCCTTTCTGGAAGCGTTCGGTTTTTATAACAACGCAATTGATGCGCTGGCTGCCATGAAGACCAATGAAGTGGATTTAATCTTTCTTGATATTCAGATGCCAAATCTTTCGGGTCTCCAATTGGCCTCAGTAATAGATACATACAAGACTAAGGTAATCTTTACCACCGCTTTTGATCAATATGCTCTGGAAGGCTTTAAAGTAGATGCAATTGATTATTTGTTAAAACCGATAAGTTATTCCGATTTTTTAAAATCTGCACAAAAAGCCCAGCGTTTTATTACAGGATCTATCCCATCTGAACAGCTGGAATCTGGCAGTATAATGGTAAAAGCAGATTACAAACTTCACAAAATTGATTTTAACGACATTATTTACCTTGAGGCTGTAAGAGATTATGTTGCCATTTATACAGAAAGATCCGGCAAGATTTTAACTCTTTCGACATTAAAAAGTATAGAAACCTCTCTTCCTTCAAAAGTATTTGCCCGTGTACATCGCTCTTTTATTGTAAATGTCTCAAAGGTTAAAACAATTGAACATAACAGAATTGTGTTTGGAAAAAGTTTAATCCCAATATCTGATGCTTTTAAAAAAAGCTTCATGGAGCTTATCTCATAAATTGCTGGTAGCTACTTGCCGCTGAGCTCTATCTCCCGTAGATGTTGCATCCGCTTCTTCTCAAGAAAACCTTGAATGGTTTCCAGATGCTCTGTCACCTTTTTGTTGCCAAACTCGTAAACCTTTGATACAAGGCCATCCAGAAAATCACGGTCGTGAGAGACCACAATGAGAGTGCCATCGAAAGAGACAAGAGCCTGTTTGAGTATGTCTTTGGTGCGCATGTCCAGATGGTTAGTGGGCTCGTCAAGTATCAGCAGATTAACCGGTTCCAGAAGCAGCTTAACCATTGCAAGACGGGTTCTCTCTCCTCCGGATAGTACTTTTACTTTTTTGTCCACATCGTCCCTGCCAAACATAAAGGCGCCCAAAAGGTCCCTGATTTTTGACCTGATATCTCCAACCGCAACATCATCAATCGTCTGAAAAACTGTTAGATTTTCTTCCAGAAGTGATGCCTGATTCTGAGCAAAATAACCAATCTGCACATTATGGCCCAGGGTCAACTTACCATCATGCTCAATCTCCTTCATTATACATTTTACCAAAGTCGATTTTCCCTCGCCGTTTCTTCCTACAAAAGCTACTTTATCTCCTCTGTCCACAGTAATTGTAGCATTTGCGAAAACATTGTGATGGCCGTATGATTTCCCAACAGAATCCATTATTACGGGATAGTTGCCTGAACGGGGCGATGGGGGAAACTTAAGTCTGAGGGCAGAGGTGTCTATCTCATCAACCTCAAGTAATTCAAGCTTTTCAAGTGTCTTCACCCGCGACTGTACCTGATTTGTTTTTGAATATGTCCCCTTGAATCGTTCAATAAATTCGCGAGTTTCGGCAATCATCTTCTGCTGCTCCTCATATGCCTTTTGCTGCTGTTCCCTGCGCTCCCTGCGTAATTCCAGATAATGTGAGTAGTTTACCTTGTAGTCGTATATCCTCCCCATAGTCAGTTCTATGGTTCTGTTTGTCACTCTGTCTACAAACGATCTGTCGTGTGATATAAGCACAACTGCCTTTGCCTGATTTATCAGAAAATCTTCCAACCACATTATGGACTCCATATCGAGGTGATTTGTAGGCTCGTCCAGCAGAATTACATCGGGCTTCAGTAGAAGAATCTTTGCAAGTTCTATACGCATTCTCCATCCTCCGCTGAACTCTGTGGTCTGCCGCAGGAAATCTTCCCTCATAAAACCAAGGCCAAGAAGTACCTTTTCTACATCCTCCTCATAATTTGATATATCTATGGCATAATACTTTTCACTCACAGATGTAAGCTCCTCAATGAGCTTATAATATTCGTCGGAATCATAGTCTGTACGCTCTTCCAGCTGCTTGTTTATCTCTGCAATTCTTGCCTCAATGTCGTGTAGGTGAGAGAAGGCCATTGCGGTCTCATCATAGACTGTCCGACCATCTTCTGTCATCAGATGCTGAGGAAGATATGCTATTACAGAGTCTTTGGGGGCAGAGATCACTCCTCTCGACGGCTGACGTGCTCCTGCAAGGATTTTGAGCAGGGTAGATTTTCCGGCTCCGTTTTTCCCCATCAGGGCTATTCTGTCTTTTTCGTTGATTACAAAAGAGATATTCTCAAACAATACACTCCCGCCAAACTCTACGCACAAACCGTCACATGAAACCATTCAGTAAATTTTTAGGCCGCGAATGTACGATAAAAAAGCTAATTTAGTATATTTGAAGAAAATCAGAATTAAAACATATCCCTATGAAAACAAAATTATTTATTTGCTTATTTGTGTTGGCTTTATTACCGGTTTTAAGCCCTGCACAGGAAAAAGTGGCGGGTGAACAATTAACCTACAAACTACCCGCTCCAAATCTTAAAGGCACTGTTTCTGTAGAGGAGACAATGGCAACAAGAAGATCACAGAGAAAATTCTTAAATGACGGGGTTACAATTGAAAATATCTCGCAGATTTTATGGGCCGCTTATGGAATTACCAAACCACTGGATTTCCCTCAGACAAGGGGAGGTTTCAGAACTGCACCTTCTGCTGGAGCTCTCTATCCGCTTGAAATTTATCTGCTTGTAGGGAACATTAACGGTCTGGAACCCGGAGTTTACAAATACGACGCCAAGAATCATTCTATAGTCAGAGTCATTGCCAAAGATGTCAAGAAGGAGCTGGCGGTAGCGTCATACAATCAGAAAATGATTGAAGCTGCTCCTGCATGCCTTTTCTATAGTGCAGTTTACAGTAGAATGACAAAAAAGTATGGCGAAAGAGGTCGTGAAAGATATGTATGCATGGACCTTGGTCACTCAGCCCAAAATGTATATCTTCAGGCAGAGGCGCTTCATCTGGGGACTTGTGCAATAGGGGCATTCGTAGATGCAACTGTCAAAGCCATAATGCAACTTCCGGAAGAAGAGGAACCTTTGTACATGATGCCAATTGGCAAATACTAACAACGGCAAACAATCAGCACAATGAAGAGCGGTGTTAAACTTGTATCTACTCTGACGAATCTTGAATACCCTTTTGAAAGGATAGAGGAGTTTGCAGAGAATGGAGAGTCACTTGAGGTTCATATAGATGGACTTGAAAATGCAAGAACTAAGAGCGGCAGGTATTTATGGGAGAGGTTTGCCGACTTTCTCCCTTTCACTAAAATAGACATCTCTATCTCACTTGGCGAAGGCAATACAGCTCTCATAAAAGCCGACAAAAAACTTCTTGATTTTACCGGCCTGGACAACCTTCTTCTGAAGAACGAGACTCAGAACCCCACCTGGAGCTTCAAGGACAGAGGGTCCCTTGCTTGTATTGCAATGGCAAAGGAGATGGGAGAATCTGTAAGCGCCACTATCTCTACAGGCAACATGGGAAGCTCAATCTCTGCATATGGTGCAAAGTCCGGTATTAAGATTATTGTTTTTGTGCCTGAATTCACTCCCAAGGAGAAAGTTATAGCCATGGGCATTCATGGAGCCACTGTCCTGAAGATAATTGCCCCAGATTATTCTGAGATGAAAAAGCAGGTTTTGAGTCTGGCTAAAAAAATGAATTTGAGGATTGTTTCCGGTAATGGCCCTATTCGCACGGAGGGATACAAAATGACATCCTTCGAGATGTTTGAGCAGATGGAGGGAGAGGTTCCTGACTATATTGCAATACCAACATCGGCTTGTGGACATATCCGCGGAATTTTCAAGGGATATAACGAACTTAAGAGGGCCGGAATAATTGAAAAGGTTCCCAAAATGATAGTGGTACAAGCTCTGAACAACAGCCCAATCGTGAGTGCAATTAAGCAAGGCCGCAGAGAGGTAATCCCATTTTCCAACTTTCATACAGTAGCCGAGGCAATTACAACTGGAAACCCCATGGGTGGCGATGAAATCATAGACAAGGCATATAAGTATGGGTGGCTGGCTGAGAGTGTTACTGAGGAGGAGATTCTGGAATCTCAGAGGCGGTTGGCAGAATCGGGTTACTTTGTAGAACCTGCATCGGCAACATCACTTTTTGCAGTTAAAAAACTCCGCGAACAAGGCAAAATTGAACAAAGCGCCTCTGTGGTAATCATTCTCACCGGTTCCGGTCTCAAGGATTCTGAAGTGCTTCAATATCATCAGCTCAATGAGTCGTTTGTAGAATTGAAAGACGTTGAGGGGTACTTGGGGACGCACACTACTTGACGAAAAAGCTTTTGGTGAGCAGGTCATCGTCCTGCGAAGATGTTCCAACCATAACAATGAACTCTCCGGGTTCAAGAACCGGCTTGAGGTTCTTGTCAAGAAACATCAGCTTGTCCGGTGTGATTTTGAAACTTATATCCTTGCTCTCACCTGCTTTTAATGAAACTCTGGCAAAATCTTTCAGTTCCTTTACAGGACGTGTAACGCTGCTGAAGCGGTCCCTGATATAAAGCTGCACAATCTCCACACCATCTCTGCTTCCGGTATTCTTTACAGTGACAGTGACACCTACTCCCTCTCCTTTATTAATTTCGCCTGCTGCATTGCTGTCCGAAGAGAGCTTCAGGTTGGAATACTCATATTTTGTGTAAGAGAGGCCATACCCAAAAGGATAGAGAGGAGTACTCGGGGTAACTACATACCGATGTTCGAATATTGTCGGCTTGTGGTTGTATACCATCTGAATCTGGCCCGTGGTGCGGGGAATTGTAATTGGAAGCTTTGCCGATGGGTTCACTTTCCCGTAAATTATCTCCGCAATTGCTCTTCCTCCGTACATTCCCGGCTCCCAACCGTTTATGATTGCAGAAAGGTTCTCCGATGCCCACTCAGTTGAGAGTGGCCTGCCGGTAATAAGAACAAGTATGGTTGGTTTGCCTGAAGCCGCTACCCTTTTAATCAGCTCATCCTGAAGCCCCACCAGATTAATATCGGTACGGTCGGCATTCTCTCCACAAGTGCGGTCGTTCCACATTGTCCGGTTCATGTACTCTCCTGCAACAACGATATTAAGGTCGCTCTTTCTTGCCTCAAGTTCTGCCAGCCGAACCTTTGCCGGGTCAATATTGCGCGGGTCCCAGCCCTGATCTACAAAAGATACGGAACAGTCCTGCGCAACCTCCCTGATGCCTTCCAGCACCGTAATTACATTTTCCTCTCTCTGCGGTGCAGACCAGTCACCAAGGATGTTATGGTCATTCGCGTTGATTCCTGTTACAAGAACTCTTTTGTATCTACTCTCTTCTATTGGAAGAATTCCGTCATTTTTAAGAAGGACAATTGAGTTCCGCGAAGCCTCAAGAGCCGTTGCCCTGTGTTCCGGACAAAGACGGATACTCATGGTTTTGAGAGGATCCGCAAAAGGCTCCTCGAACAACCCGAGGCGGAACTTCATTGTAAGGATCCGTCTAACAGATTCATCAATCCTCTTTTCAGATATCCTACCCTCCCTTACAAGCTCGCACACATTCTCGTTCCAGTTTATGCCGTGCATGTGCATGTCTATTCCTGCCATTATTGACTGGTATATTGCCTCTTTCAGGTTTTCTGCAGTTGCATGACCAGTGTGCAGAAGTTCAATATCCATCCAGTCACTCACAACAAATCCTTTGAACCCCCAATCTTTCCTAAGAATCTCATCAACAAGCCATACGTTTGAATGACAAGGAATTCCATTAACCTCATTATGCGCTGTCATGAGTGAGAGAGCCCCAGCATCTACCCCACTTTTAAAAGGAGGGAAGAAAACCTCTCTTAATGTTCTTTCCGACACATCTATGGGAGCACTGTTTGCGCCATTTACGGGCTGACTGCCACCCACAAAATGTTTTATACAGGCAAGCACATCATCTTTGCTGTTCAACTCTCCCTGATATCCTCTTACCGTTTGCGCCCCCATCTGCGAAACAAGATATGGGTCCTCACCATATGTTTCACCTACCCTCCCCCAGCGAGGGTCACGGGCCACCTCTACATTTGGATTGAATGTCCAGTGCACGTTCATGGCTCTCATCTCCCTGGCAGTCTGACGAGCAATAGCATATGCCATAGATGTATCAAATGAAGATGCCAGACCGATATTTGTAGGGTAAACAGTATTATCGGGGGCATTTGCGTTTCCGTGAATTGCGTCAATTCCAAAAATAATTGGAATCTGCAACCTGCTTTTCATAGCCAGGGACTGAAGGTAGTTAGCATCTTCTATTGCCTGAACATGTAGAAACGAACCAATCAATCCATCGCTTGTCAATTTCTCTACATCTGCAATTGTAACTCCCGGATATACATCAGCAGATGTTTTCATGTACCCAAGGCCTACAAACTGGTTCATCTGGCCAGCCTTCTCCTCAAGGGTCATTCTTCCAAGTAAATCTTCCACCCTTTTAGCAATTGGTGCCGACGGATCTTTATAAACCTCTTTGGATGAGTCTCCACAAGAGCAAAGTGCAAAAAGCGCGATTGTGAGAATTGTATTTTTCATAATAGTATTTTTGGCAGTCTTAGTCAAAGATAAAGTATTTCTTAAATTATTTGTAAATTTATAGAGTGTTTGGGTACATGCAGGTGTGCCCATATCCCTTAGTCTCCATTTTCCATGTACCTTTTACAAATTTTCTAACCTTAATACTAAAATATATGAAAAGAGAACTAACTGCCACCCTGTTATCTATGATGGTGATTTTTGCAGTCACCACAATGGCCACTGCCCAGTCAAGGCTGGACACATTGCTGCCCGTGAGAGGATTCTGCATTGCATTGCCCACTCCGGATGTGCTTGACGAATTTGTAAATTTCATCGAAACAGAACTTGCACCAAGGCAAGTAAACACACTTGTCCTGAGAGTTGAGTACAAATACAAATACAAAAGTCATCCTGAACTTGTGGACACATTAGCCTTGTCAAAGAGAGAGGTGCGGAAAATTGTAAGAACCTGTGCGAAATACAATATCCTGCTTATTCCTCTTATCGACATGCTTGGACATCAGTCAGGCAGCAGAGGGCCGGGTAAGCTTTTGAGCGTATATCCTCAGTTCGACGAAACACCTGTTCCAAAAATCCCTGATACTACAAAGGTTATTCTTAACGGGTTCAACATGAAAAGTTACTGTCCTTTGCACCCCGATGTCCACACAGTTATATTTGATGTGATTGACGAAATATGTAATGTTTTTAAAAGTGATGCATTCCACGCAGGTATGGATGAGGTGTTTGACATTGGTAACGATAAGTGTCCACGTTGTGCAGGACGCGACAAGGCGGAACTATTTGCCGGAGAAGTTTGTGTTCTTCGCGACCATCTGGCCGGTAAGGGCCGTGGAATGTGGATGTGGGGCGACAGATTACTGGATGGAAGAACCATTGGTCTGGGCCGTTGGGAAGGGAGCTACAACAATACACACAGGGCTATTGACATGATACCCAAAGATGTTGTCATTTGCGACTGGCATTACGAAAGGCCCGATCTTACTGCTGCAATGTTTTCCATGAAGGGGTTGAGCGTGATGACCTGCCCTTTTAGAAATCCAACCAGTGCTGTAATGCAGGTAGAAGATATGGTCAGGTTCCGGAAAAATTCATCAAAACAGATGAATGAACGCTTCCTTGGCGTCATGGAGACAGTATGGTCAGGCACAAAGACATTTCTTGATGGCTTTTATGGCAGGACCATAGACCTGAAAGCAGGCGAAAACACACCATGGAATACCTTCAGGAAAATGTTTGATAAGATTGGGGAGATATAATGTGCTAATGTGCTAATGTGCTAATGTGCTAATGTGCTAATGGGTTAATGTGCCAAAAAATTGAATAATAAGAAACCCGCCTTGCGACGGGTTGAAATTAAACAAACTAAAAACATTTGGAACATCTATCTGAATTTTATCCGGCTATTGCCGATAATATTACCATTATACAGAATTTCAATTTTATAGATACCTTTTTCCAGTTTCTCTTCGGGTGTATAGGCTAATTCTATCTCCTTTGTGTCACCGAACTCTTTGGATGTCAAAATAATTGAACTTTCATCTGAACTCACTGTCTTCCCAGATGGTGAAATTAATCTAAAACTGATTTTATCTGTCAGCTTATTTGGGATATCAAAAGTTATGTTAAGTTTTTTTGTCCTGCAAGCTTTTGTAGTAAGCTTATCTTTCTTTAACCATTTTGATGCGTTAATCAAAAAGTTATCGGTGTTATAGGTGACAGCCTTTTCCAGACTGGCTTTAAGATTTGTTTTCTCTGCCTCCAAAGAAGCAATGGCCGACATAAATTCTTTGTTTTTATTAGCGGATTTTTCAAAACTCACCTTGAGATCTGCAAGCTCTTTTTCAATATCTGCTTTATTTTTCTTTAGCTCCTCCGACTCCTTTTTGCATTTTAACAGTGAATTATTCACACCTGCTAAAGAGCTGATTTTCCTTTCCCTCTCATTTAATTTGCCTTGGACTTCAGCAAGCAATTTTTCAGTCTCCTTCATTTTTCCCAGCAATTCTGCAAAATCGGCTTTAGACTTATCTAACTCCTTTTCTACTGCAAGTTTTTCCGATAATAATTGTTCCGATCTAAGCAACTCAGATTTGAGGTATGACTTTTTTGTGATATTGGCCTTCAACAGCAAAAGACCTGCAATGGCAAGAATAACTATCAAAGCTATCAGGGATGCCGATACTGTTTTTTCTCTAGATAAACTCATAATTATATATGTTAATTCAATATTCTCAACAATTATAATCCTACTTTATTAAACACAGATTAAAATGAGATTAAAATGAGATTAAAATTAAATCTCTATCCGATAGTGGGCAGCGATATGCTCACAGTGGTACCTAAGCCAAGTTCTGAAGATATATTTATTGTTCCATGGTGATTTTTGATTATTTGGTTCACAAGCTGAAGGCCAATTCCACTACCTAAAAATGATTTCGCATTGCTCCCCCGGTAAAATGGCTCCATAATCTTCTCTTGTTCACCCGCCGGAATACCCATTCCTTTGTCCTCAAATAGAATTCTTATATGATTTTCTAAATGTTCCATCCTTAAATTAACAGTATGGTCAGATGAGTACTTGCAGGCATTGTCAATTATGTTGGAAAAAGCTGTTTTTAACAAATAGTCATCGCCAAAGACAGTCATTTGTTCTGAGTCGGTAAGAGAATCATCTATGAAAATGTTAATATGGAAATTCTTTTTGAATTTTTTCATCTCTTCCTGTGATTGCCACATAATTTCGTCTACCCGCACCTTTGTTTTTAAATTACCAGAACTTTCCGTGCTTGTTCTGGCTATCAACAATAATCGGTTAGAAAGGTCAATAAGCAACTTAATGTCTTCTAATACAGAAGAGAGAACTACTTTATACTCTGCCGACGACCTCTCTTTCATCATAAGTACATCCAGTTGTCCGTTAATGGATGTGAGAGGCGTTCTAAGTTCATGTGATGCGTTAGCAATAAAATCTTTCTGCACTAAAAAGGAAGTTTCCAGTCTTTCAAGCATTCTATTGAATGTCTTAGCCAGTCTGGCAATTTCGTCGCTGCCGTTGCCTTCTGAAACTCTTAAATTCAAACTGGTGATCGTAATCTCCTCAACTCTCTTAACAACATCCGAAATTGGCTTGAGGGCCCTTCCAGAATAAAACCATCCCGCAACAAAAAACATAATGAGGCTAATCAGGCACACAATTGCCAGAACTATCCCTAAATTTGAGAGTTTTAAAAATCCGACGACATCTGTAGCAGCAACAATAACTACAAAACGGTCATATCTTTCTGTGTACAATAAACCTAATACCTCAAACCGATCCTGTCTGTATGAGACCCTTTCGTCGAGTCTTACACGGTCAAGAATTTCCTTCTTTATTTTTATTTCCCCTCTTTCATCGGAACTATATAAAATATCATTCTTGTAATTGAGGATAATAATTTTCTCATTTGGCAAGTTTACGGGATTGTCTTTTTCTATTTTAAACAGAAGATTTGCGTCAATTTCATCAATCTCAATAAGTAATTTTGCAGTATTCATTGCCTTACTTTCAAGACGATTATAGAAACTCTCCTTACGATAACTTGCCGATGAAAAATAAATAGCCAATGATGCAATCATCATGATAATTCCTCCAAGAAGAAGAAACTGTATTGTCAATCGGGTTCTTATCTGCATCTTAAAACTCTCCAAAAATATATCCAAAACCAATCCTTGTATGTATCAGCTTATTTTCAAATCCCTTGTCAATTTTTTTCCTGAGAAAATTCACATAAACATCAACCACATTTGTACTAAAATCAAAACTGATATCCCAGACTTTTTCTGCAATATCATTTCTGGACAGAACCCTCCCTTCATTTCTCATAAAGTATTCAAGCAAAGTTATTTCTTTGGCAGTAAGTTCAATATCCTGATCACCTCTGCGAGCAGTTTTCCTGTCGAGATTCAGTTCCAGATCCCCTACAACAAGTTTGTTTACACTATCGTGTGGCCTGTTTGTCCTCTTTAACAACACTCGTATCCTCGCTAGTAATTCTCTGAATTCAAAGGGTTTGACCAGATAATCATCTGCCCCCGCATCAAATCCCACAAGTTTATCGTCAGTTGTACCAAGGGCCGTCAGCATTAATACCGGAATGTTGGACATCGATTTTTTAAGTTTCTTACACAAATCCAGACCACTGATTTGGGGAATTATAATATCCAGTATAAAAAGGTCGTATTTATACTGCCGGATGAGTTTTTCTGCAGACAACCCGTCATAAGCGATGTCAGCTTCATAATAACTCTCTTCAAGACCATTTTTAATGAATGATGCTACCTTAGGTTCGTCTTCAACTATAAGTATTCTCATGCACAAATGTACATAATTTTAATAAAGACACATGGGTGGGTACATGGGTGGATATATGGGGACGCACATTGTGTACCTTGTACCTCCAATTAACCCATTAGCACATTAGCACATTAGCACATTAGCAAATTAGCAAATTAGCAAATTAGCAAATTACCTGAATTGTATCCTGGAGTTGCCTATAACGTTGCCTTTATATTGTATCTCAATCTTGTATATGCCTTTCTCCATTTTCCCAAGAGGGGTATAGGTAAATTCAATTTCTCTTGAATTCAGGTTATCTTTTGAAATAAGTGTGATTGAATTGTCGTCTGAACTTACAATGTTGCCAGAAGGCGAAACCAATTTGAAACTCACCTTATCTGTCAGCTTTGTTGGAATATCAAAAGTAACGGTTAGCTTTTTAGCTCTCACCGCTCTTGTTGTAAGCTTTTCCTTCTTGAGCCATTTTGTTGCGTTAATCAAAAAATTATCGGTGTTATAGGTCAATGCCTTCTCAAGCCGGGCATTAAGAATAGTCTTTTGGGCCTCCATCGCGCCAATAGTAGATTTATAAGTCTCAATTTCTTTTTCACTTGCCTTATAACTCAATTTTAAATCTGCCTGCTCCTTCTCAAGATCGGCTTTTGCCTTTCTAAGCTCTGCTGCTTCAATCCGGCTTTTTAGAAGTTCTGTGTTTACCCCGGACAACACTTTTATCCTTCTTTCCCTCTCGTATAGTTTGCCTTGAATCTCTGCAAGCTCTGCTTCCTTGTCGGCCTGCTTTGTCTGTAAATCCACAACGGCTGCTTTAGTTTTATCCAACTCAGCCTCTATTGTAAGTTTTTCGGACAATAACTGTTCAGACCTGGTCAGCTCTGACTTAAGATTTGTCTTTTTTGTGTAGTTTGCCTTTAGCAGCAAACCGCTTGTTATGGCAAGAATAACAATTAATGTTATTAGTATTGCCGGTACTGTTTTGTTACTTGATACACTCATGATATTATATTTTATTGTAAATGATGTGGTTGTTAAAATTATTAAATCTCACCCATAGCTCTGTCATCGACCACAGGATTTCCGAGGATACCATCAACGGGTTTAGGGAAAACCTCTGCTTTTAGTCCATATGTATCGCTAAATCTGGATTTTAATTCAGATATGGTCATAGTAGGCAGTATTTCCAGTACCCCCTCCTCGTGAATGGCTCTGCAGTCTTTAAGTGACCTGCTGCCATGTGTTATAAGTTTTTCTGAGTGAGCACCTCCGGAATTACTTGGTTTTGCATAGAATAGAATCTCAAGTGTGGGAAACATGGAGCTGAACTCTTTTTGAATAGCAAAAATCCGTCTTTTGCTGTTAATGACTATTTTCATCTTTTCTTGTTTTATTAAGGTTGTGTATAAATTTTTCATCTGCTTCGTAAAGACGAAGCCTGTTTCTTAGTGCAATAATTTCTGTATGCATCTCCTTTATTCGCTCCAAAAGGTGATTTATTGTCTCAATACCCTCCAGATTAATATCCAGATCATAAAACAGACTCACAATCTTTTCTAATTCACGGAGTTGTTCAGCATTAATAAGCCTTGATTCATTGATTCTCTCAATTTCTATCAATCCATTTTCCTGAAGAGAGTTGATGAATGACGGTTCTACATTATAGTTTGCGCAGAAATCATCAATTGTAATATAATATTCGGTTTGCATGGCTTCTTAATATGATCATGACTTTGATAACTCAATAAATAGGGCTTTCTGACTGTCTGTCAGGTTTGTCGGGATTTTCACAACATATGTGATATACAGGTCGCCAAAAATCCCCTCTTTTCTGTATACTGGATATCCCTTCCCTTTAAGTTTGATTTTGCTTCCGTTTTGTGTTTCAGGTTTGACTTTTAGCTTTACTTTCCCCATTAAGGCGTCTATCGTTATTTCTCCTCCAAGAACTGCTGTGTACAGGTCCAGTTCTGCAGTTGTATAGAGATTATCGCCAAGTCGCTTAAAAAGGGGATGGTTTGAAATTGAAAATGTAATATATAAATCTCCATTAGGCCCCCCATTTATCCCCGGACCTCCATGACCAGATATTTTAATTGTCTGCCCATTTTCAATTCCGGCAGGAACTGTTATTCTTATGTTACGTCCATTAACCGTTAATGTTTGTTGGTGTGTTATATATGCATCGGTTAGATTGAGGTGTAATTCTGCATTATAATCTTCTCCCCTGTATTTAACTTGTCTGCCCCTTCCTCCTGCAGAACCTCCTCCGAACATCGATTCAAAAAAACCCGAAAAATCTGTCTCAGATTGTCGTTGTTGATTCTTTCTATTTTCAAACTCCTCGGCATGCTGCCAGTTTTCTCCGTGCAAATCATATTTCTTGCGTTTTTCAGGATCACTCAACACTTCATTTGCTTCATTTATCTGCTGAAAATTCCTTTTTGCATCACTGTCATTCTGATTCAAATCGGGGTGATACTTTCTGGCAAGCTTCCTGTAGGCATTTTTAATCTCCTTTGGATTTGCCGTTTTAGCTATCCCTAATATTTTATAATAGTCTATGAAATTCATTTTGGAAGAGTAAAGTAAAAAGTAGTGCCTTTGTCCTTTTCCGATTCATGCCAGATTTTTCCTCCTAGCAATTGTACGAGACCCTTGGAAATTGGCAGACCCAGACCTGCTCCTTCATATTTTTTTGTCATCGAGTGCTCTACCTGCATGAACCTGTCGAATATTTTTTCCTTGAACTCGTCCTCGATACCTATGCCAGTATCTTTCACATAGAATAGAATGTTATCTTTTTGTATATCAAAACCATAATCGATTCTTCCCTTAGTTGTGAATTTCAATGCATTTGAGATTAAGTTAGTAAGCACTTGGGTTAGCTTTCCTTCATCGGAAAATATTTTTGTCGGCTTCTCTGTTTTATTATGATAATCCAGTATTATGCTCCTGGCTTTAGCCAATGGAGTAAAGAAGGCCTGCAAATTGTTCATTATCAGATTTACTGATATTGATTCCCTTTTAATGACAATCTGTCCCGTTTGAATTCTGGAAATATCAAGTACATTGTTTACAAGTTCAAGAAGTCGCTTGCTGCTTCTTTTAATGACAGCCGTAAATTCCCTGACCTCTTCCTTACTTATATCGTCTGAATCCAATAGTCCGGCAAAACCGATAATACCATTGAGAGGTGTCCGTATTTCATGAGACATATTCTGAAGGAATGCCGTTTTCAATTTGTCATTTTCTTCTGCTCTCTCTTTGGCAACAAATAACTCTTTATTTATCTGGGCAAGCATTTCGTTTTGAGACTTAATTTGTTCGACCTTTTCTCTTATTCTTCTTTCCGAATGGATTCTCTTAATTTCCATTTCATGTTCGTGCATAGCCCTTTTTATGGCTGGAATCAACCTTTCCATCTTGTTTTTGAGTACATAATCAGTAGCACCGTTGAGCATGGAATTTATAGCTCTGTCTTCTCCCATTGTGCCGGAAACGAAAATAAACGGGATGTTATTGTATTTGTCTCTGGCAAATTTTAATGCTTCATTGCCATCATAATCTGGAAGTCCATAATCGGACAGAATTAAGTCAATTTTTTTGGTTTCCAGTATATATATGAAATCGGCTTCGTTATCAACACTAAAATATTCACAATTAAGCTCTCCACTATCAATAAGTGAGTGTATCAACTCAATATCCTTATAAGAGTCCTCAAGATGCAGTATTTTAATCTTTTTATGCATAGCGCCAGAATCGAAAAATTATTATTTGTTAGCTAAAAGTGTACGTGATTGTGGTTGTTGGTTGATTATTACCCAATATTGTCCCAAAACTCTGATTGCATCAATGAACTGAGGTATATCGACAGGTTTTACTACATAAGAATTTGCTCCCAGTTTATAACTTTCCACAAGATCCTTTTCTTCTCTTGAAGAGGTAAGCATAATTATTGGGATAGATGTAAATTCAATATCTGAGCGGATTTGTTTAAGAAGCTCTATCCCATTCATCTTTGGCATTTTAATATCTAAAAGAATTACTGCCGGATTCCCTTTTTGGTGAATAAACTTACCCCTCTTATACAAATAGTCCAGTGCCTCTTCTCCGTCTTCTGCAACATCTATTTCGTTTGCCAGATTGTTTTGTGCAAGGACAGAGATTGTCAACTCAATATCTTTAGGACTGTCATCGACAATAAGAATTCTTTTTACTTCTGTTTTCATTTTCTTTTAATAATTGTTATACTTCAGGTATACTGAAAAAAAACGTTGCGCCTTTACCTACTTCGCTCTCTGCCCAGCACTTTCCACCATGCCTCACCACAATTCTGTTTACATTGGCAAGTCCTATTCCTATCCCCTCAAAATCTCTGGCTTTATGGAGCCTCTGGAAAACACCAAATAGTTTATCAACATACTTCATGTCGAATCCTACACCGTTATCCTTAATGTAAAATGTTGTATAATTCTTATCTGTCTTTCCTCCTATCTTAATTACAGTCTTCTTTTCATTACGGGTGTATTTAAATGCATTGGAGATTAGATTTACCCATACCTGGCTGATTAAGATTTCGTCTCCCTTTACATCTGGAAGGTCCGATATGTTTATTTTAATATTCCTGTCCCCCAATTCTTCGTGAAAGGTCTTGACCACCTGATTGACTATGTTTTTTGAAACAATTCTCGTCCGTTGCAATTCCGTTCTGCTTAATCTCGAAAATGTCAGCAATGCATCTATCAGGTTCCCCATTTCATTGGCCGATTCAGAAATGATGTTCAAATACCTAAGCCCGGTTTCGTCCAGTTGTGAGGCACTGTTTTTAATTAACAAATCTACAAAACCACCTATATGTCTGAGTGGAGCCCTTAAATCATGAGAAACAGAGTAACTGAATGCTTCAAGCTCTTTATTTTCTGCTACTTGCTTAACCTTTTCTTCATTTTGGATTACTATCTCCTTGTCAGCTATTATTAACTCTGCAGCACGCTTTTCTTTTTCATTATTTTGAAAGACAAGTTCCTTATTGGCAATAAGCAACTCTGCAGCACGCTTTTCCTTCTCTTTGTTTTGAAAGACAAGCTCTTTGTTGGCAATTATTAATTCCGCAGCACGCTTCTCCTTCTCTTCGTTTTGAAAGACAAGCTCTTTGTTGGCGACTAGTAATTCTGCAGCACGTTTTTCCTTCTCTCTGTTTTGAAAAACCAGCTCTTTATTGGCTATAAGTAACTCCGCTGCTCGCTTCCCTTTCTCCTTGCCTTGAAATAGCAGTTCCTTGTCGGCGATTAATAATTCTGCCGCTCGTTTCCCTTTCTCTTTACTTTGAAAGACAAGTTCTTTGTTTGCTATGATTAACTCTGCCGCTCGTTTCTCCTTTTCATTATTTTGAAAAACCAACTCCTTATTAGCGATAAGTAACTCTGCTGCACGTTTCTCTTTCTCTTTATTCTGAAAGACAAGTTCCTTATTTGCTATGAGTAACTCCGCAGCACGTTTTTCCTTCTCTTCATTCTGAAAGGCTAACTCTTTATTAGCTTTGAGCAACTCTGCCGATCGAGCACCCATCTTGGATTCTTTCATGATTATTTAGATTAAACCACCTGTTGCCGACACCCTGATATTTGAAAATTGTTGCAATCCTTAACTTATGTTGTGGGTAGTAGAAGAACAGCAAGCAGGTGGTTTGTTACTTTTTCTTATATGAAAGCCATACCAAAATACCCCCTAAACCAATAACGGCTATGCTCACAAGAGGCGACACATTAAGATTATGAGGTTTGTCCCTGGTGATTTCGAGTTTCCCTAAATCAACTACTTTCTCTTTGGTAAAAACTGTTACAAAAGAGAACGCAGCTAATCCAAGGCCAATGACAATAATTATGATTCCAATTGTTTTCATAAGAATTTCCGGAATAATTACAGTTCCGAAATAATTTTGTGCAACTCTTCTTTTGATTTACCCAGCTTGATTTGCAACCTGCCATATAACTCCTCTTCTTTGCCCTCCGCGAGCAAAAGATCATTGTCAGTTAAGATGGCGAATTTCTGTTTTAGCTTGCCTTTTGTCTCGTTCCAGTTACCCTTTGCTTCAGTTGTGTTCATTTTACTTGTTATTACCGTGAAATCGTTTTCACAGTATAAAGTTCCTCTTTTAAACAGACAACATATTACACAATTAAAGAGAAAAGTTGCAAAATTCCCACAAATGTTCGATCAGTCAAAAACAAATGCGGAAACTTATTTAGCCGGTATATATGGCTGCATGGTTTCCGCTTGTTGTTTTTTTCAACGCAATGCTCCTTAATTGGGTACCCAAAGCCTCCAACCAAGCATCTACAAATCCCGCCCCTTATCCATTAGCACATTCGCACATTAGCACATTAGCACATTAGCAAATTAGCAAATTAGCAAATTAACTACTTAAACCGCTCAATGTCAACTAAAGACAACAGGCATTTCCGGTCTTCGCCTGTAACGATTCCTTCCATGTAAACCTGACATAATGGATTGTTGTAATAACCAAGCAACACATTACAAGATTCTTTTGCGTTGCTGACAAAAACCTTTGTGAAGAAGTTGCTGAATTCAGACATTGATTGTTCTGTGATAAATAATTTGAAATTACTGTTTATGAGGCTAAACCTTCTATCTCCGAGCATTTCGGCTCCAGTAAAGTTCAAATCATGAATGGTACCCTCTACATCAAGAATAAAGTAGCCGATAGGTGCCAGATCGTATAACATAGTGAATTTTCTGAGGGCCTCTTCAGCTGTTTCATAAGCAATAGTCAGCTCTTCGTTTTGCATCTCCAACTCAATCTGATGCACCTGAAGTTCATGTGTTAGCTTTTTTATGTCAGTTTCAGACTCAGAAGCCCGTTTTAAAGCATCACTTTTTTTAAGTTTTTCTTCTGCTTTGATTCTCAGCATGTGGGGATCAGTAAAATTCAGATCATCGTTATTCATGACTTAGATATTTTTTTGTTTATTATAATCATTCCTGCTATAGTATTGTTGTCGTTGAAAAGTCTCTTTGCCGTCCACTCTACATCCGATAATGTTCCATCTGCTCCTTTCATTTGCATTTTAAAGATTCCCCCCTGGGTATCCTTAAGTTGTTTGTTCATTTGCAATTCAACTCTCTTTTGTTCCTGTTCCGGAACAAAAAGTTTTATAAAATTCTGGTTCAATGCACTCTGGCTCTTCAAACCGAAAAATTTCTCTGCCTCAGCATTAAACTCAGTAATGTCCCATTCCGGCGATAATTTAATTATTATATCAGACGATGCTTCAAGGATCAGGTTAAACATTTGCACTCTCTCCTGCAATTGTAGCTCTATTCGTTTTATATCAGAAATATTGACAAATGTAATGACAAGCCCGTCAATCCTGTCGTCGAATGTCCTATATGGCATAATACGAATGGAAAACCACCGTCCGTCCTTTGTAGGTACCTGCTTTTGAACAAAAACAAGTGACTTCAGTACCCCTTTGGCATCGGAAACCAATTCCGGATAAACAAGGTCAGAAACCTGATCAGTTAAAGGCCGGCCAATGTCGCTTTTTATTAACTTGAAAATACTGGTTGCCTGAGTGGTAAAACGACGGATATTCAAATTCTTGTCGAGGAACAGTGTTGCAATGTCTGTGCTGTTAAGCAGATTTTTCATATCATTGCTTACATTCGTAAAGTCGTCAATTTTTGTCTGTAATTCTGCGTTGACGGTCTGAAGCTCTTCGTTAAGGCTCTGCATCTCTTCTTTAGAGGTAGTAAGCTCTTCATTACTTGACTGCAACTCTTCATTAGTAGATTGCAACTCTTCATTAGTAGATTTTTGTTCCTCCTGAGAAGTCTGCATCTCTTCCATCGTGTTTTGAAGCTCTTCTCTTAAAAGCTGCAACTCCTTCTCCATTTCGGCCTGACGGACAGTCTGTAATGCCTTTCCTGCTTTTTTATCCAAATCCATTAAGGATGACAATTTTGTAACGTCAGTAAAAATTATCATTAACATTCCATTCAGTTGATCAGGCTTGTCTATCCACTGAATACTTAAGTTTATTATTTGAGAACCGCCGTTTGTACCAACTTTAATATTGTGTACGACTACTAGCTCCTTCTTTGAGATGGCCTTTCGGAAAGCAGAAGAGAATTCGTTTCGCAGACCTTCCCTAAGCATAGCGAAAATATTCATATTTGCTTTACCCACTGCTGGTTCAAGATATTTTCCTGTATGGCCGCTTATATAGATAATATCACCTTTATCGTTCACTAAAACTCCCGGTGGTGAAAAATTTTGCAGCAATAATTGATCTGCGAGTGTTTGTATGTTCTGCGTTTTATTCACCGGGACCTGATAATCATTCTTATCAACAACAGGTCTCGACCGGGAAAAGGAAGATGGGAAATCATATGATTCCGGGGAGACCGATGGAAAAGAACGGTTATAAATTTTCAACTTCGCATCTACTTGTGAAAATGTAGTACTCTGTAATCCCAGGGTTTCTGCACTCCCAAGCACCATATATCCCTCAGGTATAATACTATAGTAGAAAAGCCCCAGTAGTTTTTTCTGCAACTCAACATCCATGTAAATGAGTAGGTTACGACAGCTCAAAATATCTATTTTTGTAAATGGCGGATGTGAAATAATATTATGCTTGGCAAAAACCACCATCTCCCTTATTTCTGCTTTTACCCTGTAGCCTTCGTCCGATGCTATAAAAAAACGGCTGAGCCTTTTTGATGAAACATCTGCCTCAATATTTAGTGGATAAAGTCCCTTTCTGGCAGTCTCTATGGCTTCGTTGTCAAGATCGGTGGCAAATATCTGTAATGAATACCCTCCGTTTGGATTTAATTTCTCAACCACCTCTCTAAAGACAATGGCCATGGAATAGGCCTCTTCTCCGGTTGAGCATCCTACTATCCAGGAACGTAACTGAGAACCGAGGGGTTTGTTGGCAATAATTGAAGGAATGATTGTCTCCTTCAACTTTTCCCATACTGCACCATCGCGGAAAAAACTCGTAACTCCTATCAACAGTTCTTTAAGAAGGATTTCAAGCTCCTTTGGGTTTTCCAGCAAAAAATTGACATACAAAGATATCTTTTCAATTTTATGAACTCCCATTCTTCTCTCTATACGCCTGTATACGGTATTTTTTTTATAAAGAGAAAAGTCGTTGCCTGTAACAGTTCTTAGCAGTATAATAATTTTCTCCAGAGCGCTGTTATCTCTGACATCCGTTTCGACACTCTTTTTTGCTACAGGAGAATGTTTTATCAAATCAATCAGTTTTGAAGGCAACTCTTTAGCTGGAGCTACAATATCAATAACTACGGCTTCCATAGCATTACGAGGCATGCTGTCAAATTTTGCATCAGCAGGATCCTGAACCATAACTATACCATTATTCTCTTTTATAGCTTTCATACCTACGCTTCCATCGGAACCCATTCCAGAAAGGACAATTCCAACCGCATATTCCATTAAGTCATCTGCCAGTGACCGCATAAAGAAGTCTATAGGTAATCTGAGCCCTCTCGACTCAGCCGGTTCAAAGAGATGCAGGACCCCTTGTAATATTGACATGCTGGCGTTTGGCGGAATTACATAGACAGTGTCGCTTTTTACGACCATACGGTCCTTAACCTGCTCAACCTTCATTTTTGTGACTCTCTGCAACAACTCCGGCAACATACCTTTATGAGTGGGATCCAGATGTTGAATAACAACAAATGCCATTCCGGTATTACCAGGAACTGCACTTAATAATTGCTCCAATGCCTCAAGTCCCCCTGCAGATGCCCCTATTGCAACAATTGGAAAATGTTCCGGTTGCAATTCATGAGGTTTATCTATTACATCCAGAGGAGAGATTAGTTTTGGAGGTTTCATCTGTGCCAATATTAAAGGAAATCACATTCTTGTTAGTACAAATAACGCAAAAAATAATCACATTTCATCAACTAGAACCTAAATCCTATTGTAGCCTGATACCAGACATTCTTATATCGTGGAGTGGTTGATGTACCGTCACCTTTATTTGCTTGTATATCCCAACCAATTCTGGTTCCTATAACTAATCTGCTCAGGTTAAAATCAATGCCACCAAGGAAACATAGTATATTCTTCCTGATGTTGTCGTTGTTAAATTCGTTCTCCTGATTTGTGTTGACTATTGCGCTGTTAAACTCATACTTGTCGCTTATAAGAAACGAATACTGCGGACCGGCCACTATTGTAATCAGAGAAATGGGTTTTAACGCAAATAATAAGGGCACATCAATAAAATTGCTTGTATAGGTAAAACTGTAGCTACTGCCCAATATTGAACCCGATCCCTTATATCCTTTTTGTGAGAACAATATTTCAGGCTGAACACCAAAAAATTTCCCTAGTGGTATTGATGCAAATGCACCTGCTGCCAGGCCAAATTTCGCGTCTGCATTAAATTGCTCACCTTCTGAGTCATACACATTTGATATATTCACACCTCCCTTTAGTCCGAAGGATAATTTTTCCCTGAAACTGATTCCGTTTTTCTGGGCAAAACTACTGCTTAGCATAAGAGTTGCAAAAACGGTCATTAAAATAGCTTTTTTCATTATTCTGTTGTTTTATATAAAAATATTAACGCCTCAAAGTTGAGACTATCGAACATGTGAGTTGTTATATTTTTTTGAGAGAATGTTACATAATTCGCAGGTTTTTGGTATGTGTGAATGATGTAACAAATGGAACTAGTTATGTAATATATCTGAATTATAGTTTTGCAACTTTGTGTCGTTATTATTATTTACTATAAACAAAACAAAATGAGAAAATTAACAACAACTATTTTATTCCTTCTGCTAATCTCTGTAACAAGTATATTTGCACAGGGAAGGTTTGATAATGAGAGGTATGGCAATACCTTGAATCTAGGTCTGGGTCTTGGAGGTTATGCTGGTTATTATGGATATGTGGGCACTATAGTACCTGTATTTCATGCTAATTACGAGTTTGATGTGGCACGGAACTTCACTTTGGCCCCTTTTGTCACATTCTACACATACCACAAGGATAACTATCGTGAAATTGTTGTCCCAATGGGAGTAAGAGGAACCTATTACTTTGACTATCTGCTTAATGCAAATCCAAGATGGGATTTCTATCTGGCTGGCTCACTAGGTTTTGCGCTTCGCGGCACAACATGGGACAATGGATATACAGGTAGCAGGGACGATTATAACAGGGGAGCACCATTGTTTCTTGATTTTCACGCAGGAGCGGAATACCACATAACTAATAAACTTGGTGTATTTCTTGACCTGTCAAGTGGTGTATCTACAATAGGGCTGGCGATTCATTAGGATATATGGGGAATGGTGAAGTAGAAGGTGGAGCCTTTGTCGGGCTCACTTTCTACCCATAGCCTTCCGCCTAGCATCTCTGCGTATGCTTTTGAAATTGAAAGACCCAGACCCGACCCCTCGAAGCTCCTAGTAACTGATTCGCTTCCTTGTCTGAACCTTTCAAAAATCAGCTCCTGTTTTTCCGGTTTTATTCCTATTCCGGTATCTTTAATATAAAACTCAATAAGGGCGCCCTTCTTTTCGTATCCTAGTTCTATCGTTCCGACAGATGTGAATTTAAGTGCATTCTTGATTAGGTTTATCAGAATCGCATCAACCTTGCTTTTGTCTGAATTTATTACAGTATCGTAATCCGACAAACCTTTATGAACAAGAAACTCTAAGTTTTTTTGTTCCGCAGCGGGTTTGAAAAAACCATAAAGATCATCTATTTGCTCGTTTAAGCTATAACTAGAAATATTAACCTCCGTAAGACCGGCCTCAATCTTGGAAATATCTATCAGGTCGTTTATTATACTTAGCATCCTTTTCCCACCCATCTCAATAAAACCGATGAATTCCTGACGATCTTCTCTTGAAAGACCTGGTTCTTTAAGCATTTCTGCAAAGCCCAGAATACTGTTGAGTGGAGTACGTATCTCATGACTTATATTGGCAAGAAAAGCAGTTTTAAGACGATTGCTCTCTTCTGCCTTATCTTTTGCCTTAATCAGCTCCTGCTCAGACTGGTACCTCTGTGTTATGTCGCGCCCTATGCCCAGGACACCGATAAGCTCCCCCTGCGATCCGTACACCGGTGTCTTTATTGTCTCTAAAAGTGCAAGATGCCCGTCATCTCCAAAAGTTATCCACTCTTCATTTACTGAGGGCTTACCCGCTTCCATAGCTATACGATCCATTTCGCGAAAAAAATCAGCAAATTCCTGACTAACAAAGTCATAATCGGTCTTACCTGAAATCTCCGACTCGGGATGATTGAAAAAACGCTCGAACATAGTGTTACAGGCCAGGTATACACCCTCCTTATCTTTAAGCCAGATCATGTCGGGAATTGTCTGGAAAAGTGTCCGCATCTGCCTCTCACTTGTACGATGTGCCTCCTCACTTCTTCTACGGGCAATATTCTCGTTGCTCAAATCTTCCAGAAGATTAAGTGTTGCTTTATGGGTTTCGTTAAGCTCACTAGTCCTGGCTTCAACCAGTGCAGTCAGTAGTTCATTTTCTATGTCGTTACGGTTATTTGCTTCTTTGATCTTTAGCATTGCCTGTATCTGAGCCGTAAGCTCATATTCGTCCATAGGTTTGGTAATGAATGCTTCGGCTCCACACTCAAGGGCCTTTATCCTGCTCTCCTTGTCGCTTCTTAGAGCAGTGATAAAAACAACCGGAATTCTCGATAATTTCTTGTCGGACTTGAGCCTTTTACAAACTTCATAGCCATCCATCCCTGGCATTAATATATCAAGAAGAATAACATGGGGGTCCTCTTTCTCAGCAAGCAAGAGTCCCTTTTCTCCACTATTAGCTGTAAGTACGGTTGCCTCTGGAAACATCTCACATATCAATGCGCTCAATGACAAAAGATTGTCGTCATTGTCGTCGATAGCAAGTATCTTTATATTACCTCTCACCATAATAACAGTATTACTATGTCATCCTACAATTTTATACTTCTCCTGCTGACCCGATTTCAATAGAAGTTCATTTACCTCTTTTTTTAATTCTATCATTGCAAGTTCTCTCCCAACCGTGAGATCATGGAAACGTTGCAACTCTTTCATCTTTACTTTAAGTGACTCTTCCGCCAAACGTCTTATCTCTTTTTCCTTCGCTTCATCAAGAGCACGCTTTATTGCAACAGGTAGCCTGACAAGTCTATCTTTTAAAACATAATCCACTGCCCCTAGTTTAATAAGCTCGATTGCCGTTTCCTCGCCAATGGATCCTGATACACAGATAAAAGGGAGGTCGGGGCTTATTTCGTTACATATTTCCAGTGCCCCGAAAGCATCGAATCCAGGCAAATTGAAATCAGCCAGGATTACATTGTACTTGTTATTTTGAAGGGAATATAAAAAATCACGTTTGTTGTCGACTCGCGTTATTATCATACTTATCCCTGAACTTTTAAGGTTTTCGCATATCAGCTCGAAGTCCTGTATATTGTCTTCCAAAGAAAGAATCTGTAATTTTGCTTCCATCGATATTTGTTTATTCATAAATTAGGTAAAGTAAAATAGAAAGTCGCACCTTTATCCGGACTGGCATCTGCCCATGTTCGTCCTCCGTGTTTTAGAATAATCCTTCTGACATTGGCCAGTCCTATGCCGGTTCCCTCGAACTCCTGTGATGTATGTAACCGCTGAAACACACCAAATAGCTTTGATGCATACTTCATGTCAAAGCCCACCCCATTATCCCCGACCGAGAAGATAAACTCCTCCTTATTCTCCTTGCAATCAATATCTATAATGGTCTCTCCTCTTGTTTTTGTGTACTTTACAGCATTGTCAAGCAGGTTTATCCAGACCTGGCGCAATAAATTATAATCTCCAGCAACTATAGGCAAATGATTAATGTTCCACTTAATACTTCTTTCCAAATATGAAGATTGTATCTGCGATTGAACCTCTCCAACAAGTTGACTCATTTTAAAGGTTGTCATTTTCATTTCTGCCCTGCCGGTTCTTGAAAAGCTTAACAGATCGTCAATCAAAACTCCCATTTTTTTGGCAGAATCGTTAATAACGGTCAGGTAATGTAGTGGTGTTTCTGACAACAGATCTTTAGCGTCTTCCGACAACATCTCTGCAAAACCGCTAATGTGCCTTAATGGTGCACGCAGGTCGTGAGAGACAGAATAGCTGAAAGATTCCAGCTCCTTATTAATTGCCTCTAATTGAGCTGTTCGTTGGATAACCCTCTGTTCAAGCTCTTCGTTAAGCCGTCTTATCTCCTCTTCAGCTTTTTTATGCTGGATAATTTCATCCCTTAATGCTTTGTTTGCTATCATCAGTTCCTCCGTACGCTCTTTTACTCGAATCTCAACCTGGTCGTATGCCTTCTGCAGCTCTATGTTTACCTTCTTTAGCTGACCTGGACTTGGAATGGATAAAAGCTTTGGCAAGACGGGCCATACTGCAACTGCCGTTGCAATTGAAATAATTGCACAAATTGCATCCACAGTAGCCTGACCCCAGTTCACCGGCCACCAAAGGCCTATAACATGCATAATATGAGTAGTGCCGCATGCAAGGATGAATAGTCCAAACAGGAATATTATCCAGGTAAAAGGCATGTCTTTTCGTTTTCTCACAAAGACTATCAGGAAAAATGGAATAGAGGCATATGCTACGGCTATCAACGCGTTGGAAATTGCCATAACCATCATCAGGAAAGGTGTCATCTCACCGGCATTTGCCCCTTTAATCTCCATATCGGCCCCGGGCATCAGAAGCATTGGACCTACAATAAGAACAGCCAGAGCAACGGCCGGAGCAACAATCCGGGGCAATAGTTCCAAACCCTGTCTAAGCAATGATTTTTTTGGAGCAAATGTCTGTACCTTGAACTTTCTCAAACGGAGGCTGTTGGTAATGACAAATATTGAACTGAACGCCATTGCTCCTGCCGCAAACATGGGGCTAAGCAAACCATAGGCAGCAATAGGTATAAGTGCAACATTATAAAACAGTGCCCATATGAGATTCTGGACAATTGTCTGCGACGTGGCCCTTGATAATGCTATAGCCTTACCCACTCCTGACAACTCTCCGCTTATAAGTGTGATACCAGCGGTAGCCATAGCAATGTCGGTGCCGGTGCCAATTGCAATTCCAACATCTGCCTGAGCCAGAGCCGGAGCATCATTAATTCCATCGCCAACCATCGCCACGGTCGGGTGAGCATAATTACCTAAAGAGCCTGATGTTTGCAGTTTCTTTATTGCCTCTGCCTTGTCTGCAGGCAATACCTCAGCCAGAACCCTTTCTATACCAGCCTGCCTGGCAATTGCATCAGCAGTATTCTGATTATCTCCGGTAATCATAATAATATCGAGGCCAAGTTTTCTCAGTTCTGCAATGGCCGCATTTGCTCCGGGTTTTATTGTATCGGCCACTGCTATCAAACCTACAGGCACCGGAGGTGCACTTTCGTCAATGGGACCAACAGTCACTATCATTGTGGTCTTGCCCTCCTTCTGTAGCCTTAGTATATCTTTTTCAAGAAGTTCAATGTTGATTCCTTCATTCTGCATCATCCGCGGATTCCCAATAATAAGAGACTGATAGTCTACGATTGCCCTTATCCCAAAACCGCTGTGCGAGCGAAACTGTTTGGGATCAGAAAGTTCAATTCCTTTTTCATTTGCATCTTTTACAATAGCCCGCCCCAGAGGATGTTCCGAACCGAGTTCTGCACTGGCTGCCAGACGAAGGATTTCTTCCGGATTCTGATTTTCAAGTGCAATAATATCAGTAACACTTGGCTCTCCCGTAGTTATTGTCCCTGTTTTATCAAGCACTACAATGTTCATACTGCCTGCTCGTTCAAGAACTTCACTGTTTTTGAACAAGATTCCATTTTCTGCTCCCTTTGAGGTTCCTACCATAATTGCAGTAGGAGTAGCAAGTCCTATTGCACAAGGGCACGCAATCACCAGTACGGCAATAGCATTGATCATGGCTCCTGTCCAGTCCAGCTGGGCAACCCATATCCAGCCAATAAAAGTAAATATTGCAATCCCTATTATGACAGGTACAAAATACTTCCCAATTTCATCTGTAAGTTTCTGTATAGGAGCCTTGCTGCCCTGAGCTTGTTGGACTAGTTTCACTATCTGAGCCAGCGTGGTCTGTTTTCCTACTTTTGTGGCTTCGAATCTTATCAACCCCTCTCTGTTTATAGTTGAACCTATTACCTCGTTACCTGGTCCCTTTACAACAGGCATAGATTCACCTGTTATCATTGATTCCTCAAATGCCGACTTCCCTTCACTTATAATTCCATCAACAGGTACCTTCTCTCCTGGACGAACTACCAGGGTGTCTCCTACAACAACCTGGTCGATGTTTACTTCTGTTTCTATACCGTCCCTTATTACAATAGCTCTCTTTGCCTGCAGTCCCATAAGTGCCTTCAGAGCCTCAGATGTTCTTCCTTTAGCTCTTGTTTCCAAATATTTACCAAGCTTAATCAGCGTTATTATTGCAGCACCTGTCTCAAAATATACATTGGGGCTGTCAATTATTCCTATAGTGACGCAAAGGCTGGAAAAATATGCTACAGACGAACCAAGCATTATAAGGACATCCATGTTTGCACTGCCAAAACGGAGGCTCTTGAATGCTCCTATGTAAAATTGCCAGCCAACTACAAACTGAACGACTGTTGCTGCAAAAAGCATTACATACTGGTCATTATTAAACCCTACAATGCGAAAGTCACGCATCATGCTGTAAACGATGAGGGGGAGGGTAAAAATGATACCTATAATGAGCAGGTTCTTCTGTTTTGTCAGTTCGGACGCACGCAATCTGGCCTCTAGATCTTCTATCTCTTCAGTGTCACCTGCATGAACAAGATCAAAACCTGCCTTCCTTATTATTCCGGTAAGTTCTGCAATGCTTACAATTCCGGGAATATATTCGATTGTGGCTCTTTCTGTACCATAGCCAACAATTGCTTCAAGCACTCCATTCTGTTTTTTGAGTAATTTTTCAAGAGTTAATGCATCTGTATTGTCCTGGAAACCTGTAATGGGTAGTTCTATCTTACCTGTTGCCACACCATAGCCCACCTGTTTGACACATGTAATTATATCTTTCTCATTAATCTGTAAAGGATCAAATGTTGCATTAAGTTTCTCTCCTGCAAAATCTACATTGGCATCAATTATACCGGGCAATTTGCGGACATTTTTCTCGACTGCCAGGGCACAATTGCTGCACGATAGCCCGGTAACGGGCATAATAGTATTTTTAATGTTGCTCATCTGGGTTTTTCCCACTCTCCATATTCATATGACAACAATTTTCCGGCTGAATGGTTCTTAAGAGCTGGTGAGGGTAAAAAAGAATACCGACCCCTTTCCCTCTTCACTCTCAACCCAGATTTTTCCTCCTTGCTTATCAATGAACTCCTTGCATATAATCAGCCCAAGTCCTGTACTTGGTTCGCCGTCGGTACCGGTCCTGTTTGTCTGGCTTCCCAGTCTGAACAGATTGTCAACCATTGAACTGCTCATTCCTATACCGGTATCGCTTACTGATATTTCGACGCTATTTCTTGTTGTAGTCCTTGCCTCTATGTTAACCTTTCCGTTTTTAGCAGTAAACTTTACCGCATTGGAGACAATGTTTCTTATAATAGTCTGCAACATATTACTATCTGCATAAACCATAGTATTGTAAGGGACATCGTAAGTTATATCAATTCCCTTCTTGTTTGCCGAATCAATTACAAGTGCTATACTCTCCTCCACAATAGGGATAAGTTCAATCTGAGCAGGATAAAAAGGAATTGAACCTTGTTGAATGCGAGACCATTGAAGCAGGTTTTCCAGCAATCGGAACAGATTTGTTGCAGATTTCCTCATACTTCCTGCAATCTCCTGCAGCTGGTCCATAGAAAGGGTTTCCAACTCCTCGGCCATTATCTGGGTAAGTCCAAGAAAACTGCTGAACGGGCTACGCAGGTCGTGCGCTATTATAGAAAAAAGCTTGTCTTTTTCTGAGTTGATGATTTGAAGCTCTTCGTTTTTTTCTGTCAGCTGGTGGGTTTGTTCATCAACTTTCATTTGGAGTATCTGCTTGTCGAGCATTAGTCTTCTCTCCCTGTATATGATTAATCCGTAAATTAACCCCATCAGAATTAAAACAGATGAAATATAAAACCACCACGTGTTCCACCACGGAGGTCTTATGGAAAATTGATAACTAACCTCATTACTCCAATAGCCTTCGCTGTTCATTGCCTTAACTTTGAATGTGTATTGGCCCGAATCCAGGTTACCATAGGATGCCTCTGTCCGGTCAGTAAGAACATTCCAGTTATCGTCGAGGCCTTCAAGCATATATTGGTATCTCAATTTTTTTGTTTGTGTGTGAGATATGCCTATAAAGCTAAATGTGAGATAATTATGTTTATGAAACAGACTCAGCTTTTCAGGCAGACCGTACCATCTTGAAATGCTGTCGAATTTAAATTTATTAACACTCAGTCCGTTGTGCAATACAATGGTTGTATCTCTTTTCAACGCTAGCTCCGTCCATGGAACATTTTCATTAAAAAGCTGAATATTTGTTAATTGCAGGCTCATGGGAACAGAGTCTGCCTTCTCGGCGTCTGTGTGAAAAACAGTAAGTCTGTCGTTTGTCCCTATCCAGATGTCACCATCGTTATCTTCAGCAATTGCTCCTATGTTGCATCCAATGCCAATGAATCCGTCTTCATAATTGTAACTCTTGATGTGTGGCATGACTTTGTTGTCCCTGAGCTTTTTTACAGAGGCAGACTTAAGCAGATTCAAACCAAAACGGGTACCAGCAAAAATATTACCTTTTGAATCCTGAATTATACTCAGAACATGGTTGTTGTTAAGACCTGCATCGTCTGCATATCTTGTAAAGACCTTTCCGTCATACCTTATCAGACCCTCCCCACCTGTACCGAACCATAGATCTCCATCTTTGTCCTTCATTATGCTATAGACGGTATTACTGAAAAAGCCCTGTTCTTTTGTATAATGGATAAAATTTTTGCCATCATAACAAGTGAGCCCGCCAACGTCTGTTCCGAACCAGATATTACCACTGCTGTCTTCCTGTATGCAAAGAACATTATTTGCGCTTAGCCCCTGTTTTTTCGTGTAGTTAGTAAATTCCTTCCCGTCAAACATAGATACTCCGGAACCATAAGATGCAAACCAATAGTTGTTATTCCTGTCCTGGTATACCTTTCGTATAGCATTGTTGCATAGACCCTCATCTGTAGTGTAGGTAGTTGTGGCTTTGCCGTCATATTTTGATACTCCCCAGCCATCTGTACCAAACCAGAAATCTCCTTTGTTGTCCTGGAGTATGCTATAGATACGAGTGTTCCGTAGACCCTCCTTGTCTCCGAATATGGAAAAATAGTTATGTTTAAGACTATCCTCCTTGCCAAATATGTACTTTGTCACATAACCACCAAAAGTACCTAGCCAGAGATTGCCGGTTGTATCCTTGAGAATACTCATCACTCTGCTGTTTGTCAATCCTTCATTAGTAGTCAGATGTGTAAACAAGTTGCCGTCAAACCTGGTAAAACCTGCCCCTCTCGTACCAAACCACATATTTCCTTTTAAGTCATTCAGGAAACATCTTACATAATCAGAACTTAAGCCCTCTTTCAGGCCATAATGCGTAAAATATTTGCCGTCGAACTTTGTCAGGCCGCTATCTGTTGTGCCAAACCACATATTTTCCTCTTCGTCCTGTGTGATAGTTCTTATTGCGTTTCCTCCAAGTCCTTCAGTCTCCGTAAAAATTGCAAACCTTTCTCCGTCAAACCTGGCAACCCCTTTGCTTGCAGAACCTAACCATATGTTTCCTTTGCTGTCCTTGAAAAGATTGCCTATAAAGTTCTGTATCAACCCCTCATTTTCTGAATAATTTGAAAAAGTACTGCCATTAAATATTGATATCCCACCACCATTGGTGGCTATCCAGATATTGCCTGAATTATCCTCAAGTATTGCCCTGACATCATTATGAGTGAGACCCTCCTTAATTGAAAAGTTAGTAAAAGATTTTCCGTCATATTTTGAAGCCCCAGCTCCTGTTCCAAGCCAGATGTTACCCCTGCTGTCTTGAAATATGCAGTTTACAACATTGCTGGGCAGACCTTCTTTTGTTGTAAAATTGGTAAGATACCTGCCGTCGAATCTGGTTACTCCTCCATTGAAAGTACCAAACCAGAGATTTTCTTTTTTATCCCGTAAAACAGATAAAATAAGGTTATTATTAAGCCCCTGTTCGGTTGTGTAGTGCGAAAAATACTTTCCGTCGTATCTTGTCAAACCATCATCGGTACCCAGCCATAGATTTCCCATTTTATCCTGAGCTATAGCTCTTACCTGGTCATGTCTCAATCCCTGCAACTTACTGAAACTACTAAAGTTCTGAGGATTGACATCCTTTATATATGCGTCTTTTACAAGAACCACCTCTGGTGCTTTGCAAAAAAATGGGTTTTCAACTGCATTTATTGAGACCGGCAGCATGAATCCATCCTTTCCCATTGTGCAGATCACAGGGGTTAAAGATCTTATATCTTTCGGTTCAATTGATAAATGAATGTTTGAGTTTTCAGGAGTTTCAGCTAATTTGCCAACCTTTACAATTTCAGGCTTCCCTGCAAGTATTACTACCGGTTTGAACAAGCTGTCCTGAGGAACTGTGTATCCTGGAACTGTTGCAGTTTTGGGCAGCTTGTATGTAGTATCATTTTTGTTCTCTTGAGATGAACATGCAGAAAGTAAAGCTAAAAGTGTAACCAAAATGGGTTTAGAAGTAAGAATTCTCAGATTAATCATATTTTAGCCCGGGTTTTATAGATATTTTTAAAATAACTCTACTAATTTATCATTTTTTATCGGGTATTGAAAATTTTTCTAATTTTATCTTCCGTATGAAAACATCATTAACCTTTCTTTCAGCAATTTTGCTATTTGGTCTTGTGAATGCCACCACTAGTTGTTCTAAAGACTCTGCTTCCGTCATTCCTACAATTGCCACCACTTCTGCTAGCGATGTGGCAACTTCAGCTGCAACTTCCGGAGGGACAATCATTAGCGACGGCGGTGCACCAATTATCGCACGCGGAGTATGCTGGAGTACAAATCCAAACCCCACAATATCCGACAACAAAACCAATGATGGATCGGGTCCCGGTACATTTACCAGTACCATTACAGGATTAGCATCGGGGGTCACATATTATTTAAGGTCGTACGCAACAAACAGCGTTGGAACAGCTTATGGAAATCAAATAACTGTGGCAACTTTAGTCCCCCCTGTAAAATTTGAAAAAAACGTACTTATGGAACAGTACACAGGCACATGGTGCGGATACTGTCCCAGGGCAATTGCCCAGATAGACAATCTTATGCTGACAGATAAAAAGATTGTCCATATATCGCTTCACCTAAGCGACGAAATGACCTTCAATCTGAATAGCTCACTTTTCCAGTCATTCGGTTTCACCGGCGTTCCTACTGTTCATGCCGACAGATCCGTTACATGGAGTGGCAACATCAGCGCCATAACCCCTTTACATGCAAGCTCTAATGCTGGTCTTGCAATTAATGTAAGCAGCTCTGGCAGTACCATCACCACAACGGTAAGAGTAAAATTCGGCAATTCATTCTCAGAAAGTCTCAAGTTGTCAGTCTATCTGCTGGAAGATGGAATTGTGGCCAATCAGTCGAATTATTACAATAGCGACCCGGCTTCTCCCTATTATCAGAAAGGATCTCCAATTCCAAATCTTGTTCATAAGAATGTAATTACAAAAATTGGGACTGATATGTTTGGTGATGCAATTCCGACTGCAAGCGTGGTGCAGGGAGGAGTATATTCAAAGACAGTCAGCTTTACAGGAATAAATACCGCAAAACTTGCCAACTTCAGGATAGCTGCATTCGTTACTTATTCCAGCGGGAGCAATGCAAAAAAAGTACTTAACTGCATTGTCGGTTCTGTGGGTGACAACACAGATTTCGTACAGGTGGCAAATTAAAAAGACTTCAGAAATTCACATTAAGTTTCAAATTAAATCCTTTATAGGAAGGAACCCTCTGACATATACCCCCGACACATATTAGTCCCTCTCTCTGCCTGCCATATCCAAAAGATATTCTTGCAAAATTAGAGCTGTACCCCAAGCCGAAATTCATATAGTGGACATTCTGGTTCCATTGATAATCTGTCATATCAGAAACAAATAGACTCCAGTGCGGTGCATAACCAATTTCTGCAAGAGCAGCGGCCCAATTGCCATGATCCTGTTTTGTCCACAAATGCTGCAGCTCTCCTCTCAAAGACAAAACTGACGATATTCTATATCGTAAGTCTGCAATTACTATATTTGATTTGACAAAATCATAAACAGGCGCCTCAAGTAACTTCTTGTCATACATTAAATTCACGTATGTAATGATTGTCTTGAACCTTGTGTCCCATTTTTTTGATATCTCAAGATTAATATCCTGAAAATAGAGATCCCTACCGCTGGAAGTCATAATATTCTCTCCAGCATGGGAGTAATTGAACCTGATACCTGTTCCGGAAAAAGTATAATTGATCTCTCCCTGAAATGACGTCTCTCCTGCAGACTGGGTGGAATATGGATATATGTTTGTCAGCATATAGGAGTGTTGTCTTGTGTTTGCCGGCAGGTAGTTTACCATTGAATAGAGACCTTCCGATTCCCTTTCGCTTCTGAAATCCATATTGTCGAGAAACCTCAGGGACATAAACATTCCAAGACCTTCTTTGAACCAAGAGCCATTCAACAGGAACGACGAGCCACATTTATTACTGTATTGATTTGTCAGAGTGGGATCATCCGATTTGTAGACATATTCGGAATTTATTTCCAGATTTTCATTGTTTAACGACAACCTAATGCTTGATGCATTTACAGTTGAAGGAAAATCAGAAAGAGTTCCAGTATATTTTTCGTGACGGCTCACTATCCCTGCCCCCAACTTTAGGTTGAGAGAAGTATTAAGAAGGGAGTCAATGAGAATGTCGGCATCTATGCCTCTGATATAATTGTTGCCAACATCCATGAATTTTCTCTGACGTCCGTAGATACCGGTTATCCTGAGAAATTTAGCAGGTCTTAAGATTACTCTGACTCCGTCCAATGAATTGTTTATCCCTAATTCCCTGCTTTCAAATGCCCTTAATATGAGTCCGTTTCCAAACTGTTCGTAGAAGTTACCGGCTGTGATATCAATAATACCTTTTGTAATTCTTATAAACCTGTTTGTTATTTTATTCCCCTCAAGCTGATAAGGGAATCCGGAGAGTGGCGGCATATACGCCTCATACTGAAGGCCTGCTGTTATTGGCCCCCAGTTATAATTGAGCTGCATGTAGTTATTTGATGCCCAGGGATTATCTGGAGCAATTGTAGACAGTATCCTGTCATTTACATAGTAATGGCTGGTACTCTGGAAGCTACCCGAAAAGTGGCCCTTGTTCTGCGATTGCAAATATGAAAACGGACAGAATACAAGTAGAAGTATTATTGTAAGTCTATTCATTTGATACCTTTTTTATCTCCTTTAATAATGTTATTTCATCCCCCGGAATATACCCCGAATGACGATATACGGCAACACCTTTTTTATTGATTATAAAGCAAAAAGGAACTTCTGAAACGTTCATTGCCTTCATTATTTCCTGATTTTCGTCAATCAGCACCTTAAATGGCCACCTCTTACCCGATGCTACACTCTTCACCTTCCCTGAAGATCTGGAGTCGTCTATGCTTATCGCCAGAAATTCAAAATCACACTTCTTTTTCCATGACTCGTAGCAATCGGCAATTGCCTCAAGTTCCTCCAGACACGGGTTGCACCATGTTGCCCAGAAAGATATCACTAAAGGCTTTCCTGATTTTGCAAAATCAGACAATTTTATCTCTTTTCCGTTGGTTGTCTTAACCCGAATTTCAGGGAGCGATGTTTGTGCATTGCAGAGAGAAAACAATGTCCACGATAAAACAAGCAGTACTATTCCTTTCATTTTCCGATAATTAATTATGCAAATCTTTTATAAAACTGCGCTGCCATTTCAGTCATCTCCCGTTTTCTGTTATCCTCAGCAAAACAAGATATAAATGAGTTCTGTGCAAGTTTAAAAATATCTTCTTTTGACAAATCCAGAGCCATAGCAACAGCCAGGTAATTCTCATTTAGATAGCCTCCAAAATAGGCAGGGTCGTCTGAATTGACAGTAACAAGGAGCCCTTTCTCAATCATCCTTTTTAACGGATGGTCCTTCATGTCACTCACCACTTTTAGTTTCAAATTGGAAAGGGGACATACTGTCAAAGGTATGCTACGACTGGCCAGTTCAATAACAAGTTTGTCATCGTCCAGCGAATGATTACCATGATCCACCCGTGACACCTTCAGCAGATTAAGCGCCTCCCAGACATATTCCGAAGGCCCCTCCTCGCCTGCATGTGCAACTGTCAGAAAACCCTCCTGTATGGCCTTGTCGAAAACTCTTTGAAAGCGGGAAGGGGGATTGCCCACTTCTGCAGAGTCCAGACCAATTGCTGTTATCAGGTGCTTGAACTCTAATGATTCGTTAAGTGTTTTCAAGGCAGCATCTTCATCAAGATGGCGTAGTATACACATTATCAAACACGAACTAATTCCAAAAATATTACGTGCATCATTAAGTGCCCTGCTTATTCCCTTGATTACTGAACCGAATTCCACTCCCCTGTCAGTATGAGTCTGAGGATCGAAGAAAATCTCTGTATGTATTATATTCTGCGAATGGGCCTTTTCCAGATAAGCCCAGGTCATATCGTAGAAATCTTGTTCTTTAATAAGAACACCAGCACCCTGATAGTAGATATCCAGAAATTCCTGCAGATTATTAAAATCATATGCTCCCCTAAGCTCTTCTACAGAGCTATATTTGAGGTCTAAACCATTGCGACATGCTATTTTAAACATCAGCTCAGGCTCCAGGGTTCCCTCAATATGCAGATGCAATTCCGCCTTGGGAATTCCTTTTATGAACTCTTCTAAAGACTCTTTATCTCTCTTTTTCATTATTTTTCATTTTTCTCTTTTCCGACTCGTCTGAACAATCTTCCTCCTGTTATCACGCAAAGTAATCCAGGCATAAACTTTCTCATAAAAAGGAACAAAGAGAGCATTACACCCAAAGTGAGAATTGCAGGAACGAAATATGTGATGAAACACAACAATTCCGTATCAGGCTTTATAAAGTATATTATAACCTTTCTTGTAAATGTAAGAAAAGGTTCGTGTGCGGCAAAAATGAAGAAGCTGGACGAAGCCAGAATTAGAGAATTGCGTAGTTTCCCGCTATTGATGCCGGCAGAAACAATGTTAAACATAAAAATGATTCCGACAATAATTCCAATGTTATGTATATATATATTGAAGCTCATATCCCTTGACATGAGATCTGCAAAAACAAACAAAGGATAGAGCACTATTGAACTGTAAAAGAACTTATTGGAAAAGGATATAATATTAATCTTATTGATACTGAAGTATGCTCCTGACATGAAGAAGAAAAAAGAGACCGTGCTAATTCCCACAATACCTGCGATGTTAAATCCTAAAATATCGGAAACCCAGATAAAAGCGGCAATCAATATGCCCGGCAAGCGCAGATATCTAACCATCAGCCATATAAGAGGTGAAAATACGACCACGACCATAAGATCCCTAATATACCAAAACGGGAACAAACGCGGATATCCTCCCCCGTTTAAATTCCAGAACATTCCTGATATGTTCTTGAAACTAAAGAAATCTGGATTATCCCATGCAATAAGATCGGGAAATAATTGCAGGTAGTGCACAACTACCAATATAAGAGTAACAAAGGCATTCCAAAAGAGATATGGAATAAGCAGAGTACAAAACCTGTTCTTGATTTTCGTTTTGTATTTTTCTGAATCCCATTTAATTACATTATAAAAAAAGAGGAAGCCAGAAATAAAGAAAAATGCTCTTGTTGGAATCTTTGCTATTATAAAAGTTATCAAATAGGATATATTTTCAAAAAAATGAAATCCCGTGGGACCTTGAAAATCGTATTCATGGAATGTTGCATGCATACCGGAATGAGCAAAGAAAACACAGATAATCAACGGAAACCTGACAAAATCTATTGTCATGGACTGCAGATCTGTTTGTGAGTATCTTCCCATAATTCAAGGTAATATTAATGATTTTTTTGTTATCTTTGATTGTCGTCTATGTGAGTTATTAAATCTTAAAAATAAATATCATGAAATTCAGATTATTATATTTCCTAACCCTCATTGTTGCTATCACCGGTTGTGATAAAATCAGGGACGCAGCAACAATATCAATCAATACTCAGTTAAAGGCAGACATCCCGGTACTTGTTACTGCAGCTATGGTAAAATCGTCTGATGTAATTACACCGGGAGCTCCTATCATATTCAACAAGACACAGGAGCTCAAAATAGAAGACAATATTGATCTGGCTCCATATCTGGCAAAAATAAAAGAGATTGACTTAACCTCTTTGGTTGTTACAGTTTCCGGACTTACTACCGGACAGACAATCAACTCTGTTTCTTTCGATATCACAGGTGTTGGGACACTGTTAACACAGACAAACATAACAATGACCAATAATACATTTACACCTGTAATTCAATCCGGAATGCTTGACTTGATTTCGACAAAACTTCTTTCTGAAAAGAAAATAACAATTACAGTTTCCGGAAGCGCCAGCGGACCGTTATCGGTTGTTGTAGGCCTGAATATGAGCGCAAAGGTTGTGGCATTCCTGCTAAAGTAAACCGGGTTAAGATACTGTTACAGCATCCTTACCATTATTGTTCTCCATGTATTGACTAGTTCGTCGCCGTCATAAAGAGTACCGTATACAAGACACTCGTCCTCGTCTTTTACAATTATTTCAAACCCTTTCATGCTTGTATCATTTACCTTGAATTTTGAGAATAGCACGTTCCTGTCTATGTTAAAATCGCCTGTTTGTTTGCCAAGAGTCGTGTTGTCACATTCAAAGCGATATCTAGATTCTGTCTCCTTGTCTATTTTATAACAATTGCATACTCTTTTGCCATTTATGCATGTCCAGCTTTCATTAGATATCACTCCCCCTGAAACCATGATTTTTGCCTCCCCTATGGCTCTCAATATGTTTCCGTCCTTGTCTAGAAACTCCGAGTTGGTCATCCATTCGGCTGTATCTGACAATAAATGCTTTTCTACTCTCATCTTTTTAATCAGGTTTTTATTAAAGATATGAAGGTTAAATAAAATATCACTGTTATTGCTATAAGTAAAATAACCACATATAGGAACTGTGCAGAAAGCACTCTCCATATTGTAGACCTCCAACCCGACTTGTAAAGCCTTCTGCTTCCTACCACTACATATACAGGGAAGATTAAGATGAGCCAGCTTTCGGGACTAACCTGTTTTACAGGGAATATCAAATTGACAGAAATGATTATTATGAAAATCAAAAAAAGAAAAGTATGTTGATTGATAGCAAATATGAAGTGGGCAAGAAAATATTTCTGTTTTTTTCTGAATAGTACCCACAGAAAGAATGCATAAAATGGCATTAATAAAAAGAGGCTCCATGAGAGTATGGAAAAAAACCTGGTGATATAATAATCTTTGTTTTGGTTGATTGATTTAAGCAAATTACTGTTTTTATCAGTCAGATTTTTCTTGCTTGATATTTTAATCAAGCTGCTGTTCACAGTTGCGGTATCTTTATCCGAAATTGTCATCAGGCTTCCCTCTTTCCCAAGCTGACGTGTTGTTGTGATATTCAAAAGAAGGAAAAATATTATACTGACGAATATATAAAGACGGAAAGGAGGCATATAACGGGCTCTTTTTCCCTCTGCATAGTCTGCAGCCATCTCACCTGGCTTAAATAATAACGACTTTATGGTTTTAAATACTCTGGTATCAAAGGCCCACATATTAGCCATAATATCAAAAATCAATACTCTGAAAGGTCTGTCTAAATCGCTGACAGACTGACCACATTGAGGACAATAGTGCCCTATGAATTCCGTGTCGCAATTTTTGCAGACATTCATCTTTTCACTAACTTCATTCATCTGTATTGGAATATTTAATTTAAAATTAAGAAAAAATCCGTTTATATTAAATTGTATATTTGTAATTAATTAGTGAACATTGATAATTAAACCATTTTTCAACTATCGCACCTTTATATGGGTGCTACTTGCGCTTGCCATTCTTATGGGCGGAGTATTTCTGGTCATTGCATATACATATAATCTTCAAAAGGATACGGAAAAGTACATTGAGTCCAGCCGAAGCAGTGTTAATGTTGCAAGAGAGATGGAGAACGAATTAACAGCAATCAAAGGATTGACATACGTTTATCTTGTCAACAAGTCTATCTCCTGGCTGGATTCGCTTAGGGACCGGCAGTCTACATTCGTAATCTTTCTGGAACGTGCCAGAATAAGTGCCAACACAGAAGACGAAGAGCTTCTTATCCAACAGATTTCTGCCCTGTTTTCAAATTATGAACAAAATATACTGATTGCTGTTTCAAACCTCAAAAATGGAGAGGTGAGCAAGGCAAATGCACTTCTTGTTCACTCTGCACAAGAACTTTTAGGCACAATTCAGCAGAAAAGCAATGAATTTATAACCCTCAACAAGAACGCCGAGTTTGTTCATGAATCGGAAATAGCACGTACAAACGTTCTTATTTTAAAGATACTAGTTTCTTTGGGAATAGGCGGAATTGTATCGGGACTTTTGTTCGGGTGGCTGCTTTCCAGAATGCTGTTCGGGCCAATCAATCAGCTTGTACTTAAGGTAAGAGGGTCTTCGGGAGAAGCTGTTTTAGAACATTTTAAGTTTTATCATGGGGACGAGCTGGATGAACTGGGAGAGAGCATAAAAAATCTGATAGAGAGAATAAACCAAGCCAATGCAGATTTGTCACGCAACAAAGAGCTGCTGCAGTATTCAAACAAATTTGCCAATCTGGGTAAAATCGCTCCGACAATTGCTCACGAAATACGGAATCCCCTTGCTGCAATAAAAATGCTAGTTTACTCAATAAGGGAAGATGCAAAAGCTACGGGTTCGTTTAAGGAGGAACTTGATATAATTTCAGGAGAAATTGACAGAATAGACAACTTTACAAAGGACTTCCTCAAGTTTGCCAAACCGGCTGATCCTATCTTTTCCGATGTTATCCCTACTGACACCCTTGACGAAGTGATTCAACTGCTTAAACCCCGCTTGAAAAATAATAGTATTCATCTTGTCAACAACTCTGCAAAATGTAAGTTTCACGTAATGGCAGATGCAGGTCATCTTAAACAAATATTTCTGAATCTTATACTTAACGCTGTTGAGGTTATGCCCGCAGGCGGAGAACTCACAATTGATGCCAGTGAGGTAATGGAAGCCGATATGAAGAGACCTGGAGAAACCCGAGATTATATACGAATGGATTTCAGCGACTCCGGCCCCGGTATACCCGAAGCAATAATGAAAACTCTTTTCGAACCATTCATAAAGGGTAGCGACATGGGAGTCGGGTTAGGGCTCTCCATATCTCAAAGCATTGCAGATTCCCATGGTGGCCACATCACTGCAGAAAACAAGCCTGACGGTTCGGGGGCCATTTTCAGGCTTTACCTACCTTTATATACTTCATAAATTGATAAAAAAGGAGACTTTTTATATGTATAAGTTACTTATAGTTGACGATGAACAAAGCGTGAGATATTCTTTTAAAAAGCTGCTGAATTCTCCTCATTATACTATTATTGAGGCGAGCAATGCAACTGAGGCAATTGATTCTTTCAAGGGCGGGAGGCCGGATCTTGTAATCCTCGATATTGAGATGCCCGGGAAAGACGGAATCCAGGTACTAAAGGAGATGAATGAAATCAACCCTAATATCCCTGTAATAATTATTACTGCTTACGGTTCCGGCGACAGGGTCATTAAAGCAATGAAGTATGGTGCATACGAGTATATAGAAAAACCATTTGATATCCCAAAGTTGATATTCGTTATTGAAGAGGCTCTTAAAAATTCGAGCAAAGAAGAAGTAAAACCTGACGAGGCTCTGCAGAAGAGAAAAACAGGAATTTCGCATGGAGAGGAGACTTTGGTTGGTGAAAGTAACGCAATTAAGGACGTCTTCAAGCTCATAGGTCGGGTAGCAACCAGCGATGCCAGCATTTTGATTGTAGGTGAGAGTGGAACAGGCAAGGAGCTTGTAGCAAGAGCCATTCACAAATACAGTGACAGGGCCGGCAAGCAGTTTATCGCAATTAATTGTGCCGCTATTCCCGAACCTCTTTTGGAAAGCGAACTATTTGGTTACGAAAAAGGATCTTTTACCGGTGCAGACCGACAAAAACAGGGAAAATTCGAAGAGGCTCATAATGGCACACTCTTTCTCGATGAAATAGGCGACATGAGTCTTTCGCTTCAGGCCAAGTTGTTACGCATACTTCAAGAGGGAACCTTTGAGCGTGTCGGAGGGACAAAAACCATTAAGGTGGATGCAAGGATTGTTGCAGCAACAAACCGGAACCTTGAGAATGACATAATCAACAAGCTTTTCCGCGAAGACCTTTACTATAGGCTAAAAGTAATAACAATATCCCTCCCCCCTTTGAGAATGAGGAAAGAGGATATCCCTCTCCTTACCGAGCATTTTCTTATAAAACACTCCAGAGGTGTAAGAAGTGAAAAGCCGGTTCTTATGCCGGAAGCCACGCAACGCCTGATTGACTATCAATGGCCCGGGAATATCCGTGAGTTGGAAAACGTAATAAAAAGAGCGGTGATTCTGGCAAAGGGAAGCGTGATAAGTCCCGAACTTCTTTTTGAGGGAATTGAAAAGCCGGTTGCTCAAAATACAACCGAAAGGACAAGGCTATTTTCATATCTAAGCCAAAAGATATTGGATAGCCGGGGCGAGATATACAAGCTTGCCATTGATGAGTTTGAAAAGGATTTATTACAGTGGGCGCTTACCAAAGTTAATGGGAACCAGGTCCAGGCAGCAAAACTTCTTGGAATCTCCCGTGTAATGCTACACGAAAGAATGGATAAGTTTCGGTTATAAGGTGCAAATATTCTTTACACCCTGCAAACATAATTTACACTTTTCAGGAAGAACGGGGCACCATTTTTATTGTATCATGTTGTTAACGTGCACATTACTTGCATAAGAGTTAGTCAATTAAAATTATTCCAAATTATAACTACGCTCATATCTTCCTCATTATCTGCTCGTTATGGGCTTTGGCACAGTTTTTGGAGTTGCTCCATGCTATTATTTAACAACTAATAATTATTTATCACAATGAAAAAAATCGTACTTCAAATTTTCACCGTTGCTCTTATGGCTGTATTAGTAATCGGTTGTGCAAAAGCTCCTAAAGCTGAACTTGCTGCTGCTAATGCTGCTATTGATTCTGCTAAAGTTTATGAGGCTAACCGTTACCTTGCACCTGAATTCAATGCACTTCAGGACTCACTTAATGCTATCAATGTTGCTGTTGAAGATCAAAAGTCAAAAATGTTCTTCTCTCGTGACTATAAGGCAATCAACGAGAAACTTGTAGTTATTACATCTGAGATTGGTGCTCTTAAAGCAAAAACCGAAGAACGCAAAGCTCAGGTTCGCACAGAAGTTCAGGATACACTTAACCTTCTTAACGCTCTTATCCTTGAAGACAAAGCATTACTTGCAAAAGCTCCAAAAGGAAAAGAAGGCAAAGCTGCTCTTGAAGCAATTCAAAACGACATTACAGTTTTAGATGCTTCTGTTACTGAAATCAACACTCTTATCACTAATGGTGACTATCTTACTGCTCAGGACAAAACCACTGCAGCTAAAGTTAAAGCCGAAGCTATCAAAGAAGAACTAAGTGTTGCTATTGGCAAGAGAAGGAGATAATTTACAAATTTTCGTTTAAATTTGTACCCCTAATTGATAAAGCCCTTTTTTTAAAGGGCTTTATTTAAAATATTAAGAATGTCTTTTCGTAAATACATCAGGAAAAAATTTTTATTCACGATTGGTCTTACTTTATTGCTTCTTGCTCTTATAGCTGGAGCTATATCTTTTTTTTCACAAAAGCCCCCTACCGGTAAAATTGAAGCAGGACGTAAAGCTATAGCAGAAGCCATAAAAGAAGAGGCAAACATATACTCTATAGCTGAGCTTACAAGTGCAGAAAAGAACTGGGAATCTGCAATGAATGAGTGGAAGGAAAACAACGGCAAATCACCAATAGTGCGTAATTATGAAAAAACCATTGTTTTTGCCGATCTGGCAATCGTAAACGCCATAAAAGCTAAAAAAAATGCGATTAAAAGAAAAGTGGAACTCCGTAAGGAGGTCGAGAAAGGTATCGCATCTCTTAGGGTAAGCATAAATTATATTGAAACAGCCAAGGAAAAACTTCCTGTAAACCACAGTGTCTGGAAGAAATATACCCCAGTTGCTTTAAAACTGGACGAAGTTGAATCGGCATTTAAGCGGAACGATCTCACTTCTGCCAAAAAAGGTCTGGATTCTATCTATTCCGCGATAGATCAGATAAAGAAAGAGACAAAAGAGTTACTGGAAAACTATTTCAGCAGTTATGACAAGTGGATAAAACTTGATGCTGAAATGAGACACCTGTCCAGGGTAAACAACTCAGTGAGCCTTGTTGTAGAGAAATTTTCAAGGCGTTGCATAGTGTATAAATCCGGCAGAAAAATCAAAGAGTACAGCGTCGAGCTTGGTGTTAACTGGCTGGGAGACAAGAACCTGAAAGGCGACAGAGCTACCCCGGAAGGAAAATATTCAATAACTGCAAAAAAATCCGGACGTTCAACCATCTATCATAAAGCATTAATGATTAACTTTCCTAATGCGGAGGACAGAAGACGCTTTAAAACGAAACAAGCTAATGGTAATATTCCCAAAAATGCAAACATTGGTGGACTGATTGAGATTCACGGAGGTGGCGGAAAAGGCATTGACTGGACCGATGGATGTGTTGCTCTGACAAACAGAGATATGGACAATTTATATTCACTTTGTTCAGTAGGAACCCCAATAGCAATAATTGGGTCACTTACTTCTATGGATAAGATTTTTGATCTAACTCAAAATTAATAATACTATGAAAAAGCCTGATTCAATAAAGCTTCTGATGGTTTCACTTTCAATCGCTTTAACTATCGGTCTGATATATTTTTATCTCTCAAAATCAGAAACGTTAAAAGAGGCTGCAATATCGCTTTACAGTTTTCCTGACTATCCGGAAGCACTTGCCGGTAAAGATTCTGTACAGCTCGCAAAAAAGATAAGTGCTACCGAAAAGCGCATATTCGCCCTGCAGAAGAAAATAGAAAATCTTTGGCCATATGATCCATATCTGATTATTAATACTACCCGGAACAGTTTCGTTCTAAGGACCAAAAGGCAGATTTTAAGAGAGGGTATCTGTTCAACAGGGAGTTATATCTTGCTCGATGCAGGAGATGGACAACAATGGATATTCAAGACCCCAAAGGGAGAGTTGCGAATTCTGAGCAAAGTAGTGGACCCTGTTTGGGTAAAGCCCGATTGGGCATTTATTGAGGAGAGTCTTCCTGTTCCATCTGTAAATGATCCTGACCGGTATGAATATGGATCACTCGGCGACTATGCCCTTAGACTTGGAGACGGTTATATGATACATGGCACGCTTTATCAACGCTTTCTCGGGCTTCCTGTAACACATGGCTGTGTAAGACTCGGCGACGAAGATCTTAAGATAGTCTATAAAAACCTTCAAATTGGATCTAAAGTTTACATCTTTTAGCTGATATCAGAATGAAAAATATAAATATCTCAAAAAAAACAATCGTAGTATTCCTTGTAATACAGGTTGCAATTGCTTTATTAGCATTCATTTTGTTTGGTCTGATACCGGCACATAGCGAGGCTGGAAAAATATCGGCTATAGCTGAGTTGAAATCCGGAGGGACAGATAAAGAATTACCCAAAGAGACACTAAATCTTATTAAAGAAGTCAGAGCAAGTGAACACCACGAGGCCTACCTCCGCTCCACACTAAAACTCTCGAGAACAGACTCAATCGCCTTATTTATTGACCTCAACGACAGTCTCGCTTTTCTCTCACTAAAAGGTGTGTACCTTTTTCAATCGAAAATTTCCAAAATAAAAATCAACAAAGGGCTTAAAAAGCTACCGTATTTTTTGCGTGATAGTCTCTATTCCGGGCCAATACAGGTAATTGAAGAGATATCAAGCATCGAGAAGTTTCCTATTGTGGTAAAGAAAGCTCCCAAGGATACCGCAGAGGCAAATCAATCAGCTCCTGCTCTGCCAATACAAAATGATGTCTATGTAATGTTTAGCTTCAGCAACAATATGGTTATTGAGATTGACCAGGAGGAGGATGAACTTGCAGGAACCCGTCGTGCATACAGGCAATACAAGAGACAATACCGCAGGTGGTTTTTGTCAGAAAACATTAGCGCTCTGTTTGACCCGGACAGGAGTGGATATATATATCATATAACAATTGAATTGCCAAGAGAGGATGCCCGTTCGATTTATCGGGCTTTACCATTAAAGCCATTCGTAGTGGTCAGATACTAAATCAGTGACAAAGCGAATGTATAATTTATGCAAAAAAGTTATAATAACTAACTAATTTCTGTCAAACTTGACTAAATTTGCAGTAAAATTATACTAAAATTGAAAATTTATGAGTTTAGAAGAACATTTCATTCAATTTCGCAAAAATACTATTGGTTGGGATGCTAAAATCCAGACACCATATGGCATCAAACCACTGATTTATGCTGACTGGATTGCAAGTGGAAGGTTATATGCTCCAATAGAGGAATTGATTCAAAACAAGATAGGTCCAATGGTAGCCAATACACACTCGGAATCTAGTGATACTGGCATGATTATGACCAACATCTATAAAATGTCCCATAAAATCATTAAAAGTCACGTTAATGCATCCAGCGATGATATTATTATGACATATGGTTTTGGAATGACCTCTGTGGTGAATAAGTTGCAGCGAATTCTTGGACTGAGAATCCCGGAACAGGCGAAGCAGTTTTTTGAGATCAGTCCGGAAGAGCGTCCGGTCGTTTTCCTTACACATATGGAACATCACTCAAATCATACATCATGGCTTGAAACAATTGCAGACGTAGTGGTTTTGGAACCAAACCATGATTTAATGGTAGATCCTGATTCCCTTACACGAGAAATTGTGAAATACAAAGACCGCCCGCTTAAAATCGGTTCTTTTTCTGCATGTTCAAATGTTACAGGAATCAGACCCCCCTATTATAAACTAGCCAGAATAATGCATGAAAACAACGGGCTATGTTTTGTTGATTTTGCAGCATCTGCACCATATACAGAGATTGACATGCATCCTTCGGACCCATTGGAACGCCTAGATGCAATATTTTTCTCGCCCCACAAATTTTTGGGCGGTCCTGGAAGCTCAGGCGTGTTAATAATGAACTCAGCTCTCAACCTTAACAATGCCCCCGATACTTCAGGGGGCGGTACTGTTGACTGGACAAACAGATGGGGCAAGTACAAATACGTAGATGATCTTGAAACCCGTGAGGATGGCGGTACACCTGGTTTTTTGCAATCTATAAGGGCAGCTCTAGCCATAAAGATAAAGGAACAGATGGGGTGCAATAATATCAAAGAGAGAGAGGATGTGATGCTGAAAAAAGTGTTTGGTGAATTCCGACAAATCCCCGGTTTGAATATTCTTGCAGATAATGAAGAAGAACGTATTGGAGTTATCTCTTTTTATCTGACCGACGTCCATTTTAACCTTGTTGTACGTCTACTCAACGACCACTTCGGCATCCAGGTCCGCGGAGGATGCTCTTGCGCAGGAACATACGGACACTATCTGCTGCATGTAGACTATGCCACTTCATGCAAAATTACAAGTAAAATAAATCAGGGAGATCTTTCTGAGAAACCCGGGTGGATACGATTATCTCTACACCCCACAATGACAGATTCTGAGATTGACTACATAATTGATGCAGTAAGACAAGTTGCAGAAAACGCAAAGCAATGGGGAGAATCGTATCATTACGATAGCCTGCTTAATGATTTTGTACACAACTCATTTCCCAGAAAGGCCCCTGAAAATTACATTGAGTGGTTTGAAATCTAATTCTGTTTTTTGATTTCAGACATCACTTTTTCTGCAGAAAGCTTTTTTGTGCAGAAGAACCAGTCGTAGCACTTCATCTCGTCTTTGCTCTCCATCCTCTCTTTGGCAACTCCGCACGAGCCTGCTGTAGGTACGATTACATCATCACCCGGGCGCCAGTCTGCCGGTGTTGCGATTGAGAACTTATCAGCAGTCTGCAATGCTATAACTACTCTGAACAACTCATCAAAGTTGCGACCCAAACTGAGAGGATAGTAGATTATTGTACGAATGATACCTTTGGGGTCAATCACGAATACAGCCCTTACTGCTTTAGTATTACTTTCGCCGGGTTGCATCATTCCATATTTATTAGCAACCTCCATTGTAATATCCTCAATAAGGGGAAATTTCACTTCTATGTCTTTCATCCCTTTATATTCGATCTTCTCTTTAATTGTTCTCAGCCAGGCTATGTGGCTGTATAGTCCGTCAACAGAGAGCCCAACAAGCTTGCAGTTTACTTCGTTAAATTGAGGCTCCATACTTGCAAATGTCATAAACTCTGATGTGCAGACAGGAGTAAAATCTGCCGGATGACTGAAAAGGATCACCCAACTACCCTTATAATCTCCCGGGAAGTTAATATTCCCTTGTGTTGTAACTGCCTTAAATTCCGGGGCAGCTTCGCCTATACGAGGCATTGAATAATGATTTTGATTCGCTTCCATTTTTATTAATTTTTAAATTTTACTTGTTTAATAATTCCTATTTGTAAATCTTCCTACTATCTGAAGTTTGATATCCTCGACGGAAAAATTGTCAATCGCTTTGTTACTGAAATAGTTTTCAAGAATAGAATTCAACTCTTCATCATAATAATCTGCAATAGTCTCTGACTCCAAGCAATAAAGATGATGATGTTTCTCTGTAGTTGAGTCGTATCTCATAATATCACGGTCTGTTTTTACCCTGCAGATTATTTTTTTTTCGACAAGAGTATCCAGTATATTATAGATAGTGCCAGTAGCAACATCCGGATTTTTTAAACGGACCTGGGCAATGATCTGCTCAGCTGTTGGGTGCTTTTGCACCAAATCAAAGGATTCCAGTACAGCAACTCTTTGCGGAGTCACTTTAAGTCCCGACTCTGATAAAATATCCCGAAAATTATGGCTCATCTTATTTGCAATTATTCTTATTTAGGAATTATTCAAATTTAGTTTAAATTTTCTATGTGTCAAAATATTTTATAAAAATATTATCAAATGTTAATTAACCTTGTTATGTACTATGATTCATTATTACGACACAAATATCATTACATTTCCAGATAGTTCAGTTCCAAAACAACATTGTTGTATTTCGCAAGCCAGTCGAGATGTTCCATCTCTATAATGATTGCATTTTCAATACTCTGGACGTATTGAAACAGATCTATCTCTTGTGATTCATAGCTCTCTTTTGCTCCTTTTACAATTTCATCACTTAATTTTTTACCGGTTGTTGAAAAGTAATTAAGAGACTCCCTTAGTTTTCTAATTTCGCTCATTAGCTCCTCTCTCCTTAATTTTAAATATCGCAAATACTTTTCCTCTTCATTTTTTGAGATTGATACAGCAATTTTACCTGCCTCTATCTTTGACTTCTGCCCTGAAAAAAACAACGGAACGGATATGCCAATTTGGTATCCGGGATAATTTTCTGACCCCGAAAATTTGTTAGTACCATTATAAAAAGACAATGTAATGTCTGGCAATAGCCTGTTTTGCTCTACTTTTAGCTGTTCTTCCTGCATTTGTGTCGCCAATCTTTTATATTTTACACCAGGATTTATTCTAAGTGGTTGATTTGAAACTATCAACTGTGCCGGTTCAATTCCCGGTATAATAATTGGTGAATTATCATTTATAAGTAGCATCAATCTCTTATATGCAATTGAAATATCATGCCCGAGATGATCTAATGAAAGGAGTATTTGTTGATGCTTAGCCAGGACGTTAAGCAAATCAAGATTTTTGGCAGTCCCGCTTTTGTGCTTTCTATCTACCTCTTTTATAAGACCTTTATACAGGGAATCCAGATTTTTATAGAAATACTCTTTATTCATCAGGTAACCTATCTCATAATACTCCTTTGAAACATCTTTTATAAGTAACAGACGATGGTTCTCCAAATCCATTTCAGATAGTGAGACAGCTGTATTATTAACCTTATATTGAGCAGTATAAACAGTCGGAAAATTAAAATTTTGCTCGACACCTATAATATTTAGTGGATATCCGTTTTCTGCAATATTATTTTTATCGCTCCCGTAAAAAATTTGTGTGTTCTCTATAGTAAATGCAGATTTCTTTAGCGCTTTATTCTGCTCAACATTAAGTTTGTATGTCTTATATTCAATATTGTTTTGTAATGCCATACTTATTGCATTGCCCAATGTAAGCTCCCTTGGTTGTCCGTTTATGTTGCTTCCTGTTATTAATATAAGAACCAACAATCTAGTTCTATATGAACTCACTTTTTTCTCGGTTATAAAATTCATGGAAATAATATTTTCAGTTATATTATGCAAAATTAAAAAAAAAATTCGTTTTGAACTATTGTTTGTTATCTTTGTATCGAACATTTGATCTATATTATGCCAAGACCTAAATTAAGACGACGAGTAAATAATCCCCCTCACTTCAAGGGGTACAGTCCTATAGGGCTAAAAGAAGCGAATAATCCTGTTGTAATCAATTACGAAGAGTATGAATCCATCCGTCTAAGTGACTTTGAGTTATATGGTCAGGCAGAAGCATCTGTAATAATGGGGATATCACGTCCCACATATACTCGGGTATATGAAAGTGCCCGACGCAAAATTGCACAGGCATTTATATTGGGTAAAGCAATAGTATTTGAAGGAGGCAAGGTCTATTTCGACAGCGAATGGTACTCTTGCAATAGTTGTGGGTGCTTGTTCAATCATCCGGCTAAAGAGTTGGAAATAAAATACTGCTCTCTTTGCGGTTCAGATGATATTGAACAATTCAAGGAGGAATCAGAGCAAAACACAAATGAGAAATAAATAATAAAAGTATATGAAAGTAGCAATTACATCAACAGGCAATAGCCTTGAAGCAAAATTAGACAGCCGTTTTGGCCGTTGTTCATATTTTGTAGTTTATGACACAGAGTCTAAAGCAACAGAATTTGTTCCCAATTCTAACAAAGAAAATATTGAAGGAGCTGGTCCGGCCTCTGTTCAACTGGTAGCATCCAGAGGAGTTAAAAAAGTAGTTTCAGGAGAATTTGGAGCAAAGGTAAAATCGATTTTTGATAGTCTGCAAATTCAATTAGTGGTAATTAATGGCCACGAAAAAACGATCAACGAAATAATCGGGTTATTGAACCACGAAAACAATCAACAATAAAGGAGGTAATTATGCCAAGATTAAATGGAAAAGGGCCAAATGGAGAAGGCCCGGGAACTGGTCGCCAAATGGGAAGGTGCAATCCAGTTAAAACGGAATCAGGTGAACAGGAAAGTTCACTAAATAGTACTCCGCCTATGCACAATGGTGCCGGGTTGAGAAGAGGAGCTGGTGCAGGCAATGGCCCGGGGAAAGGTATGGGACAGGGAAATGGAAAGGGCAGACGATTAAGAGGCAACAGCCAGTCTTAGCAACATGCTAAATCCATGCTGCCTCATATACAGCATGGATTTTTAAATTAAAAAAACACATAATCAATAATAAATATAATGAAATTAAAATTTGCTATTCCGTTGGAAAACGGTGTTTTATGTTCCCATTTTGGCCATTGCCAGCAATTTGCCATAATAGATGTAGAGAATAACGCCATTATTGGAGAAAAACTTGTTACACCTCCTCCTCATGAACCAGGACTGCTTCCCGGTTGGTTAGCCGAACGCGGTGTCACCGATGTAATTGCAGGAGGTATGGGACAAAGAGCCCTTGACTTGTTTTCTGCTCAAAATATTAAAGTAAATGTAGGAGCACAGCCAAAAAGTTCTCATGAACTTGTATCTGACTGGCTTAAAAATTCTCTTGAAACAGGGAGTAATGCTTGTGACCATTAAACATACAATATATGGAAAAGGTAAAAATCGGTATTATTATTTGCGACAGGTATAAAACTTGTGCGGGGGGTAAATGCTTCCGTTCTGCTCAAAAGCGCGAAGGGGCGTTTGCAGCATACAAAGATATGGATCTCGAAATAGCTGCCTTTACAACTTGTGGAGGCTGTCCGGGAGGAAACATAGAGTACACTCCGGAAGAGATGATAAAGAACGGAGTTCAAAAAATCCATTTTGCCACCTGTTTTCTTGTTGGATATCCCCCTTGTCCTTATATGGAACATTTTAAAAAGTTTATTCCGGAAAAATATGGTGTTGAGGTTAGTTTTGGAACGCATCCAATTCCTCAAAAGTATTTTATAACTCACGACAACCTTAAGACATGGAACACAGATTTTCTAAAAAGGGCTATTGAACCAACTTTGACAGATGTGAAAATCCGCTTGTCGTATGATTGAGCCCCGGAAGATAAGAATTGCCATTGCCAGCGGAAAAGGGGGAACCGGAAAGACTCTGATATCTACAAATTTATTTTATGCTCTTCAGCAGCTCAACTATAAAGTAACTCTTATTGATTGTGATGCCGAAGAGCCTAATGTCATGATCTTTTTTAAGGGAAAGACTTTGAGTAGTATGGATGTAACTCAAAAAGTACCCGTAATAGATGAAAGCAAGTGCACATATTGCGGTAAGTGCCAGGAATACTGCAGTTATAATGCAATTTTTCTTCTTCGCGACATGAAAATTATCAAGACCATGGAGGATCTTTGCCATGGATGTGGTGCTTGTTCAGTTGCTTGTGCATATGACGCTATTACCGAAAAAGATGTCTCTTTAGGCAAAATAAGAAGATTTCATTCAGCTTTAAACTCATCAATAATTGAAGCACGGGTAAGGGTGGGAGTTTTTTCCCCAGTATCAGTTATTAAAGCAGCAATAAAAGAGGCCGGCGACAACGAGATTGTATTAATGGACTCTCCTCCCGGCACTTCGTGTCCGTTTATTCAGACAGTAAATGTCGCTGATTTCGTAATTCTGGTCACTGAGCCAACTCCATTTGGGTTAAGCGACCTTAAACAATCTGTTGAGACTCTTAAAACATTGGGCAACTCATATGGAGTGATTATTAATCGTGCCGGCCTTGGAGACAAAGCGGTGTATGATTATCTTATATTGGAAAATATTCCGCTTTTAGCAGAGATACCTTTCGACAAGGAAATTGCCACTCTTTATTCAAAAGGAGAGGTTGTTGCTAAATACAAGTCAGAATGGCTACCTTTTTTCGAAACTATGTTCAAATCAATTTATGAAAAGTATGGAAACGGCCATAATCAGCGGTAAGGGAGGAACAGGAAAAAGTAGTATCAGTGCTGCTTTTGCTACTATAGAAAATAATGTCGTGGTAGCAGACTGCGATGTAGATGCAGCAAATCTTTACATTTTGTTTAATCCTTCACACGAGGAAGAGGAGGTCTACATTGCCGGACAGAAAGCTGTCATTGACAGCACTTCTTGTACAAACTGTGGCCTTTGCAAAGATTACTGCAGGTTCGATGCAATTTTTTTCTCAGAGGGCAAAACTCACATTAACGACATTTCTTGCGACGGGTGCCGGCTTTGTTGCCGGATTTGTCCTCAAAAAGCTATAACTATGGCTGATAACAATAAAAGCCGTATGTACTCCGGAGCATTCAGAAATGGCAGAATGGTATATGGCCGTTTAGCTCCCGGGGAGGAAAATTCGGGAAAACTTGTAAACCTTGTCCGAGAAAAAGCCAGAAAAATTTCAGGAGAGTATAATTTAGACAAAATAATCATTGATGGCCCTCCCGGTATAGGTTGTTCTGTTATCTCTTCAATAACGGGAACAGATAACGTTGTGATAGTGACAGAGCCCTCATTGTCCGGCCTGAATGATTTAAAAAGGGCTCTGGAGATAACTGCAAAATTTAAAAACACAACATGGGTTATTATAAATAAATATGACCTTAACACCGATTTATCGGACATCATTGAATCTTACTGTTCTGAGAAAAAAATACTTTTTGCCGGGAAACTCGGTTTTGACCCGTTGGTAGTTGAGGCAATGGTAAAATGCAAGAGTATTATAGAATATGCTCCCGATTCTCAAATTAGCGGAGAGATCAAAAAAATATGGGATATAATTAATTCAAAATAAACAATGGATAACAACGCAATTCAAAAAACAAATCTTTCTAACATCAAAAAAATAATTATTATTGCCTCGGGTAAAGGTGGCGTAGGAAAGTCTACCGTAGCAGCAGGCCTTGCAGTATCTCTGGCTCTTGAAGGCTATTCCACCGGACTTCTTGATGCAGACATTTACGGACCTTCTGCTCCGACACTGTTCAATTTAATGTGCGAGATGCCCGATGTAGAACTTATCGATGGCAAAAATTACGTAACCCCATTTACTAATTTTGGAGTAAAAGTAATGTCAATAGGGTTCTTTATTGACCCTGCCGAAGCAGTGATTTGGAGAGGGCCCCGCGCATCGAGTGGCCTTACTCAGCTTTTAAAAGACACAAATTGGGGAGAACTTGATTATCTGATTATTGACACACCTCCAGGAACAGGAGACGTTCATATTACCCTGCTGCAAAACTTTATGCCAACAGGTGTAATTGTAGTAACAACCCCACAGGAGATGGCACTATCAGATGTTAAAAAGGCAATAAATATGTACAGCGACAAACAGATAGGGATCCCAATTCTGGGAGTTGTCGAGAATATGTCCTGGTTTACTCCCGTTAATCACCCTGATGAGAAATATTATATTTTTGGAAATGGTGGCGGTGAGAGACTTGCCAAAGAGTTTAACGTACCGCTACTCGCACAGATTCCAATAAACGAAAAAATGTGCAAAAGTTGCGATAATGGTAAAATGAACGAACTATTTACAGATCCTGCCATTAAAGCGGCTTTTGAACAACTTGCCGACAGCATTCAATGATAGATCACGAATCAACAACTATTTGTATTATGCGACATGGAGAGACCGACTGGAACTCTTCCGGAAGGCTACAAGGCACAGAAGACATTGAATTAAATGATCGTGGGCGTGAACAGGCCCTTGAAGCCTCTTCATACTTTGAAAAGGAAGCATGGGATATAGTTGTTTCCAGCCCACTAAAACGAGCATTTGAAACAGCAGAGATAATTGCTTCCAGACTATCTATCCACTCAGTTAAAATAATCGACGAAATTAAGGAGCGTTCTTATGGTTCTGCCTCCGGTCTCCTTCCGGAAGAAAGAGGGAGACGGTTTCCTGATGGTACAATTCCAGATCAGGAAGATTTTGAAAAATTACGGGAAAGGGCAATGACAGGGTTAAACAGAATCGCAAATGAATTTAGAGGAAAGAGAATAATTATAATATCGCACGGAGGATTGACAAACTCAATTCTTTATACCATTTCCGGAGGTGAGTTTGGCAGTTTTAAAACGCGTCTGAAAAATGGGTGCATCAATAAAATTATCTTAGAAAACAATAACTGGTCGGTTGAATTCTATAATAAAACTGCCAGTGAATTATTGCATCTGATTTAAAAGCAAATCAAACTTAACCAATAGATTATAAATTTATGAATGGGACAAAACGAATTATAGTAATTGGCGGTTCTGCTGCCGGTCCAAAAGCAGCGTCAAGAGCGCGCCGTATGGACGAAAACGCAGAAATAACAATTTACCAGAAGTCATCCGATCTTTCGATGGCTTCATGTGGCTATCCATACTACATTGGAGGATTCTTTGACGACCGTAATCAGTTGTTATGCTCTCCGGCAGGAGTTGTACGAGACTCCCGGTTTTTCTGGAACGCAAAAAAAATTACCACAAAGGTTAATACAGAAGTAACATCCATCGATAAAGAAAATAAAAGAATTGAGTTTACCGATCTGTCGACCGGTTTAAAGGGAACTGCAGACTATGATAAGCTTATTATAGCCACAGGAGCAACACCCCGCAAGCCACCCGTACCTGGACTGGACCTAGAGGGTGTAACAACACTGCAATCCTTACCCGATGCAGATTACCTAAGGAAAGTAAGTGATGATGGTGACATCAAAAAAGCAGTAGTCATTGGTGGAGGTTTAATCGGCATAGAAACGTGTGAGGCGCTTCATCTTGCAGGCATTGAGATTACCCTCATAGAACTGCTGCCACAGCTGCTCACTTTTCTTGACAGGCAAATGGCAAGCCTGGTACAGAAGTATGTCCAAAGCAAAGCTAATGTAATTCTGGAAAATGGCGTAACTTCATTTCTGGGTGAAAATGGAAAGCTGACAGCTGTTAAACTTCAAAATGGGACTGAGATACCATGTGAGCTTGCAGTCATAGCAATTGGTGTTGTTCCAAACACCAGACTGGCCCGGGAAGCAGGTTTATCTGTAGGAGAGACCGGTGGCATTACAGTCAATAGTTACATGCAAACATCCGATGCTGATATTTATGCAGTAGGTGACTGTATAGAGGTACCTAATCTGATTACCGGCAAAATGGTACATGCTCCTTATGGTGATATTGCCAATCTGGAGGGCAGAGTAGCCGGGGAGAATGCTGTTTGTGGAAATATCGCACAATTCCCAGGCACCATCCAGACAGGGATCTGCAAGGTATTTGATTACGGGGTAGGTGCAACCGGGTTGTCTGAACAGAATGCAGAAAAAAACGGATTCACAAATATAGAGACTGTTATTAATGCCAGTCTGGATAAACCTGGCTTTATGCAAGGGAAATTACTTGTGACTAAGTTAATTGTAAACAGAGATACAAATGTTATCTTAGGAGCTCAGGTAATAGGGCCTGGCGATGTAAGCAAACAAGTAGCCATATGGGCCATGGCAATAAAAGGAAAATTAACTGTCACCGATATGGTAAATGCCGATTTACCTTATGCACCTCCCTACTCTCTTGCAATTGATCACAGTATAGCAACTGCTCATATAATGCAGAATAAACTAAATGGTCATTTTAAAGGGATATCGGCAGAAGAGCTCAAAGTCAAGCTAAACAATAAAGAGTCTCTTATTTTACTGGATGTCAGGAATCCTGATGAATATGAACAATCAAGGATTGGTATTGGTGAGAAACTAATTCCCCTGGGACAGCTCCGAAAAAGAATTGAAGAGCTTCCTTCTGATAAAAAAAACACTATTATTGTATGGTGTAAGATATCTTTGCGTGGATATGAGGCAGCTCTTATCCTTATGGCAAATGGATATAAAAATGTTTATGTGCTAGAGGGAGGTATGATGGCCTGGCCTTATGAAAAAGAAAAATAGACTATGGATCTGCTTAAAGAATTACAGAAGGACCTTCGGTTTAACGAAGGGATGAATGCCTGCATCAATTGTGGTGTCTGCACTGCAATTTGTCCGGCAGCACAGTTTAGTGAATACGACCCCCGCTTGATTGTTAATATTGTACAAGACGGTGGCAATGCAGAAATAGAAAAGTTACTTAAAAGCGATACTATCTGGTATTGCGGAGAGTGTCTTTCCTGCAAAACAAGGTGCCCGAGAGGCAATACTCCAGGTTACATTATACAGGCTCTTCGAGCTCTCTCTATAGAAAAAGGCTTTTTCGCCGAGAGTAATCAGGGGCAGAAACAGCTGGCAATAAAGCGCACTGTTGGCGATCATATTCTGAAATACGGATACTGCGTATATATCGACGAAGTTGATACCGATATGTATCCGGAACAGGGTCCTGTATGGAATTGGTTAAAGAAAAACAAGGACGACTTGCTTGAAAGGCTAGGTACCAAATATAAAAAAAATGAAAGCGGCACTTTGCGTCAGACATCAGAAGAGTCGCTGACCGATCTCAGGCGGATATTCGAAGAGACCGGTGCCACAAAGCGTTTTGAAACCATTGAGAAATTCAGCCGACTAAAAGCACTGGAAAAAGGGATTGCTTTCAGTTGTGAAAAGGACGATTATTTTAACGAGGTTTATAACAAAAAACAGGAAAAATAAGATGGAGTCAATACAAAAAAACAATTTATGGGAATCGTATCAGAAAGAGATAGCAGATGACCATTACTATTTTGCCCGCAGTTGTATCCGCCAGAACTTTTTTCCTGCGGCAGAAGAGTTGTACCTGAAAATACTTCGTGACGACCTGGGAAAAGACATTTTTGACGATGCCCGTCAGACAACCTGTACCGGCATTGCATACCACTCCGGAATTATACCGTTCGAGACAATTATGACAGTTGTGGCACGTCAGTTTTCATTGATGAACGACGCCGGGTATGAAAATTTCGTGGTATCATGTGTTACATCGTTTGGCATATATACCGAAATTCTTGAAACATGGAAGCACCATCCGGAACAAGAGACTGAGACAAGAGAAGCACTTATGAGAGCTACGGGAAAGACATTTACAATACCAAAAAATCTTGTTCACGCCAGCGACCTTATATACAAGTTTCGCAATGAGATTGCACTAAAAGCAAAATACCGCCTGACAGACAAATCAACCGGGACTCCTCTTAAAGTTGTCGATCATATAGGTTGTCACTATGCAAAGATATTCCCTAAAGAGGGTATTGGTGGAGCTGAATTCCCTTATGTACTCGCCGGGATGATTGATGAATGGGGTGGTGCACAGGTAGATTATCCGGAAAGAAGACACTGTTGTGGTTTTGGCTTCAGACAATACCTTCTCAAGTCAAACAGAAGTTACTCTGTAAGCAATACCAAGCTTAAATTAGACTCAATGTTACCTTACAAACCAGATCTCATAATTGCAAATTGCCCGGGTTGCACCTTCTTTCTCGACCGCTGGCAGTATGTCATATCAGAAATGGAGGGAAAAACATATGGCATGAATGGCTATGGAATACCCGTACTCACTTATGAAGAGCTTGCAGGCCTCCTTCTGGGTTATAATCCATGGGATATTGGATTGCAGGTTCATCAGGTGGCAGTAGAACCTTTGCTCGACAAAATGGGAATTGAATATAATCCTGATGAAAAACACTTGGGAGTTAACGGGAAATATCTTGGAAAGCCCGAAATGCCAACTTGCCTTAAATGCAGCTAAATGAAGATCACAACACTAATTGAAAATCTGTCATACAAAAGGGGACTGCTGGCCGAGCATGGTCTTTCATTGTATCTGGAAACCGGCTCCAGTAAGATTCTTTTTGATACCGGGCAAAGCGGGGCATTTATGGATAATGCCAAAAAACTGGGGATAAGTATTGAAGATATTGATTCCGTAGTAATAAGTCACGGACATTACGATCATACGGGAGGTTTATCTTCATTTTTAATGGTTAACAGTAAAGCAAAGGTTTACATTAAAAAAGAGGCACTTACAGAAAAATATGATGCTGCAAAAAGGAAGATCGGAATAACATTTGACCCATTAATTCTTCAAGGGAGAGTTGAATTCATTACTGATATCAAAGAGATTGACAGTGGCATATTCATTATTCCCGACATTCCAATTTTAAACAAAACTGATACAAGCTTCGGTACTTTTAATGATGAATTTCCAGATGAGCTCTATCTGGCAGTAATATTAAATGGCGAACTGTCAGTTATAACGGGATGTTCTCACAGGGGAATAACCAATATAATCGAATCTGCGGTAAATCATTTTAATCTGCCGGTAAATCTTGTTTTGGGAGGTTTTCATACAATGAACCATACCCCTGGTCAGTTTGAAACAGTATTAGACTATTTCAGACAGAATGCTCCAAAATCAATTGGAGCCTGCCATTGTACCGGAATAGAGAGATATGCCGATCTTTTACACAAGTGCAATACAAAAGTATTCTATAATAGTACCGGAAGTATAGTGGAAATTTAGTTTTGATTCTTCACGCAACGAACTGAAAAAGCTGAACTCTTGTGGAATTTGATCTTGTCAACAACGTTTGTATTATAGTAAATATTCCAGTATCTTGCAGTTGAGTCATTTACCTCCGATGTGCTCCACCATGATCCAAAATAGTCCTTGCCTCCGAATGCACCATTACTCATGCGACCGCCACCCGGAAGGGCAGTAAAACCGCTGATGTTGTTAGATGCAATATTAGAACTCAGCCAATGCTCTGTTCCAGCTTCTCTAAGATTTCCTGCGGCAAGATTTCTACCTCCAAAAAAGTTTGCAAGTGTGTTCCACTCTTCATCGGTAATAACATGCCATCCCTGGGGACATACATTACGACTGTCGGTTACAGCATACCAGGTATATAATCTGCCATACGTTAATACGTTTTTCTCTTCTCCTTTGTATGCCCATTGAAATTTAGGCTCTTTCTGATCAGAAACGTCCATATCTGCCGGAGTGGTTGTCTCTATCAAATCACCGTTGCTAAACTTGGTCGTTTTCAGATTTTCTGCCATCCATAACATTTTACCAATTTTTACTGTCTTGTATTCGTTACCATCGATATCAGTCAAAGTCTCCTTACAACTGCTTGCCAGTACCACAAAAGCACCTGCTATAATCAATGAGACAATTTTGAATTTTGATCTGTTTTTCATCATATTGCTATTTTAACCTTTTTAAGGAAACAAAAGTAAGAATTTCTTCTCTTATATAACTTTAACACCACTAATAATTTCTATAATTTTCTCATTATTGATGATCATCATCCCATGCCTGTCATTTGCATTTCCATCTTCTAGCACATATGGATATGTCGGGATACTCCCATTCATTTTTGTAGGCAGATATTTAAACATTATATTATTGCATCTTTCCTTCAACGTAAGACCTGCTTCCATAATATGTGTCGAAACTATAAATGCACATTCGTGAATCTTGGAAAATGCCTCAGTAACTGCAACTGTTGCATCATATGCATCCTTTACATTTGTCCCTTTAAACAGCTCGTCGAACATGACTATCAGGTTTTTTCCTGAAGCAACCTCAGTCGCAATCTTTTTAACACGTACTACCTCTGCGTAAAAGTGGCTGTACCCCATATTCAAGTCATCCGGGACATTTATGGATGTATAGATTCCATCCTGAACCGTAAAATCCATTGATTTCACAGCCAGTGGGAATCCCATATGAGCAAGATAAAGAGATATCCCAAAAGATTTCATCAAGGTAGATTTTCCCGCCATGTTTGCTCCTGTAAGGAATAAAACATTAGAAAGGTGGTCAAGATGTATGTCATTTGCTACAGCATCCGGAATACAAGGGTGATAAACCCCTTTTATGTAGATGTTTATCTCCTTTTCATCATTTGCAGTTGCATAAACGAATCCTCTCTTTGCACCAATATCAGAAACAGTTATATAAGCATCCAGATCGTGCACGATTTTCATAAGCTCGGACAGAGACTCAGATATAGTGTATCTCAACTTATGATCATAAAAAGCAAATTGCCAGAACTTGTACTTCTCTCTTTTTTCGCTTTTCAAAATCCAACTAAGGTTTTTATTGTGCAATATTTTCCATGCTTTATTTGCTTGCTCCTGATAGGCCGATGATTTGGCAACTTCATTCAAATTACCCATAAACACATCCAGTTTTATAAGCATAGATATTGTTGACGCCAATCCCTCCTGCATCAAACCAATCTCTTCATCGTTGGCAATCAGCTGAGCAGCCTTACGTTTGATGTTATTCAGATATGACACTATAATGTTCTTGTGATCCGTATTTCCCAGATAACGTTCAGAGAGTTCAAACTCCTCTTTTGAGAAGGGAAAGCTTAATTTACCTTTTTGAAAGAATTCAAAGATGTCCCTCCGGGAATTTATCTGGCCTGCATCGGTCAGCGGATCAAGGAACATGCGCTCAAGAACCAATCCCCCACCTCTTGTTACAGTATGGTTATAGACATTAAAAACCGAATTGGTTTTGTATCTGCCCAAGATATTCAAATCTTCCAGTGTCTGCTTGTCAATGACAAATTTCATCTCTTCAATATGTCTAAAATACCTTCGTTATTAATGATAATCATACCATGACGGTCAGAGGTAATACCGGGTACAATTTTGTAAGTATACCTAGGGATAGTACCCTCCATGACAGTCGGAAGGTTAATGAAATTTATGTTGTTGCACCTCTCCCTCAATGTTTCGCCTGCTTCAATTATATGCGTCGATATTATGAAGATACAATTCCTGTTTTCTGCAAGAGCCTCAGTGACGGCCACAGTGGCATCATATGCATCTTTGACGTTGGTGCCTCTGAACAGTTCATCAAATATTACAATCAGGTTTTTTGAACCTCCAACACTTTCGGCAACCTTTTTAACCCTCATTACCTCAGCATAAAAGTGGCTGTAGCCCTTGTTCATGTTATCGGGCAGGTTTATTGTGGTGAACATGCCACTCTGAACTGAAAACTTCATATTGGCAGCTGGTACGGGAAAACCCATATGAGCTAAATAGACTGCTATTCCAAACGTTTTCATGAAGGTAGATTTTCCTGCCATATTTGCTCCTGTCAGGAATATCATGTTATTTGTTTTGTCCACCTTAATTGAATTGCCCACAGGATTCTTTAAAAGAGGATGATAGACCTCCTCCATCTCCAATAAGTTTGTTGCCGGAGGTAAAGCGGTTGCATAGGCAAAATTCCTCTCTCTGGATACTTTGGCAACTGATATATATACGTCCATACTATAAATATAGTGCAGAAGCAACTTCAGTTTATCTCTGAAGTTGTATCTGAACTCCTGGTCGTACCCTGCTGTTTTTATATAGGAGAGCTTCTTATAGGAAGTCTCCTTTAGAGACTCTTCAATGCCCTTTATATTCAGCAACTCTGTCATAGCATCTACCTGCGGTTGGTACATTTTCTCTATGCCGGCTTTTTTCAACTCAGTCAGGAACAGATTTAATGTTACAAGAATTTCTACAACAGACTGTACCCCTTTGTTTATTAGTTTATAATCAACATCGGTGCCTATTACATTTTTAAATTTTCTTTCGAGGTTATCCTGATAGGCAGATAATCTGGTGCGGCTATCTGAATTGTTCAGATAAAACTCAGCTGTGTCAAATAAATCACTTTTAAAGGGGAACTCTGTCTGATTATTCTGAAAATATCTGACAATCATCCCCCTTTCGTTGATCTTATTCTCTTCCGACAAGGGATACATGAACATCTGTTCCAGAATCTGGGCTCCTCCATGTGTCATTGTCTTATTAAAGACACCATACACAGAATTCTCCCTGATTTTTCCAAATATCCCTAAGTCGTCTATAGTCTGCTTATCTATTTTGAAAATCATAATTTAAACGTATATCCCTATCTTCCTTTTCTCCTTATCCACAGAAGAATGTAGAATATTATCATTGCCAGAGGAAACAGGCCAATGAAGATCCATCTTGTTGTAGTAACATCAGAAATATCCATCGATAGTGTTGTATCAGGAGGAGACGGTCTGCGTACGTCTATAGGGACTTCATTGTCCGACATCCAGAAGAATGCACCCATAATAAGGTAGTAATTTGCTGCCGAAACATCTTTTCTGCTTATGCTTATCTCTGCGTTGCTTATACAGTCGGCATCTCCCAGGATTACAATTTTCTGTTCCTTTTCTCCAACTTTTCTGCTCAAGGAGAGTGCTGTAGGTACAACTGACATCAGCTCTTCTCCAGCTGTAGAATTCATTCTCACAGAATCATCTGCAAATGCAGTTGTCTCCAGCTCGTTCCATGTGCCGGTTGTATCTGTTACAAACAATCTGGTAACCTTGTATCCCTTGTCTTCTGAATATTTAAGCCCTGTTGTGCCAGGCATTGTTGTAATGTAATCTTTCTTCAGCATCTCATTCAGAAGATACATCATCTCTGCACCTTCAGGAGTAGGTTTTGCCATTATGAAGTCAGGAGAGAAGTTAACGCTCGGTTTGACCAATCTGCCAGGTAAAAATTCCACTCCAAACTGAGCGATTAGCGGATTCATGAAACTTTGTCGTTCCGGTTCTCCGGCAATCAGTAAATTTCCACCTTTTGCTATGAATTTATTAAGATTTGACTGCTGAATTGGCGAAAGATCACTCTTAACATCGGCAATTACAAGGATGTTAACTGTTTCCGGGACTTCATTGTCCAGATTCACCTCAGCATAATCAAAGCCCTGGTTTATAAGCGAATAACGGAAAGTCCTCTCCTGGGCAAATATACTGTAGTCTCTGTCTCCTGCTTTTATGCACTCCCTCTCTCCATGACCTTTTACAAATCCTATCTCAGGCAGATCCATTACCAGACGCTTGAAGGCGGCTGTGATTTCTGCCTCCGAAGGGGTAACCTGCATATCATCAAATACGCGAAGGAATGTTTTCTCCCCACTCTCTTTTACGAGTGTGCGGACAAAGCGGTTTCCTTCAGGTAAAAGGTTTTCCATTGCCCTTATCTCGGTTGGAGTCTTGAACAAATTGCTGTCCAGTTTGAATGTTTTAGCATACTCCAGCATCCTCTCTCTGTCACTCAATCCAGGGTATCTCTTGACGAGACTTGGATTGTTCACCTTATCGTAATATCTGATATATTTCATTTTGATATCCGGTTTAAACCTCAGGTATTGTTTAAAACTTTCGATATCTCTAAGTTCTCCCTTTGGAAGTCCCAGATAATAATATTTGTCCAGGATATTTACATAAGTATTGATTGTAAGGTCGCCCTTCATCTTAGCAACTATCTTCTGACTGTTTGGCGTAAGCGTGTTCTGATTGGTCCTTGTTGCGTCAAAATAGAACATCATTACAGGTCTTGAGCTTACATATCCCAAAAGGATAGCAATAAAAGAAACACTAATATATCTTGAAAGAGATACACTCAGAGAAGTTTTCTGTCTGATTGCCTTTAACCGCAGAATCGAGAGTGACAGGAACAGACTTATAACAACAAGGAAATAGAGGACGTCTTCACTTCCAATCATTCCGTTGATGAACTCCGATGACCTTCCCCTGATTGATAACCAGTATGCAATATCCCTTACAAAAGCAATGTCCTGCCACATGCTGCCTATCATATTCAGAACCGACAAAACAGCCAGAGATCCTATTGCAGCTACAACCTGATAAGATGTAAGGCTGGACATGAAAAGTCCTATAGCAGCATATGCGCATATAAGCAGAAATAATCCAAGCAAACCTGCACTAACGCCAATAAAGTCGAAATTTCCTATAGTAAAAGAGCTGAAAATCATAAATATCAGCAGGATACTTGTTATGACTAAAGCATAAAAGATCATTGACAGGTACTTGCCAAGTATAATCTGAGTATTTGTAACAGGTGAAGAGTAAAGCAGTTTTATTGAACCACTGCTCAGCTCCCTGCTCATCAATCCCATGGTGAGCAAAGGAATGTATAAGTACAAGTATTGCTGTACAACCATAAATAATCCTCTGTGTCTGTCGGCAAACATTTTCATGGACAAGTTTGAGAGATCGTACCCTAATGATTTATATGTAATCTGCCATTCAAAGACATTACATAATGCCATACTTGCCTGAATTGTGAATATTATAAGAATCAGCCACGCTATTGGTGAATAAAACAGTGTCTGTAACTCTGCACGAGCTATTTTATATATCATTTTCATAGTTTATCCTCCTTATTTAGCTTTTTTTGATAATTCCGCAAATATTGTATCTATCGAGCTCCTCTCCAGACGAATCTCGTTCAGTCTCCATCCTTTGCTGACGCTGGTTTCGACTATCCGCTCAATTATTTCCTGAGAATCAGAAAATTTCAATCTGTATTTTGTGCCTCCCAGCTCCTCCACCTCAAGAATTCCTTGAATTGATTTTATTGCTTCAGGAGTAGGTGCCTCCAGAAGTGATACAAAAACGGTATCCGGTTCTATGTAATTATCAAATTCATCAACTGTGCCGGCGAATACCACTCGACCCTCTTCCACCATCCTTATATGGTCGCAGGTAGCTTGTACTTCAGATAATATGTGAGTGGAAAGCACAACAGTGCGTTCCTGTGATATCTCCTTGATCAGGTTTCTTATCTCAACCGTCTGATTAGGGTCAAGACCATTTGTCGGCTCATCAAGTACTACCAGATCTGGATTGTGAATGATTGCCTGGGCTATACCAACCCTCTGCTGGTAACCACCTGACAGGTTTTTTATCAGACGTTTTCTGAAGTGTGTGATTGAACACTTGGATAGGACGCTGTCTACGGCACTCTTCACATCCTTGTCCGGAATCATTCTAAGATTTGCAGCATATACCAGATACTCCTCTACCGTAAGGTCAAGGTGCAAAGGTGGTTTTTGTGGCAGAAACCCTATATGTTTCTTTGCCTCGATCGATTGCTCTCGCATATCGATCCCCTTGATAAAGACGCTCCCCTTGGATTGTTTAAGAACACCGCAAATAATGTTCATGATGGTCGACTTACCTGCCCCGTTGGAGCCAAGTAAACCGAAGATACCGCGCCCTGCAATTTCCAGATTTACGTCTCTGATTGCCCATTGCACGCTGTACTTATGTGAGAGGTTTTCTACTCTTACAATTGGTTCTGTCATTATAGTTATATTTTAGTTTAGATAATATTCCGGGAACGATGCAATTCTACTTTCGACTACAATAAAGTCAGAAGGTTTACTTTAACCTACGTTTTATTTGAGCAGCTGCTTCTCTGTTTTTCCAAAAAGAATTGACTCTAAACATGGTAGTACCATCCCGGTATTTTCGTCCCGCCCTTGTAGTATGTATTGAGGCATTGGATCACCCAACTGTTCAACAGCCTTTATACACAATTTTCCAATATCTCCGCCTTTGACACGGTTCCAGATCAATACCAGCTTCATACCAGGGAACTTAGTGGCCATCTCATAATCCCCATCACTGTCAACGGCAGAAAACAGTGGATCCCAGTTTCTTCCTGACTCTTGTTTTATTACCCTTTCAATGGCATCTACCTTCCCTTGTCTTACTGTTTTAATCCATCCCTGCTTATACAGAGGAACTATTTTCCCTCCGGCATCGACATCAAGTTCCATTGCCAAGACATGGTCGGCAGGGACATTGTAGCCAAAGGTACCTATGCCGGAAAAAACCTCTACTACCGGTTTAAAGCTGGCCGATACAATGAAAACATCTATTCCTCTGTTTTTGAATGTAGCTATAAGGTTTTGCATCTCCGGAAAAATGCGGAGGCCCGATTTATATGAGTAGCTGAGAACACCCGTTTTTGTCGGCAAATCCAAAGGAGAAAGCAACGTTTCTCTGCTTAGCTTATTGCTCAGTTCGTAAGAGATGGCCTCGCCTGCCATTTTTTTTATCTCATTTATTGTATGGCCTGCAAACAAATAAAGTACCCATGTATATCCGTAGCTATCACCTATGCCCGGTGTGGCGCAATATCCATCATACAAAAATGGAATTTTGACAATAAAGTCCTTGTATTGTGGAGTTACCTTTATGTCGTATGGTGCCATGGTACCATTTGGCCCAAGAAAATGATCATAAATGAAATTGTAATCGCTTACAAGATCCTGATTGATATCTGAAAGTGAGATGTTATTGTAATCTGCAGATAATTTGGTTACACCATTGATGTTGTCCCGTAAAATATCTTTGAACTGCTCCTTTGTCACTTTAAATCTGAGGTTGAACACCTGGTAACGCATCAATGCCTCTTCAGTATCAAAGTGGACGCATGTCTGGTCCCAGTCCAGAACAGCATAAGGTCTTCTTTCTTTATTGTAGTATTTCCCCCCACATCCATAATTATCTATCAGACTGTTAATAACCTGATAATTTCTTTCTGACCAGTTGAGTCTGTCCAATGAATCAGGTTTGTGACATTCGCATTTGACACAGCTTGTAGAAAACTGCAGGAGCAAACAAAATATTATGATTGCAGAAGATTTACTTTTCATCACTTACGACTCAGACAGTGCGGCCCCTATTGCTGTTGCATACTCCGCATCGGCGGGATATTCAAAATTGATTTTATACATTATTGATATCTCATCCAGTATTTTCCTTCCAATCATGTTCTTACTGCCATTCCCTGTAATAATTACAGTGTCGAGACTTCTGCTTTTGGCTGCAAAAACCGATATTACTCCTATAACCTGATAAACCATGTTTATCACACCAAGTGCAATATCCTCTTTTTTTGCAGTGTCAAGCATCTTCCCGAAGTTTGAAGCAGTCGATTTTTTGTTCAGGAAGCTTATATCTTCGTCAGAAATATCTTCAATAAGCAAGTCTACCTGCTGAAGATCTCCCTCATCGGCCAGTTTGAGAATATTTTCAAAGGTCGAGGTCTTTAACAACTCTTTTGACAGTCCTGTTATTGTTCCTCCGCCAATTCCCGTTCCTCCAAGATGAGTGATTTTGTCCTTTCCTGCTTCAATAATTGATGTTCCCGTACCGATATTTACAATTATTACATTCTCCCTTTTGGAGAGAAACATACCCCCAATGCCAATTGCTGTAATCTCGTCAATTTTATGGGTGACTATCCCGAATATCTCATTGTTGATTTTTAGGGCACCGGCTCCCGTGATAATAATTTTCTCAATAGATGAGATATTGATGTTTCCCTCAATTATCATTTTGCCCAAAGCTCCGGTAGCCGAAGTGACGGCATCAAAAGCCTTGGTCTTGATTGTTTTTATTATCTCTCCTTTATGAACGGCCACCGCCTTTGTTGTGGTGCTGCCAATGTCTATTCCTATGATCATCCTCCCGTAATGTATTATTTCTTTCCTGTTAATGGGGTAATTACATTAGACCCGTTTTTCCCGTCGCGTTTTGCTGCTTTTGCTGCACGCTTCTCTTTCAGATTCATAAGTGGTTCTTTCTTACTCGATTTCTCTTTTGGTTCTTTTTCTTTTGACATGATAATTTATTTTAAATCAATAATAGAGTAATGTACGAAAACAAGCTGACGATTCAAAGTTTATTTATCATTTCTGACTATCAAAACCCGAGTTCTGCCTCTATAGGGCTAAGTGCTTCAAGTGCCAGGACGGTAAACTCATCAAGAGGTATTCCAATGGTCTCACACTCCATTATAGCATCTCGGTTGACCGATGCTGCAAATAGTTTCTCCTTCATCCTCTTAACAACCGATTTTGTCTTAACACTGGAGATCTTTTTGTCGGGATATACTAATGCAACGGCAAAGATTAATCCTGTTATTGTCTCTCCTGCGGCAAGTGCGTGATGAAAAGTTGTTGAACGTTTCTGTTGGGTTGCCTTTTCGTTGTGCAACAGTACTGCCTCAACGAGCTCCTCGGGCAATCCTTCGGCCTTTAGCATCTCTGCCCCCACCGGGCCATGACGTAAAGAGTCGCCATTTGTTATCTCTACATCTATGTCGTGTAATAATCCTGCCAAACCCCAGATTTCTTCACTTTCGCCAAACCTGCCGGCCAGTTTTCTCAACACAGCTTCTGATGCCAGACTATGAGCAATCATCTTGGGGTTTGTAATGTGTCTCTTAAGTAGTTTCAAATAATATTCCCTGTTTTTCATATTGTCGTTATAGATTTTCTCTCGTCTCCTTTTTGTAATTTTTTAGAAATTTCCCGAACTCCTTGTCTTTCTGCCGTCGTTCTGTAACGGTAGATTCAAAATGCCTGTTCTCTTTTTCCATCTTCAGGTAATTTTCATAGGAAGCTTTGTTAATTTCCCCCTTATCTACAGCTTCAATAACAGCACAGCCTTTTTCACTTGTGTGAGTGCAGTCTTTGAACCTGCAACTTTTAGAGAGGCTGACAATCATGTCGAATGTGATTTCCAATCCATCAACCGAATCTGTTATACCGACCTCTCTCATACCCGGGGTGTCAACTAATATTCCCCCATTTTCGAGAATAATCAACTCCCTGTGACTTGTTACGTGCCTCCCCTTATTTGTGCTGCTGCTTATCTCATCAGTTCGCATTATTGCTCTGCCGGAAAGGTTATTCAGGAGCGTTGATTTACCGACTCCCGATGAGCCAAGCATGCAGTATGTCTTCCCTTTCTCAATAGTAGCTTTTATTGCGTCCAGCTCATCCAGCGATTCGTTGCTGATTGCAATCACAGGAACGTTCTTTATCCTTCTTTTTATATCTGCCAGTATACCTGCTACACGATTCTCATCTATCAAATCAATCTTGGTAAGCACAATTATGGGACTAACCCTCGACGAATTGCAGATTGTAAGATATCTTTCAAGTCTGTTTATATTAAAATCGCGGTCAATTGCCTGAACCAGAAATGCATAATCGATATTTGCGGCTATAATCTGAATCTCGCCGAATTGCCCCACGGCCTGTCTTTTAATAACAGAGAATCTGGGAAGAATTTTGTGAATCACGGAAAAATCCGATGCATAAGTTGTCAGGGCAACCCAATCGCCTACAGCTGGAAAATCCTCCCGACCTTTTGCTGTGAAACGCATATTGCCGGTTATCTCAGCTTCAAACTCTCCTTTGATTGTCTTTACGATATACCTCTCCTTGTGTTCTAAAACAACCCGTCCTATCTCAAAAGAATCCAGGTTATTCTCTTTCCTCAATCGTTCAAGGTTGTCGGTATATCCAAGTTCTTCCAATTTCATGCGATATTGTCCTTACTGTCTGCCAAATAGGTTTTACTTAAAAACCTTTTTCCTATTTTGCATAATGCCCATGGGTAATATATACTTAATGTAATAATTATCAACAGAATCTGCCCCCATAAGAAAAGAAAGTCCTTTGATGCCTCAATATCATAACCAAAGTTTAATCTTCTTTCATCGCTAACGGCTACTGTTCTGTCTAAGAAATATTTATACAACCTCACTACAGCCATTGGATAGTAAATTCCTATAGTGACAATTGATAGCAACATTTGCCCGGCTACCATCCAACAAGAGTCCCAAAAGTTTGTTTCCCATCTGATATTGAAATCCTTATAATCTACATTAACCATCCACTTATAAAACAAGTATATGTAAGGGATCATTATTATGGTCATTAATAATTGTGTAACAATGGAATGCTTAGGAAGTTGTGCGCTATAGATATCTTTTAAGACATAAACAGCCATGATTATTGTCATGATAATTATTGGAAGCAGAAAGCTAAGAGTAATAATTACAAATAGTTTACCACCTTTCCCTTTAAATTTTAGGGTTTCCGAATTACAGGATGAGTTATCTACAAAAAAGCCGGTTATATCTTTAGTGAACCATGGTATATAGATTCCTAAGGTTATTATGCTTAGAAAAAACCCGAGCAATACCTTTACCATATACTCACCAAAGGTGCCATTGAACACAATAGCTTTGTCGTCATACACAATACCTTCAATTAATAATCTAGCCATATAAAATGTCAGTATAAAGGCTACAAAAAAGAGAGCTACCGGCCAGATAAAAAACATCATATCGGGAACTTCTCCGGGTTGGATTTCCTTGGCTTTGAATAGCATAATTCCATAAGGAACTATCATTAATACAATGAATAAGATCCATACAGGAAAAAATTTCTTACCTGTAAGAGTGAAGTCAAAATAGTTTTTCATCGCTTAAATATTTAGTTGTAAATGTTTTAAAAGCGTAATGAGTCTGCAGCCATTTTCGTTACAACCTCATTTTCAAAATTATATAGTTTTATATAGGTCCAAGAGGAGGAACTTGTATTCTGAGGGGTAATTACTACAAAGCTCATAATTGTGGGGACCACAGAATTATGATCTATCCATGTACCGGTGTTCGCATAAATTGATTTCTGGCCATTAAAATTATCGGAAGCAATAATTTTGGGGTCGTGAGTATGACCGAATATGACGACTCTTTTGTCAGAAGCCGGATTCAGAAAGTACTGATTCTTTGCCTGATCGTCCGATTCGCTTGCCTTAGCTGCATTTGCAATTGCCTGAGAAACCGGAATGTTTACAGCAACATTATTGAGAGTTTGTCTTTGGCTCCAGGAATCCTGAATTCCCTTATAAAGGCCGACATCTATAACTCCACCGGTAATTTTTTGAAAAGGCAACAGATCGTTTACAGAATATGAACCATTTAATCCATCTATATTTGTTACAATTATCTTCTCGTCAAATTTATTTGATATCGTATATTTACTTAATGCTCTGCTCCATACGTTCCAATATATAAATAGCAAAGTCTGGCTCCCATCGCCTGAAGCATTCGGAGTTACAACCGGCACTATATCGCCTGCAGGCGGGAAATTCTGGATAAAACTAAGTACTCCTATCCGTGTATAAAAATACCCCGGAGGCATTATTGTGCCCGGTGCAATACCCTGATTTGATATCGGGTCAGGTGCACAGAAGAAATTGTAACGGTGGCCATGTTCAATGGCTATTTTTGGATTGTCAGCCGGTGAATAGGTGCCTAAACCCTGTTCTGTATCCCTTGCCTGATGGATTCCCGGAAGTATCTTGTTTACATTTGCAGCGGTAATTGTCAGGTCGTGGTTCCCGGGAACATAAGTAACAAGGATTTTCCCTTCGTGGATTATACTATTAAAAGCATCAATCACTCCTTTATTTGCCATTGCGATCCGTTGTACAAAATCGGTCTGATCCTTTCCTTGATAAGTATCTACTGTGGCGGGTATAAACCATTCATCAAGCATATCTCCTGCTATTACAAGCTCCTTGACATTTGGAGCCGTCTTAATCTGTTTGAGCAGCTTTTCAAGCGACCCAAGGTTCTTCTTGCACTCCGCATAAGTGAGATCTGCGCCTAGATGGATATCGCTCATGACAACAATCATGTTCCTCTCTTTGCCACCATTGGAAAAGGGGTTTAATGCAGTATCCGCAGAGTCTGATTTCTTACATGATGATATAGAACTTATCAGCGAAATTACCAGAAATCCCTTTAATATTCTCATTGCAATTTACGTGTTTTATGATTACGTAAAGTTATACTAAAATTGACTCACTGTATAATAAAATGTTAACTCATCTTAATGGTATTCGTTCCCACGTATTGGCATCATAGTGAGTAACAAGGATCGAATGACTTTTTTCCTCGTAAATTGGATAAACCATAGTTGTCAGAAGGTCCGGGGAAGGTTGTATGAATATCAGTAATAGTATTAAACCCATTACACAATATATGGTGACGGTTTTCTGCATTTAGTTTTATTCCCTCATTTCTTGATATGTATAACTTCTTGAAATATTGAGGATCGCATAGTTCTCATTACCTGTGGTAATAAAATCTGAAACTTTTTTTTGAGCAAAAAGAGATACGGAAATTACCATCATTACAATAACCGAATAGAATTTTGTTTTCATTGTTTTCTCTTGTTAATTCTTATACATGCGGGTTCATTTATTATTGAGCCTTTTCAAGCATCTTATTCATTATATTTTCAAATCTCGTATTGCTTATAGGGTGATAACTAATAACTTCACCATTATAGATTATACAGAATGTTCCAAATGCACATGGGGTGTCTTGAGCAGATTCCGAATCTTTTAAGTCAACCAGATTTACCTTAAGATTATACTTCTTAATTGCTGTATCTAAAATTGCATTTACGTTTTTCTCTGTATAGGGACACTGGACAGATCGTATGATAGTTACTCCAATTTTATATTTGCCCAAGCTTGAAAGCATATTTGTTCTAAAGCTAGGATTGACTGAATTCTTATCAAATTTTATTGCAAGTAAATTAAAATCCGGTTCAGCACTATCTACAATATCAAATCCCTTTTTTAGGAAAATCTCATCGTTAGCCATGAATGACCCTTTTCTTGTGACAACAGCAACTCCTGACATTCTCTCATTTCTTGCTTCATTAATGCATTTGTCAATTAAGGAGGAGGCATAACCTTTTCCCTTAAACTCAGATTTAAATCCCACAAAAATACAGTGAATAAACATGTAACCATCCGCATTAACCGGACGATGAGCAAATTCTCCCGGTATATATTCTAACATCCCTTGATATCCTCCTTTTTCTGAGACAATTACTTTTATCCTTAATCCTTTGGAATAGTATTCTTTAAACCATCCAATTTTGTTTCTTAACTCCTTATGTTTATTTACATCTTTATATCCACAAACACCATAATCGGCAATGTTGTCAGGAGTAAGGTCAATGATCTTTACATCGTTCATAATTAATATTTGTTGGTCTCATTTGAGTTCCCTAGTTTACTATGCTTCCTCCCGTAAAAGAAGTAGATTACAAGACCTATTGCCAGCCATATTAAAAGGCGTGACCACGTACTGCCCGGTAGCATCAGCATAACTATTCCCGATGAGAGAATGCCGAGAATAGGGACTACAGGAAAGAATGGTGCCTTGAAAGGTCGCTCCAGATTTGGCTGTCTGTATCTGAGAACAAGTACACCTCCACTCACAATTACAAAGGCAAGCAGCGTTCCAATAGAAACAAGTTCGCCTAACAATCCTATAGGGAAGAGTCCAGCAATTACACCGGCAACAACTCCTGTCAATATGGTTGTAATATAAGGAGTTCTGAATTTAGGGTGAACCTTGCTGAAAACAGGTGGTAAAAGGCCATCTTTCGACATTGAATAGAAGATCCTCGGCTGCCCCATGAGCAAAATTAGTATAACTGAAGATAGTCCTGCAATTGCTCCTATTTTTATCGGATACCTCAGCCATACCAGCCCCTCTCCCGCTGTGTTCACTGCAAGAGCGACTGGGGCAGGGTCATTCAGATTTAGGTAGGGTACGATTCCTGTCATAACCAAACCTACCAGGATATAGAGGACAGTGCAGATTGCCAATGACCCCAATATACCCCATGGCATGTCTTTCTGTGGATTCTTTGCCTCCTGAGCTGTTGTAGATATGGCGTCAAATCCAATGTAGGCAAAGAAAATCACACCCGCGGCCCTCATTATTCCGCTCCATCCAAATTGTCCGAACACCCCCGTATTTTGAGGAATGAATGGGGTCCAGTTGTCAGTATTTATAAAACTCGCGCCAAAACCAATAAACAAAAGTATGATAGCAACCTTGACCACTACAATTATGTTGTTGAAGTTGGCAGACTCCTTTATTCCGATAACAAGCAGAGTGGTTATTATGCCGACAATGAAAACAGCCGGAAAGTTGATAACGGCACCGGTTGTGCTCCACGCACCTGTAGCTGTGTCAAAAATAAGAGGAGAACTAGCTATTGATGTGGGCAACGATATTCCAAAATCGTTCAGGAAACTTACCACATATCCCGACCAACCAACTGCAACAGTTGCTGCTCCAAACAGATATTCAAGTATGAGATCCCATCCTATTATCCATGCAATAAACTCACCAAGTGTAGAGTAGGCATAGGTATATGCACTTCCCGCTATTGGAATCATAGATGCAAATTCGGCATAACATAAACCTGCAAAACCGCAGGCTATAGCCGCAATAACGAATGAAATCACTATCGAAGGGCCTGCGTATGTTGCCGCAGTCTGGCCTGTGAGGACAAAAATCCCGGCCCCTATAATACCTCCAACTCCCAATGCGACAAGATTTAACCTGCTAAGTGTCCTCTTTAAACCGTTTTTTTCGTCAGAAGCTTCGCTCTGCAGTTCTACAATTGATTTCTTTGCCCAGATGTTTGCCATATATTTATTTTTCTGAATAGTGGTTTTTAAGTAAAGCAAATCTAATCTCGTCATACAGCTCTCCTTTTTTAAAAATTGACTTTTTAAAAACTGCTTCTTTTACAAATCCGCATTTCTCCAGAACTCTTTGAGATGCCTTATTATATTCGAAAATTCCTGTGTAGATCCTGACTATATCGAATTTCTCAAACCCATATTCTGTTAATAATCTGACGGCCTTACTGGCAATCCCTTTATTCCAGAAAGGTTCTCCTATAAAATAGCCAATCTCGGCACTTTTTCTATATACATCACTCCCTAATGACAAACTGATGTTCCCCGCATAATTGCCTTTATATTCTATTGCAAATAACGTTTTGGGATCTTGTTTGTCAACCATTTCAATGAATCTCTTTGCGTCATCAATTGTATACGGACTAGGGAAAGCATCTCTCAGATTAATGCTTACTTTTTCATTATTAGCATATTCTGCAAGTTTAGGAATATCCGCTTCGGTCAATTCCCGCAAGACTACATCATTATCAGTCGCAATTATCATAAATCTTAAGTTTACCCCGAAACCCTCTGGCTGCATAGTACGAGGGAGCACTGTTGTAATACACAAAGACGTTGTCATAGTGATAATTAGCAAAGAGTGCTCCTCCAAGTTTTCTAATATCATCCGGAGTTTTGATCCAGCTCGATGTTTTCGTATCAAATTTACCAAAATTCTGCAACTCCCTGTACTCTTCCTCTGTTAAAAGTTCAATACCCATGTCAGCAGCCATATCAACAGCACAATTTTCAGGTTTAAACTCTTTTCTTGATTCCAGCCCTTCCCTGTCGTAACAAAGACTCCTGCGACCTTTTGGACTCTCTTCAGAACAATCGTAAAAAGTGTACTCGCCAGTCTTTTTATCCTGAGCAACAACATCCGGTTCACCTCCGGTTCTTTCCATTTCATACAGCGACCACAGTTTTTCAGAATTCGCCTCTAGCTTCACTTGTATTTCAGTCCAGATAAGTCCTTTATGGCGGTTCATGTTCTTCTCAAAACGGTTTTTTAAAGTTCTGAGCATATCTTCAACCTGCTCTGGTGACAACTTCTTTTTGTTTTCCATTGTCATTATAATTTTAATAACGTAATTTTTGATTTATACCCATGGCAGCTTTACTTTTTTGCAATAATCATCCCAGAAATCACCAAAAATCTTAGACAAAACTCTTTCCTCTTCCGGTGAATATAAGCGCGATCCAATATAGACAACGTCTCCAATCAGTATCCCTAACCAAGTGTTACATAAAATACCGATCCATGGAAGCACAAGTAACGCCACACCCGTATACAGCGGATGTTTCACCAGCGAGTACGGACCAGTTGTGATAAGTGCTTTCCGAGTTCATGATCAAACCAATAATTAAAATGGCAACGCTAATATTCCTATCTTTCTGCCATTGCCGATAAGTACCTTAAGTTTCATAGCTTTATCCATTGAAATTTGAAAGCAATATAATAAATTTTATGACTGGATACTTTGGCTATTGAGAATATCGTTCTTTATTATCTGAACTGATTTTTCCGGTTCTTCAAATATGGGACTGTGGGCAGATTTTTCGAATGTATAAAAGCCCTTAATGGGTGCCTTAAGTTTATTAAAATAGTCCCTTGCCAAATTGTACGAAACGGTATAATCATAAATGCCATGGAAAAAATAGACAGGAATATTTATCTCAGTCACTTCTACGGCCAGATCTGTGGAGAGCATCTCGTCCCACAGTGGACTGACACCGGACCGAGCTTTGCCGCTCCACATTTTTACCTTTTCAATTAAAGTATAGTCGGGGCACTTAAGAGACTGAAAAAAAATACCTGTGATTACAGATTTCATATCGTGTGCAGTTCCTACACCAAGGCTATGCATTGCTTTATCACGCAATAAGAGGTACGAATCCGGTGTACCATCCTTTAGATTGACTGGCGCGGATTCCAGTTTTCTAAGCATCTTCCTGTTTCCCGTAACTTTATATTGCTCAACCATATATTCGTATGCCAGTCGCTCAGATTCAAGCTGATTCGACATCTGAGCTACGGCAATGTATGCATGGTACAATTCCGGAAACTGTGCTGCCACATTTATACCAATGAAGGTTCCGCCGGAATGTCCCATAAGGTAAATTTTTTCCTGTCCAAATCGTTTACGCAAGTAATTCGTCACCTCCTTTGTGTCGGATATCATTTGATCCAGCGTGATAGACTCTCGTGGGATATTGGAACTGTAAGACAGGCCCGACCCTCGTTGTTCCCACCATACCACAGTGAAAATGTCTTCAAGACCAGTTGGATACCTTTCAGTCAGAAAATAATCTGGCATACCACCATGAAGATAAAGCAATACCGGGTTAGTTACATTCTTGCTCCTGATAAACATACCCTGTCTTACTCCATTAATATTGAGAAAGATTTTTTCAGAGATGCTGCCTCCTTTCATTTGCCGAATAGTTTTTCTGCGTTTCTATACATTAAGTTATCTACTAAATCCAGCGCATCACTAAGTGTTATCCAGTTTTCATTCACCAATTCAGACAAGGCTAGGGCGATTCCTTTTCGGGCAATAAGAGCATGTCCAATTATATTTTCTACAATCTTGTCATCGCCTCCAAATGTAAAGATTTTATTGTTTGGTACCGTTAGGATGAATTTTTTCAAAAAATCCTTAGCTGCCAAAGGATTAATGGACCATGACCAGCACATATCTATGTAAGCGTTTGAATAACTTTTTGCCAAAGAGAGCATCTCCTCATAATGAGGATAACATAAATGGAAAAAGACGAACTTTGTATTTGGAGCCTGCCTGCACAGCGAAGCACAATCAGATGGGTTGTCCTTTACCCAGTGCATGTTCATTACATTATTCATTGCCCATTGGCCAGTATGCATTTTTACCGGCAATCCATGTTCAGTAGCCTTGTCTACACAGTACCAGAACAAATGGTCCTGAAGTTTTTTTTCATCATCGGGACTAATTATTTGCAACCCGATTTTTCTCATAAATATTTCTTCAACTTCGTCGGCTTCCACCCTTTCAAAATCCAACCTTCTAAAATATGCGTTCCCGATTTTCACTCCCATAGCAATCTGACAATATTCGGAGAACCACCAGTCAATTAGCGAGTGCCAATCTTCTAATGAGTTAATCTTAACGCTTTCAGGAACTGAATAGGGTTTTACTGCTACCTGAATAAACCCGGTTAAAACAATATCCTGATACAGTAAATTGGGAGATTCACTTTTTTTACAAGCAACAACAGGTGAGTGCACATGACAATGCTTGATGTTTGCAATATCCTGGATGATACACTTATAAAATCCCTTTTTTCGTGACTGTTCGTATCTGCTCTGTAATTCTATAATGTTATCTTCAGAAATCTCCTCTATGCCATAAAGTCTCTTGATTGTATTTTTAAAAACTATTCCCGAAGCTGTGTTCTTTAGATATGGCCAGTACTCCTTTAAGATTCCCCATTTATCAATTGGGTTTACCTGTCTTGAAAACAACCTGTCAATCTGTTCTTTCGATATTCCGGCTGAAATCAGGTCAAAGCCAAAGTATAGATTAAGTAATAAAGCCCAGTCATCACAAGGAATTATTGGTTCCAGGCAATCCAACCGTTCACATTCATCAATTAAATGCTCATGAGTATCTATGAATGGCGTTTCAAAAACCTTTTTCTCTATTACTTCTCTAATCTTTTCCATTATCTGCTGGTATTTTTATTAATTCATAATTCGTACTTCTTCCACCAGCTGATTCTTTTTGTAGAATTCCCTTTTTTATTAAATCCTGAATATCTCTTAAAGCAGTATCAGAAGAGCATTTTGCTATTTTCGCCCACTTGGACGAGTTTAGTTTTCCTGTAAAACCATCAAACAGTTTATTGAGCATCAATCTTTGACGACTATTAAAGACAGTTTCCTTGTGCCTATCCCAAAAATGGGCTTTATAAAGCACCTTTTCAATTGTCTCTCCCGTTGAATCTATCGCTTTGTACAAACAATTTAAAAACCATATCAACCACTCTGTTATATCTCCATTGCTGTATTGGACCTTTTGTAAAATTTCATAATAAACTTTTCGCTCAACTAAAATTTGACTTGAAAGACTATAAAAACGTTGGGGACTATTATCTGACCGGGCAAGTAATAAATCTGAAAGTGCCCTGGCTATGCGACCATTTCCATCATCAAAGGGGTGGATAATAATAAACCAAAAATGAACAATTGCCGACTTAAGTACAAGATCAATTTTTGTTTCATTATTAAACCAATGTAATAAAACATCCATCTCCTTATTATTATGCAATCCACTTCTACCCGTTGGAAATAATGCTGCATGCCAACCAAACAGACGTTCTTCATCCAGGAGATTATTGTAATTTTGCGTTGCATCAAGCATCATTTCTACCACTCCATCAACATTTCTGTCGGAATATATCATACCTGCATATTCAATCCCCAGCTTCCTGGCAATTGAAGATCGGACTTGTTCATAGTTAAGAATTTCGCCTTCAATTTCAGAAGATTTTAGAACGTCTTGTGTTAAAGTTGAAAGCATAGCATCCGCTTGTTCAGAAAATCCCAAAGCACTCATATGGCCTGTAAGTTTTCCTTGTATATGCCTGACCTTTCCCAATATCACTTGAATTTCTTGTTCATTCCATGTAAAATGAGGCCAGTTTTCAGATTGATAGATATATTTTACCATTAGAATATTTTTACATTGCGGTAAATATATGAATTATTCGCCGCATATATAATGCGAATATAGCAAACTAAATTAATCCAAAGCAGATAGCAATAAAACTTGGCCCATTTAATCCTCCGTGCATTATCACTCCAATCCAAGAATTTTTAGTTCTCTGAACAATGTATGATTGAATAAAAATCAAAGGTATCAATGTAATCAGCAACTGCCATCCAAAAGCAATATGAAATAATCCCCAACCAAAACCATGAATTATCCATGTGTGTTTCCCAAATGCAACTTCTTGCCTTGGAAGCATTACGCCTCTCCATAAAAATTCTTCACCAAGTATGTTTAAAATCCAATACGGGAGCCATACTAATAGTAACCAATATCGTCCTTTTGTCAAAGGTTCAAACGACATAAAGGCTGGAGAATGGTCGAATTCACCAATCAATAATTCCAGTCCCTTCATTATTAATCCGCTGAATACTCCAACTAAAATTAATCCTGCAAAGCACCATAGAATATCTCTTTTTGTAATTCTTCTAAATCTTAAACGCTCAATCCAGGTGGTTTTAGAAATCCTGTAACCTTCCGATTTCAATATAAATAACCCTGTTATAATCAATGGAAGGAAAATCCCCAACCCAGCAACAATAAACCAAAACAGAATCGTTTCTTGTCCAGTTGCATTACTCAAATAGGGAATTAAATACTTTGTCAGGCAAAACATTAATGTTGCAGCAGGAACATAAATCGCAAAAGACCCAATTAAGCCAAGTTTTTTAATCTTTGTTTTTATCTCCATATTAATAGTCGTTAATAAATCGCACACTACTGAGAGGAATAATCTTCATAAGACAGATATCATCTCCCATTTTAACACTTTTCAGCAATTCAACATCAACTTCGCAACCAAATGCCTTTTCAAAAATCACCTTACTATAACCCGTCGTGCACTGGCACCAGGTATTTGTTTCCAGTTTATCTACTTCTGCAAGCATAGGACACGGACAATAAGGGAATTGCAAATAAAGTTCGCCATTACTAAATGATAACCCGGCGGCTTGCGCCTTCTCTTGACTGGCAAATTCTTCCAAACTTGAGGACGTCTCAAGAAGCTCATTTAATAAGGCTGATTTTTCGTCCATTCCATAACCACATTGGCAATTCATCCTGATTTTTTTAACAGTTGACTTATCGAAATTGTCTTCCAACCTTTTCATGGTGTTTTTCACCCATGTCGGATTACTTTCTTCATTGCTGTATACGATTTCCTGAGCTTTTGCGTCGTTACTCTCTGCTTTAACAGCGCTATAAATAACTTGTTCCTGAATTTCTCTTATATCAAACATTGTCTCTATTAATTAACAGTTGTTTTAAAACCTCGTTCCCCAATATCATTTTTTTCAATCCTAAATTGTCTATAATGTAAATATTCATAGGTCAGCACAGCAAAAAGAGAACCTAAAATACTTCCCACAATATCATAAATGTCATATTGCTTACTAGCACTCATAGATTCAAATTCGTCAATTATAAGCACCGTCATAATGCATAATGACCCCAAATAAACAATCAATCGTCCTAATCGTGGCCTTCTGATTAGTACAGGATTAACCACACATAAGCTAATCAAGAAAGCAGCTATAAAAGTCGGGAAGCTACCCGTCAGAATTTGTGCTAAGTGAGTTTCGTTAAATGCGGGTCTGAAAAACGTCTTGTTTATGTAGACGATTCCGAATAGCAATAAGCCAAGAGTCAGGTTTATTCCGACAATCTTTATTATTGTTTTCTTTTCAATTTTTGTGTTCATAGAGGTATATTCAAAAGCTAATTTAAAATATCTTTCTTTTTTTAAACCAGATATAGATTATTAAACTAATAATCATCATCATTATCCACACAAGTAAATAGCCGTATTTCCATCTGATTTCAGGCATAAAATCAAAATTCATTCCGTAAACACCAACTATAAATGTTAAGGGTAAGAAAAATACAGAAAAAATTGTAAGCAATTTCATAACATCATTACTCTTTTTAGCAGTAACTGACAAATACGTATGCATCAAATTATTGGCATCTTCAGCTACTTCATCATATATTAGTATCAGGCTTAAAATTTTATCTTTTACGTCCTGCAATGCTGTTTTTGAATCATCACCAACAACTATTTTATTTACAACATCTTGTGTAATCATTAATAGTTTTTTGCTAATGCGTGTTTGCGATTTCTGAAAATATAGATCTTCCAGCGAAATTTTTGTATAATCCTTTAGAAAAATAATTTTCTCAACATCATCTATTTTATCGCTATGCCAAATTGATGGTTGTATATATGTTTCTAACATTTGGCTTATAATAAATATAAGCAACTGATATGTATTATTGAACTTCTGGTCGATATTCTCAAGAAAATCAAAGTTTGCTCTATGTATGGTAATTATTTTTGAGTCATTATAGAAAAAAGCTATTTTGTTGGATAGTTCTTTAACAGTGGAATGTTTATTATTGTTTCCACCTACATAAGCTCTTAGAATTGCAAAATTGTATTCCGGCAGTTTTTCAAATTTTGGCAAATGGCCGTGTTCCATGCTATCTAATATTTGAAAGTAATCCAGTTTATATTCATCTGCTACTTTCTCAAGTTGATCCTTTTGTGGTTTAATAATGTCAATCCACTTAAAATTATCATATATAGTTTCTTTAATATTCTCCATTGTTTCAAAAGTTTAATTTCTGTTCCAGCAATTGATAGTCAGATGATGCCGACATGGAATGAACCAAATAAAAAGCTCCATCAATATCTTTTGGTATATTACCCAGCCTGGCACATCATGACCATTTTCCACCAAAACTGGGAGAAGTCTTTTTCCTATGTATCCAGATGAACCCGTTAATAGTATTCTCATTTCACTAATTTAAATGCTTATCGAACTCAATAAATCCATTTTTTTACTTTAACTTAGGGCATAAATTTACAGAAAAATATGTAATAATTCTGAAATCAATTCTTACCCAAAAGGAGGCAATATGAACAGATTAAAAGTTACTGGATTATCATTCTTGATTATTGGCTTAGTTGCCACACTAATAAATGGTTGCGCAGTCGTCCCACGTGTAGCACCCGTAGCACCCCCTACACCAACAATAACGATAAATACAGTTCCCAGTGGTGCCGATATCTCTATACAAGGGAATTATATAGGAAAAAGTCCGTTGGTTGTTACAGCACCCTTTAATTACACTGGAACGGAGCCATGGAGAATTGAAGTCAGATTAGAAGGTTATGAACCTAAAGATGTTTTATTTGGTGATTATCATCCCCCTGTTGACAAGGTTCTAACCAAACCATCTACTATATTCCTCGCCGATCCTATTCCTGTTGGAACTCAAACCTTACCGGCGTATTACACATTTCGTAATTCAATAGATATTAAGCTTTATTCTAAGGGTGGATCTCCTGTTTCTGTTAAGACAGCGGAAGATTATTTTCAAAGTGGCAATACCTCTTTCGATCAAAGGAATTTATCCCAAGCCATCTCCGATTTCAGCAAGGCCATTGAAATAAACCCTAAACTTGCAAAGGCCTATAACAACCGTGGGTTTGCTTATGCTACACAAGGTAACTTTCTTCAAGCTATTTCCGATTTCACCATGGTCATTGAAATAAATCCTCAGGACGCACAAGCCTATTACAACCGCGGGATTATATATAGTAAACAAGGTAATTACTCTCAAGCCATCTCAGATTTCAGCAAAACTATTGAAATTGATCCTAGCCTTGCAAAGGCCTATAACAGTCGTGGTAAAAATTATTGTAACATTAAAGAATATGACAAGGCTTGGGCAGATGTGCATAAATTAGAAGGGTTAGGTTCTGCCGCTAATCCCGAATTCCTTACAGAGCTAAAGAAGGCATCGGGTAGGGATAAGTAGGTTTCCCTTAAAAGTATACAAAAAATCCTATTTTATTTCAACCCCAATTTTCTGTTTTCCTTTAATAATCCTATTGATTCTTGCAATCTGTTTAGCATTGTTTCTTCTCTTTTGGCAGTAGTAATCCAGAGTATATAATGTCTTTTATAAGTCTGGGCGAGATTATTGAAATTTGTCAATGCTGGTTCATTATCAGAGAATGCTTTAAAGATGAAATCCGGTAGCTGAAATTCTTTTTTCTCCTCATTTTCCTGTGGTACTTTACTTTCCCAGTCAACCCTTCCTGTTTTTGAGTAAATATCAATTTTTGCTAGTCCCGCTTCTGTCATTCTACCTTCTTCTATCAATGAGAGCACTATTTTCTTATTTATATCAGACCAGTTGGAGATATTGGTTCTTGGTGTAAATTTTCTTACATATCTGTCGTCGTCCACTTTTTTTATAATACTATCAATCCATCCGAAACAGAGAGCCTCTTCCAGAGCTTCATTGTATTTTATGCATTCATTATTTTTTTGTTTCCTGTAAAATATCATCCAAATGCCAATACTCTCATTATAATTCTTCTCCAACCATTTTCGAAAAGATTCTCTACTGTTAAAATATAAATTTTCAAGTTCTTTCATATGTTTACAAACGTCAAATTGATATTTAAATCAATTGCCGCAATTAGAAATCCGACAACTATCCACATAGTAAAAGCAGAAATATTTGCGTCCCAAGTCAGATTTTGCAGAATCATAGGAATTACGTCAATAATCCCTGCAATAATGCCAAAAAATATTCCAATTTTAATTTTTTTTATATCGTATAAATTTAGTCGTCTGTCCTTTTTGCTTGCTGTATAACGAATCAATGCAAACGTGCGTAATTTTAGGTTGTAACGTTCCGCACGATGTTAGGCCATATATTTTTATTTATCATAGTGATATCGACAACTAATAACCAATATATCGTTTTCTCTTATTTGATACACCAACCTGTGCTCACGATCAATTCGACGAGACCAATAACCTGCCAAATCATATTTTAGGGGTTCTGGCTTCCCTTTCCCTTCATATGGAGTCCGTTGTATATCCTTTACAAATTCATTAATTCTCTTCAATATTTTTTTATCTTCATTGAGCCATGAAGTATAGTCGTCCCACGAATTACCAGAAATAATAATCCTCATTTCTCCTCAATTAATTTTTTTTGAAAACCCTTTCCCTCATTGAGCTGCCGTATAGATTCATACAACCTATCGGCATTGGCTTTTGAACTTAACAGATGAAGAGTTTCCGTAATTGAGTTGTATTCCGATAAGGATATCAGGACAGCGCCATTTCCTGAACCCCTTTTTATTATAAGAGTTTCGTTGTTATCTTCCACACAATCAAGATATTTCTTTAATCCAGTTCTGAATTCTGTAAAATTTGCTGCTATCATTGTTTCAATTTATAAGTTACTAATTAAGTACAAATATAAGTACTTTTATAATAACAAGCAACATGCTTAATTTAGTTTCAATACCATGATGTAATATTCATTGTTTTCGTCAACAATTTCAAATCCAAGTTTTTTGTAAAGTCTGACTGCATAGTTTTCTTTTTGTACGCTCAACGATGTTTGTTCGTATCTTTTTTTTTGTAAATAATTAATCATCTTGTTCATCAAAGTAGTTCCAAGACCTTTATTACGATATTCTTTAAACAATGAAATTGCAAACTCTGGTGTTTTGTTATCTACATTTCCGTAACCCTTTATTTTTCCAGTAATAATTCTTACCCAAACAGCCCCAATAATCCTTCCATTTAAGTCTGCAACAAGACAATAATCATCGTTTAACGTTCCAAATTTATCAATATATGCATAAATTTTAGGAACTTTTATTACATCTCTTGGGATTAGATTATTTTTATCAGGTTGATAAACTGCCTCGTACAGCATATCTTCGAGTTTATCAATTTCATCTTTTTCAATTTCTCTTATCTTTATTTCATCCATAAAAAAAATATATATTGTATTACTATTTCGTTTTTAATACATTCGTTATTCCTACAAATCTTTTTTAAGATATATCATATCAACAAGTTGTATATTGCCCTCGAAAATAGGATGGTCATAATGATCTGTAAAGAAGTTCTTTACCCGATGTGACTTTTCAAATCCGCAACTTTCATAAAATGACAATATTGTCGGAGTTTCACCTGTTCCGACAAGCATTGTTTTATAGTTGTTTTTGTAATAATCTGAGACAAACTTTATTAGAGTCTTAGCATATCCTTTACCTTGGTATTTTTTATAAGATGCTATGTTTTTCAATTCACAGGTTTCTTTGTCTATCGCTATAACAACACAAACAGTCTTCAAGTCATCATCGTATAGTGCAAACATATCGCCACTTTCCAAATATCTGTCAATCATATTTTCCTGTTCGTCTGCCAGCAACAATAAGTCAAGGAATTGTTTCTTATTTTCGATAATTTTTCGTATTATCATCGTATCTCTTTTAATTTCAACAATATCAAGGCCTTTATCAGACGCAAATGGGTGTTTACATTACCGCTAACGTTAGGTACTAAAACCTGTGTGGGCTTGGTAGTCAGTTTGCTAGCGAGTGTTAGTTTATTTTTCATGTAATTTTCAGCAATTCCGGTTTTCCCAATCCTTTTCAATCATCGCGTATATTAGGTCATCAACCCACTTTCCATTTATAAATAAACTCTCAACAAAGTGAGCTTCTTTCCGAAACCCAATCCGTTCGACCAGTCGGATAGAGCTTTTATTTTTAGGGTCTATTGATGTAATTATCCGATTTCAGCTTGTTTATTTTCGTTGTCGAAAAAGTGAATTCCTAAATCACCAATTATTTTTTGTTTCTCCTTCTCCATAATTATAAATTGAAACCAAGTTTCAGGTTCATTAATTTGTTTTGATATCTTTCCTATAAAGGTTTCTACATCACTAAGAGTCGTTGGAATCCAACCTTGGTATTTATTTGTCTCTCTATCAGAGCGATATTCAAATACTTCGTTTTTGTCTTCAATCTTAATTGGTCTGATTATCAGTCGTTTTGTTTCTAATATCATTTGCTAATGTAACTATTTTATTTTCACGTTTTAAAGAATATGTTTTACTTTTCAAATTGCAAAGTTCATAAAGTTGCAATGCCTTTTCAAGATATTTTTTTGAACCACCCGAGTTATCAGTCATACATATTTGAGAAATACAGTCTGCTAATAACTCAATGTTTTCATTGTTAAATCCCTTGAAAGTACTTATATATTCATTTGACTCTTCAATGTTTAGGGACAAAAATTCATTTAGATTGAAATCTGATTCCTCCAATAGCATTCCCGAAGCATCATTAATCTTATTTTCAATTGTTAATGATAGATTTTCTTTACCTCCAAATAGTTTTTGCCTGATAGAACTTATTATTAGTCCTATCTTCTCAATTTCTCTTAGTATAAAATCTTTTTGTTCCAATATGATTATATTTATAACGTGCAATTAAAATGTTCTATAACGGCTGCGGTATGGTTGGTTTTCTATTTCATCATAATTAATTCATTTACTCCAATTACAATCAATGTTGCAGAAACTCCCAAAACGGTAAAATATCCAATTGCTTTCATATTTAGTTACATAAACCGGTTGCTTCTCCATAAAACCAGGAATAGTATTGCTAGCACAACTGCTGCAATCAAATACTTATTCCAGTCCAGCATAGCAGCAATTTTTATTTCATCTTGCAGATTAATTTCTCCGAAAAAGATTGGGAAAAATCTTGAAAACACGGCATAAAATGTAATGGAATATGCATAAATTGATTTTGTCAACCATGTAAGTAAAAGAAATATTAATCCTTGAAGTATCGTAAAAAAAGGGCCACCTATTGCAGACCATAAAGCATCTGAAACATCTTTAAATGTCCATTTTGGGGAGCCGAGTTATTTAATCCTAGTGTCATGTCATTCCCTGAGAGTTCTCCAAATGTCCAATGCCCAAATTCATGAAAGAGATATGTGATAAATGCTATTGGAATAAAAGCAATTATAACCTTCCAATCAATTTGGCTTTCTTTTAATTCTTTGCTTATTCTACTAATAGACTCTTTCATCTTTTCAATCTTTATTTGTTACTCTGTTACAATGGGGCACAATGGTAGTTTTTGTTATAGAACGTTTTCACTCGTATATATACTCTTCAGCATTATTCACACTTATAGGATAGTCTTTGTGATTGTATTTATAAGTTGTCCTGGAGGTCGAAAACTTGTCAATTCCAGGCACTTCTTCATGTAAAATCGAATTGGTTTCGATAATATTGTTTGTATTTGAATAAATTCCAGGATGTCCAAAATCTTTGTAAATTTTGAATGGATTATTTTTATCATCATATATGAATGAGCTTTCTCTAACTAATTTTGCCTCTGCACTTTCAAGAAGGCTGTAATATTTTTCTTTTGTTACATTTCCCTTACTATCATATTCGTAGGTATAGAATTGAGTTAAGATATTTTTGTTATCATACAGATTCCATTTAACAATATTGTCGCCCTGATATTCAAGACTACACATAGAAGTGTACTCAAATTGACCGTTTTTATTAAAGAAATTTTTTTGAGTTAGTAACTTACCTGCACTATTATATTCAAAAATATAATATCCGGTAAAAGTTGAGTTTTGAGATGTCATCAATTCACTCTTAATATGATATAACGAAGAGTAAATGTCCTGATCAACTGCAATCTCTTGTTTTGTTAGACGGTTATTGATGTCGTAAGTATACTTATTGTAAAAATAGAAACTCTGAGATTCTGTTATTTTACCACTTTCATTATAAATAAATTTCTGATTGGTCCTTCCATCGGCAACAATGCTTCTAATAGAATAATTATCGCTCTTGAAACTGTCAACAATAAAGTCTTTGGAGCAAGAAGTAATTATTGTAAGAACTATAACCAGTAAACCGAAAAATTTAATTGTGTCTTTGTTGTATCCAGTAATCAAATATAATATACCTGGAATTATTGCCATAACCATATTAATAGATAATTAAAGAATTCATTATTAATACAATATTTTCCCATATTGAATAATCAGAATTGATAAATGGCAATGGATTTCCATAACCAAAATAGAAGGGTAGGCCAAATAGAATTATTACTAAAGCACTAATTCTAGCAGACCACTTTATAATCTTTTGTTGTTTTTGATTCATATTACTTTAGTTAAATTAAGAGATTTAAAATTATTTCATATAACGGTTTGGCGGCAAAATCCCGTTTTAATGGGATTTAACGCGTGTTATCATGTGTTCAATTGCTACAAAAGCTGTGACAAAAAGCGAATAGACGACTAATAAATAATTTAACCTATTTGAGAACAAATTCTCGATAAATTCACGCTCTGAATAAAAAGTCTAATCTGTCGAACTATTTTGAAATTCATATGCTTTCTGAATTTCTTCTTTGGCTAAAGTCTTAAATTTATCTTTTTTTATCTGGTATTAATTTTTAACATGACACATAACTCTTTGCCGTTATGCCTCCGTGCGTGGCAAATATGAATTATATTGGCGATCCTGATAGAGATAGTATGTAGCATAGCGGCCTGCTAGCAGTAGTTTTTTATTCTTTAATTAATTATTTTTTAATCATTATTCAATTAGGAATTAAAATTTTAAAAGTTGTTCCTTTTTCAAGTTGGCTTTCAACATACATCTTCCAGTTGTTTTTGGTAACAAGGTCATTACAAATTGTTAAGCCTAATCCAGTTCCCTTTTCATTATTTGTACCTGGCATTGTAATGTTTGCATCAATTCGAAATAATTTATTAATTGTTTCCAGACTCATTCCAACACCATTGTCTTTTATAATAAGTTCAAAATCATTATTGTTTTGATTTACTTCGATTTCAACAAAACCACCGCTTTTGGTAAATTTGATTGCGTTATTTAAAATATTCCGAACCACTGTGTTCACCGAATTTCTATCAGCAAAAACAATAATACCCGCATTCAGATTATTCCTTATTGTGATTTCTTTTTCTGATGCATTTTTCTTAAAAAGTTCAATGTTCTCATTAATAATCTCTTTGAGATTTAACGATTCTTTTTTAATTTCAAAATGCTCATTTTGAATTCTTGCCCACTCCAGTAAATCAATTAAAAGGTTAAAGGCTTTTTGTGCAGAATAATAAGATGATTGAATAATTTTTAAGCGTTCTTCGTCGGAATAATCATAATAGTCATTTGTAATAATATCCAGAAGACTTATCATTCCATCAAAGGGAGATTTTAAATCGTGAGCAATAATTGAAAAAAATATATCTTTTTCTTTGTTGACTTTGGTTAATCTGGTTTCATTATCCCGAAGTTTTGTTTCCATTACTTTCAAGTCGGTAATATCGACAAAAACGGCCATGATGCATATCGCTTTGCCATCATGTACAACAGTGCTGGCTGAAATTGCACTGTGAAAAGTCGAACCATCTTTTCTTTTAGGAATCCCGTTTCCTAAATATATTTCACCTCCTTTTAATTTACTTAAAACACTATCAGTATTATCGTTATTTGATGCAAATTCAGAAATATGTTTTCCAATAATTTCGGTTTTATCTGTGTATCCAAAAAGTTCTACATATTTGTCGTTAGTATAAGTTATAATTCCATTTAAATCAGCAATACCAACAGCGCTTGGAGAGTAATCTAAAGCATAACTTTTTAATAGCAATTGTTCTTCCAGTATTTTTTTTTCTGTTATATCCGTTGCTATACCTCCCATTTGAACAGGATTTCCTTTTGAATCAAAAACCATAGACTTGCGGTCATGTAGCCATCTAATTTGGCCGTCAGGTCTTATAATCCTATATTCACATTCAGCCTTTCCATTGCTAAATAAATTTTGGGAAGCTTGTTGAGCAATTTCTTTATCTTCCGGGTGAACTACTTCAAACCACAGATTTGGATTTTTGCTAAAATCAGATGAAGGGTAACCATAGAATTTCTCAACTGAATTATTCAGGTCAATTAATTCGGTTCCATCTCCATTTGCTTTCCAAACAATATCGTTCATCACACTTATAACTTGGGCGAATCTGGATTGGACGATAATTAAATCATTATTTTTCTCTTCTAGAATATGAATATAACGTACACTATTAATTGCCTGAGATGCTTGGTAAGCAATTGTTTCTATTGCCAATGTTGTATCCTCGTTAATTAACCCTGATTCATCTGTTCCTTTGGGAATAAAAAATAATGCATCCCCAAAATGGTTTTTCTTCACTGAAAAACTTATTGCATAGATTTGTGAAATTCCAAGAATTCTTTCAATTGTGTTACAAATTATTCTATTAAATTTTCCGTTAACCAAATCATATAATCCATCCTCAAAATGATGCAATTTACCACTTTCAAAAGCCATTTTTTTAGCATCATCCAAATCACTAAAGGGGAAGTCTATTTCAAAAGGATTTTTACCAAGCAAGGTCTCAATTGGATTAATAAACTTATCGAATCCAAAACTATGGGTAAGCCTAAAATTCATATCATCCGGCTGAAGTTTGGTAATAAGAAAATAGAAGTTGGGAATAATGTCTTTTATTCCATCATTTACTATTTGATAAATCTGAGGTTCTTCGTCAACATTTAATAATTGATTAGTGACCCGATTTACTATTTTGATTAGTTTACTCATAAGTCAATTAAATTTAAATGTTAGAATGAGGTGGTCTAATTCTTTCATTATTAGCATTCATAGCAGTCATTTTTAATGTGCCATAACGGACAGATATATATTCAGTTGCCGATTGCGGAGAGCTTTCCTATCGAACCCCATAGTTGTTGTTGCGGGCTGAAAACCAACAAGTTTGCACGAAAACTGCAATTGTCATATATTTTTTGTTAGCAGTATGTTTCATTATCTTTTCAATCGCTTAATGATCTTCCAACAACTTGGGTATAAACAATTTTTTCATTTTCATTTAGTCCAATCAGCTTGTGTAATTTTTCTCTGTCAATTAATCCAAGTAGTACTGTACTTAAATTGGCTGCTGCACAATATAAGTAAACATTTTGACTTATAAATCCTGTATCGGTTGTTGAAGTAAACCATTTTCGTTCATCATCTTTGAATTGAAATGTTTTTAGCCTTGTATAATCCGAAACGTAAATCAATCCGACAGGAGCAGAATGCATCATTTTTTGTGTCCCAATATTTTCTCTGATATCATTATTGTGAACTCGAATCAATTGATGATTTTTCTCCTCGTAAACGTAAACACCGTCTGATAACGCGATATAAACTTTAATCTCCTGTGAGTTACAGGCAGATGGAGCAGTCCTTCTACTTTTACATCTATTTGTCTCATTATGGGTAATTCCACAAGCAACCCACAATAAATTTGAAATTTCCTGCTCTGAAAGCTCTGAGTCTTGCCATTTTCTTTTTGTACGACGTTTTTCAATCGCTTTCATTAATGGGAATTCAAGGTCTCTTTGTGGCTCTGGAAGTTTGATTAAATCTGTCATACTATTTTCAATTGCATTTTGAAACAAAGCTATATCGTTTTTAAATGTTTCTCATTAGCAATCAAAGTCAATTTAAAATAAATTTTAAATTATATCTTATTTACTGTCTGTTACGGTGTCTTTTTAACTTACCACTAACGGTGGCGGGTCGAGTAGGCCGAGGGAACTGCCCCCTCAGCCTCTCACAGAACCGTGCTTGATAGTCTCCCATCACACGGCTCTTGTTATACAAATCTAAGCATTTCATTACGAGAAACCTACCCTCCATTGGTAAAACAATGTCGGATATTGTTCTTTAACTCTTTCAAGCCAACTATAGGCTCGGTTAAGACTCGTTTTGTAACGCTTGTACCGTTTCCGTGCCCACATTACAAGCCGTCTTCGTAAAAGCTGAAAGACCGGATTCATCTCCCATAACCTGAACTTTCCGTAGTAATTGATCCATCCCCTGATATACGGTTCCAGAAATTGGGCAACCCCTACTATGCTTTTGTGCGTCAGGTGGTCAATGTCCAGTTCTCTCATCTTTTCTGCAATACGCTTCTTTGAACTAATACTGATGGCGCAGTCGTAGCCGAGGTATAATTCTCCGTTCCTCTTCGACTTTGCTGTGCGCGGCTGGAAGGAGTACCCAAGAAAATCGAACTTGACATTCGAGTAATCACCTTGTCGCCTGTAATCCCTACAGTAAACAAGCTTTGTCTTTTCTGGGTGAAGTTCAAGTCCACACTGTTTCATCCGTCTGTTCAGGTTGCGTAGTACATAGTCGGCCTGTTCCTTGCTCTTGCAGTGCAGTATCGCGTCATCGGCATAACGCACATACCTTACCGCAGAGTGGGTTTGCTCCAACCATTTATCCATGGTGTAATGAAGAAACAAATTGGCCAGCAGAGGGCTTATCACGCCTCCCTGTGGTGTACCTTTCCCTTGCTTCACTACCAGTTCCCCGGTTCTCGTTTGCACGGGTGTCTGTAACCACCGCTCGATGTACATAAGGCACCACTTCTCACTTACATGTTTCCTCAATGCAAGCATCAGCTTATTGTGGTCAATATTGTCGAAGAAACCTTTGATGTCAAGGTCGATCGCCCAATCCAGCATTCGCACATTTTCCCGCACTGCAGCCAATGCCTGATGGGCATCCTTGTTGGGGCGGTAACCGTAGGAGTGAGAACTGAATATCTGTTCGAACCTTGGCTCAAGGTAGTCCTTGATGACCATTTGCGCTACACGGTCGCTGATTGTTGGTATCCCAAGTTTGCGGACTTTACCGTCTTTCTTGGGGATCTCAACTTCTTTGACCGGTGGGGGAAAATAACTCCCCGATGCCATCCTGTTCCATAGTTTGTACAAGTGCTTAGACCGTTCTGCATCATATTCTTCCATGCTGATCTGGTCGACTCCGGCACTCCCTTGGTTGGAACGCACTTTCTTGTAAGCAAACCATACTTGTTCCTTGCTTACCGGTACTGATCTTGTCTCATTCCATAAAGTCATCCTCTTGCGAGTTGTTAAATGTTATGATACTGTATAACCTAACCCCTTCGCTCCATTCCCATTACAGGAACTTCATCACTAATACGGGTTAGTCCGTCCCTGCTCGGCTCTTCGGTTTTAAACCTCTGGGGTGATCCCATTGTGTTCCTCCCTTAGCATTGTCGTGCAGGTTCCCGAGTTCCGTAATTAAGCCTGAATAAAGGTCTTGTCGCCTGTATGACGCCTGCCGCTTAGCCAGTAAATCAGGTATCCGCTAAACTTATAACTCCGTTTCATACTCCGTAGCTTTTGACAGGGTGTGGCAACTTCTCGACACCTCATCAGCGATTCACTTTCGTTCAACTCCTTTATTCATACCAAGCCACACTAATAGTGCAACTTTTAACCTAAACGCTCAGCACCATGGCTCTTTACCACAGCACCTTCAGGTGGTTTGATGCCCCCTCCTGTAAGACGGCATCGGTGGACCAACTTAAACTGTTTCCACCATCTCAATTACAGCATGCAGAACGTTCTTTTGCCGTTGTTCTGCTTCTCGGCACACTATGAAATCGTTGGGGATTGCGGGCAATTTTCCTGTCAACCTCATGGAAGTTTGAGCGGGGCAGAATGCCTGAATTACCACTGAAACCCTTAATGCATATAGCCTCTTTTAGCGGTTCGGCTATATTGTCGTCAATAATTCCATTGTCTTTTTTTCTTTTTCTGAAATTGTTTTTAAAATGTCTGATGCTTGTTGTATATATTTAAAGTCCTTCGTTTGGCTTACTTTTTCAAATAGTGGTGAAACAGAAGTCCAAAGTTCGGCAATTTCTACAAATGCTTCGTGTCCCGCTCTTATTTTGTCAAGTTCTAGTAAGTCGTAACTTTCTTTTAAAAAATCTCGGTACTTGTTTTGTAAATTCCTTTGTAACCAATATTAGTAATTGGTGGATCGATATGTTCAGTTGCGTTGTTTCTGATTGCATTAATGATTGCCGTTTTCAAATCATATTTCTTGTCTGTCTTTCGCAAGGTGTAATACAAATTTTTAGAGGACATTGGTCCTTTTTCTGCTCTTGCTTATGCTAAGCTTTTTAAACTTGTTTTCACTTGTCCGCCCTGCTGTTTAGTGTCCACCAAAAAGGCGTTTTCACTGTCATAACCATAAAGTGCAGCATAATGTCCTGCAAAGTGAAATGCTCTTGAAAAATACTCTAAATGATAACAGTCTAATTTCAGCCCGACAACTTGTCCATTGTCAATAAGTTCTTTTACATTTTGCCAAGCCTTTTGAGTTGACGAGGTTTCTTGCAATATTTTCAGTTAAAACGTCTAGTTTTACTCGTCCACCAATGAAAGGGAAATTCATTGATTTCATATTCCAAAAAATAAACCCCAGTCCTTCGCCTAAACCAAAAAGCATTGGTTCGGAAAGTTCAATTCCGAGTTTCAACAGTAAAGTTCCTGTCGCTGTCGTTTCGCAATGTTGTCCGTCAAACGGTTTTATGTTCTCAGTTTTCATCTTGTTTTTTCTTCAAAATTATAATGTCCAACTGATAGCCCTATGTCAGTAGTGGTGGTCTTTTTTTAGCTGACCGCTAACGGCCCGGCTATATAGCCCGTTTTAATGGGCTGTGACGCATGTTAGCGGGTCGTTGCTTTTTTATTTCAGTTTTTTCATTGTTTTGCTTTCAAGTAATGATCTCATTTAAGTAATGGCAACTTTATTGAGTTGAATAAGTCGTTCTCTTTGAGGTAATCTTTGACGGATAAGAAGAGAGTTTATACTTTCCATATTGCTTAGGACCACTAATTGTTCTAAGGTTGTATAATCTCTAATGTTTCCGTTTTTATCGAGATTATTGTCCCTCCACTCTTTTGCTGTAACTCCGAATAAGGCAACATTGAGCAAATCAGCTTCGTTAACATATACAAAACTAGCATGTTGAGTTGTGATTTCCTGAGGTATGAGGTTTTCTTTGATGGCGTCTGTATGAATCTGGTAATTTACTTTTGCTAATGTCCGTTGTAAGTCCCAATCTAATTTAAGTCTGTCGTTTTCATCGCTTTTTAGACGTTGAAACTCTTTTACAAGATAAATTTTGAATTGAGGACTGATCCACATCCCAAATTCAAATGCGATATCGGGATGGGCGTAAGTGCCACCATAGCGTCCGGAACTGGCTTTCAATCCTATTGCATTGGTTCCTTGAACCCATTCTTTCACGCTTAACTTGTAATTGTTTAATCCTGCTTGACTTATAATTATGGCAAATTCGCCATAATTAAAATCGGGATTATAAACCGACTCCCAGATACCGAGATACTCTATTGTGTTTCGATTACGCAACCAATCGGAGATAAAAAAATCACCGTCTTTGGCTTTTAGCATATCTGTCAAGGAGATAAATTCTTGTTTTTTCTCAAGAATTACCATGATTTCTTTACCCTCAACTAATATTTTTCTGTTTATTGCCATATTTTAGTTTTGTTTAAGCACCTGTTTTGGCTCTGCTATACAATGACCGCCAACGGCTGCGGGTTGGTAAAGTGCAGGAGTTTGAAACGATTCGTTGTCCCACGCTACGAAGCTACGAAAAAGAGGGAAAATTTCCTAATCCGCAGGATACCAGCATTTTATTAACCACTTGTTAGCGGCTGGTTGACTCCTTCAAAATTTTGTCAAAATCGCTTAAAGCCAGTTTTATACTCGAAATAACGATTTCGGGATCATCAGTTTGCATCATATGACCTGAACTTGAACTATAAAAAAATCGCCCATATTTTAGTGGATACAAAAGTTCCATCCATCGTTTAATTTGTATGTTGCTATTAATTCGCCACATTTTTTCTCTGTCGTAGATAGTGGGTGGTTCGGTATTAGCAAAACCGCCAGCCTTTATAAAATGAACAGGCACGTTTGGTAAAGGGTTTTTGTCGCACTCATCAAAATCGGTTTTTGTTAATTGACGTAATATTTTTACTTCTTCCACGTAGTACTTAGGCATTTCGGCATATAGTTTTTCGGTGAAATTTTTATAAGGTTGCCCAAATATCGAGTCGATTTGATGCTGGGTCAAACCAATTTCAAGATACGGTAAATCGCCCATTCCTTGCTTTTTCGTAAAATCAACAGGATCAACAAAAACAAGCCCGGCAATTTCGTTGGGGTAATCTGAAGCAAAACTTCGAATATAAGCGCCGCCAAATGAATGCGATACCAATATATAGGGGGGCTTCAGTCCTTTTTTGATTAGCATTTCTCTCAGATTTTCAACTATATGTTTCGTAGTTGGAGGCAAGCTGTCATCTTCCGATTCGCCAATTCGGGGACGGTTATAGGCAAAAACAGTATGTGTTTTTGAAAATTCATCAATTATCGATGCCCATCTTGTATAGTTATCGGCCATTCCGTTTTCAAAAACAATTACGGGTTTGCCTGATTGATTATTTTGCATACCGGCTACAAAAACTTGAATCTTATGCTTATCTAAAGTAACAAAATCCAAACTGGCATAAGCCTTGTCCTTATTTGCTTTCACTACTTTGACAAGTGCTGTCCATCTACTGTCTGAATGTAAGGATTTTAAATCGGGGTCAGTTGTGATATGCCCATAATTGGTATAATTCATATAAGATGCAATATGATTTAAACAAAAAAATGCGCTGTCAGGATTGTTCGCCAAGGCATACGAACATGCTGCATTATACTGATGGTTCATTGTGATTTTTGCATTACGTACTTTAAACGCCTCCGAAAATGCGAATGATGAATTCTTGAAATCGTTTGCACGGTAAAGAGAGTCAGCCTTGCGGATATATGAATCGTAACTTTGCAACTTGGACTGAGCCATAATTGATAAGGCAGAAATTAGGAAAACGAAAAGAGTTGTTGTTGCTTTCATACTTTTAAATTTATTGTGTAAAATTCATTTCACTTATATTATTTGGATTTACTATTTTAACTACCATCTAATTAGCACTTTGACGTTACGCTATAAGCCAATGGAAACCTACCGTTTATTTTGATTGTTTTAAATATAATCAAGTCATTACTTTTTAGCATTTCTTCAAATTCATTGATACTCCATTTGTTAACAAACCAAATTCCTGCCATCGCCGAAATATTTGCCATTGCTTTGCTTCTGAAATTCTCGCCGGCACAAAGGGTTGGAGCAATAAATATCCCATTATCCTTGAGTACTCTTTTAGCTTCGCTGATTGGTTTTTCGGGTTCAAAAAGCAGATGCAACAGATTTGCAGCAATAATTACGTCGAATGATTTATCGGGAAATGGCAAATTATAAGCATCCTGAATCTGAAATTCAATATTTTCAATACCGGAACTAACCTGCTTTTGTTTGGCAATTTTTATCATTTCAGGCGAAATATCGGTGGCTACAACATACTTTACTTTCGGGCATATCGAAAACGGAATAATGCCGGTTCCTGTCCCAATATCCAGTATTTTTTGAGTGCTTTCCAATTCCGAATTGAGATGGAAGAGAATTTTTTTGTAGGTTTTGCGGAACATTATTTTTATAAAAAAATCGTAATGGTTAGCAAAAATGTTCCAAAATGTTTTCTCTTTTAACTGCCTGTTAATCATTTTTTTAGTTTATTATTGCTCGTTTTTAATGATGTCGGTTTTGATTGCTTCAACGCCATTAAAAACAAATCCGGTGATGGCTCCTTGTGTGTTTGATAAAAATTTGAAATCGGTTTTAACTTCGAAAACAAAAAATTCGGTGTCGGAAGTAAAATGCATTTTCCATACCATGTCGCCGAAATGAAGGAACAAATTACCATTTGTCTTGGTAATGGTTAATTGTTGTCCTTTCCGTGTGTAACTTCCTACAAATGAATATAAACTCGTATCGGGAACTGTGATAACATTCTTTTTTACAGGCGCATAATCCTTCCAGTTATAAACACTTGCGACGCTGTAAACTATTTCCTGAAAAATATCCCAGCTATCGGAATTGGCCATAATAACGACTCCTTTCCCATCAAGACTGCCTATGTACTGGCATACAAAACCCTCATTACCTCCATCGTTGGTAAAATATTTTGTGTTCCCCATTTCAATTATGTATACGCCATAAGCAGGTGAACCTTCCATGAAAGGAGTCAACCTTAATTTTGTCATTTCGGGCGATTGGATTTTCCCGGTTTCCCCATTATAAGACCGTTGTGTTTCGATAACATATTTGCACAAATCGGAAGGTGTTGACCATAATCCGGCAGCTGCCTGTTCGGGATACAGATAATATTTTCCCTTAACCTCTTTCCCTTCAGAATATCCGGTAGCCAGTAATTGGTTTTTATTTTCAGGTGGAGGTTGCGAAAAAAAACTGTTTGTCATTCCCATAGGTTTCAACACATTATTCCACATGTATGCGTCGTAGGTTTCATGAGTAATATCCATCAGCATCAATTGCGAAATAACATATCCCCCGCCCGAGTAAGCAGATTTTAGCCCCGGTTCAAATTTTGAACGAACAGCCGAAGTGTTTGCCGGTTTTTTGCCATCGAGAATCTGGGTAATTGACGGCAAGGAATCACTTCTGCTATATCCCGGAAAACCGTCGATGGTTAATCCTGCGGTATGGCTTAAAAGATTCGCCGTTGTAACTATTTTATTTTTTGCTATCGAATCATAAGGGAATTGCCAACTTGTAAGGTATTGGTTGATGTCGGTGTTTAAATCAAGTTTCTTTTCCTGTACCAATTTGAAAACGGCAACTCCATGTAAAGATTTGCTCAGCGAAGCAGCCTGAAAAAGTGTTTGAGGTGTTACCAAACGATGTTCAGATGAATCGGCCCAACCATACCCTTTTGCCCATTCAATCCGGTAATCGTTTATTACGGCAATACTTAAGCCCTGCATATTATAATGCGCCATACGGTCTTTTATCTTCCAATTTGACGTGTCCTGAGTTTGAACCCAGCGTGTTAAATTATTTTCAACCTGCTGTATATGTTTTTCAACCTCGGGCGAATATGTTGTTGTTTGTGCCTGAAGGCAACTTGCCTGAAATACTGCAGAAATCACGAAAAAGCTCACAGACATTCGTTTTATCATATCAACGTGTTGTATCATGCGACTATTAAATTACAGTTTATTTGCTGAAACAAAAAAAATTACTAAAAACCATTTTAAATTGGAAAAATGCGAACATCTCAGTTTATTTTCTTGTTTGCCAAAAGAAATTCAGATGGTATAAATTTCCCGGGCAATGTTCGTACAATGGTTTTGAAGGTATTTATGAAGTGAGCCTGGTCGTAAAAATCGCTGTCCATTGCAAGTTGTGTTAGCGAAGAGTTTGCCTTGGACGATGGATATGCCAATAAATCAATTGCATTTCTCAATTTGATGATAATTGAAAACTCTTTCGGTGTCAGACCGACATATTGAAGAAATAACTTTTGGAGATATCTTGTTGAGCAGCCTAATTGCTCGCTAAGTTTTTTAATTGAAACACCTCCGTGGCTGTTTATGATGCTGATGCAAGCTTTGTAAAGTAGCAAAGTATGTTCGTTTTTAAACAGGAAATCAGTAAATTGATTGTACAGGTATGCCAGAATTTGATTTTCGTCGAATGTGTTTAATGAACTTGCTTTATTTTCAAACTCTTCGTTGATGTTTTTGAGCGGAATAATTTTTCTTTTGCAGAGCCTCATGTCATAATTTGTAAACATGGATATTGCCCAGGGGAATAGTTGAACCATATTTACTTTGGTGGCAGGCAAAATATCCACAATAACCGATTGTGTCGCTTGTCCGCAAAAATAAATTCCTTGGTTTAGTCGTAACGGTTTTTGGTCAATATAAACGATAGCACCTTGCCCGGCTATAAAAGCAATGTTAAAGCAGCCGTTGGGAACAATGGTTCTATTGTTTTCCGGTAAAGGATTGGAAAGGTTGTCAAGTATCCATATTTTTTTAATAAAATATGCCAGCGATTCATTGATAATGAGTTCATTATATTTGAACATGGAATTGTTTTTAGTTCATTTTTAAACTGACATTTTTGCAAATAATCGGGTTTGCATTTCTCAACTTGCCGCTAACTGTTGGCGGTATGGCCAGTAAGGGATTGCGGGGTACTTTCCTATCAATATACACGAAAGTTGAAGTGGGTTACAAACCTTCGCATACTTCTGAAACCCTTATTGGCTATACCGCATGTAGCATGCGTACTTTGTTCATTATCTGTTTATATCAATATTTTTTTGTCTTTTAGAATCCCGTAAAATTTATCTTTATAACTATCTGAAATTGGTATTAATTCATTTCCAATTCTTATTCTATTTCTCTCGATATTATCAATCTTTGAAATTGATACAATATACGAATTATGAACCCTTTGGAAATCAATCTGCGGTAGAATTTCTAATAAGTTCTTGAATGTTTGCAAAGTCATAATCTTTCTATCAGTTGTATGAATCTGCAAATAATCTTTCATTCCTTGAATGTACAAAATATCATTAATTTCAACTTTTTCAATCCGATATTCTGTTTTTACGAAAATATAGTCATTTGAATAACCGCTCTCTATGCTGTTTATCTGATTATAAACTTTATCAACCGACTTTAAAAAACGTTCAAATGTGAAAGGCTTCAACAGATAATCCGCTACGTCCAATTCATATCCTTTTAATGCGTATTCGTCATATGCAGAAGTTATAATTATTTTTGGTTTGATTTGTAATGATTCTAAAAATTGTATCCCTGACAATTTTTTCATTCTTATATCGAGAAATATTAAAGCAACAGAATTTGTTTTTAAAAATCCTATTGCATCTACTGCATTATTAAATCCTTCCATGAGATTTAGAAAATCAACCTGCTCGATAAATTCCTTAATTTTCTTTAAGGCAAGAGGCTCATCCTCTATGGCTATGCAATTAATTTTCATCAAGTTCTATTGTCAAATTAACTTTAAAGTTTGAATCTTCCTGATTAATTGATAATTGGTATTTATTACTGTAAATCAAATCTAATCGTTTTTTTACAGTCTCTAAGCCTATTCCATGTCCTTTATCTTTATCTGTTTCGTCCTTGTCAAAATAGTTTTTACAAATAAAGTGCAATTTACTCCCTTCAAAATTAATCAATAGTTCTATCCCGTTTTCGATGTTTGAATCTACCGAATGTTTAAAAGCATTCTCAATAAAAGGAATCATAATCATTGGGGCGATTTTAAGTTTCTTATAATCCCCGGATAATTTGTAGTCAATGAACTTTTCGTTTTTTAATCTCAGTTTCTCAAGAGATAAATAGTTCTCAATATGCTGAATCTCTTGTTCGACATTTACATAATCTGATTTGGTGTCTTTTAACATATACCGCATTATATCAGACAGTTTAACAAGTGATTTTGAAGCTTTCTCTTGATTGTCATAAATTAGAGTGTCAATATTGTGTAAAGTGTTAAACAAAAAATGAGGATTTAATTGAATCTTCAATAAACTTAGCTCACTTTTTAAATTTTGCTTTTCTAATTGGTCATGTAATCTTTTTTGTTCAATCCACCCGAAAATACTGCGGAAACTTGCTCCTAAAATCAGAAATATGTTTAGAAATGTAAATAAAAACACTGATTGCAATATTGAGCTTGGTCTAAATCCATCATCCATTATACTCATGACAATTGGAAAAAGTGTTCCGAAAATAATCGCAATAATGATAAATAATTTCCGCTTTTGTCGTTTAAATAGATAGGGTGTCAAGAAATATCCAAAGTAAAATGGAATTGCCAACATAATAGTTGTCATAATTGACCTGGCATACAATTCAAAATCGGTGTATGGATTATAACTTGCTTTATTCGGGAATCCGTCCAAGGCATTCATAATGTTGAAGAACATATAGAAAACCATAATCCAAAGGAGAATGTGAACAATAATGATTTTTAACTTTTTCATCGTATTTAAATTTTGATTAAACATTGCTCAAAAATCAATCATTATCTGCTCTATCAAAAATCTATTATATTCTTCCTTATTTTCTCTCGACACATTCTTGTATTTAATCGATGGTTTCAAATTGCACTATTGCTTCCTGTATGCATGCTAACGGTTTCGCAGTAAAATCCCGTTTTAATGGGATTTAATGCATGTTATGAGACGTTTATCAATCAACATATGTTTCTTTGATTACATTCATCACATTATCAATCTCTTTTTCGGTCAAATAACCCAGACTTTTAATTATCCTGATCCTGTCAACAGTCCTAATCTGGTCTATTACAATCCACCCTTTTATTACTTCCTGGGTTATCTCAATCCTTGTCGGATATGGCTTTGAAGAACTTGTAAATGGGGCAATTACAATCGTTTGAAGGTACTTGTTCATTTCATTGGGGGAAAGTACCACACACTGTCGAGTCTTTTTCATTTCACTGCCTATTGTAGGCTCAAGATTTAACAAAACAACCTCATACTGCCTTATTTCCATTCCTCAAATGTTTCATCGTTAAAAATGTCATCTATTCCCAACTTATCGTCTCCTGCCAAGTGCATTTGCTTGAACGATTCTTTCCATCCCTTTCTCGGTGCAGATTTTGGTTTTAAAATAATTCTCCCTTTTTCCAAAATCAATTCAATTGAACTAGTAATGTTATACTGTTCCAAAATGGATTTAGAAAGTCTAATTCCTTTTGAGTTTCCAATGTTGATAACTGGTATTTCCATAATTTCTAATTTGTACATACAAAGTAATTACTTTTTTGGGAGATTTACAAATTCGCTGTATTTATTTTGGAACAATGCCTCATAACGTTGGCGGGATGGGCAGTGGCGGGATTCGTGACAAAGACAGGAATCCCCCGCTAAGAAGATGCAAGCGGGATGGGGTGCCAAATCTAAAGAATCGCCCGCCATTGCTTATACCGCGTGTCTTGTGGCGTTAATTATTTATTATTTTTATTTATCAAATTAATTGTAAATTCTAATACTTTATCTCTTTTTTCAATATAATCGTCCAATGAATTTGAAATAATATAATCGGGTATAACTCCATGTCTGTTATCTACACCACAGGCACTATACGATTTTTCCCATGAAGTCATGATTTTTATACCTGTATTTGGTAAATCAAAAATATGAATATCCCCGAAAGAAACTGTTATTCCTCCTGTTTCTTCCCCTATAATAATCCCATTGCCGTAACATTTATAAGCTGAAGCAAAAACCTGTCCGGCAGAAAAAGTTCCTTTATCAGTCAGAAGATATGTTTTCCCCGTAAATCTTAAGGAGTTATCTCTTAATTGATATGGTTCAAGTACTCTGGTATAAGTTTTTCCCACTTCTTTTTTATCGCGTCCCAATTTTTTATCTACTTTTCCTGTGGCAATAAGTTCGTTGCTTACTTTTACTATAGCAGAATCTATTTCTTTGAAAGGTTGATGAAATATATACTGCATAAGTTCCGCCCCGATTTCAGTATGTCCACCTCCATTTGCCCTTATATCAATAATCAAATTAGTTATTCCCTTGTTTTTAAGTTCACTAAAAGTTGATTTGTAAAACTCTTGAAAATCTTTTAAATCATGGCAGTCGAAAAATCCGATATATCCTATTTCAGGAGAGATTTGATTAAAGAATAGTTTCTTCGGTTTTTGAAGCATGAAGAATGAATACATATTTGAAAATATTCCACCTTGCGCCCTTATTTCTTTAATTTCATTGCTACCATACTCTTTATATTTAATGTTGAATTGTTTAAAATTGTTCCACAAGCCAATATTAAATGGTTGAGTTATCTGGGAATTCCTAAACGCATCATTTTCATAGCTTACAAGCTGGCTCCACTCTATCATCAATTGATTTATTTCCTTTCCATTTATTTCAGTTATTTCAGAACCAACAGGAATTCTATTGATTAAGCATAGATTATCAGTAACGAAAAGCCTGTTATCAATTATTCTGGTGCGATAAGGGAATACTCGTTTAAAAATTAACTGCATTCTTTTCCCAATTAGATTAGCTATTGGTGTAGTATGACCAGTTCCAAAATACGATGTCAACCTTGCGCACGTTTTGTGAAAATCAGTTTCTGAAATACTTACTGGTAATTCACTTGTTATCCTGTTATATTGCACCAAGAAGCTGTCTTTGGAAATAAAATCATAAATATCGGGATGAATGTTCTCCAAGGATTGCATCATAAATTCTAAATCATTAATCGCTTTGCTTTTAGAAATATATCTTGTTGTAGTACTATAAATAACAAGACCGAAAATTAAAATTAGAATTATGAAATTCGTAAATAATTTATCTTTCAAAAATTGAGCATATGTAACATTTCTTCTGAATAAGTATTCAAGATTAATAAAAAGCAAAGCTGGTATCAGTATTAAAAGATAAACGCAAATAATATCTTTAAAAAGAAGATTTCCATTAAGAATCAGGAAAACAATTAAAAGTAAATGCGATGTCAGGACAATCCAATGTTTTTTTTTCATGTTGCAGGAGTTTTTTAAAATGCCACATAACGGATGGCGGGTCGAGTAGGCCGAGGGAACTGCCCCCTCAGCCTCTCACAGAACCGTGCTTGATAGTCTCCCATCACACGGCTCTTGTTATACAAATCTAAGC